>Ga0007794_10000423_pt1 | contig 13085 bp, 8 predicted proteins | sample CryBogmetaGMA5M_FD_60365 | JGI IMG/M metagenome (GOLD analysis project Ga0007794, IMG submission 60365) | Freshwater microbial communities from Crystal Bog, Wisconsin, USA - MA5M | ecosystem: Environmental > Aquatic > Freshwater > Lake | place: Crystal Bog, Wisconsin, USA | collected 2009-07-06
CCCCACTGCTTCCAGTGGAACATGAACAGGGTCAGGGGAATCCCTTCCACGGCGTGATAACGGGCCAGCACATCAATTCCCGCCAATTGAACACCCTTGGCAAACATCGTGTTATTCGGCCCGATGACCTCGATGGAGCGGATGATATCCGGCGCCAGGACCTTGACGTCGTCCAGCGTAAGCAGGCCATAGGTCGACCGGAGGCAGCCGCGCGCCCGACAATCGGGATTCAGGGCGACGGCCCGAACCGCGGGGTAAAGCAGGGTCCTGTCCACACCCTCAATCGAGCTTGCGAGCAGTCCCTTTCCGCCCAGGGCACCGCCGGGATAGAAGAGGGCAAACGCCAGCGCCCCCTGCGCAAACTGCATGGAATCGGTGTCGTCGCCGCGAGCACAGGCCTTGAGCATCTCGGGCACCGCAGGCTTGGCCGCGTCGCCGAGCAACTTCAGTGCTTCCGCCGCATTGACCCGGAGCCAACGGTCCTCGTGTGACAGCAGCCGGACCAGCAGGGGCACGGCGGGGGCCGCCCGGTCCTTGAGGTACCCCAGAGCCAAACAGGCGCCGATGCGGGCATTGGCATCAGGACCTTCTATGATCTTCATCAGTTCGGGCACCAGGTTTTCCGGCTTCCCGGCCAGGGCATTCGCCGCACCGTTACGAACGGCCGGCGACCAATTGCCAAGGGCCTTCAGAAGCGCGTCCCGGCTCAGCGGGGTGGAATCGAAATGCGCCGCCTCCATGGCTTCGGCCACATCCTTCCTGCTGAGCCAGTTCTCCGGGACCGCTTCACGCCCGGCGATACACAGCTTGCGCAGCGGCAGGGCATACGTCAGCATATAGGCCCCTGTGGTGCTGAACTCGTTGTAGTCCCCGCCGTTCCCGCCACCCGTGGGATCATAAGCAAAGGACCCGTCCCACCGGCGGGCCAGGTCGAAAAGCCAACGCGTATCCTTCATGTAGGCGGCCAGCGCCTCAGGCCCGCCGCAGTTGGCGCCCGGTCCGCCCCACAGGTAGCCGAAGAAGGGGCCCGTGTGCCCCCACTCCCGGTCCCCTCCGGAAGCCGTCACGGTCTTCGCGTAATACTGCGCCTGCGGGCGGCGCCCCAGGATGGTAAACGCGAGCGCGGCCGTCGCGTTCTTCCCGTTATCGTTGTTCTGCGACACAATCGGCGGATGCTCGCCGTAGGGGATCGCGCCCTTGCCCACATAATAGCTGAAGAACCGGCTGGACCGTTCAATGGCCGGAGCCAGTTCCGGATGGTCAATCCCGCATTTCTGCGCCAGGACTAGAGACAAGTAGCAGATCAACCCCGCCTGGTTCAGCGCGCCATAGGGGGGAATGGGACCATGCAGTTTGCCGTCCGCCGTCCTGTCAGATGTCCCGTGCCCCCAGGTACCATACCCCCCCTGACCCTCGGCAAGCTGGGTCGAGTACGCCCGGATCGCCGGCAGCACCGCCTTGTCGCCTGTTGCCAGGTAGTACTCGCTCAGGAAAATACTGGTATATCCGTAGCCCCAGCACCGCATCCCTTCCTCGGACTGCATCTTCAGCATGTCGGCTTCCGACGGCGTGGCATTGCTCACGGCCTCCCGAACCAAGGCCTGATACTCCGGCTTGCCCGACGCCAGCAGGGCCAACGCACCAATCGAAAAACGGCCAAACTCCTTCTTCGCCGCGATATACCGACAACCGGCCTCCAGGATCCTCATCGACTTGGGGCAGTCATAGGGTGCCGTGTCGCGATAGGAACCCATGACCTTGAGCGGCAGGTCGACAGGCTGCTGCTTGCCCGCCCGCCACACCAGAAGCTTCATCACACCCTTCTGCGTCTCGCTCTCGGCCCCATCAATGGCCTTCCCGAAGGCCACGCGGGCATCCCCGTCGAACGGCTTGCCATCGAGGCCCAGGATGACATCCCCGACCCTCATTACGCCGTCGGCCGGGGATCCTTGTTCCACCGTCGACACAAGGATCTGGCGGCTCTTTTCGGTCACGTCCCCCTCGACATAAAACCAGCCACGCATCCCGGTCGGGCCCAGGTTATACGTACCCTTGATGTCAGGCTTGACCCCCAGGGTTAAATCCGGCACTCCGGCCCTGTCACCCGCCTTCACAGCCGACAGAGCCACGCCCTGAAATACCATCAGCGCGACAACACCCAGCACCCCAATCCCGTAATCATAACCTTTTTTCATCCTACGCCTCCTTGTAAATCACTCTAGAAACTTTCCCCTCATGACTAGCGGATTAATGCCGGGATCGCCAACATCACCGGCGAGATCGGTCTTCATGGGGACATCAGGATCGGGACTGGGAACAGCCGACAGCAGGGCCCGGGTGTAGGGGTGTTCGGGCTGGCTGAAGAGCCGGCTTGTCTCCTCCAGCTCGACAATTTTCCCGGCATACATGACGGCAACACGGTTGCATATATGCCGCACCACGCTCAGGTCGTGAGCGATGAAAATGTAGGTCAGCCCCAGGTCCTGCTGCAAATCCTGCAGCAGGTTGATGACCTGCGCCTGGACCGAGACATCGAGGGCGGAGACCGCCTCGTCGCAAACCACGAGCGAGGGATGCATCACCAGTGCACGGGCAATGCCGATCCGCTGGCGCTGCCCGCCGGAAAACGCGTGCGGATACCGCAGCCGATGCTCCGGCTTCAGCCCGACTTTCACCAGCATGGCGGCAACACGATCCTCCAGTTCGCTCCCCCGGGCGAGTTTGTTGATAAGCAGCGGTTCCGCCACGATATCGCGCACGGTCATGCGCGGATTGAGGCTCGAAAAAGGGTCCTGGAAAACCATCTGCAGCCGAGTTCGCAGCGGCTTCAGTCCCTTTTCGTCAAGTTTTACCAGATCCGAGCACCGGCCGTCGTGCCTGAAAAGCACCTCCCCGCTGGTCGGCGCGATGGCTCTTACGATGGAACGGCCGACGGTGGTCTTGCCGCAACCGCTTTCCCCCACAATGCCGAAGGTCTGCCCTGGCCATAGCTCGAAGCTGACGTCATCGGCCGCCTTGACCAGCCCGGTCTGCTTCCTGCGGAAGCCCTTGCCATAGATGGGGTAGTATTTGCAAAGCCGCCGCACGCTGAGGAGCGGCTCCTGCCCGGGAGGCGGAATTATTTCTGGCGTCCCTGTGCTCACGTGATTTTCTCCGCCATGATCTCCCTCGCCCGCAGACACGCCACCTCATGCCCTTCGCCGATGGTCTCCGGCCCGGGAGGATGTCCGACATCGCACCGGCCAGGCTGGGCATACCGGCACCTCGGATTGAAGGGGCAACCCGGCGGAATTTCCATCATGCCCGGCACGCTTCCACCAATGGAGGGGAGGCGCTTCTTGTTCATCGCCAGACTGGGCAGCGAGTTCAGCAACCCCATGGTATAGGGATGCCGCGGCGTCTTCATCAGCGAACGCACATCAGCGCGTTCGACAATCCTGCCGAGATACATGACCGCAACATGGTCCGCCAACTGCGCCACAACGCCGAGGTCATGCGTGATCAACAGCGTCGAGGTGCCCATATCGCGCTGCAACGTCCTGATGAGTCCCATGATTTGTGCCTGGATTGTGACATCCACCGCGGTTGTGGGTTCATCCGCGATGAGGATCTCGGGATTACACACCAGCGCCATGGCGATCACCACCCTCTGGCGCATGCCGCCGCTCATCTCAAACGGGAATTGATCGATCCGCGTCTCGGCGGACGAAATCCCGACTTTCCGGAGCATCTCAATGGCCTTTTCCCGCGCCTCGGCCTTGGACACCTTCTGGTGGAGCAGGATCGCCTCGCACACCTGGTTGCCGATCGTATGCACCGGACTCAACGCCGTCATCGGCTCCTGGAAGATCATGCTGATCCTGCCGCCGCGCAGCCTGAACAGGCCCTCCGAGTTGTCACCCAGTGCGGTGATATCGATTTCGCCTCCGCCCTGGGGATGAAACAGGATCCGGCCGCCCGTGATCTCACCGGGACTCTGAAGGAGGCGCAGGATGCTGTAGCTCGTCGCCGACTTGCCGCAGCCACTTTCGCCCACGAGTGCCGTCACACGCCCGCGCTGCATGGAAAACGTCACGCCGTCCACGGCGCGGATGTCGCCTTCGTCCGTATGGAAACAGACGTGCAGGTCCATCACATCAAGTACGTTTTCTTTAACACTCGAATCCATATCATCTCCGTGTCGAATACGGATCAGCCGCATCACGCAAGCCATCCCCCACCAGATTGAAGGCCATCACGACGATCACGACGAACAATCCCGGCAGGAGCAACCAGGGCGACATGACCACAACCTGGTAGTTCTGGGCCTTCTGGAGGAGAACTCCCCAGCTGACCACCGGCGGCCTCAGGCCGATGCCCAGGAAACTCAGGGCGGTCTCGCCCAGGATCATCCCTGGAATGGCCATGGTTGCGGACGTAATCACATGGCTCATGAAGGATGGCAGCATGTGGCGGAAAATGATGCGGCTCTGGCTGGCGCCGCACAGGCGTGCGGCCACCACGAAATCCTCCTCACGCAGGGAAAGGAACTTGCCGCGCACGACCCTTGCCAGCCCCGTCCACCCCAGGAATGAGAGGATCATCGTGATGCCGAAGTAGACCTTGATTCCCGACCAGTCCGCCGGCAGTGCCGCGCTGACCGCCATCCAGAGCGGAAGCTGGGGAATGCACTGGAGAATATCTATCGAGCGCTGGACGAGACTGTCGACGACTCCTCCCAAATACCCCGCGATCCCGCCCAGGAAGATGCCCAGGATAAAGGTCAGGAAGACCCCGATCAGGCCGATGGTCAGGGAAATCCTGCCGCCATAGACAACTCGCGAGAAGAGGTCACGGCCCAGCTCATCAGTTCCAAATAGATGGATGGTGCCACCGTCCTTCATCCCGAAGAGGTGCAGATCCGTCTCGAAGAGATTCCACATCCGGCAGGTTACACCCCGGACAAAGAAGTGGATCGGGTACGGGTCCGTCGTCCTCGGGACATAAACCCGCTGCCACGTATTCGAATCGATGGTCAGGTCAAAGGCATAAACAAAGGGTCTTAGGTGAAAGCGCCCCTGCGCATCCACAAAGTGGACACGCTGCGGCGGGCACAGGATACAGGCGGCATTGCGGTCGTCCGTGTCATACGGGGAGACAAATTCACTGAACGCCGAAACCAGGTAGAGAAAGATGAGAACCAGCGCCGCCACGACCGCCAGGCGGTGGCGCTTGAAGCGCAACCACATCAGCCGCCATTGCGACGCCGAGGCCAGTTTCTCGACTGCCTCCGGCCTCACCCGTCCGCCCGGTACCGGAGCGGTCGTCAGGGGTATGTTTTCCTCATTCATACTTGATCCTGGGATCGCACCAGGCGAGCAACACATCCGAAACCAATGTCCCGATCACCGTCAGAGTGCTCAAGATCATGATGAAACTTCCCGCCAACTGCATATCCTGGTTCATCAGGGCGTCCAGCAGCAGCGGCCCGGTCGTGGGCAGGTCGAGCACCACGGAGACGATCACCGAGCCGGAGAGGATTGCCGGGAGCATCCACCCGATCGTGCTGATGAACGGGTTGATGGCAAGACGCACCGGATACTTCAGGATCAGCTTGAGCGGCCTGACGCCTTTTGCACGGGCTGTCACAACGTAGGGCTTCTTCAACTCGTCGAGAAGATTGGCCCGCATGACCCGGATCATTCCGGCCGTTCCCCCCACCCCCAGCACAATCGTGGGGATCCACAGGTGTTTGACCAGGTCGTTGACCTTCGCCAGGCTCCAGGCCGCATCCGTGAACGCCGGCGAGAACAGGCCTCCGATGCTGACACCGAAGAATTTGAACCCCACATACATCAGGACAAGCGACAGCAGGAAACTGGGAACCGCCATGCCCAGCAACGCCAGCACCGTCAGGGCATAATCGGCGAGCGAGTACTGCTTGACGGCGGAATAGATGCCGATGGGTATCGCCAGCACCCACGTCAGCAAGATACTCGCCAGACTAATGACGACCGTCAGCCAGACCCGTTCCCAGATCAGCTTGTTGACGGGCTGCTGGGCGTATACGGAGTAACCAAGGTCACCGTGCAGGTAGCCGCCGATCCAACGCAGGTATTGCACCGGCATGGGATCGTCCAAGTGATACATGGCACGCAGCGCCGTCATGCGCTCCTCCGTCACACGCTGGCCCTGCTGCTGCAAGTCCTTCATCATCGCCGTCACGGCATCGCCTGGCGGAAGCTGGATCAGGATGAAGGTGATGAGGGAGATAACGAACAGGGTTGGAATCATCCCGAGCAGGCGATTGACAATATATCGGGTCATCGGGGCTCCTCCGGCTCCAGGTACCAGGTTTCAGGATGATAAGGCATGGTCGAGCGGTTATCCCACCCCCAGTACCCCCGCAACGGCACATTCCGCAGCTCGTCGCTCACAATCAGCGGTTGCGGCGCCAACCCCACGGTTCCGATGGTCCACAGGTTTTCGGCCTGCGAGCGCAGGATCTTTTTACCCAGCTCAATCTGCCTCGCCTCGTCAAGGGTTGTGGACATTTCCACCCACCAGTCAATCAACTGCCTGGCCGCCTCGATGGGCTTCTCACCCTGCTGCCCGCCGCTTTGATACCAGAGTGACCATTCGCCCCAATGACACTCCTCCCAGTTGCGATGCATCGGCACAAACCAGAACGGTTCGGAAGGGAAAAGGATGTCCGAGCAGCGATCGGCATGCCATAGTGTCATATCCATCATGTTTGCCTTCGCGCGGCTTCCCTGCAGGTCGGAGTTTACCTGCCTGAGCGTCACATCCAACCCGATCTTGCGCCAGTATTCGATCACCAGCTCCATCGTGATCCCCTTGGGTGTCTCCAGGTCGAACCATTCCAGGGTGATATGAAGCCGCCCACCGTCAGGCCGCTCACGGATCCCATCACCGTTGCGGTCAACGACGCCCATCTCGTCGAGCAGGCGCCGGGCCGCATCGGGCTTATACTCGATATAGGCGTCGGCGAAGCTCTTCTCATAAAACTTGCTCGTGGGAATAACGGTCGTCTGCCGGGGCACGGCCCGGCCGAAATAGACGATGGTGTTGATCTCCTGCCGGTTGATCGAGAGAGAAAGCGCCTTACGGAACCGCAGGTCCTGGAACAGCGCGCGGAGCCCCTTGTCGGGCGATGTCAGGTTCGGCTGGATCACGACATCCACGCCGTGCAACCGGTTCCAGATGTACGTCTTGTATTTCCCGGCCTTTTCACCGGTCTTGAAAAGGGGGATATCAGTCGTCTTCAGGGGATTGCCCACAAGGCTGGCCTGCCCGGTGCAGGCCTTGGCGACAATCACATCAACACTGCTGGCCACCATCACATAGACCCGGTCAATGTAAGGCAGCTGATTGCCCGCAGGATCGACTTTCGAATAATAGGGATTTCGTTCGTAGACCAGCAGCGTCGGGGACTGCCGACTGAGGACGTATGGCTTCAGCACAGGCGTCACCACTGGCCCGGTTGACGCGCCATTCAGATCGCCTGTGAAATACTTGGTGTATCCACCGCGTGCGGCGTCAAAGTAAGACATCCAACTCATGAAACCATCCCTCCTGGCCATGGCCTCCAAGTCAGCCTTCGGCACGAAATCGGGATGATAGGTTCTCAGGAAATGAGCCGGCACGCAGAATTCTTCCCCATGATGGGCCATCTCCCGGACCAGGGAGGGATAGGGCAAGGCAAATTCATACCGCACGGTGAAGTCGTCGGGCGCGGTCACCCTTGCATTCTTCCATGGCCGTTCCATCATCGGCGTGATATCTGAATTACAGCAAACACGTTCATACCAGAAGACAAAGTCCTCGGACGTCAGGGGATGCCCATCGGACCACTTCATCCCCTTCCGCAGGTATAGCGTAAAGACCTTGCCCCCGTCGCTATACTCCCATTTTCGCGCCAGATTCGGCAGAACGTCACTCACGAGCGGATTGATTGTGAGCGGTGGCTCAAGACCGAGGAGACAACCGCTGTCCTGACTGAACACCCGGGCCGTGCCCCCGTACCGCCCGATTCGCCCGGCAGGCTCGATCACAACCGGATCATCAGGCAGGCGCAGCTTTACAGGCGGCAACGTGCCAGCCTTGACTCTTTCGGCAAGGACAGGGGCCTCATGGTATTCCTTGAGCCCCGACTCGGAGGCGGTCTTGGGCGCATGGAACCAGCTTGCAGGCCAAGTTGCGGCCGGGATCATCTCTTCCCCGCCCATCACCGGCAACACAAGACCGTAAACCAACCCGGCCATCATGGAGACCCGCACCGATATCCCGGGCGCCTGTTTGAGACTCATGCCAATTATGCCCTGAAATAAAGTCTTCAAGGGGCAGAAGGTGCCAGAACACGGCCTCAACGCCAAGCATGATTTGCTGCGAAACCTTGACCATTGCAGGCCCTGTTGCCGTTTGTTATTGTCCGGCACGATTTCAAGTCGGAAGAATACAAACAATTTTACCATCTCATTGAACCCCCGGTACAACCCATGCCGCCCTGCCCCATACCACCCCGTTACGATGTCGTGATCATCGGGGCTGGCATCGCCGGGCTGACCTCCGCCGCCCTGCTTTCAAAAGCCGGGTTGCGCGTGGCCCTCTTTGAATCTGAGCCGCAGGCCGGCGGCTATCTGGCTTCATTTCACCGCAGGGGATTCACCTTTGATTCCTCGATTCAATGGCTGAACCAGTGCCGGCCCGACGGGTTTCTCGCCCGCATTCACAAGGCCCTGGGTGACGACGGCCCCCGCTATGATCCCCTCCACAGGATTCATCGCTACAAGGGTGCCGGTCATGATTACCTGCTCACCTCCAACCCGCTGGAACTCAGGAACCGCCTGATCCGGGATTTTCCCGCGGAGACAAAAGGCCTGCAGGCTCTCTTCCGGGACGCCGGGCGCCTCGGCCACCACATGCGATTCCTCGACAACCGCATGCGTGCGGCGGGTACAATGTCGCTTCGCGAGAAACTGAGCCACGGCCTCGCCATGACGCGCTGGGTGTGGCCCATCCGCCACATCGTTTCAACCACTGCGAAAAAAGGACTGGCCCGCTATTTCAAAACCCCTGAACTCCGGGAGCTGTTTCACTCCGATGGCACACTCATGTCAGTCCTCGTCCCCCTCGGCTTCGCCTTCACCGGTGATTTCCAGAAGCCGCCCGAGGGAGGGTGCAGCAAGCTGGTGGACTGGTTATGTGGCAAGATCAGCGCCAACGGGGGCTTGATCTGCCTGAATCAACCCGTCCGCGAAGTCCTGGTCAGCCCTTCCAACGAGGCTGCCGGAATCCGGCTCGCCTCCGGCGAAACCATTCATTCCCGCTACGTCATCGCCGCCTGCGATGTGGACACCCTCTTCAGCCGGATGCTCCCCCCGGGAAGCATTCCGGCCCGGAGGATCAGGCGACTGCGCCAGGCGGACCTGTTTTACTCCAGCTTCTCGATATACCTGGGGCTGGACTGCACGCCTGCCGAGCTCGGACTGAACGAGGAGCTTGTCCGCCTGACAAACAATGCGGCGCCACCGGGTGAGCGGTCCAAGGGCGAAGCCGCAACCACCGTCATCAGCATCCTCGCCCCTTCCTTCCGAGACCCGTCCCTGGCGCCACCCGGAAAAGGCACCCTTCTCATCCAGTGCCCCGCCTACCTGCCCCAGCATAACTCCTGGAAGACCGGGAAGGATCTGGACCGGGGGGATGACTACCGCCGTTTCAAGCAGGAATTCGCCGACGCCCTGCTGGCTCGTGTCGAGCGCGACCTGATCCCCGGCCTGCGTCGCCACATCGAGATCATGGAGGTGGCCACCCCGGTAACCTTCCACCGCTACACCGGGAACCGGGAAGGAACCATCATGGGCCACAAACCCACCCGGAAAAACATTCACGCCGGACTCGCCCGCCTCACAACCCCGGTCAAGCGACTGCTGGTGGGCGGCCAATGGGCCGAATACGGGGGCGGCGTACCCATGGCCACCAAGGCCGCCGTCAACGCCAGCCTCATGATCCTCAGGGACCTCCGGCCTGACGCCTTCACCGCCTTGAAGACGGTGGTGGACGGCACCGGCATCAAGCCGCTCACCATCGGCCTCCCCCGTGCGCTCTATTTCTTCCTCTATCCCTCGCTGTTTGAAACCTTTTTCCAACGGCTGGGACTCACCACGGTGGTCTCGCCTCCCACCTCAACCCCGACGGTCGAGCAGGCCGCGTTGATTTCCGAGTCGGAACACTGCCTGCCCGTCAAGTTACTGGACGCACACCTCGCCCACTTGATCGGCAAGGCCGATGTCCTTTTCGTCCCGCGCCTGCTCTCCGGGCTCAAGGACCACATTGCATGCCCCAAACTGGCCGCCCTGCCGGATACGGCCATCGCGCAATTCGGAGGGCGGATCCCCATCCTGACCGTCGATATCCACGAGGGCAAGGCGCCCCTGGCGGAGTCCCTGCTGGAACTGGGCCGGAAACTGGGCGCGCGCGACGCCCAGGCGTTCGCCGCCGCCCGTGAGGCCATCGCAGCGATGCATGCCGCCCGCGGCCCGAAGCCCCGCAGCACCAGAGCCCCGCACAGGCGGATGCTGCTTCTCGCGCACCCCTACAATCTTCATGACGACTTCATTTCGGGGCCCATCCTGACGACGTTGAAGCGCCTGGGAGTCGAGGTCCACCCCGTGCCCTTTGATGCCGAAGAGGTTCCCGCTGGAAAGATCAAGTGGGATACCTGCAGCAAGATGATCAGCCACCTCGGAACACTGGACCGTGCCCACTGTGCGGCGGTCATTCAGCTCACCTCGTTCAACTGCGGCTGCGACTCGATTGTCATCGAGTACCAGCGCGACATCCTCAAGGAAAAGGGCATCCCCTACATGGTGCTGGTACTGGATGAACACACGGCCCAGGCCGGGCTCGAAACACGCCTGGAGGCGTTTGTGGACTCGGCAGGATGGTAACATGACAGCACTCGCCATACCGCCCTGGGGCAATTACGCCATCGCGCTCTCCGCCTCGATCGAATGCCTCCGGGTAACCCCCTGGAGCACCCGCAGCACAACCCCTGAAATGATGATGCTGGGCGCTGAAGCCTCGCCCGATTTCAGCTGCCTCGCGTTCAAGGCGTCGCTCGGCTACTTCATCAAGGCGGCCCGGGAAGGGGTGGAGTACGGGGTCATGGTCAACAGCGTTGGCACCTGCCGCCTCCGCTACTATCGCGACCTGCAGCAGAAAATCCTGAAGGACCGCGGGTACAACATGTATCTCTTCGGCCTGGGCTACGACGGCATCAAACCGCCCCTCATCAGGCATTTCGACCCCACCATGAAGGAATTCCTGCGCTGTTCGGCCCGGGCCTACTTCAAGGTGCATGCGGTGGACCAGATTGAAAAACTCACCTGGAAGACACGGGCCCGGGAGCTGACCCCCGGGGAGACCAGCCGCGTCATGAACGCCTGCCTCAAGGATCTTGACGAGGCGCGGACGGTGGAGGCCATCAGGGCCTCTGCGCGCGCGGTTCCGGGACGCTTTGCGGCGATCCCGCTCAGGCAGAACGACACCCCCCTGCGGATCGGCCTGCTGGGCGAAGCCTCCATTCTCCGGGATCGCTATCTCAACCACAATATCGAGGAAACCCTCGGTCACCTCGGCGTCGAAGTCCGCAACTTCTTCATCCTCGGCAACGAATTGGCGAAAATCTTCAGCCTCGCCCCCTGGAGCCCCGATTCCCGGCGCAACCAGCTCCGCAAGGCGCGACCCTATCTCAAGGCCCTGGTCGGGGGGCATGCCCTCGAGTCCGTCGCCTATACCCTGACCTGCGCCGAGGAACACTATGACGCCGTCATCCACGTCTGCCCCACCGGATGCATGCCGGAAGTCAGTATCCGCCCGATCCTGCGCAAGGTGAGCCAGGATCACTCGATTCCCGTCCTGGAATTATCCTATGACGAGCATAGCAGCCATGTCGGCGTGGTCACCCGCCTGGAGGCATTTGTGGACATCCTGAGGGACCGGAGGAGTCAGGAATCATGATGAAATCAAAAGGTTATCTGGGCATCGATGTCGGATCGATCAGCACCAACGTGGTGCTGACCGATGCGGCGGGCGACGTCCTGTTCTCCGCCTACCGGCGGGTCGATGGCAACCCGATCCACTCCGTCCAGGGAGCCATCCTGGACATGAAGGGCAATCTGCCCGACACCCTCGAGATCGCGGGGGTCTGCACCACCGGGAGCGCCCGCACCCTGATCGGCGCCGTGGTCGGCGCCGATATCGTCAAGAACGAGATCAGCACGCATGCCCGGGCCGCCCTGCATCTGCATCCCGAGGCCCGGACGATCTTCGAGATCGGCGGACAGGACAGCAAGGTGACCCTCATCCGCAACGGCGTGGTGGTGGACTTTGCCATGAACCTGGTCTGCGCGGCCGGCACCGGAAGTTTCCTGGACTCCCAGGCCAAGCGGCTCAACATCTCCATCGAGGAGCTGAGCGAACGGGCGCTGCTGTCCCGCGACCCCACCCCCATCGCGGGCCGCTGCACCGTGTTCGCAGAGTCCGACATGATCCACAAGCAGCAGACCGGCCATCACCAGAACGACATCGTCATGGGCCTGTGCCAGGCGATGGCACGGAATTTCCTGGGCAACGTGTGCGCCGGGAAGGAAATCCTGGCACCGGTCATACTGCAGGGCGGGGTCAGCGCAAACAAGGGCATCCGGAGGGCATTTAACGAGGCCCTGAAGACCGAGGTGATCATCCCCCGCCACAACATGGTCATGGGGGCCTACGGCGCGGCGCTCATCGCGCTGCGGACCGATCCTCCGGCAACACGCTTCAGGGGGTTCAGCCTCTGCGACCGCGAGATTGCCACGCGCTGTTTCCGGTGCGAAGACTGTCCGAACCGGTGCGAGGTGATCGAGATCATCGACCATGGCGCCCCCATCGGACGCAGCGGGGGCCGGTGCCGGAAGTGGGAGTCGGATAATCAGGGCGGGGTATCGCCATGAAATGGGGATGCATTCTCGTTCGCGCTTCAAGCCCGGTCCTGCTGGCAGGGATCCTGTCATCATGCCGCTCGATTCCCGCCCCATCAGCCC
>Ga0007794_10000424_pt1 | contig 13062 bp, 9 predicted proteins | sample CryBogmetaGMA5M_FD_60365 | JGI IMG/M metagenome (GOLD analysis project Ga0007794, IMG submission 60365) | Freshwater microbial communities from Crystal Bog, Wisconsin, USA - MA5M | ecosystem: Environmental > Aquatic > Freshwater > Lake | place: Crystal Bog, Wisconsin, USA | collected 2009-07-06
AGGAGGGGATCTAGCATAACGCGTTGTCCCGCAACAGGTAACCTCCCTGGAGGGGTCGCGTAGCGGGGGTGGGCCAGAGACCGAGAACCCGTGTTATCAGGGTTGTGCATGATCCCGCTGGAGCGGCGGGAGGCTGACTGTGATGGCCCTTACGGCTTAGTGAAGTTGTGCCGCCGGGTCCTGCTGGTAGTAGAGCATCAGCTCCGCGTACAACTGGGGGTGCCGGCTTCGCAGTCTGACGGGTGTCTCAAAGAAGGCCTCGGTGGCGACGGCAAAAAACTCGGCCGGATTCGTAGCCCCGTATTGGTTCAAGACAGAGCCCCTGCCCTCCTCGGCATCACGGACCAGTTCGGCGTAATCACTCCCCAGGATACGGGCCCACGCACCATACATTGAGCGCCGGGGCAGTGCGGGCGCCCCGTTGGCGGCCCCGTCCTCCTCGTCAAGCTGATGGGCAAACTCATGGAACACGACATTATGCCCGTCATCAGGAGCAAACGCGCTATGCTGGACTTCATCCCAGGCTAGTACGACATTGCCATGGCGCCAGCTTTCCCCCGCCAACGCCTGGTCCGCCTCGACCACCTGCCCCGCCGGCCCAGCCTGATAACGGGAAACCATAAAGGGATGGGGATACACCAGAATGGTGACCAACAGGGGGTAATAGTCAGTCTCCCGATGCAGAAGCAGGACGCAGGCGTACGCGGCAACCGTTACCCTGATTTCATCCGTGATCGCCAACCCACCACACCCTTCAAACCGTTTCTCAGCCAGAAACACCTGGATATGCCCCTGCAACTCATGCTGATCTTCAGGGGACAGGCGACCGTAAACCGGAACGGCGCGCTGGATCAGCTCACCCCATTCGGGAGGGAATGGTTGCGCCTTGATCTTTTCACGCCGCCTATGGGTGAGTCCGAACACAGCACCAACTTACCACCTCAAAGGGGCGTGGGGACAGGCAATTAGTTTCACTGGCGTCCCCAGGGGGGAAGGAAGGGACAGTCACTTGCGAGCCTTCACCCGCTCCCCGATCGGCCAAATCATCTGCTGTTTCCATACCCGTCCTGTGCTATAGTGCTCATGTATTTTGACTCCTCTTGGCGGAGTCCGGCGCAAATCACCATGTTCGGGCCGGCTGTGCTTTGACGGTCATCTTCGCAAAGTTTAAGAAAAGGAAAAACTTGCCGGCTACCAAGGCAGCCGGCTAAGTTCAACCAGCAGGTTCATGAGACACTTTGCAGCGCGCTTGACCTGCAACCTTCTGCAAGAGGAGCGGAGAGATGAGACGAACAACACTATTTGTTCTGTTGGGGATATTGATGCTTTCGAGTTCAACATACGCAAAAGACAGAATCGAACCGACCAAGACCTTGCCCTACAAGAAACTCGGCAAGATTGAGCTCAAGCTCCATGTCTTCAATCCCGAAAATCACAAACCGACCGACAAGCGGCCTGCTATTGTCTTCTTCTTTGGTGGCGGGTGGATGGGAGGCACTCCAACACAGTTTTATCAGCAGGCTAAGCGCTTCGCGGATTATGGTTTTGTGTCCATGTCGGCGGAATACAGGGTGTCCACGAGACACAAAACGACCCCCTTTGAGTGCGTCAAGGACGGCAAGTCAGCTGTTCGCTGGATTCGACAGCATGCGGTGGAACTGGGTGTCGATCCCGACCGCATTGTCGCCGCAGGGGGATCTGCGGGTGGTCACATTGCCGCGTGCACCGGCATCATCCAGGGACACGAGGAAGAAGGAGAAGATTCAAGCATTAGCGCTCTGCCCAACGCCATGATTCTATTCAACCCGGTTATCGATACGACGGAAAAGGGTTACGGCATGAGCAACATTGGCCGAGATCGAAAGACCGAGATCTCGCCATGTCATCATATCCAGAAAGGCATCCCGCCAACACTGGTGTTTCACGGCACGGCAGACAAAACTGTCCCGTTCGAAAACGTCGAACGCTTCACGAAACTCATGAAGGAAAACGGAAACACATGCATACTCGTTCCCTTCCAGGGAAAAGATCACGGGTTTTTCAATGGATCGCACTTTCGACCGATCAATGGTGACGCCGATTTCAACATCACCATGGATAAAAGCATCAACTTCCTGAAAGACCATGGCTTTTGAGGCTGACAGGCGGGCTATGTCATCCGCTCGATCGACGCCCGCTTGGCCTCGTAGGCCTTACCCATGCCGATACTGATTGCCTCGTCGCACAGGGCCAGTGCCTGCTCGAACTCCCCGCCGTCAATCGCCAGGGCAATTCCCCGCTCGAATAGCCGGATCGACAGGCGGTACTCGCGGAAGGCAGACGGCATCTCATCGCGGGCCACCGGCAGGTAGCCCGCCGCCGTGGCCACCGCCGAGCGGCAGGCTTCAACGTCTCCGCCCTGGAAGGCGTCCTCGGCCATCAGGTCGAACAGGAAGAATTTCACGGCGTTCGGGATTGAGTTGGCCCGCCCGATGAAGTTGAGCAGATACTTCCCCGCTTTCTCAGGACCGCCTGACAGCGCCTCCTGGTGACCCGCCATGAGATCGGCAAGTATCTCGGCGGGCGTCTTCCGTATCGGATCTTTTCGACTGGACATAGCGGCAGGGTGCCAGAGAATGGCGTCGGACGCAAGCGCCCGGGGTGACGGCGGCAAATTGGGTGAATGCGTTCAGCCCGCGAATTGAAGGTCGTACAGGCGCTTGTATGTACCGTTGGACCTCAGCAGCTCCTCGTGGGTGCCCGATTCGACGATCCGGCCCTGATCCAGGACGATAATGCGGTCGCAGTCAATAATGGTCGACAACCGGTGGGCGATGGCAAAGACCGTCCGCCCGGTCATCAACTCATGCAGGGCCGACTGAACCAGCCGCTCTGACTCGGTATCCAGCGCGCTGGTGGCCTCGTCGAGGATCATGATGGGGGGATTACGCAGCATCGCCCGGGCAATCGCCAGACGTTGCTTCTGGCCGCCTGACAGCCTGACCCCGAGGTCGCCCACCTTGGTTTCATATTGCTGCGGCATTTCCATGATGAATTGGTGGGCACTGGCCTGCGTGGCGGCCGCTATGATCGCCTCCCGGCTGGCCTCCCGTGACCCATAACTGATGTTGTTCGCCACCGTATCGTTGAAAAGCACCGTATCCTGGGTCACGATCCCCATCAGCCGCCGCAGGGAGGGAATGGTCATGTCCCGGACATCCATCCCGTTGATTTTCAGGGCACCACCCGTGACATCATAGAAGCGGGGGATCAGGCTGACGAGCGTGGTCTTCCCCGATCCCGACCCGCCGACAATGGCGATACGCTGTCCTGCCTTCACATCCAGCGACACCCCGTCCAACACGTGGCCTTCACCGTAGGAGAACGCAATCTTCTCAAACGAAATCGATTCGACCTTCCCCTTGAATTCCACCGCATCCGGACGCTCCTTCACGGAGACTGGCGTATCCAGAACCTCGAATATCCGGTCGGCCGCAGCCCCCGCCTGCTGGATCTGCAGGTGCATGCGACTGAGTTTCTTGACCGGCTCATACATCATGAACAGCGCCCCGGCATAGACCATGAACTCGTTGTACTTCATGCCGAGTTTCCACACATAGATCAACACCAGGCTCACGCCTATGGTGGAAATAAACACAATAATCGGCTCCACCGCGGCATTGGCGCGCATCACCTTGATGGTGCGCCGGAAAAAAGCGTCGTTCTGTTCCTCGAACCGGCCGGTCTCATACGGCTCCATCCCGAATGCCTTGACGACCCGCACCCCGCCGATCATTTCCTGCAGCACTGAAACCAGGTCCGCCACGCGCTGCTGGGCCTCCCGCGTGAAACGCCGGACCCGCCGCCCGAATACCGCCACGGGCAGAATGCAGATCGGGAACAAAACCATACTGATGAGAGCCAGCCACGGGTCAATCAAGATGAGCGCGGCAACCGCGACGATCAAGGTAAGCGGTTGCTTGGCCACATCCTCAACCACCACGGATACCGCATTTTCCACCGCCATGGGATCATTCGTGGTCCGGGCAATGAGCTCACCGCTCCGGCTCGAAACAAAGTAGGACAACGACAAGGCGTTGAGTTTGCTGAACAGGGCATTGCGCAAGTCCATGACCACACGCGACCCGACCCATCGGATCTGATACTTCGACATGTAGTCCGCCACGCCACGGATAATCCCCACGACCGGCAGCATCAGGGCGGTAAATATGATCAGCCAATCCGCGGAGAAATTCTTCAGGAGCGATGCCGAGAGCCTTGACTGGAGCGCGGCAAGTCGCTTTTTCAACGATTCCAGCCGTCCGACGGTGACCTTGGATCCAGCGACGGCTTGTCCTTCCACGGGAGCGGGCACCGCCGTTTGCCGGGCGATCGATTCAGCCGACTGGTCATGCGGGCTCTGGACAACTGCACCGGGGGCAACGACTGGCGAGCGGTCAAAGAAAACAGGAAGCCCCTTGTTTACAAACAGCAGGAACCCCCCGTTCGCTATCGCGTAAAGACATCCGAACAGGATTCCGATGACCACGCGCCTCCAGTAAGGGCGAGTGTAGGTCAATAGGCGGCGATACGTGGCCATTTCTCCGCGTTTGCTTTTTTCCGGTGCTCCCATAGCGGGCTAGAATCATGCCGGAGGTAGGTAATTTCAAGTGCAAATTTCAATCACCCGCCGAACTCCGCCACAGCCTCATACATTGCCACAATGTTTTGCGGCGGGACTTCAGGCAGAATATTGTGAACGGTATTGAACACAAACCCGCCCCCGGGTGACAGGATGTCGAGCCGCCGCTTCACATGCTCCTTCACCCCCGCCGGCGTGGCACGGTTCAACACCGTCCGAGTGTCGCACCCCCCGCCCCAGAAACAAATGTCTTTCCCGAAGTCCCGCTTCAACCTCTCCGGCTCCATGTCACGGCAGGTGGTCTGAACCGGGTTGATGACGTCATAACCCGCCTCAATCAGGTCGGGCATCAGCTCATGGATGGATCCGCAGGAATGCAGGAAGGTCTTCATCCGGCTCTTCTTGTGAACGGTCGCGCAAAGCTGCGCATGCCGGGGCTTGAACAACCGGCGGTAAACATCCGCCGACATGAACGGCCCGGTATCCATCCCCAGGTCATCCCCGAAGCGCAGGATGTCACACACGTCGCCGACCGTGTCGCAAACCTTCTCCAGCGTCGCCAGATGCCGCTCCATCAGCGCATCGAGCAGCTTCTCCACCATCTCAGGCTCCGCATAGACGTCCATGAGGAAATTGTCCATCCGCCGCAGGAAGGTCCCCCACTCGAATAAGTTGCAGCCACAGACAATCATCAAGGCACGGTCCGAGGAGGCCCGAAGGGCCAGCGCCCGCTCCCGCAGTGTGGTCCAGAACCCCGGGTCGCCCGCATGATCCCAGGGACTGTGCACCAGGGCCGCCCACAGGATCTTCCCCATCTCCCGGTCCAGCCCGGAAAAGTCTGCCGGATACCCATCCACATAGGGGAAATAGGACTGGTCATAGAACGTGCCGCCCGCCGGCATGTGCGCGATGTCCGTACCGTCCTTATGCCGGGCAACATAGGATCCGTCCGGCTGCCTTTCCGGATGGAACCACACCGGATACTGGGCGCTCTGCCCATCCGCAAGCTTCACATCATACCAATCCGCATCACGGGTATTGAACGTCCGCCCGACATCCACGACATCAATCTTAAAGCGGTCCAGAATGTTCTCCTCGGGCTGGGCCAGTTGCTGCACCACATCATACAACCGGGTATGGCCCGTCGTGACACCTAGGTGCTTCTTGAGGTTCCCGTAGGCTGTCGCCGATATACCCGAACTGGGCGTGGCGCCAAGATCGACCGGCACACGGTCAGGCTGGCGATGTTCGATGGCCGACACTATTCGTTCGCGGGATGTCATAACTTCCTCCTTATTTCTCCACAGGCACCACAATACCGCGCATGATGACTTTCTGGCAAAGCACAAAGACAATGAGAGTCGGAATAGAGGCCAGCATGAGGGACGCAAACACCACCCCCTGCCCGCTTGTCGCCTGCAACTGGTACAGCCATGGCATGATCGTCCACATGCGCTCATCCTGGCAAAGCAGCAGCGCCATCATGAAGTTGGTGTAGGCCCCCGTAAAGGCCCCCAGGGCCGTGACAGCCAGGATCGGGGTACTGAGGCGCATGGTGATCTGCCAGAAGAGCCTGAACTCCCCCGCCCCGTCCAGCTGGGCGCATTCATACAACTCCCTGGGAAGCGAATCAAAGAACCCCTTCAGCAGGAAAATGGTATAGCCGTTTGCCAATCCGGGCAAGACGAGTGCCGCAAAGGTGTTCAGCAGATGAAACTGACGCAACATCAGGAAGACCGGGATCTGCGTCACCATCGGCGGGAAGGCCATGGTTAACATGAGGAACAGCAGCAGCTTGTAGGTAGACCGGGGCCGGTACCGGCTCAGGGCATAGGCTGCCAGGGGATTGAAAATCAGCGCACAGAGCACCGAGAGGCCGCAATACAGGGCGGTATTCGCCAGCGCCCGGCCATGACGGAAAATGTAGTCGCCCACGCTCCGGAAGTTGCGGGTGACGAATTCCCTGCGAAGTTCATGAAGAGTAGCCTTGAAGGCCTGGTAATGAAACTCGCGCTGGGGCGGAAGGATGGCCTGCCACGAGGAAATTGGTGATTTGAGGTGACGGCTCAGCTGCTCGAGTGAGCCATACTTCTTCTGGAGCCAGTCCCGGAAACGGAAATCCACGGTATCCAGCACGAGGGATTCCGCGGGAAGAAGGTATTGCGTCCCGGTCTCGGGATCGCGCCAGCCATGCAGGAATGACTCCCAGTCGGACAACACCACCCCCGCCGCGGGCGGCTGTGTCGGGAAAGGCACCTGATCAAAACGGGAATAGGAGGTCGAGTACCGGCTGTTCAAGGTTGCCACATCCTTGTACTTGGCCGTCAGGAATTCGCGATAGGAGGGCGCCGCCGTGGCATCGGCCCGAATCCAAACCAGCCCCAGAATACCGCGGACGAAACGCTCCCAGTCGTCCCGTTCCAATTGAGTACTCTCTGCCGAATCCGGAATTCGCCGGGTCAGATGGATATCACTCCACAGGGAATAAGCGGTGCCGTGGGATGCATTGTAAGTCGCGAGGTCATGGGTGTACTGGTTCTTCAAAAAAGCAATTTTATAGAATCCCTCGGCACTGAAGTAATATCGCTTGTCCCGGGGCTGAGTCCGGACATAATCCGCCACCGCCCGGTCGAAGGCCCTGTCCCCGCCCTTGACGCGGCGCTCGAGACCATTCTTGGGCAGCACAAAGAAGGCATTCCACCCGACAAAGGTCGTCCCCAGGGCATCGTTGAGCCGCGTGATGTCATCCCCGTACACCCGCTCGAGCTGATGCTTGAAGTCCCGGAGACTGGAGGGGATGGCGCCTCGTGACTGCGGAGTCGCCAGGTATCCCAGCTCAAAGGTGTGCGCAGGCAGGTCCGCCGATTCCAGAAACTCCCGCCACTCGGCGACCAGTCCGGGCATCCCGTCGGGAGGCTCGACTTTCTGGAATGTCGCCGCGTCACTTCCGTATGCCCACCGCATCTGGCTCAGCGACTCGTTGAAAAGCCCCTCGATGTGTTTCCGGTATAGCGCGGTTTCATCCCGCAAGAAGGCCGGGATCACCCGCTGATCCGCCGCATCCACCGATGACTTCGTACTCCCCGCCAGCATCAGCAGGAACGGATACACCATGGTCACCGCCCCGCCAATCAGCAGCACATACATGACCGCGATAAGCAAACGGGTCTTCCAGTGGCGTCGTCCTATTTGTGACAATATCGGCATGGGAAGAAAGTGTTCAGTATTCAGTGTTCAGTGTTCAGAAAATACTCATCGCCCGGGCCATAACTTGGGGCGGGTTCGCCTACACGGCCATATCCAGACCCCTTGAAATCCTCTGAACGATCCATCATGGCTTGCAGCATACGTCCGATTTCAATTAATTCACCACGTATCCCCTGGCTTGCATCGGGTTTCACGTAGTGACAATCCACGCATATATCAAGCCAATGTTCTGTTTCATTTTTCTCTCCATCAGCGTCAGACAGTTTTGAGACAAAATGATTAGGATAACGCCGCTTGGCCCACGCCTCGGCTATTTGCGCCCCAATAGATCGCGAAATCCTGCGAATTTGATCCACAAGGGAATATCGCTCATCGTTCGGAAAGGATTTAGTAAGCGCGAAGACGGTATCAGCGACATGCCGGGACTTCTGATACACAATCAAATCCCGATAAGTTTTCGCAAAGGAGTTTCCGCCCGTCATCATCTTTCCCTTTCTGAACACTGAATACTGAACACTGGACACTCTCTTCTAACCTGCCTTAAACTCCACTCGCGACAGCATCTTCAACTGCTGAACCGTGAACCCCACTAATATCACCCCCAGCATCCAGGCGGCGGCGGTGGCGGGACCGAACTGGAGGAAGGTGAAGGCCTTGTACCAGATGTGCAGCCCGGCGACTTCCGTGTTGGCGGCGCCGCCGGTCATCACCAGGATGTTGCCCGTCGCCGCATAGAAGGACCCGATGAACGCGCCGACAAAGTTGATGAGGATCAGGGGTTTCAATACGGGAAACACAACAAAGAGGATCTTATCAATGAAGGTTGCGCCATCCACGTCCGCCGCCTCGTAATAATCATCAGGGATCCCCTTCAAAGCCGCCAGATAGATGAGGCAGCCCGGCCCCATCCCCGCCCATACCATGGGAATGACGCATGAGAGCATCGCGGTATCGGGATCTGCCAGCCAGTGATAGGCCTCCGGAGGGTGACGGAACAGGCGGAGCGGCAGTTGGCTCAAAACCACATCCAACGGTTCACCACCGGGACAAAGAATCGGCCAGGCCATCCGCCCCAGCGTCACCAGGAGCAACACCCCGGCGCCCACGAATCCCCATGCCGCCCAGCGCCGGTCATTTACCCTGAGGCGGCGGGCAAACAACAGCGCCACGGCCAGCAGCACGGCTCCAGTCAGCAGAAACCCGATGGCGGGAATCTGCAGCACCACGGCGTTCAGCGCCCCGTGATCCGAGGGATCGAAGAATTCCTTCCAGAGCAGGATCGTGACAATCCCCGTCACAACGGCCGGCAGGTAGAAGACCAGCCTGAAAAACAAACGCCCCCCGGGAATTTCCTGGAGCAGAACCGCCAACGCAATCGGGGGCAGGAAGGTGAGCGCCAGCACCAGGAAACTGTAGCGGAATGAATTCAGCACCGCCTGCCACCAGGCCCCGTCAAACAGCACATCGCCGAAATTATCCAACCCCACCCACGTGGAGGCGCCCAGCAACCGGTAGTCCTGAAATGCCATGAGCGACCCTCGCAGCAGTGGCACATAATGCCAGAGGAGGACGGTCAACAACGCCGGGAACAGAAGCAGCGCCACCCACATGACACGGCGGCGTCCGCCTACCCGCCGGCTCTCCGGCACGGCCCCCGGATGCGAGAAAAGACGCATCACCTGGCGGAACCCCACGACAAACGCCGCCAGGATTCCGGCCAGGACCACCCCCGCCACCACCCGGCGGATGATCCGGTCCAACGGCGACACCACCCCCATCATCTGTTCGTTCGCGCGGCGCACACCTTTCTCAAGCATGGCTTGCAGGACATCCAGCCGCCGCCCCTGCTCATAAGGCAACTGGTCCTTCAGGGCCATCGCCTCGGCTTTCTGCAGCGGCAGGGTCATCATCTCGTAGGCCAGGTTGCTGTTCCCCCCATACGGCTCCGGCTTGCCGGTTTCCATGGCCACATCAAACGTGCGCGCCCAACCCGGTGGCGACAACCGCTCGATTTCCGGATAGCCGAACAGTCTCAGGTATCGTGGATGGATGAAGCGGCCCAGGCCGCTTTCCACCATGACGCGCGTCTTGATCGCCATCGCCTCATGGCTGTCGAAATAGCGCATGTATTCCCAGGCGGCATCGCGGACGGCAGGATCCTTGATGCCCGAAAAAAGCCCCATCATCATGCTGTTCAGCTCCGTGCCGCGATCGCCCCTCGGCCCCCTGGGGATCGGAACCATCCCGGTCACATCGGGATTCATGGTGGAAATCAACTTTTCATCCACATACGCAAACCACATCCCGATCTGACCGCGCTCCTGCCGGGCAATGAAGTCACCCGTATCCTTGCAGGAATAGCCGCGCCGGATTTTCCCCGTGTTGTCCTCCCACTTTTCGGCGCTCAACCGGATGTAATAATCCAGCGCCTGGGCCGCCTCGCGGGAATCAAAGGCGCAACGCCATTGCCGCGTGGACTCGTCATACACCACGGCCTCCGCCCCATAGGACCACAGGATGGGAAGCCAGTAATGCGCCTCCTGCTTTCCCCGGACCAGGAAGAACCCGTAAGTCCCCGCCTCCGGGTCCGTGAGCTTCCGGGCGGCCTCCATCATGTCGTTGAGCGACCAGTCCGCCGTGGGATACGGCATCCGCTTGGCATCGAAGAGATCCTTGCGGAACATCAGGACGTTGCCCATCGCACCGCCATACGGGAGGGCCCAGACATGCGTCCCCCCCGGCCCCGGGCGGCGGATCACCGGCCACAGCTTCGGATTGATGCGGAACTCCTGCGATTCCCGGTCCATCGCGGAGAGATACCCGTCCTCAGGGCGATCCAGCGGGTAAAGGAAATTGTTGCGGATGTAGGTTTCCGACTTGCGGAAATTGACGTAGAGGACATCCGGAGCCAGCCCGCCGGCGATCGCCAGCAGATCCACCTCCACCCCCTTGACGGTGATCCCGGTGAAGCGCTCCAACTCGACCGATACGTTGTCCCAATTATGAGTCCCGAACCGGGCCGGATCGGCCTTGTACCGCGCCCGGTATTTCGACATGAACAGTCGGGGAAAGTCTTTCTTGAAGGCTTCAACCGCCTCCACCCCCGCCCGGCTGGCCACATCCGGACTGGCAGGATCCGGGAGATCAAACAGCCTGACATGGATCACGGTTTTCCCGTCACGGTCCTCAATCCAGCCGGCCACAGCCTGCCCCGCACTCGCAAAAACCAGCGCTCCCATCAGAAGGGGCACCAACAATCCTGTGTTCCTGATCCTCATCGCCGGGCTTTATATCACAGGAGGTGGCAGATAAGCCAAATGCAAACCGATATTGTCTCACAGCTGTCTCTCCCTGACAGTAAAGACACAGTCTGTCCACCGCCCCCATCCTGCCGAAATCATACGGTTATTTTCGCATCTGCATACGAGTCAACTTGTTACGCACACCTGATGAAGACGTGACGAGACCTTGGCACTGCTGATGCTTATGCTAAAACCTGTAACAAATGAAAGGAATGTATGATGAAGAAGACTAGTAAACTTGCCGCGGCGGCTGTGGCAGTTGTTGTGGGTTTGACGACCGTATCAGCCTGGGCTGATTGCGGGAGTTGTGGCGGTGACAAGGATAAGAAAGCAGGATGCGAAGGCGGGGTATGCCCGGTGGCAGGCAAGAAAGATAAAGCCTGTGCTGCGACCGCACCCAAGGTAGCTGTCATCAATACTGCCGGATTGGCGGCGTTGATCCAGGCGAAGACTGCCGTAGCCATACTGGATGCACGAAGCGGAAAGTATGATGATGGACGCCGAATACCAGGGGCTCAGCAACTCAGCCCGACCGCTGATGCCGAAACTGTTGCCAAGGTGGTGACAGACAAGAACGCCCTGGTGGTCACTTACTGTGCCGGACTGACCTGTCCTGCCAGCAAGATGTTGGCCGACAATTTAAAAAAGCTCGGATACTCGAATGTCATTGAGTATCCCGAGGGTATCGCTGGCTGGGCGGAGGAAGGCAAAGCCGTCGAACAAAAGGGGAAATAAGGAAAGGAGGAACTCATTCAGTAAACCTTACGTTGTGTGTAACGGGCCGTCGAGGGAACGCAACCTCGGCGGCCTGTCGTTTTCGAGTTCTTGACGGCACAGCATGGTTTCAGTATTGCTGAACCATTCTGTGATGAAAAAAACAATCTCCATCATCTTTGGCACCCGTCCTGAAGCCATCAAGCTGGCCCCGGTCATTCTGGCCCTGAAGAAGGACAAGCGCTTCCGTTGCCGTGTCTGTGTGACCGCCCAGCACCGGCATATGCTGGACCAGGTCATGAACATTTTCGGGATCGTGCCCGATGTAGACCTGAATCTGATGAAGCGCAATCAGACCCTGGCCGGCTTCACGTCCCGCGCCATCACGGCCGTGGACGGCTACCTGGCCAGCGAAAAACCCGACCTCATTCTCGTCCAGGGCGACACCACCACCGTTTTCTCCGCCTCCCTGGCCGCCTTCTATCATCACATTCCCGTCGGTCATGTCGAGGCGGGGCTGCGTACCGGGAATCTCCAATCCCCCTGGCCCGAGGAACTCAACCGGGTTCTGACAACCCGGATTGCGGCACTGCATTTCGCCCCCACGGCGAGCAATCGCCAGAACCTGCTCAACGAAGGCATTCCCGCCAAGGACATCATCGTCACCGGAAACACCGTGATCGACGCCCTGTTCCTGGCCCTGGCCAAAGTGAAGAAAAATCCCCCTCCCATCCTGCAATCTCAGATCTCAAATCTCAAATCTCAAAGTCCCCTCGTCCTCATCACCGGCCACCGGCGCGAGAATTTCGGCGAAGGATTTGAGAATATCTGCCGTGCGATTGCCCAGCTTGCCCGGCAATTCCCCGACACACACTTTGTATACCCGGTTCACCTTAACCCCCGTGTCCGTGAACCCGTCATGCGCATTCTGGGGCTCGGTGCGTCCAGCGCCCTCCTGCCCAATGTCCATTTGATTGAACCTCTGGACTATCTCTCCTTTGTGGCGCTCATGAACCGCGCCACGCTGATCCTGACCGATTCCGGCGGGGTCCAGGAGGAAGCCCCCAGCCTGGGCAAGCCGGTCATCGTCATGCGCGACACCACCGAGCGCCCCGAGGCGGTCACGGCGGGAACCGTGAAGCTGGTGGGAGCCCACACCCGGAATATCGTCAAGGAAACCGCCGCGTTGCTGACCCAGCCTGCCCTCAAGAAGAGGAT
>Ga0007794_10000425_pt1 | contig 13054 bp, 8 predicted proteins | sample CryBogmetaGMA5M_FD_60365 | JGI IMG/M metagenome (GOLD analysis project Ga0007794, IMG submission 60365) | Freshwater microbial communities from Crystal Bog, Wisconsin, USA - MA5M | ecosystem: Environmental > Aquatic > Freshwater > Lake | place: Crystal Bog, Wisconsin, USA | collected 2009-07-06
AAGGTCCCCCCCTTTTCCCGCAGAATCCAAAGACTCCGTGGGCTTATCCGGTATTAGCACCTCTTTCGAAGTGTTATCCCAGATCATCAGGCAGATTATCTACGCGTTACTCACCCGTGCGCCACTAAATGAAGGAGCAAGCCCCCTCATTCCGTTCGACTTGCATGTGTTAGGCACGCCGCCAGCGTTCGTTCTGAGCCAGGATCAAACTCTCCAGTTTGTACTGAATATAGTTTGAATACTTTAAACCCAAAATTTTGTTACTGGCAATTCTCACAAATCACTTTAAAACTGCTATTCGGTTTTCAAAGACCAGACCTGCAAACGAACCGACAACATACTCAAACCAAACTACACTGTCAATACTTATTTTCCAAAATAAACAATCTTTCTTCCGGGACAACAAAAACAAATGCCCGCCACAAAGGGACTCGCTTTCTAACATAAACAATTTCAAGCTGTCAAAAGAAAAATGGAAAAAAAAGATAATAAAAACTACTGATCTATTTATCCCCCTCGAATACCTCGTAAAAACCGTGTGTTCCGAGCTTATGGACTTTCATCAGATTTGTTGAGCCGCGTGTCTCGATCGGGATTCCCATGGTAATGACAACTTGATCTCCATTATGGAGACCTGACGAAAGCAGTTTTCTCTCCACTTCATGGATCTGTTGGTCGGTATTCTCCATTATTCCGACATCCGTAGTCTGTAATCCCCAGTAGATTGACAACCGACGACGGATGTCCACAGCGGCGGTAAACGCTATAATGGGCGTTGACGGCCGGAAAGCCGAGATAAGAGCTGCGGTACTGCCGGACCGTGTGAATACCGCAATGGCCTTTGCCTTAAGTGTGGCAGCTGTCCGGCATGATGCTTCTGCAACAGCCTGTGCTGTCGTTGTCACGGCCTGAAAACTGCCGTCAGCAACGTGCAGGCCAGCACTTTCCACATCTTTAGCAATACGCACCATAGTCTCGACTGATTCGATTGGAAAATCACCCGAAGCTGTTTCTGCAGAGAGCATGATTGCATCGGTACCGTCTATAATTGCATTGGCCACATCGGACGTTTCTGCTCTGGTGGGTCGCGGATTTCTTATCATGGAGTCCAGCATCTGCGTTGCCGTGATAACCGGCTTGCCCGCCTTGTTACACGCCTGGATAATTTTTTTCTGATAGATCGGCACTTTCTCCGGCTCTATCTCCACACCCAGGTCACCTCGCGCAACCATAACCGCGTCGGTAACCTGCAGGATCTTTTTAAAATTGCGCAGCGCTTCGGGTTTTTCAATTTTAGCAATTACCGGAGTATCCTTCCCTCTGGCTGAAATGATACTTTTTATCTCTTCAATATCCTCTGCAGTACGTACAAATGACAGCGCAATGAAATCAACGCCGGCGTCAAGGGCAAAATCAAGGTCGATCAGGTCCTTTTCAGTGAGGCACGGGGCCGAAACATTTACGCCCGGAAGGTTAATTCCCTTGTTGTTTTTAAGCAGCCCGCCAGCCACAACCACACAGTTGACCCGTTCACCATCCAGCGCAGTAACCTTCAGCTCAAGAAGGCCGTCATCCAGCAAAATCCGGGAACCGGGAACAACATCATGGGGCAGCGACTTATAAATAGTCGGAATGATTCCATTGCTGCCGAGAACATTGTCGGTGGTAATTACCACCTCCTGCCCTTTAGTCAGCTGCATTCCGTCACCGGCCATCTTGCCGGTACGGATTTTCGGCCCCTGGAGATCGCCCAGAATACCGGCCTGGCGGCCAAGCTTATCCGACACGCGCCGTATAATTTTAATCAGCTCAAGCTTTTGCGAGTTTTCACCATGAGAAAAGTTCAGCCGGAAAATATCAACGCCAGCCTGCATTAACTTTTGTATCATCTCCGGTGACGAACTGACGGGACCAACCGTTGCTACAATTTTGGTTTTACGAACCTGTTTTGGCATGAATTACCCCTCTTTTATAGTGTTCCTTATTTGTATGTGATGAAATACTCAGGCGTGAATCGCCTCTTTATGAACATCCAGTGCCGCTTCCCTTATCGCTTCCGACAAGGTTGGGTGAGCGTGGCAGGTCAGGGCGATATCCCGGGCCGTGCCGCAAAAACTCATCACCGCAGCAGCCTCTGCAATCAGGTCAGACGCCCGTGGCCCAATAATATGCACACCAAGTATCAAATCACTATCCTGGTGGGCAAGTATCTTGACGAATCCTTCCGTCTCATCCATGCAGCGTGCCCGACCGAGGGCGGCGAAATTAAAGCGCCCGGAACGGTAAGGGACGCCGTCAGCCTTCAGCTGCTCCTCCGTCCTACCGACTCCGGATGTTTCCGGCCAGGTATAGACAACTCCAGGAATAAGCTCATAATCAACACTGGCCGTCATGCCGGCCATCTTCTCGATACAAACGACCGCTTCCTCGGACGCCTTGTGCGCCAGCATCGGACCGGGCACCAGATCACCAATGGCAAAGACCCCCGGCAGCGATGATTGATACGATTCATCGACAACAATTCGCCCCGACTCGTTAAGTGCAATACCGAGCGCATCCAGGCCGAGAGCAGCTGTCTGCGGCCGCCTCCCGACTGATACCAGCAACTTATCGCAATCGATTTCCTCGCTACCGGTGCCGGAGTTGAACTGGACAATCGCCTTGGCACCGAGCCGTCTCAGGCCGGTAATACGCGTACCCATTTTGAACTGAATACCCTGCTTGCGCAGTGATCGATACAGCGTTTCTGCGGCCTGACGATCCATATTCGGCAGAATCTGCGGCAGCATTTCCATCACCGTCACCTGTGCCCCCAGGCGCCGCCAGACGGAACCAAGTTCAAGCCCGATAAAACCGCCGCCGGCCACCACCAGATGTTCCGGAACCTGGTCGAAGGCGAGCGCATCACGCGCAGAGACAACAGTCTGACCATCAAACGGGATACCCGGTAACGGAGTTGCTTCACTGCCGGTCGCTAGAAGCACCTTGGGGGCGGCAAGGAGAACGGTGGTTTCCGGAGCAGGCTCCAGGAGGCTCTGCTGATCGCCTGACGCAGAGGGGGGGAGCGCCAGCTCTACCAGCACCTGGTGCTGTCCGTCTGCAGTGGTCCCCTTAAGCAGTGCAGTCCCGTGGAACCGCTCGACTTTGTTTTTCTTGAGAAGAAAGGAGATACCGTCAGTCAACTTCTTGACCACATCATCCTTGCGCAGCATCATGGCCGCCAGATCAAGGCGCGGAGAATCAATAGCGATGCCATGCATGGCAAACTTGTCCCGTGCCACAGCAAAATACTCGCTGGAATCAAGCAGCGCCTTACTGGGGATACACCCTTCGTTAAGACAGACCCCGCCCGGCGTGGCACGTTTTTCGACCACCGCAACCTTCATACCGAGTTGGGATGCACGAATTGCCGCCACGTAGCCGCCCGGTCCGGCACCAATAACGATTAGGTCATATATCTGCTCTGACATTTCTGGAAACCTCCGGAATAGTGTAATGCGAATTTTGCAGACCCGGTATCTCTGAACCCATAAAAGCCACTCACCCTTCCAGCAGCAGTTCTTCCGGTTCTTCAATATACTCTTTGATCTTTTTCAAAAACCGGACCGCCTCACGACCGTCGATGATACGATGGTCATAGGAAAGGGCAAGATACATCATCGGCCGGATTACTACCAGACCGTCGCGCACCACCGGGCGGTCCTGAATGGCGTGCATTCCCAGCACGGCGCTCTGGGGCGGGTTAAGGATCGGTGTGGAAAGCATTGACCCGTACACGCCGCCGTTACTGATGGTGAACGTCCCCCCCTCCAGATCTGATACAGCAAGACCGTTGTGTTTGATCTTCTCGGTAAACGTCGAAATAGCGCCATCAATCTCATACAGCTTCAACTGGTCTGCATTCCGTAAGACCGGAACAACCAATCCCTTATCACTGCCGACAGCAACTCCGATATCAAAATAATTGTGGTAGACGATATCAGCGCCATCAATACTGGCATTAACCAGCGGGAACTCCTTGAGAGCCTCGACGCTCGCCCGGACAAAAAACGGCATAAATCCGAGGGGAGCGCCGTGGCGCTGGATAAAATGATCTCGATACCTGCTGCGGAGTTCCTTGACATGGGTCAGATCCGCCTCGTTGAAGGTGGTCAACATGGCGGTCTGCTGGCGGGCAGCCACAAGGCGTTCGGCAACCCGCTTTCGCAGAGGCGACATGGGACGACGCTCTTCACGGCCGGTGACATAAGGGGGTGGTTCTTCCGTCCGGACCGAAAGCTTCTCAATGGGTGATGGCGTAACAGGCGGCTCAGGTGACAGGGATATACCGGCGGCCGGTTCCTCTACAGCAGCAGGACGTGACACCGGCGGCAGTTTTGACCGGTCCCGCAGATGGACGAGCAGATCATCCTGTGTGAGGCGTCCCCCCTTACCGCTCCCCGTGATTTCATCCGGAGAGATGTGCTGCTCAAGCATTTCACGCCGGAGCGATGGTGAAGAGGGCGATGCAGCAGGCCGCTTCACCGGATGCACCTCAGGATTCTCGACTGGCGCGTCGCCAGTGGCGGCGGCTTCGTCAATAACACCGATCACCGTGCCGACCGCCACCGTTGTACCTGCGACCACGGAGATGGACAACCGGCCTGAGGCATCGGCAGTAAGATCAAGCGTGATCTTGTCGGTTTCGATCTCGCAGACCGGTTCATCCCGGATCACAGCATCGCCGTTATTTTTGAACCACTTTGCCAATAGTGCTTCGCGTACCGACTCACCGACTTCAGGAATTCTTATTTCCATGGCTCGCTCCATTTCATGCGGCTGAACTGAAATCATCCCACACATCGGGGGGAGTGCTGCCCCCCGGTTCTCCCGCAAAAACAAAGGCGGCCCACACAATGGCCGCCTTTGAAGAACTCAAAAAACAAGGTACTACGCCTGACCTTTCAGATGTTCCCTGCCAAATGGGGACATCTGCCGCAGACGGGCAATAATCGGCGGCATCTCGCGGATAACGGTATCTACTTCAGCATCGGTTGTGAAGCGTGACAGCGAAAAGCGGATCGACCCGTGGGCACAGGTGAACGGCACCCCCATGGCACGCAGAACGTGGGACGGTTCGAGAGAGCCTGAGGTACAGGCGCTTCCCGATGAAGCACAGATTCCGAACTCCGACAGGAGCAGCAGTATGGCCTCCCCCTCCACAAACTCAAATGCTATTGAGGTTGTGTTCGGCAAACGCTCGGCACCGCCGCCATTAATACGGGCATGGGGGATCGCCGCCATAAGAGTGTCCTGCAGGCGGTCACGCAGCGCCTTAACACCGGTATTCTCTGCCTCCATGTGCTGACCGGCCAGTTGGCAGGCCTTGCCCAGCGCGATGATCGCAGCGGCGTTCTCGGTGCCGGCCCGACGGCTTTTTTCCTGATGCCCTCCGACCAGAAATGGGCGGAACGGCGTGCCCCGTCTCAGATACAGCACACCGATCCCCTTGGGGGCATGCAGTTTGTGGCCGGAAAGGGAAAGCATATCTATACTTGAGGCGGCCATGTTGATCGGAATTTTACCGATGGCCTGAACAGCATCGCTATGAAAAAGAGCGCCCTTTGATTTTGCCAGGGCGGCAGCTTCCTCAACCGGAAAAATAACACCGGTCTCGTTGTTGGCCCACATCAGCGAAACAATTGCCGTGTCCGTATCAATAGCGGCTCTCAATTCGTTCATATCCAGACGACCGGCTCCATCAACACCGATTTCCGTTACCCGGTACCCCTTCTGGGTCAGGTTACGACACTGGGTCAACACAGCCGGATGTTCAACGCGGGATGTTATGATGTGGCGACGCTCCGGAAAGACCTCCAGCGCCGAACGGATAGCGGCATTGTCGCTCTCCGTGCCGCAGGCGGTAAAAATGATTTCATCCGGTAACGCACCCAGCAGATCTGCTACGCGAACCCGCGCTTCATTTACCTTGCTCTGTACCTGGCCGCCAAAAAAATGCATCGAGCTCGGATTGCCGTACAGTTCACAAAAATAGGGACGCATCTCCTCAAATACCGCTTCATCGACCTTGGTTGTCGCATTGTTGTCGAGATAGATCTCTGTCATGCGAAAACCTCCTCAACGACAATATCCTCTGCCACCAGGTCACGCAGTTTGGCTTCCACCATACGGGCGGTATTGCCGGACGAAGCGCAGCCGGCACAGGCCTTGCGGAACGCCACCTGCACCTTGGTACCGTCGATATCAATCAACTCCAGATCGCCGCCGTCAGCCCACAACAGCGGCCTGATGTCCCGTTCAAGCACTTCCTGAATCAACTGCATCTTTTTCATATTGGAAAGTTTTTCCGGACGAACACGTGGCTGGGCTGCCGCTTCGCCCAGTACCTGCGCGATCAGATCCTTGATTTTGGGTATGCAGCCGCCACAGGCTCCGCCGGCTTTGGTAAAGTTTGTCACCTGCTCCGAAGTTGTCAACCGGTTGGTCTCAATCACTTTTCTGAGGAACGAGTCCGTAATGCCGAAACACTTGCAGATAATCTCCCCTTCATGGTCGGGGTATGCATGGCCATGGTCGTGCTCACTGTCATGCTCCGGGATATCCATGCCGCGATACTTGAAAATGGCAACTTCAAGCGCCTCCTGCCCCATGACAGAACAGTGCATTTTTTCTTCCGGCAGCCCCCCCAGAAAATCGGCAATATCCTGGTTACTGACTGCCAGCGCTTCATCGAGTGTTTTCCCTTTAACCATCTCCGTCAATGCCGAGGAAGATGCAATAGCACTGGCGCAGCCGAACGTCTGAAACTTGGCATCGACAATTTTATCCTTGTTCTCGTCCAGCTTGAGGTACAGCTTGAGTGCGTCGCCGCAGGCCAGACTGCCGACCTCGCCAATCGCATCGGCATCAGGTATATCCCCCACATTACGAGGGTTCAGAAAATGGTCCTTAACTATTGGTGTATAATCCCACATGGTGTTGCTCCTTCTGAAATGTGTAGTTAACTCTAGCTGAGTATAAATTTCCGGCCGGCAGCCATCACTTCGCCAAGCCGGGCATCGTTACCCGCCTCACCGTACAGCCGCACAACCGGTTCTGTGCCCGATTTACGGAACAGCATCCAGCTTCCGTCTTCGAGCAGCAACTTGGTACCGTCGATTCTGATAATATCTTTCACTTTCGTCCCGGCAATCTCGGCGGGAACGGCACTGATCTTGTTTTTGTAGGCAATTTCCAATTCCGGCGACAGCTTGAGATTATCGCGCCGGGTGACAAAACGCCCGACCTCACCATACAACCGCTCCAACAGCTCCCGGACACTTTTACCTTCACGGGCAACCATCTCCGCCACCAGGAAGCAGGCAAGGATGCCGTCCTTCTCAGGAACGTGCCCCTTAATGGTCAGGCCGGCACTTTCTTCTCCGCCGATAACCAGCTTGTCCTGGCAGATCAGCTCGCCGATATATTTGAAGCCGACCGGCGTTTCGTACACCGGCACACCATGCTTCTTTGCCACGGCGTCAATCAGGTGGGATGTGGCGACGCTGCGTGCCACGCCCCCCTCCAGTTTACGTACCCGGATCAGATAATCCAGCAGCAGGGCGATGATATAGTTCGGCTCAATGTAACTGCCGTCGGCATCAAGAATGCCGAAACGGTCGGCATCGCCATCCGTGGCGAGACCAAGGCGGATATCCGGGTCGTTTTTAACCAGGGAGATAAAATCCGGAATGTGCGCCTCTGACGGCTCGGGAGGCTGGCCGCCAAAATAGGGATCAAGGTGATCATTTATAATAGTATAGGGGATAGAACGGGAACGGAGCGGTTCGTCCAGATAACCACGTGCGGTGCCGTACAGCGGGTTGAGCGCCACCCTCCCCAGACGGCGAATCACGTCAAAGTCGATCTTGTTTTCAAGGTCGGCCAGATACGTGCCCCGGGGATCGATTCCTTCAATCAGGCCGCTTTTTTTTGCATCATCAAGAGTGGGGTAGGAGTAGCAGACGGTGCCTATAGTCGCGTTGGCGCGCCGCTCGATTTCACCGGTAGTTTCCGGAAGTGCCGGGCCGCCCCACGAAGGTGAAAACTTGACGCCGTTGTATTCCGGGGGGTTATGGCTGGCGGTGAAGTTGATGCCGCCGGCGGCACCGCGCCGTAAAATTTCGAATGAAATAACCGGTGTGGGAGTGTCTCGCGTGCAGAGATACGCTTTAATGCCGGCGCCGGCCAAAACGCGGGCGGAAGCCTCGACAAAACGCTGCCCCATGAAGCGGGTATCGCAGCCGATCACAACCCCCTTGTCCTGCTCGCCGGAAGCTTTAATGGTATCGGCAATGGCTTGTACCACCACTTTGACGTTCTCAAAGGTAAAATCTTCGCAGAGAATTCCTCGCCAGCCTGACGTTCCAAAGGTTACCTGTGACATTGCACCCCTCCCGGGAATAAATAGGACATCTTTTGTCGTGTTAGAATAGTACACCTAAAACCAAGATGCAAACAAAATTGAGTATGGCGGAATCAGGTGGTGAAGTGGATATTAAAGAGGCTCTTGCAAAAGACTCTAAAGACTACTGTACTTTACGGATTTAATTACCTGGGCAAGCTTTCCATCTTGCAGGAGCGATCGACAAAACAGGTTATGCTCTTTTCCAACCTATCGTAATCGGGGTTGAAGGTACCGCGACGCCAATAATCGTACCCCAGAACCTCTTTTTCGTGTGAAGTACCGATGCTGCTCTCGCCGAATATCGTTTTTGGCGATCCGGTCTGGCAGTTGGCAAAGTCATCCGGATTCCCGTTTCCATCATAGGATTTACAGTTCCGGTACCGGCCGTTTACCCCGTAGTGCCTGTCTGCCGGAGAAACGGGGACCGCCGTATGCGAGATATTCGCAAGACGATACGGTGTACCGTTGTAGCGCCGCCCGGTTCCCTCTGTCTCAACGGTGAGAATATCACTGCAGAGAGCTGCCGTAGAATCTTCGGTATACCCGGATCTGTACCAGATTAGTGCGCGTCGCCCGGTTACTGGAGAATCGCAGAAAAATCTTCGTGCCGCCAGCGCATCAATGGTCGAATCATCACCGCTTACCGCCATCAGCAGCGGGATATCCAGAGTGTACCCGCCGTCTGACAACCCTCTTGTCAGCTCATAAAATTCTGCCGCCGCGTGATATGAAAATGATTCATAGCGCGCCGCATCGCGCTCCGGATATATGCTCTGCCAGTCGCTGAACAATTCTGCACTACCTGCGAGCCAGGCAAGCGGGCTTTTGGCTTTTAATGCCGGCGACAGCAGGACAAGCCCCTGCACCTTGCCGGCATTTCCGGAATCCTTTACATGACGCAGGGCCAAAGCGGCACCCGTTGAAAAGCCAACCAGATAGAGTTTGCTGATCTTCGCATCCTTCTCGAAGCTTCTTACTCCATAGGCTGTTGTTTGAATCCACTCCTCATACTTCATACTCAGCGTATCACCCGGCACAGTTCCATGACCCGGAAGCAGAATAGCCCGGACCACTCCGCACGGATACGCCTTATGCAGTGATTCAGCGACGCTCCGCATCAGATACGGTGAGTCGGTGAGACCATGAATCAGCAAAAACCCCTTCCCACCCCCTTTTGCCCTGTCGCTGCAAAGATCAGCGTCAGTTTCCGGAATCTGAAATGGAGCGCGCATCGCCGCCGCTTCCTCATTGCTGTATCCGCCAAGAAAACCGCTGCCGCCGTTTATGGAAACAGCGTCCAAAACTCTCCGGATCTTGTCGTGACTTTCACTGACGTAACGGCTGAAATCAGGCTCAGATACCGCCGGAGCTGAAATCGCACTGCCTGTCGGCCGAAGAGATGCCTGTCGTACGCTGCAGCCGCTGGCAATCAGGAGGATAGCAAGAGCGGCAATAATCTGTGTGAGTTCACGGCTGGTCATCGGTTCAACTCCATCTGCATAGGTTGGATAGTGCGGAAGTATAGTGAAAAGGCGAGCAAATATCAAAAAAAACTCCACTCAACCGTTTTATCACCTCACCCATATAAACTCCGGCCACCAAGTGCACGCTTGACCTGAATCAGCCAACAGTAGTATATGTTTACGCCCATAATACTCACAAAAGGATGTAGCATGACCAAAGAACTTGCCAAGGGGTACGAGCCCCATGATGTTGAAAAAAGATGGTACTCCGAATGGGAAACCAAGGGTTATTTCAGCGCCGCCGCCACATCGGATAAAAAACCGTACTCCATAGTCATCCCCCCCCCAAACGTAACCGGCGCCCTGCATATGGGGCACGCCCTGAACAATACACTACAGGACATTCTCTGCCGCTGGAAACGGATGCAGGGGTATAATGTGCTCTGGATGCCGGGCACCGACCATGCCGGGATCGCTACGCAGAACGTGGTCGAGCGACAGCTTGCTGCCGAGGGGAAAGACCGGCATGACCTGGGCCGCGAGGAATTTATTGAGCGGGTCTGGAAGTGGAAGGCAGAGTCCGGTGGCCAGATCATCGGCCAGCTGAAGCGTCTTGGAGCTTCCTGTGACTGGGAGCGGGAACGCTTTACCATGGATGAAGGACTCTCCAAGGCGGTGCGCACGGTTTTTGTCAAGCTGTACGAAGATGGCCTGATTTACCGCGACAACCGCCTGATCAACTGGTGTCCGCGCTGCCACACCGCACTTTCCGACATCGAAGTGGAACATGAAGACCATAAAGGGCACCTCTGGCACATCCGCTATCCGGTGGTTGGACAGCCGGGACGTTTTGTGGTCGTGGCTACGACCCGTCCGGAAACCATGCTGGGGGATACCGCCGTGGCGGTACATCCGGAAGACGACCGGTACCGTGACCTGGTCGGCAAACGCGTTATCCTGCCGCTGCTGGACAGAGAGATCCCTGTTGTGGCCGATGATTATGTGGATCGCGAATTCGGCACCGGTGTTGTCAAGATTACTCCGGCCCACGACTTCAACGACTTTGAGGTCGGCCTGCGCCACGGTCTGGACAGAATCAACGTTCTGGACGAATCCGGGGTCATCAACGCCGCCGGCCACCAGTATGAGGGGCTGGATCGTTTCGCCGCCCGCAGCCGCATTGTGGCTGAACTGGATGCCGCCGGCCTTCTGGAGAAGATTGACGACCATCCCATGTCGGTGGGAGGATGCTACCGCTGCAAGACCGTGGTGGAGCCCTACCTTTCCCTGCAATGGTACGTAAAGGTTGCCCCTCTGGCTGAGCGGGCGCTGGACGCCGTCAAGAGCGGCAAGACCCGCATTCTCCCCAAACAGTGGGAAAACACCTACTACGACTGGATGGAAAATATACGTGACTGGTGCATCTCTCGTCAGATCTGGTGGGGGCACCGTATCCCGGCCTGGTTCTGCGATCATTGCGGCCAGGTCACCGTGGCCATGGAGGCACCGACCGTCTGTGCCAAATGCGGCAGCGACGAGCTCCGCCAGGAAACCGACGTACTCGACACCTGGTTCTCATCGGCCCTCTGGCCCTTCTCCACCATGGGGTGGCCGGACCAGACGCCCGAGCTGAAAACGTTCTACCCCACCGCCTGCCTCGTAACCGGCTTCGACATCCTCTTTTTCTGGGTGGCACGCATGATGATGATGGGGCTGCACTTCATGGACGAAGTCCCCTTCACGGATGTCTACATTCACGCGCTGGTGCGGGATGCCCAGGGGCATAAGATGTCCAAGTCAAAGGGGAACGTGATCGACCCGCTGACGGTCATCGACCAGTACGGTACCGATGCCTTCCGCTTCACCCTGGCCGCCTTCGCCGCCCAGGGGCGGGACATCAAGCTGGCTGAAGAACGTATCGCAGGATACCGGAACTTCTGCAACAAGGTCTGGAATGCGGCCCGCTTCACCCTCATGAATCTGGAGGGCTTTGATCCGGATCAAGTCAGCTACGAGACCCTGGAGTTTTCCCAGGGAGACAAGTGGATTCTGCACCGCCTGAATGAAACCGCCCGGATCGTTGACGAAACGCTGTCCGGCTACCGCTACAACGAAAGCGCCATGGCGTTGTACCAGTTCACCTGGAGCGAATTCTGCGACTGGTATCTGGAGCTGTCCAAACAGGACATCTATAACGGCACGCCCGAACGGAAGCTGGCCACCCAGTATGTCCTCTGGTACACGCTGGACAGCCTGCTCCGTCTGCTGCACCCGTTTATGCCGTTTATCACCGAGGAAATCTGGCAGGCGCTCCCCGGGACAAAACTGACTCCGACGATCATGCAGGCCCCCTACCCTGTCCCCTGTGAAGCGCAGTCATTCCCCCAGGACGCAGCCGACATGGATCGGATCATGGCGGTCATCAGCGGCATCCGCAACGTGCGCGGCGAGATGGAAGTCCCCCCGTCTAAACAGATCGCCGTAATTCTTTCCTGCAGCAGCGAAGCCACGCGGCGCCTGCTGAAACACAACGAAAGCGCCATTATCAGCCTGGCCAGGGTTTCTGACCTTGCCATCGGCCTGGATATTGAAAAGCCGGAAGACGCTTCGATTCAGGTAGCCGGTGATGTCCAGATATTTGTACCGCTCAAGGGACTGGTGGATGTTGCCGCCGAGGAGGAGCGCCTGCTGAAGGAGATCGGCAAGATCGAAAAAGAGATTGAGATGTTCTCCAAAAAGCTGGAAAGCCCCGCCTTTGTGGATCGCGCCCCGGCGGAAATTGTCGCTAAGGAGCGCCAGAAACTTGCCGATGTAACCGGTAAGAAGCTGGTGTTGGAAGAGAGTCTGGGGAAGATACGGAAGCTGAAGTGAAAAAGGCTTCCATTCAGTAGGCATCTACGAATACAAAGTAACGATTAATGAGTCGGCTGGGAGGAATTTAGTGACTCTTGAGTTTGAATGGCACGCACATAAGGCTGCTGAAAACCTGAAAAATCACAAAGTAAGCTTTGGAGAAGCCAAGACGGTATTCAATGACCCGTTAGTATTAACTTTTCCAGACCCGGAGCATTCAGACCACGAACACCGCTCCATAAACATAGGCATTTCTTCACATTCAAGGATATTATTGGTAGTATTTACCAAC
>Ga0007794_10000430_pt1 | contig 13007 bp, 8 predicted proteins | sample CryBogmetaGMA5M_FD_60365 | JGI IMG/M metagenome (GOLD analysis project Ga0007794, IMG submission 60365) | Freshwater microbial communities from Crystal Bog, Wisconsin, USA - MA5M | ecosystem: Environmental > Aquatic > Freshwater > Lake | place: Crystal Bog, Wisconsin, USA | collected 2009-07-06
CCGCGCAATACTGCCGCACCAAGCCGATCAATTCATCTTCCGAATACGGTTTACCGAGGTAGTGATCCACGCCCAACTCGCGGGCATGCTCACGGTGCTTCTCGGCAATGCGCGAGGTGATCATGATGATGGGCAAGTCTTTCAACTTGCTATCACCTCGAATATTTCGCACCAGATCGAAGCCATCCATGCGTGGCATTTCAATGTCTGACAAAACGACTGCTGGCTTTTCTTCCTGTAAGCGCTCCAGTGCCTGCAGGCCGTCATTGGCCAACGCTACCCGGAAACCTTCGCGCTTGAGAAGTCGCTGGGTCACCCGACGCACCGTGATGGAGTCGTCTACCACCAGCACCAGCGGCGCCTGCGTGACGCCAGCCATCAAAGCAGTCAGCGCCGCATTGCCCGTGGCAGAAGCACCCGCCTGCTCGGCCTGGCGCTTGAGTTGTCGGGCCTGATCACCATACACCGTGGCCAGCGCCACCGGGTTGTAAATCAGCACCACGGCACCGGAAGCCAGCACCGACATCCCGGTCAGACCCGGCAAGCGCGACAACTGGGGTCCGAGGTTCTTGACCACGACTTCCTGGTTGCCCAGTACCTCATCGACGTGCATGGCGACACGTTGACCCGCACTGCGGAAAATAGCCACCGGCAAGGTTTTGGTGCGGGTCTCGCTGCTGCTGACAGACGCCTGCAACAAGGCGCCGGCCCAGAAAAATGGCACTTTTTCACCACCATACTCAAACAGATTGTCTTTGTAGGCCCGTTCCAGATCCACCACCGGCACCCGACGCACCATCTCGACCAGATTGGCCGGTACCCCGGTGATCAGCTCACCCATGCGCAGCATGACCACTTGGGTCACGGCGGTGGTCAGAGGCAATACCAGCTTGAACTGGGTACCCTGCCCCGGTTGCGTTGTGGTTTCGATGCGACCACCCAAGGCGTTGACTTCTGAGCGCACCACATCGAGACCAATGCCACGCCCGGCCAACTCGCTGATCTGCGATGCGGTTGAAAAACCTGGCGCAAAAATCAAATTGGCCAACTCGGTGTCCGTCATGGCGTCCGGGTTGGTGTGGTGGCCCTCCAAACGAGCTTTCTCGCGGATCGAAGCGACATCCAGACCGCCGCCATCGTCGCTGATCTCCACCGTGACATCGTTGCTTTGCTGCTGCAACTGGATGGTGATGGTGCCTGCCGCTGGTTTGCCGGCTTTCACACGGGCTGCCGCGTCTTCAATGCCATGCGCGACGGCATTGCGCAACAAGTGTTCAAACGCCGGGGCCATGCGGTCGAGTACGCCGCGGTCCATGTCGATTGAGCCGCCCTTGATGTCGAGCTTGACGGGCTTGCCGGTATCCTTGGACGCTTGGCGAACCACGCCGTACAACCGCTCGGAAATGCCCTCGAACTCCACCATTCGAGTGCGTAGCAGGTCGCGCTGCAGTTCTCGGGCCTGGCGCGCCTGGGCGATCAAATCGTCCTCGGTGCCTTCCACCGTGCGCTGCAAACTGCGCTGTACCGTAGCCACGTCGTGCACCGACTCGGCCATCATCCGGGTGAGTTCCTGAACCCGGGTAAACCGGTCAAACTCCAGTGGATCAAAACCCTGAGCCGAGTCTTTGGCTTGCGCCAGACGGGTTTGCATCTGTGATTCAGACTGCAATTCAATGTCACGCAGCTGGCTTCTCAAACGGTCCAGGTTACCGGTCAAATCCCCCAGTGATCCACGCAGCTGACCCAAACGGGCCTCCAACCGGGAGCGTGTAATCATCACCTCGCCAGCCTGGTTGACCAAGCGGTCAAGCAACTGCGAACGCACGCGAACGGTTTGGCTTGCAACAGGCCGTAGAGGCGTCAACGGTGCGGCTGCAGGAATGATCGCCATCGGCACAGATGGCGTTGGCGCAAGGTCGGGTGCAGGTTGTAGCAACTCAAGTTCATCGGATGCCGGGCTGGCTTCGGGCAAGCTCAAGGCCTGTTCAGGCATGGCACGAAGCTGGTCAAAGTGCGCTTGAATGGCATCAAAACGGGAAAGCAGGGGCTCTAGCTGAGAAGTTTGCAGCAACTCAGAGCCCAAGTTTTCAATGACCGACTCCATGCGGTGGGTCATCTCACCCAAATGCATGGCACCCGCCAGACGCGCGCTGCCTTTGAGGGTATGTAAAACACGAAGAACTTCGTTGCGGGCACCCATGTTTTCGGGTCGCGCGGTCCATTGCCTCAGGGCACCGCCCAGTTGCGGCAACAACTCAAGCGCCTCTTCTTCAAAAATTGGGAACAAGTCCACATCAAGGACGTCGAGTGCTTCGATGTCGTCCTGCTTGTGATCAACATCAAACAAGGACACCACGGGCGCTGGAACGGAGAGTGGCGGTTCTGCTGCGATCGGCTCGACGGCTTCAAGCACGTCAATAGCGCTTAACTGATCAAAGATAGACCCGGCAAGAATATCCGAGTCAACTTCCAACGCACCGTACAAACTCTCTTCGACGATTTCAGCCACCGCCGGGAACTCGGTTTCAAGAATATCCTTGAGCTCACCCAGGATGACCTGATTGGGTTCCTTGAGAAAGCCCGCCGCAAATTGATGCAGCAAGCGGCGAATGTCTTCAGCCGCCGCGATGAACACAGTGGCATGTTCGGGAATATTTTGCGCATGCAACTGAACGTGCCGCAGGGCTTGCTCCAAAGACCGGGCAATCTCGGACAGCGCAAAAAATCCAACGGTTGCGGAACTGCCCGACAGAGAATGCGCCAATATGACAGGCGTTTCTGACAGGGCCTCTGGCAACTCCAGCGCCCACTCGTTGAGCTCGGTGAGCAAGCGGCGAGACCATTCGTCTGCCTCGTTCAAATAGACGTTATAGAGCGGAATATCGATGCGCAATGAACCGATCACCTTGACCTGATCTTCAAGATCAGAGTCGTCAAACTCAGGCAGCAGCAATTCTGCTTCTGCTTCTGCAACAGGCTCAGGTTGGGCCTCGGCTTCTACAGTCACTTCTGGCTCGACAGCCATCTCGACAAGGGGCTCGGAATCTACTTCAGCAGCAACAAGCTCGGAAGGAATCAGCTCTGCTTCTGGCAAGGTGGGTATCAGGTCGCCCAGATCAAAAGCCTCTGCCGAAACAGGTTCGATCGTTTCCAAGTCACTTGAAAAATCGAAATTCATCAAATCAACGGGCAACGCTGACTCAGGTGGTGCGGCTTCAGCCTGAAGGGTGCTGAGATCGACAGCATGTGTCGCATCAAAATCAAACATCGCGGTCACAACGAAGTCAGGCTCCTGCTCCTCGACCAACTCGGGCACTGGAACAGCTTCTTCTCCTGGCAGCACGAGTTCGACCAACTCTGGCACTGGAATAACTTCTTCGCCTGGCAGCACGAGTTCAACCACCTGGCCCTCAAGGCGCAGACCATCAGCGGCCTTGCGAAATGCCTGGGCATCCCAATGCTCTGCAGTATCCGCGGCAATATCTTCGACCCAACGCCCGAACCCATGCATGGCCTTGCTCGACAGACTGATCAAGTCGTCACTTGCCGGCTTTTGCTCTGCCAACCAGGAATTGAGCAATTGCTCCATGGCCCAGGCCGCTTCACCAAACTCATTCATGCCCACCATGCGAGCGCTGCCCTTGAGCGTATGAAGTGACCGGCGCAACGTAGTTTGCTGACTCAAATCAGCGGGATCGTCGCCCAATGCCAAGATCGCAGCCAGACCGGTTTGAACCACTTCGCGCGCTTCATCCAGAAAAATCTCTTTCAGTTCACGCTCATCGTCATCAGATGTATCCGAAGTCGATGTGGCCATCGACACGGGCGGTGGCACCTGCAATGTGGCTGCCGCGTCAAGCAGTTCAACCAGAGGGCTGGCTACAGGGGGCGCAACAACAATCGGCTCTTCTAAAGACTCAGATGTTTGCGCCAGACTCGGTGGCGCCACTTGCTCAACCGATTTCTGCCGCCCCATGACGGGCTTGAATTCACCGAGCTCTTCATCATAGAAAAATAATTTTTTGGCCAGTTCGCGCTGATAACTCAGCATATCAATCAAAAATCCAAGCGCACCCAGGCTGTTGCCAAGCTTCTCAAAAATACCGGAACGCGCGGCGTCAACGTCAACAACATCCACCAGGAGCTGCTCGACACTGCCACGCATGCGCAAGGTAGCAAGCGCCGCCTGGTCCAGGCCCAGCACCGAGAACACACCCCGCATTTGCGCCAACTGACTCGGCACTTCATGCAAGGGCACTTTATCCATGGGGTCACGGAAGAACAAGTCCAGAGATTTCTCTACGGCGCCCAGGTTGGTGCGCAACTCGTCCACCACGCTACCCATGATTTGACGATCACTGACCCGGCGGTACAAGTCTTCCATCCAGCCTTCAAGCGGCTCTGTTTGACCGCCTGCATTGGCATGCTCCAGACGACGTGCCAGGCTATCGCTGCGTTCAGCCATGTGTGAATCAGTGGGATCCAGGTCCTCGTAAGCGGCCTCAAGATAAAGCACCACCGTGGCCACTTCCATGGCCAGTGCTGGTGGTGGCGCTTCACCGGAACGGGCGGTCGTTTCAATGGCCTGCGTCAAGGCCCGCACCAAGTCCCCACTTTCAGGGTGCAACTTCAGCACTGAATCGGTGACTAGGCTAAATTGATCGGTGGCTACCTTCAAGCGATTGGTATCCCCACCGGACAAGGCCGACCAGGTCTCGGTGGCTGCTGCGATGCGCTTGCGCGCCTGTACCAGCAGCGCTGGATCGAATCGACCAAACTGTGGATTTTCGTAATCGAAAGATTTGGTCTGGGTCAAACCGTACGCAGCACGGACGGCAGACAACACCGGCGCTTCATCCGACGATATTGGAATGGCTTGGGCGCAAAAAAACAACAAGTCTTGCAGCAGGCGTTCTGAGATACCTGACTCACCTCGTGCCAGCGTTCGGTACTGAAGAAGAATTCTGGAGGCGGCCCGCTTGCCGTAAACATCCGTGGGGCACAGCCCCTTTGAGACGGCTTCAAAATAGGCCGCACAAATTTTCCAAAAAACGCGCGGCTCCAACTCGCTTTGTGCAGCAGCAAAACCCAGACTGATGTCGCGCATGGCCGTGGCGGCGTCCACATCACAGGTCTTGACCACCTTCAGAACATGCCAGTCAAGTAGCACCCGTACCGATGAGTCATAACTAAGTGGCGCCACCTGATACGGCAATACGACGTCAATCCACCGCCAATTGAGTGGCCACAAATCAGCGGGATGTACGCGATCATCGCCCACCAGTTCTACAACATCGCGGTACTGTGGGAACAAGGCCACAGGAGAGGCAGCTTTGCCCTTGATGACACCTTCAAGAAATTCAGTCAGCGCAAAGCTGGCTCGTTCTACTTTGTTGGCGGCATCGTCACTGCACATTTCTGGACGTTGGACAAATTTCTGGGCAAGCGCTTCCATGGCGCGCAAGACCTTGGCGGGCTCTGCCATACCGACCATTTCGAGAGCGCCGACTGCTTGGTGCAGTTGTTGTCGGGCAATGCGCAACTGGCTGGCATCGAGAGCCGCCAAATCAGACCCGCGTGCCAATTCTGCATCGCGAACAAACCGGCGCAGGGCCTTGGTAGCGCCTTCAAGCGATTTACGCAATTCATCGAGCACCCAAGCCAAAGGCCCAAGATCGGTTGCAGGGGTTTCATTGTCGCCAGTCAGGGCAGCGTTTGGTTGCATGGGTTCGTGCACTCCTGGGGTAACAAATTTACACGGTCACGGGTCAGGCGATCTTGAACCGGGCCACCGACTGGCGCAATTCTTCAGCCATTTTTGAGAGCTCGCGCACTTGGGCAGCGGTGGAACGCGTTCCTTCGCCCGTCTGCTCCGTGACCGCAAAAATATGTTGAATATTCTCAGCCACCACATTGGCCAGGTTGGCCTCGCGCGAAGTAGAGCTGGAAATCTGTTCAATCAAATCAGAGAGGCGGCGTGACACCTGGTCAATTTCTGTCAGCGCGGTACCGGCGTTATCAGACAGCTTTGCGCCTTCGACCACCCCTTGAGTTGACCGCTCCATTGCGCCCACGGCATCCTGGGTATCCGTTTGAATGGCTTTCACCAAGGCCGAAATCTGACGTGTTGCATCTGCAGACCGCTCAGCCAAACGCTGCACTTCCTCAGCCACCACGGAGAAACCTCGACCGGCTTCACCGGCTGAAGCGGCTTGAATGGCGGCATTCAGCGCCAATACATTGGTCTGTTCGGTAATGTCTGAAATGAGTTCAGTGATTTCACCAATTTCCTGGGAAGACTCGCCGAGTCGCTTGATGCGCTTGGACGTTTCCTGAATCTGATCTCGAATGGAGTTCATACCGCCAATGGCGTTCTGAACCGCTTGCAAACCGACCTCGGCGGCTTTCAGCGATTGACGCGCCACGGCAGCAGACTCCTGAGCCTGTACGGAGACATCGTTAATACGAGAAGCCATCTCCACGACAGAACGGCCGGTTTCACGAATTTCATGCAATTGCTCGTTGGAAGCCGCCAACAACTCGGTTGAAGTGGTGTCAACATCGGCCGTAGTCTGTGCCACACGCGCCGCCGTATTTTGCACATTTCCAACTAACGATCGCAGTTCTTCAACGGTGTAATTCACGGAGTCTGCAATGGCGCCCGTAATGTCTTCAGTGACCGTGGCCTCCTGTGTCAAATCGCCTTCGGCCACAGTTTGCAGTTCATTCATCAAACGCAAAATGGCCGCCTGATTAGCATCGTTCACCCGCTTGGCTTCTTGCTCTTGGTGTTCAGCTCCTACGCGTTGAGTCTCGGCAACATCCTGGCGTTTACGGCTATCAAGCAACTGGACATATGACAATCCACCCGCACTCAGGATTGCAAAAAAGGCTGCCCCAAGCAAGGTCAACAGGGCGACAAAGCCCAAGCCAGTTTGGGAAGACAACTTGCTTTGCAGTGCCTCAAGATTCCGACGCAAAGGTTCGCTGTCAGCAACAATAGAGACTTGCGCTTCACGTGCCGAAACTAGGCCTTGCAGGTTCCCCAAAATAGCGCCGGCCTGAGTCCGGGTTTCCTCGAAAAGCTTAATCAAGGCCGTCAGACGCTCGCGTATCTGTGCGTCTTTAGCGGCGCCTAAACGCAGTTCGGCGTTGCCACTTAACAAACCCTGTGAAATTTCCATGAATGAGTTCAAGTCTTTGCCCAGTAGAAAAACGGCCTCAGGACTGACACCCTCAACGGTCAGGAATTCATTGGAAGACTTTCCAATACGCTGCGTCAACATCACCAACTGACTGGCTGCTGCAATTTCCGCCGAAGGAGCACCTTGTTGCAATTTCAGAGAGGACACCGTCTCTGCAATTTCCAAAAGATCAGATGACTGGCGATTGATCAGCCGAAGCGCGGCACCGACTTGTGTCAGAATTTTCTGCTGAGCCATGACGGTAGCTGCGTTCTTTTCGGCACGATCCATCAGAGGCGTAATTTTCTCCAACTCAGCCTGGTAGGCCGCACTCAAGGGCGACAAACTCATCTTGTCGTCGCCATCCTTCAGGCCACGCACCGACTTGGCCAGCACATTCGAACTCTCCGCCACATCGGGGAAGGCCTGCGCGCCTCCGACCAGGGCCTGAGATACAGATTTAGCCAAACGTTGCGACTGCATCAGCGAGTTTCCGGTCGCCTCCATTTGCTGCGCCACCCGGTCGCCCTGGCTTAAAGCAAACAAGGTCACGATGGCCAACAACACCAGCGCTGCACCCAACATAATTGACAACATTCGCTGATGCTGCACGATGGTTTTCTTGCCCAAAACTGGCAAGCTGATCAAGTCTGCGGACTCTTTACTGTCCTCAGTATTCAAAGTCGCGGATTCTTCAAACTGCCCTACCGATAGGAGCGCTTCAGGCCCTGATTCACCCTTCATCTGCTCGGTCACCACCATGTCGGCGGCCGAATCAGGGTGGCTCAAGCTCAACGGGGAGCCTGCCTCGGCATCCGGCGTCTTTTTTGTGAACATGTTTTTTAGTTGGTCAACGACGGACATAAGGAAACCTTAAATAAAGACTTAGGCGCTAATGCTGAGAAAATCAGAAAATTGAGAGAGCGATTGCAAGTTGATTTCTTGCCAATGCTCACCATGGAGGTCAGTCAACCGGCTACCAAAATAAGCCGGCGAACCCGCTGGCGGCGAGACAGCTTCTGAAAACGCTTCTCGTTTTCGAAGTCCAGCCAGATCGTCCACCATCAAGGCGCAATTCAGTTCAAGTGCGGTATTGAACGTGATCACACTCGCTTCTGAAAGCGATTGTTCAGTTCTGGCGCGTGCTGACTTTCCGTCCATGAAGCCCGCCAGATCGACCACACCGAACAACACACCTCGGAGATTGACCACCCCCATAAACCAGGGACGCGAGTAGGGAACAGCCTGCACCGCAGGCAAAGGAAAGATTTCACCTGATTGCGACAAGGGGAACAGGCAATTATTTTCGCCCACCTTCACAGCCAGCCATGCAGCAGACACAGTTTCTGTGCGCGCGGCTTGCAAGCGGCTGGCCAAGCGTGTCTGGAGATCCCGAAGAGCTTCTCGATTCGCCATAGGGTCCTGAGGTGTTAACCCAAAGCCTTGATTTTGATCAGTAATTCGGCCGCATCGACCGGCTTGGTAATGTAGTCGCGAGCACCTTGGCGCATACCCCAAACCCGATCCGTTTCCAGATTTTTGCTGGTGCACATAATAATTGGAATACCCGCGTACTCCGGTGTCCTATTGATGGAACGCGTCAGTTGAAACCCGTTTTGCCCCGGCATCACCACGTCCATGAGGATCAAGTCAGGCTTTTCTTCGGCCAATCGCTTGAATGCTTCATCAGCGCCTTCTGCCGTTCGGACCGACATGCCGTTTTTTTGAAGCAAATTCGTCATGAACATCAATTCAGTTTTTGAATCATCCACAACCAGAACTTTTTGGATTGCCATCAATTTACTCCTTGCATTGCATTTCCAAACTGCTGAACAGCCTGCAATAACTGGTCTTTGGTGAAAGGTTTTGTCAAATAATCTTGTGCGCCGACCATTCTCCCACGGGCCTTGTCGAAGACGCCATCCTTGGAGGACAGCATGACAATAGGCACACTGGAGAACTTGGCGTTGCGCTTGATGATGGCGCAGGTCTGATAACCATCAAGACGAGGCATCAGAATGTCGCAAAAAATGAGATGGGGTTGGTAGTCGTTGACCTTGGCCAGCGCATCAAAACCATCCTCGGCGAGAACGACCTCATGCCCGCCCTGTTTGAGGAAAATCTCGGCACTGCGCCGAATGGTGTTGCTGTCATCAATCACCAGAATTTTAAAAGTCGATCCAGTCGTATTCACAAGACACTGCTCCCGAGCTAACAGGTTGATTTAACGATGAAACACATTATGAGCGTTAGGCCTTAAATGTTCACCATTTCGAAGTCTTCTTTTCTTGCGCCACATTCAGGACAGGTCCAATTGAGGGGAACCTGACTCCATGGCGTGCCAGGGGCCACGCCATGTTCAGCATCGCCGGTGGCTTCATCGTAGATCCAGCCACAAATCAGGCACATCCATGTTTTACTCTCGATCACAGCTTGTAGTGCCTTCTCATAGAATACATTCTTGAACATCGACGCCGTTCGCAATTTGCGCACTGCACGCCACCATTCACTCCATTCTGCCTGAAGAAAACGACAGGCCTGCTCATGCCAACATCCTCGGATTCACTCACAACCGAAGACCTGCAAACAGCGACCCACCCCGCCTGCGTCCTGGTGTTCAATGCCAATGACCCAAGCGGCGCGGGCGGATTGGCGGCCGATGTCACGGCCATCGCCTCGGTCGGCGCCCATGCGCTCCCGATCATGACCGGGGCGTATGCACGCGACAGCGCCAAGATCTTTGACCACTTTGCACTGGATGACGAAGCCGTCACGGAACAAGCCCGGGCCGTACTGGAAGATGTCGCCGTCCAGGTGATAAAGGTTGGGTTTGCCGGCTCACCTGAAAACCTCGCGGTGGTGGCCAGCATTGCCGCCGACTACGCCGATGCGCCCCTGATTGCCTATATGCCCGACCTGTCCTGGTGGGATGAGGTTCAAATTGACCTCTACCTGGATGCCTTCAAGGAAATGGTGCTGCCCCAAACCACGGTTTTGGTCGGCAACCATAGCACCTTATGGCGCTGGCTACTGCCTGAATGGAGCGTCGAGCGCAGCCCCAGCGCGCGGGACCTGGCCCGCGCAGCCCACGAGTGCGGCGTGTCCTTTACGCTGGTAACAGGCATCCCCTTGCCGGACCAGTTCATCGACAACGTGTTGTGTTCGCCCCAAACCATTCTGGCGAGCGAAAAGTTCGAACGCTTTGAAGCCGTGTTTACCGGTGCGGGCGACACGCTGTCAGCGGCGCTGGCAGCCTTGCTGGCCAGTGGTGACAACCTCACAGAATCATTCACTGAAGCGCTCAGCTACCTGGACCGCTGTCTCGAAGGTGGTTTTCGCCCCGGCATGGGCCATGTGGTGCCAGACCGCCTTTTCTGGGCGCAAACAGATGACGCACCAGAATCCGACGCAGACGCAGACGAAACTGACATCGACGATCCCATTTTTCTCTCCTCCATTTCTACTTTAGATATCCCACCCAATGACACAAAACACTGACCTCAACCTCGCCCTGTTCGAGCGCGCCAAGCGCGTCATCCCGGGCGGCGTCAACTCACCGGTGCGCGCTTTCAAGGCGGTTGGCGGCACGCCCCGTTTTGTCAAGCGTGCCCAAGGTGCTTACTTTTGGGATGCCAACGACCAGCGCTACATCGACTTCATTGGCTCCTGGGGGCCAATGATTCTGGGCCACGGCCACCCGGCGGTTCTAAAGGCGGTGCAAGACGCCGCGCTGGAAGGCTTCTCGTTTGGCGCCCCGACCGAGCGCGAGATTGAGTTGGCCGAAGAAATTCTGAAACTGATGCCCTCGATGGACATGGTGCGCCTGGTCAGCTCCGGCACCGAAGCCGCCATGAGCGCCATACGACTGGCACGCGGCGCCACCGGTCGCAGCAAGCTCATCAAGTTTGAAGGCTGCTACCACGGCCACGCCGACGCTCTGCTCGTCAAGGCCGGCTCGGGCCTGGCGACCTTTGGCAATGCCACCAGTGCCGGCGTACCCGCCGAAGTGGTGCAACACACGTTGGTGCTGGAATACAACAATATTCAACAGATTGAGGATGCGTTCGCCCTTCACGGCGACACCATCGCCTGCTTGATGATTGAGCCGATTGCCGGCAACATGAACTTTGTGCGCGCCTCGGTGCCCTTCGTCAAACGCTGCCGCGAACTCTGCACCCAACACGGCACCTTGCTGGTATTTGACGAAGTCATGAACGGATTCCGCGTGGCACTCGGCGGCGCGCAAAGCGTCTACGCCCGCGACATTCCCGGCTTTGAGCCCGACATCACCGTCATGGGCAAGGTCATTGGTGGCGGCATGCCACTGGCGGCTTTTGGCGCCAAACGCGCCGTCATGGAACACCTTGCGCCACTCGGAGGGGTTTACCAGGCCGGCACCTTGTCGGGCAACCCGGTCGCCACCGCGTGCGGTCTGGCCACGCTGCGTGAGATTCAAAAACCCGGTTTCTTTGAGGACTTGTCGCGCAAAACCCGCCTGCTGGTGGACGGGTTGACCCAAGCCGCCCACAGCGAAGGCGTGAGTTTTTGCGCTGACAGCGAAGGCGGCATGTTCGGCTTCTTCCTGTTTGACGCCCTGCCGCAAAACTACGCCAAGGTCATGACCACCGACAGCACCCGTTTTAACCTGCTGTTCCACGGCCTGCTCGACCGCGGCGTCTACATTGCGCCAGCCTTGTACGAAGCTGGTTTTGTGAGCGCGGCGCACACCGATGAAGACATCACCGCAGCGGTTACTGCCGCGCACGAGATTTTCAAACTGTTACCAAAATAATAGCTGCTCGCGCTTATTCCACGGGGGATAGCGCCCTATTTCTTATAAATTGATTGAGATCTTCCAATATGAACTTCAAAAAAATCTTCTCGACACTCGCCAGTAGCATGCTGATGCTGGCGCTTCAAAGCACCGCCCATGCCAACGCGCCCTCGGTTACCTTGGAAGCTGCGCGCACCGCGCTGGAGAAATCGACCGCGACCGTGGTGGATATCCGTGAACCCAGCGAGCAATCCAGCGGCGTGGCCAAAGGCGCGCTGCTGATTCCCATGGGCCAAATTTCCAAGCGTCTGAGCGAGTTGCCCAAAGGTGACGCCAAACCGCTGCTCGTGATTTGCAATACGCAAAACCGCTCGACCAAAATTGCCGATCAGTTGCAAGCGGCCGGCTACACCAATGTGAGCTATGTTCAAGGTGGCATGAGCCAGTGGACGGCACGCGGTTGGCCGCTGGTTAAACCCTGAATTTGCTATTTAAAAAATAGCTACTCACGCATATAGAACGGGAGCTAGAGCCCTATTTATCATAAAAAAAAAGCAGCCAAGGCTGCTTTTTTTATTTCAGTGCCCGCAACGCGCGAGCGTCAAGTTCAATGGCGGAAATGACGCACGCCGCTGAACACCATCGCCACGCCGCGCTCGTCGGCCGCGTCGATCACTTCCTGGTCGCGCATCGAGCCACCGGGCTGGATGACGCAAGTTGCACCCGCATCGACCACCACATCCAGACCATCGCGGAACGGGAAGAACGCATCGCTGGCCACCGCTGTACCGCTCAATGACAGATTGGCGTGCTGCGCCTTGATGCTGGCAATGCGGGCCGAGTCCAGACGACTCATCTGACCGGCGCCCACGCCCATCGTCATGCCATCTTTGCAGAAGACGATGGCGTTGCTCTTGACGAACTTGGCCACGTTCCAGGCGAACAACAAGTCTTGCAACTGCTGTGCGGTGGGCTGCACCTTGGTGACCACTTTGAGGTCGGCCAGGGTCAACTCATGGTTGTCGGCAGTTTGCATCAACAAGCCGGAG
>Ga0007794_10000431_pt1 | contig 12971 bp, 14 predicted proteins | sample CryBogmetaGMA5M_FD_60365 | JGI IMG/M metagenome (GOLD analysis project Ga0007794, IMG submission 60365) | Freshwater microbial communities from Crystal Bog, Wisconsin, USA - MA5M | ecosystem: Environmental > Aquatic > Freshwater > Lake | place: Crystal Bog, Wisconsin, USA | collected 2009-07-06
GAACATTATCAAACAGCCCGGTTTTTATGAAGCATTGGCAGAAAAGGGGCAAAGAGTTGCCGAAGGCATCGCAAAAGCCGCCCGGGATGCCGGTTACCCGATCTACTCCACCCGCGTCGGCAGCATGTTTTGCGCCTTTTTCAGCAAAGGTGAGGTATATGACTGGCCTACCGCGTCACAGTGCGACACCAGCGCCTTTTCCAAATACTTCCTCGCCATGCTGGATGAAGGGATCTACCTGGCTCCGTCCCAATTCGAAACGGCATTCATTTCAGCCGCTCACAGCGAGGACGATATTGAAAAAACTATCGCAGCAGCGGCCAAATGTTTCAAGCTGATAGCGTAACGTATGTTTTCGTTTCTGTTTGACATAGCAACGGCACCTGTGGTAAGCAGTACCGGTTTTATGTCACCTTCACAGTTGGAATGCCATGGCATCGAATAATCGCCAGCTTTTCCAAAGCCTTGCAATGGTCTCAAGCATGGGCATCTCCGTGGTACTGGCGATCGGCATCGGAGTCTGGTTCGGCCTGACACTTGATCGCTGGTTTGGCACTAAGCCCTGGTTCTTTTATATTTTTCTGTTCATCGGGATTGCCGCCGGTTTCAAGAACGTTTATGTTATCGCCGGCAGGGAGATCCGCAAAAGTGATGATAACGATCAACGAGGATAACCTCTTTGCAGTCATCATCAAGGGGAGTTTGGGACTTCTGGCTTTCCTGACGCTTGCCGGATGGGCTCTTGTTTCCCTGCAGGTCGGCCTTGGCGCTCTGGCCGGTGGCTGCATCGCCATAGTAAATTTTTTCTGGATTCGCAACGTACTCCAGAGAGTCCTTGGTCAGCTGCCTGCACGGGCAACAATGTACGCCCAGCTTAGATACGTTGCCCGTTTGGCCATCACCGGCCTGCTCCTGTATTTTATTATCACGTCCGGCTGGTTTTCGTTATTGGGCCTTATAATCGGGCTCTCAGTTATTGTAATCAACATAGTAGCACTTTCACTATACAGCGCCCTGCGCGCAGGAGGTTAGCTCCATGGTTCACCCCTTACTTTTTCTTGAATTTTTCCGCAAGCTGCTGGCACCGCTCCACATTCCGGATGCAAGCGCTGACGCCATCGCCTACACCTGGCTGATCATCGTGCTGCTGCTGGTTCTTTCGCTGCTGGCCACGTCAGCACTGAAGGCCATCCCGAGCGGTATGCAGAACTTCATGGAAACTGTTGTCGGCGGCATTGAAAACATGATCGTCGATACCATGGGAGAACATGGTCGCCCCTTCTTCCCGTTGATCGCCACTCTGGCAATCTTTGTCCTCGTTTCCAATCTTATCGGTCTTATCCCCGGCTTTTTTCCACCGACCGCTAATATCAACACTACGGCCGCCTGCGCTGTGATTGTTTTCATTTCCACCCACGTGGTCGGAATCAAACACCATGGACTGCACTACCTGAAACATTTCTGCGGACCGATCGCCTGGCTTGCTCCGGTCATGTTCTTTATTGAAGTCATCGGCCACCTGAGCCGTCCTGTATCGCTCACACTGCGTCTGTTCGGCAACATGAACGGCCACGAGCTCGTACTGATGATTTTCTTCGGTCTGGCACCGTTCCTGGTACCGCTGCCGATGATGCTGATGGGTGTTCTGGTTTCCTTCATCCAGGCTTTCGTTTTCATGCTCCTGGCCATGATCTACATCCAGGGTTCACTGGAAGAAGCACACTGATCCGGCAGCACCAACTATAATTTCATTACTCCTATACTGTTTAGGAGACAAACCATACGGAGGTAGTAAAAATGAGTTTTTTCACGATGTGCGTTCTGGCAGCTGGTATTGGTATGGCACTGGGTACGTTAGGCACCGGCATTGGCCAGGGTCTGGCAGTTAAAAGTGCAGTTGAAGGCGTTTCCCGTAACCCCGGCGCTTCCGGGAAAATCCTGACCACCATGATGATCGGTCTGGCTATGATCGAGTCCCTGGCGATCTACGCACTGGTTGTCTGTCTGATCATCCTCTTCGCCAACCCCTACAAAGAAATCGCTATTAAACTGGCTGAAACTGTTGCCAAGTAATTCCGGTTTTTACTGACGGCTAAACGTAGAACGGGCATCCTGCAAAGGGTGCCCGTTCTTTTTTTCACCTATGTAATTCCTATTCGTCGTCCTTCAGCATCCCCTCTACCACATTTGATTCAAGGCTTTCCACCACACCCCCCGATGCCGGAAGTACCAGCATTCTGGCAGAATACCTATACTTCACCCCGCGCTCAAGCGTCGCGTCAGCATACGTACCCCCCGTGAGCGGTTCCCTGTTGAGCGGCAGATACGAGCGGGAGCCGGTGCCAGATGAACGGTACAGATTGAAGCCGAGCAGCTTGGCTGTTGCCGGCAGATTTGCTTTTAGGGAGAGCCTCACCTCAGTCGGAAACGCATCTATTGTTAATTCAGGAGCCGGGAGCGCCGAAACCGTTTGAACTTCCGCCGGAGCAGATAATGCCCCTTCCACACCGTCTGCCGTAAAGGGGGTCGCTCGGTAGGAATAGGTATTCCCCGCGATCACATCGCTGTCGAGAACGACCAGGCGATTGCCGAAACGCTGAACAACCGGCGGCAAATGCTCCAGGTAAATCGTCTCCAGCAGCCGGTAATCTGCTGTACAGGCAGGGCACACATCTTTCTGCCCCCCTTCAGCTGACCGTCTGCTGATTTTCACCCCGGCTACCCCCGGCAATGTCCTGCCGGCCCGATCCTTGTCCGGCAGGGTAAAAATGAGCTTAACAGCGGGACCGCTCTGCTGCACCGAAACGTCAGACGGCGCAGCCGGAATCAGCATATCGGGATAGATCAGTGCTGCCTTTCTGCCACAGGCGGTTGTCGACGCTGCGACGGCAACTGCCAGCAACACCAATCTGAACCTGTTCATCGCGGTGCCTCGGCGGGAAGTACGGAATCAAGCTTGATTTCAAAGCGTCCGGCAGGCGAGGTAAAGCGGACCCGGTCAGCCAGAATCTCCGTAATAGTCGTCCCGGAAACAGCGGCACCTTCCTTGAGCAGATAGCCGTTAATAACTGCCCGACGGCCGGGACGCTCGTCCTGCCAGGCGATACCGGACAGTTTGATATCAGCGGGTGCCGGTACAACTGGTGCGACCTGTACCGGCTGTATCGAAGCAGGAGCGGGTGCCGGAACTGTGCTCCGTTTTTTAGCGGGCCGGACAGAGCGTGGGGATGACGCCGGAGCCGGAGACGATTTTTGGACTTTCGAGGTTTCAGGTACGGCAGGAGGCGCAGGGGATGGAGCCGCAGGTGCCACAACAACGGGAGCCGGCGGAGCTGGTGGCACAGGAATGGTCGGAGCCGCCGCAGGGGCGGGAGCAACTGGAGATGGAGCAACCGGTGGCGGAACGACCTGACGTGCAGTAACAGGGCGCTTTTTACTGTCCCCCCGAAGCGCAAACCAGGTGCCTGCGGAGGTGAGCAGTGCCACCAACGTGATCACAGCGACTATTTTCCAGGCGCCACCTCTGGCAGCCGGTTTCTGCCGTTCCTGAAACAGATCGCCCGAAATACTGACCCGGCCATCCGGCCGTTTTCTGTTTTTTTCGTGCTCGATTTTTTTCAGAGCATCAAGGATATAACTCATTCGGTACGGTCACTTTCCGGCAAACAGCCAATTCGAAATACGGGAGCGGAGCCCGTTGTTCTCCCCATCCGGGTGAAGTTCTGCAATAACGTCTGCCACAATTGAGGGGGAAACAGACTGGGTCTCACGGGTCCAGGCCATGACCAGCGCCTGTTCACACACAACATTTATCAGCCGGGGATTCCCGTGTGAATACCGGTAGATTCGCTTGACGGCACGTGCGGAAAAAATATCAGGAATACGGCTGCCGGATATCCTGAGGCGGTGACTGATATATTGGGAGGTTTCATCAATGTTCATCGGAGCAAGCCGGCAGCGTACGGTAATGCGCTGACTCAGCTGGCGCAGGTCGTGCCGCCTGAGAACCGCATTCAGTTCCGGCTGGCCGGCCAGTATTATCTGAATCAGCTTATCCCGTTCCGTTTCCAGATTTGAGATCATCCGTACCTGCTCCAGGACTTCAGGAGCCAGGTTCTGCGCCTCGTCGATAACGAGAATCACCGTCCGCCCCTTGCTGTTCTGATCAATCAGAAAGCCGTTGAGCGCTTCCAGATAGCCGTACCGATTCTGTTCGACAGTTTCGATGCCAAGCTCCCGGCACACACTTGCCAGTAGCTGTTCGCTCGACATGCAGGAATTAAAAATCAGGGCGCAGGTGTATTTCTCTGGATCAAGCTGGGTCAACAGCGTGCGGAGCATTGTGGTCTTGCCGGTCCCAACCTCCCCCGTCAGGGCGATGAAGCCGGCATGACTGTCGACACCGTACAGCAAACGGGCAAACGCCTCACGGTGAACAGTGCTGAGAAAGACAAAATGGGGATTCGGCGTAATCGTAAACGGTTTCTCTGAAAAGCCGAAATGATCGCAATACATGGTTGTTCAATTCCCTGCGCGTACGTTCTGGATTTCGCTCCAGACGCGCTCACGTGCCGTACCACCCGGAATATTACGGGCATTGACACTGGCTTCCACGGTGCAACATTCAAAAATATCGGCATCAATTTTGGTCGAGAACTGTTGCCACTCTGCCAGCGTAAGATCGGTAATATCCACCTTCTTTTTGACACAATACCCCACCGCTTTACCGACCACTTCATGGGCATCACGGAATGGCAGTCCCTTACGCACCAGATAGTCGGCAACGTCGGTTGCGGTCGAGAACCCATCGCCGGCAGCTTTACGCATATTTTCCCGGTTTACCTTCATCTCGCGGATCATTTCGGCAAAGATTTTAAGACTCCCCTTCACCGTATCGATGGTATCAAAAAGTGGTTCCTTGTCTTCCTGCATATCCTTGTTGTAGGCAAGCGGCAATGCCTTCATGGTCGTCAACAGCGCCATCAGGTTGCCATACACACGGCCGGTTTTTCCCCGCACCAGCTCCGGTACATCCGGATTTTTTTTCTGCGGCATGATTGATGAGCCGGTACAGAAGCCATCGGATAGCTCTATGAATCTGAAGGCACTGGTTGACCACAGAATCAGCTCTTCGGAAAAACGGGACAGGTGCATCATCACAATCGAGGCGGCCGCCAGAAATTCCAGAGCGAAGTCCCGATCGGAAACCGCATCCAGCGAGTTGCGTGTGATGGCCGGGAATTCAAGCTGCTCGGCAACATACTCGCGGTCGATCGGGAAGGTGGTGCCCGCCAGAGCGCCGGCTCCCAGGGGGAGCACGTTGGCCCGCCTGGAACAATCTTCCAACCGCCCCTTGTCGCGCTTGAACATCTCCACATACGCCATCAGGTGATGGGCAAACAGGATCGGTTGCGCGGTCTGCAGGTGGGTGAAACCGGGCATAAGTGTATCCAGATTTGCTTCGGCCTGGATCAGCAACGCATCGATCAGCAGGTCAAGGTAGGTTGTTATTTCGACAATTTCATCTCGCAGGTAGAGCCGGATATCGAGCGCCACCTGATCGTTGCGCGAACGTCCGGTGTGCAGGCGTTTGCCCGCCTCGCCGATGGCGGCGGAGAGGCGCGCTTCAATATTCATGTGGATGTCTTCCAGGCTGATGGAAAAATCGAACTCGCCCGCCTCTATCTGCCCAAGGATCGTACGCAGTCCGTGGACGATCTGCTCAACATTCTCAAGCGGGATAATCCCCTGTTTGCCCAGCATACGGGCATGGGCGATGGAACCGCGAATATCCTGATGGTACAGGCGCTTGTCGAACTGGATCGAAGCGGTGAATTCCTCGACGAACGCATCGGTGGGCTGGGTGAAGCGGCCGCCCCAGAGTTTATCTTTGGACATACATTCTCCTGAACATGAAAAATAGGTACGCATGGTACTGAAATAGGTTACAGCCTGGGTCTACAGACCCGCCGCCGTTTCATCGATGGCAATCTTACGCCACACGCCCGATTCATCAACGGCCATTACGGCATGAACCTTGAGCGGAAGGCGCGTGGTGCGCGGGTCAATCTCATGCTGCGGTGGCAGATTGAAATACAGTAGCCGCGTCCCCTTGCCGAAACGGAGCCGGCAGACCGGAGCGCCATTAAAGTCATCCGTGGCAAATTCGGAAAAGTTGGCCTGCGCCAGACGGTGATTCCGGTTGAGCACGACATACGAGCTGCCGAAAGCACTGCCCGCAGGAGAACCTTCAATCGTCGTACCCTCCGACACATTACCGAAAACGGTCACCGTTTCCCGCACACCGGGCGTGTCCTCAAGATATTCTCCGTAAAAGCCGCTGATCACGTCACGATAGGCGCGATGCTCCGGCTTTGGATTGCACTGGATGACAAACAGGCAGTCCAGTCCCTGTCGGGTGGTGAAGAAGAGCTGGTTAGCGTGGTCAATAATCCGCCGGATATTCGATGAGTACAGGTCGCGGTACAGGTAGTCCAGGCAGATGATCGCCATGAAATTGAAGCATGCCGGACGACTGCGGAACAGGTAAAAATGTCTGCCACGGTACAGATCGTGAAATGCGTCAAGGTACTCCTCGCCGTGGAACGGGTGACTTTTGGCTTCAAGAAAAACCCGCAGCCTGCCGTCAGTCTCCTTAACGGCGATGCAGCACCAGTTAACCGGCATATTCATGATATCGCCGGAATCGATATCATGGTCCACCAGATCGATAGCCTCGGCGTTGTCCGCACGAAAACGTTCCAGAAGAGCACGGTAGTCCCGCAGCAGAATGTGTTCAATACCGAATACCGTTACCGTGTTCGGGCGGAAGCGCTGCTGGATTACTGTCAGCATATCGTCAAAACGGGAGGCGGGGAGACTCGATTCAGGGAACAGCAGGATATGGAGCTTTTTCAGGTTCCCTTCCCCGGTCGCCACGAGATCCAGTACCGAATTGATCAGGCGCCACTGTTCTTCAGGATCGACCAGGCAGAAACCGATATCCGCCCGTTTGAGATGGTTGGGAATCTGAGCCACCATGCAGTGGAGGTGGTGCCCCAGAGGAAAGTCAAGATTCACTTTTTTATCGACGATTTCAGGCATCGGCCCTATCCCTGCTGCCGTTCAAAGGTTGTTCCGGAAACAGCCTCCCCAGTATGAAGCGCGCGCCGGCAGGAATTTCGTAATCGGACAGTTCGCTGCCGGAAACCCAGACCGCCTCGGCAACCTCATCTTCGTTGTGAATGACATCCAGGTGGAGCGGACGGCACCTGTAATACAGGATCACAAAGTGGCAGTTATCATCACCGGGGGTAAGGTGTTCGAATACGTCGATCAAGCCATCGACTTCTATCTCCAGCCCCACCTCTTCGTAGACTTCCCGCTTCAATGCCTCCAGAATCGGTTCGCCAAGGTCAATCTTCCCCCCCGGCATAACCCACAGGTCCTGAAAAGGGGGGATACTCCGCCTGGTAAGGAGTACCCGCCCCTCGTCATCCACAATCACCGCCACGACAGAGGTGACAATGTGTTCTTTTTTGAAACGTTTTTTCGTCAAGCCCTACTTCTTTCTGTTGGCCTGCATCAGCGACCGGATGCGGAGCCGCAGTGAATTGATCTTGATAAAGCCTTCGGCATCCGCCTGGTTGAACACCTGATCCTTCTCGAAGGTGGCGAAGTCGAGGTTAAACAGCGAGTCGGTTTCGGATTTACGGCCGACGGTACGGCAGTGACCTTTGTACAGTTTGACGCGAGCCACACCGTTCACGCATTTCTGGGAATCGTCGATCAGTGTCTGCAGCATCAACCGCTCGGGGGAGAACCAGTAGCCGGCGTAGATTTGCTTGGCGTACTCGGGGATCAGGCTGTCACGGATGCGCATGACTTCACGGTCCATGGTGATCTGCTCAACAGCGGAATGAGCCTCGCGCAGAATGGTGCCGCCGGGGGTCTCATACACACCGCGCGATTTCATGCCGACGGAACGGTTTTCCAGCAGATCGACCCGCCCGACGCCGTGCTGTCCGCCGATATAGTTGAGGTGTGCCAGCAGTTGTGCCGGGGTCATCTTCACGCCATCCACTGCCACGGCATTGCCGTTCTTGAACTCCACTTCCACATACTGCGCCTTATTCGGTGCCTTTTCCGGTGATTTGGTCAGAACGTACATCTCTTCCGGAGCTTCCGCCCAGGTGTCTTCCAGAATGCCCCCTTCGAAGGAAATGTGCAGCATGTTCCGGTCGGACGACCAGGGGCGCTTCTTGATGGTCGGCATCGGTACGCCGTTTTTCTTGGCGTATTCGATCAGCGCCTGGCGGCTGTTCAAATCCCACTCGCGCCACGGTGCAACGACCTTGATGGACGGGTCAAAATGGTAGTAGGCCAGTTCGAAACGAACCTGGTCGTTCCCCTTGCCGGTGGCGCCGTGGGAAACGGCATCGGCCTTTTCCTTGGCGGCGATTTCCATCTGGCGCTTGGCGATCAGCGGACGGGCAATGGAGGTACCGAGCAGATAATGCCCCTCATAGATGGCGTTGGCGCGGAACATGGGATACACAAAGTCGCGCACGAACTCTTCCTTGAGGTCGTCGATGTACACTTTGTCCGCACCGGTGGCCAGAGCCTTTTCACGGATCGGGTCAAGCTCGTCCCCCTGCCCAAGGTCGGCCGCAAATGCGACCACTTTGCAGCCGTACTCGTTTTTGAGCCATTTCAGGATGATGGAGGTATCCAATCCGCCCGAATAGGCGAGAACGATCTTTTTGATTTCCTGTTTCTTGATGGTAGCCATGTCTGTCTCCTTTTGTGCAGCGCTTATTTTATTAACGTGGCCATGATGGCCTTTTGTACGTGCAGTCGGTTCTCCGCTTCATCCCAGACAACAGAATTTTTTCCTTCGATGACCGAGTCGGAAATTTCCTCACCCCGGTGGGCCGGAAGGCAGTGCAGAACGATGCAGTCCGGTTTCGCCAGTGAGAGGAGCGCATCATCCAGACAGTAGCCGGCAAACGCCTTTTCACGCTCTTTCTGCTCGGTCTCCTGCCCCATGCTGGCCCAGACGTCGGTGTTGACGACATCGGCACCGGCCACCGCCACCTTGGGGTCGGTCGTCAGCGAAATCAGTCCGGGCGCTTTTGCCTGCGCCCAGGCCATAACGTTCCGGTCCGGTTCATATCCCGCCGGGCAGGCCAGAACCAAGGTAAAGCCGAAGATTGCGGCCGCTTCAATCCAGGTGTTGGCCATGTTGTTGCCATCCCCGACCCAGGCAAAGGTCAGCCCTTCGTAGGAATTTTTCCGCTCGATGACCGTCTGGAGGTCAGCCATGATCTGACAGGGGTGGAACAGATCAGTCAGGCCGTTGATAACCGGAATGTCGGAATACCGGGCAAACTCGTCAACGATCTCCTGGCCGAAGGTGCGGATCATAACCCCGTCGCAGTAGCGGGACATGACACGGGCACTGTCCTTGATCGGCTCGCCGCGCCCCATCTGTGACGTCCCGGAGGGCATGAACAGGCCATGGCCGCCAAGCTGGAAAACACCCACCTCAAAAGAGACTCTCGTGCGGGTGGAGGCTTTTTCAAAAATCAGCGCCACCGTCTTGCCGTCCAGCAGCCTGTGGGGAATACGCCCCTGTTGCTTCTTCTTCAGGTCGGCAGCCAGGGCCAGCATTTCGTCAAGTTCGTTTTTGGAATAATCGTGCAGTGCCAGAAAATGTCGGGTCATCCTTCTCTCCTATACCTCAACCTCGGCAAAAATGCCGTCGAGGATTGCAATCATTGCATTGATCTCCTGCTTGGTGACAACCAGTGCCGGAACAAAACGGAGCACCGTATCATGAGTCACGTTCAGGAGCAGCCCACGGTCATGACCTTTCTTGACAATATCTCCGGCCGGAATGGAGAGAGCCATGCCGATCATGAGTCCGACGCCGCGCACCTCCGTGACGAACGGGTACTTGCGGCCGAGGATTTCCAGTTCGCCCGTCAGGTATTCGCCGATCTCCTCGCACCGGTTGAGCAGGCCGTCTTCCAGAATTGTCCTGACCGTAGCGATGGCTGCGGCGCAGACCAGGGGATTACCGCCAAAGGTTGAGCCATGGGTGCCGGGCACGAACGCTGCAGCAAACTTATCCCTGGCCAGCATGGTGCCGATGGGTGCCCCGCCTGCAAGTGCCTTGGCCAGGGTCATGATATCAGGAGTAACGCCGAAATGTTCATACGCAAACAGCTTGCCGGTACGCCCCATTCCGACCTGAACCTCATCGAAGATTAAGAGGAGGCCGTGCCGGTCGCACAGTTCACGTACCGCTTCAAAATAGCCGGGTGACGGCATATTTATGCCGCCTTCCCCCTGAATCGGCTCCAGCATGACGGCGCAGGTGGTGCTGGTCACCGCCGCTTCCAGTGCCGCCACATCATCAAAGGGGACATGCTTGAAACCATGCAGCAGCGGGTCGAAGAAGCGCTGTACCTTTTCCTGGCCGGTGGCCGAAACCGTGGCCATGGTGCGGCCGTGGAAAGATTCGGCAGCGGTGATAATCTCGTACCGCTCCGGGCCATAGGTGTCCCGGCTGTATTTCCGCGCCAGCTTGATAGCCGCTTCGTTCGCCTCGGCGCCGCTGTTGCAGAAAAACGCTTTATCGGCGAAGGAGTGATTGCAGAGAAGTTCCGCCAGCTCGATCTGCTGGGGAATCTGGTAGTAGTTGGAACAGTGGATCAGCTCCGCCGCCTGTTTTTGCAGGGCAGCGACAACTTTCGGGTGGCAGTGCCCCAGATTGTTGACCGCAACCCCCCCCAGAAAGTCGAGATACTCCTTACCATCCACGTCCCACAGCCGGCATCCCGCTCCCTTAACCGGCACAATCGGGTAGCGGCCATAGGTTTTCATAATATATTTATCTGATTTTTCAATCCATTGCTGGGAATTCATTTGGTGATCTCCGTTCCTATGCCGACATCAGTGAAGATTTCCAACAGAACGGCATGCTCCATGCGGCCATCAATAATGTGGGCTTTCTTGACCCCTTCCTTCAGGGCATCCGCACAACAGATCACCTTTGGAATCATCCCGCCTGTAATGGCACCTTCCTCAATCAGCCGGTGCAGATCAGCCACCGACAGGCTCGCCAGCAGCGTTCCGCTGGTATCCTTCACGCCGTTGATATCGGTCAGGAGAATCAGTTTTTCGGCATTAAGCGCCGCCGCCACCCGTCCGGCCACCAGGTCGGCGTTGATGTTGTAGCTTTCGCCTTCCGGACCCACGCCGACCGGCGCGATAACCGGGATGTACTTGCCGTTTTCAAGTGCGGTAATCAGGTCGGTATTGACTTTGACAACGTCACCGACAAAACCGATATCCACCATCTCAACCGTGCCGTCCTGGCCTTTGACCTCCTGCAGCAGCTTCTTTGACAGCAGGAGAGTACCGTCCCTGCCGGAAAGGCCGACGGCACGCCCGCCATGCTGGTTCAGATAGCCGACCACCTCTTTGTTCACCTGCCCGGCCAGCACCATTTCGACCACCTGCATCGTTTCGGCGTCCGTCACCCGCATACCGCGTACAAACTCGGAGACTATGCCGTAGCGCTTCAGGGTGTCATTGATCTGGGGGCCGCCGCCATGAACGATGACCGTGTTGATCCCCAGCGACTTGAGCAGAACGATATCCAGAGCAAACGACTCCTTCAGCTTTTCGTCCGCCATGGCATGGCCGCCGTACTTTATGACAAAGGTTTTGCCGGAAAACCGCCGGATGTACGGCAATGCTTCCATGAGCGTATTTGCTTTTTCGATTAACTGTTTCATCGTTTTTCCATCCATTCCAGAGACCCGGGATACAACCGGTCGTCCTGCCGCTAAACGCAGAGATAGTTTTCTGACTCACTAAAAATAAAAACTGCCCACTTGAGAGCAGGGCAGTTTACCGTAAATTGGTGAAAACCTCAAAAGTTTATTGCAGAAGCGAGGTTTATAGCCCTGCGCGCACCGATTCCCCGGAGGGGACTGGCTCCCCCGTCCGGAGTTCCGGTGGCCTGATCGGCCTAGATTACTGCCCGGAAAGAATCTTTGAAACCGCCGCCAGCGCTTCGTCCAGCTTCTCCGGTTGACTGCCCCCGGCTTGAGCCAGCTCCGGCTTACCGCCGCCGCTGCCGCCGACAATCGGTGCAATCTGCTTGATGATATCGCCAGCCTTTACTGAACTGCTCAACTCTTTGGTAACGGCAACCAGAAGGTTTGCTTTGCCGCCGATGGCGGCGCCAAGCGCGATGACACCCTCTCCGATGCGGTCTTTCAGCGAATCCGACAGGTCACGCAGCGCTTTTATGTCCTCAACCTGTACCTGCACCGCCAGAAGTTTGATCCCGCCAGCCTCTGTGGCCTGCAACAGCAGGTCACCGGAAGCGGCGGCGTTCAGCCGCCCCTGCAGGGTTTCAATTTCCCGCTGCAACTCTCTCTGACGGGCCAGCAGTTTTTCCAGCCGGTCACGGGAGTTACCGGCTTCCGCCTTAAGCAGCGCAGCGATTCCCTTCTGATCATCTTCCATCTCCCGGACAAAATCCAGCGCCCCGAAACCGGTCAGCGCTTCAATGCGGCGTACGCCGGCGGCAATACCCGCTTCAGAAACAATTTTGAACAGGCCGATATCTCCCGCCGCACGCACGTGGGTCCCGCCGCACAACTCCATGCTGACCTCCCCCACCCTCACGACACGCACCGAGTCACCGTACTTCTCATCAAAAAGTGCCGTGGCGCCGGCATCAATTGCCTCGGCCACATTCATTTCACGGGTTACCACCTGATCATTTGCCATGACAAAGCTGTTCACCAGCGTTTCAATCCGGCGCAGCTCTTCATCCGTTACCGCCGTAAAATGGGTAAAGTCAAAACGGAGCCGGTCAAGCGTCACCAGAGAACCGGCCTGCTTGACGTGATCGCCCAGCACCTGACGGAGGGCGCTCTGCAACAGAT
>Ga0007794_10000433_pt1 | contig 12955 bp, 11 predicted proteins | sample CryBogmetaGMA5M_FD_60365 | JGI IMG/M metagenome (GOLD analysis project Ga0007794, IMG submission 60365) | Freshwater microbial communities from Crystal Bog, Wisconsin, USA - MA5M | ecosystem: Environmental > Aquatic > Freshwater > Lake | place: Crystal Bog, Wisconsin, USA | collected 2009-07-06
GTAAGTTGCTACGTTGTCCTGCGTTGCGAATACGGCTTTTTTCCGCTTGTTTCGCGCGCTTTTTAGCTTGTGCTGTATTAGCCATAGTGTCTCGATGCGTTTGTGAATGAGTTAAATAGCCCTGCATTATCTTTTTAAATGGTATTATTGTCAACACAAACGTTATGTAAATGGAGAGACCTTGAGCCGCCAGCTTTTTAAATCAACTGCCATTGTGGGCAGTATGACGCTTATTTCCCGTGTTCTGGGGTTTGTGCGTGATATGTTAATAGCACGAATTTTTGGTGTCGATGTTGCAACCGATGCGTTTTTTGTGGCTTTTAAAATACCCAATTTTTTACGGCGCTTATTCGCAGAAGGTGCGTTTGCCCATGCTTTTGTGCCGGTTTTGGCGGATTACAAAGAACAGGGAAGCAAAGCCGCGTTAAAGTTGTTTATTGATAGAACGGCGGGGACACTGGCGTTGGTATTACTGTTGATGACATTAATAGGCATGGTGGCTGCACCTTTGCTTATTTTGTTATTGGCACCCGGTTTTGCATGGCAAGGTACACAGCACGAACTGGCCGTGCTGATGCTAAAAATCACCTTTCCCTATTTGCTGTTTATTGGCTTGGTCGCTTTTGCCGGCGGCATTTTAAATGCGCATGGCAAGTTTGCTGTTCCGGCCTTAACCCCTGTTTTTTTAAATATTTGCATGATTGCCGCAGCAATCCGGCTGGCTCCCTTAATGGATGAGCCGGTTGTGGCCTTGGCGTGGGGTGTTTTTGCCGCAGGTGTCGTGCAATTGTTGTTTCAGATTCCGGCGTTAATGCGTCTGGGGTTGATGCCACGGTTTAGAATGGGGTATAACGACCCCGGTGTAAAAAAGATTATTGGCCTCATGTTGCCCGCTATTTTTAGCGTCTCAGTCACCCAGATTAATTTGTTGCTGGATACCCTGATTGCCTCGTTTTTAACGGTAGGTAGTGTCTCTTGGCTTTATTACTCGGATCGTTTGGTAGAGTTTCCGTTGGGGATATTGGGGCTTGCACTGGGAACAGTGATTTTACCGAGTTTGGCAAAAAATCATGCAGCTGATGATACGGCGGCGTTTTCAAATTCACTGGATTGGGGCTTGCGCCTGGTTTTTTTGATAGGTATGCCCGCGACCATTGGCTTGCTGTTACTGGCTGAACCGATGTTGTCAACGCTGTTTCAGTATAATGAATTTAGCTTGCAAGATGTACATTATGCAGGACTTAGCTTAAGAGCTTATTCGATTGGTTTGCTGGGTTATATCTTGATTAAAGTGCTGGTGCCGGGATTTACTGCACGCCAGGATATGAAAACGCCCGTTCGCTATGGCTTTTACGCTATGATAGTCAGCCTGGTTTTAAATGGTGTGCTGGTTTTTCCTTTGGCTCATGCAGGGCTGGCTTTGGCTACCTCGCTGGGGGCTTTTTTTAATGCGGCTTTACTACTGAAAAAATTATGGCAAGAAAAAGTCTATCAACCTGTCAGTGGGTGGGGGCTGTTTTTTATCCGCGTGTTGCTGGCGAGTGCCGCGATGTCTGCTACCTTGTATTATTGGGTTGACGCAAACTGGTGGAATCAGTGGAGTTCGGGTGAGCGGGTTATAAATTTGCTTAAGTGGATATTGATAGGGCTGGTTATTTACACGGTGACATTAGTGCTGACGGGGTTGCGATTACGACATTTGACAGTCGGTCAAGGCAAAGGCGAAACTAAAACCCTACCCGTTACCTAAGCTTACAAACGGTGTTATCGATTGTCCATTATTGATGACTGCCACTGTTTAACCGTTTCACATGATAGAATAAAAGTTTTTGTATCATCAAAAGGATCATGCATTTAATTAGAGGATTATCCCATTTAGAGCCGTTCAAAAACGGTTGCGTTCTGTCCATAGGTAATTTTGACGGCTTGCATTTAGGTCATCGGGCGGTGATAAAAAAACTGGCTGAACGAGGCGAAGCACTGGGGTTGCCGGTGGTGATTATGACTTTTGAGCCGCAGCCGCTGGAATATTTTCTGGGCGATAATGCGCCTTCGCGCTTGATGTGTTTGCGTGAAAAAGTCATTGAGTTTACCAAGTTACCGGTTGATAACTTATTAATGGTGCGCTTTAATCGCTATTTTGCCAACTGTGACGCCGAGCAGTTTATTGATGATATTTTAATCAATAAATTAAACGTCAAGCATCTCGTGATCGGGGATGATTTTCATTTTGGCAAGGCAAGGCGGGGTAATTTTGCCATGCTTAAGGAAAAGGGCAAACTCTACGGTTTTAATGTTGAAGATACCGGTTCCTGCCAAGTAGAGGGACTGCGTATCAGTAGCACCCTTATCAGGGATGCGCTGGGTGCAGGTGATTTGATACAGGCCGAAAAATTGTTGGGACACTGTTATTCGGTGTGCGGACGGGTGGCTCATGGTGAAAAACTCGGTCGGACGATTGGCTATCCTACCGCCAATATAAAAATGTTTAGAAAAAACACGCCTGTTAACGGTGTATTTGCCGTTACCATGACGGGAATTGATGGTTTGGAATTGGAAGGCGTGGCTAATGTAGGCACAAGGCCCACGGTTGATGGCGGTTCCAAAGTGGTGCTTGAAACTTATTTATTCGATTTTGATAAGGAAATCTACGGACGTTATGTGGAAGTGCGTTTTAAACAAAAAATCAGGGACGAAATACGTTTTCAATCGTTGGAACAACTGAAAGCCCGGATCGAAAAAGATGTGGCTGAGGCTAAAAATATTTTTGTACAGAGTAAGCAGGTGGGCAGGCAATGAATCAGACAACACACGTTAATGAGATATTAAACAGTATTGCTAATTTATCTTTGGATGAGCAAAGTTATATTGCTGATATTGTTAATCATCGTCTCCATGAAATGCAAAGAAACCGGCTTATTGACAGGGCAGGGGAAGCTGAATTGACGTTCACCCGGAAGCAGGTCATGACGGGTAGCGTAGATGATCTTTTTGCGTTTGTTTGCTGAGCACCCCTTTGAGCCTTCTTTAAAGACAGATAACTTGATTGCTATCGGTACATACGATGACGTTTATTAAAAAATGAAAGCCCGGATCGAAAAAGATGTCGCTGAGGCTAAAAATATTTTTGCTGAGATTAAAAAATTATGACAATGGATTATAAAAAAACACTAAATTTACCTAATACCGCTTTCCCCATGAAAGGCAATCTGGCGCAACGCGAGCCGGAACGGTTAAAAAAATGGAACGAAGCCGACTTGTATCATAAAATCAGGCAAGCCTTTACCGGACGCCCGAAGTTTATTCTGCATGACGGCCCTCCTTATGCCAATGGCGAGATTCATATCGGTCATGCGGTTAATAAGGTCTTAAAAGACATTATTGTTAAATCAAAAACCTTGAGCGGTTTTGACGCGCCTTATGTACCCGGTTGGGATTGTCACGGTTTGCCTATTGAATTAATGGTGGAAAAGAAAATCGGTAAAGCAGGCATTAAGGTATCGCCTGCCGTTTTTCGCAAAGCCTGTCGTGAATACGCGGGCAAGCAAGTCAACATACAAAAAGAAGCGTTTGTCCGCTTGGGTATTTTAGGTGATTGGGACAATCCTTACTTAACCATGGATTATGCTTTTGAAGCGAACATCGTGCGTTCGTTGGGAAAAATCACCCAAAAAGGTCATGTCGTCGCCGGTGCCAAGCCCGTACACTGGTGTACCGATTGCGGTTCTGCCTTGGCAGAAGCCGAGGTTGAATATGAAGACAAACATTCGCCCGCTATCGATGTGCGTTTTCAGGTCGTTGATGAGGACGGCTTTATGGGCTTGTGTCATCATGCACCCGAGCATGAAGGGCGGGGCGTGTTATCGGTCGTTATTTGGACGACAACACCCTGGACGTTGCCAGCCAATCAGGGGGTGGCCTTAAATCCCGATTTGGAATACGCCGTCGTGCAATGTGAAACAGAGCGCCTGGTCGTTGCTGAAGCCTTGCTTAAAGACACCATGCTCCGTTATGGCATTAATGATTATCATGTGATAGGTTACTGCAAAGGTTCTGCCTGGGAACACCAGTTATTACAACATCCTTTTTATGATCGGCAAGTGCCTGTTATTCTGGGTGATCACGTTACCACAGAAGCCGGTACCGGCGCGGTACATACTGCGCCAGGTCATGGTCAGGACGACTATATCGTCGGTCAGAAATACGGCTTGCCTATTGATAATCCGGTCGGTGCTGATGGCGTATTTTTGCCCAATACAGAAATCTTTGCCGGTGAGCATGTCTTTAATGCCAATGCCCATGTTTTGGAAGTGCTGGAAACCTTGGGTAAACTGGTTCATCAACAAGCTATTTTGCACAGTTATCCGCATTGCTGGCGTCATAAAACACCGATTATTTTTAGAGCGACACCGCAATGGTTTATCTCCATGAATCAAAACAAATTGCGCGAGCAAGCCTTGGCTGAAGTCAAGCGTGTCAACTGGGTTCCCGAATGGGGTCAGGCGCGTATAGAAAGCATGATAGAAGGTCGCCCGGATTGGTGTATTTCGCGCCAACGCACTTGGGGCGTGCCGATTACGTTTTTTATCCATAAAGAAACCCGCGAACTGCATCCCCGTACCGGTGAGTTGATTGAACAAGTTGCCAAACGGATTGAAGAAAAAGGCATCGAAGCGTGGTTTGAACTGGAGAAAGAAGAGTTGCTCGGAGCAGAAGCGGCTGATTACGAAAAAATGACCGATACACTGGATGTCTGGTTTGATTCAGGCGTGACTCATGCCTGCGTACTGGATAAACGCGAGCAATTGACGTTTCCTGCCGATTTGTATCTGGAAGGCTCTGACCAACATCGCGGCTGGTTTCAATCGTCATTATTGGCATCAACCGCCATGAACGATGTAGCGCCTTACAAAGCTGTTTTGACACATGGTTTTACCGTTGACAAGAACGGCGAAAAAATGTCCAAATCCAAAGGCAATGTTATTCCGCCACAAGCCGTCATGAAAAACCTGGGCGCAGACGTATTGCGCTTATGGATTGCTTCGACTGATTATCGTAGCGAAATGCGCGTGTCTGATGAAATTCTGGAACGTACGTCTGACGGTTACCGCCGCTTAAGAAATACTGCACGGTTCTTGTTATCCAACCTGGATGACTTTAATCCTGCACAGGATTTGGTTGATACCGCTGATTTATTGGCCTTGGATCGCTGGGTAATTGACAGGGCTTACGCCTTGCAGGAAGAGGTTAAAGCCGCTTACGAAACCTATCAGTTTCAACAACTCTTTCAAAAAGTACATCATTTTTGCGTGATTGATCTGGGCGGATTTTATCTGGATATTATTAAAGACCGTCAATACACTGCAAAAGCCGATGGCTTGGCACGACGCTCTGCACAAACCGCAATGTATCATGTGTTGGAAGCCTTGACGCGTTGGTTGGCACCCATTATCAGTTATACCGCCGATGAAATCTGGCAGTATATGCCGGGTGAGCGCAGTGAATCGGTATTTCTGGAAACCTGGTATCAAGGCTTGGTTAAGCTGGATGACAGTGCGCCGATGAATCGCGAATTCTGGCAAAAAGTCATGTCCGTAAAAACTGCCGTTAGTAAAGAACTGGAAAAAAGTCGCGGTAAAGGTGATATAGGTTCTTCTCTAAATGCTGAAGTCGAACTGTATTGTAATGCCGGGTTTTTTGATGCCTTAAAGCAGTTGGCCGATGAACTGCATTTTATTTTTATCACCTCCAATGCGTTTCTTATCGCGGAACAGTTCACTCCTGACGATGCCATTCAGACTGAGCTTGAAGGCGTTAAATTGAAGGTGCTTGTTTCCAAACATCAAAAATGTGTACGCTGCTGGCATCAACGCTATGACGTGGCTGAACACGCCGAACATCCCGAGTTATGTGGTCGCTGCATCGAAAACGTAGCAGGCGCGGGTGAACACCGACATTATGCGTAATTTTAGTATGTTGAAATGGTTGGGGTTATCGTTATTTGCAATATTGTTGGATCAGGGAACCAAGCTGGCTATCGACAGCTCCATGAAGCTTTATCAATCGATTCCGGTTTTGCCGTTTTTTAAATTGACCTACGTACATAATACCGGTGCGGCGTTTAGTTTTTTAAGTGAAGCGGGCGGCTGGCAACGCTGGTTTTTTGCAGGACTTGCCTTGGCTATTAGCTGTGTTATAGCCGTTTGGCTGGCTCGTCTCAAGCAGCATGAGACTTTGCTGGCCGTGGCTTTGGCGCTGGTGTTGGGCGGCGCGATTGGTAATCTGATTGACCGGTTGGCTTATGGATACGTCATCGATTTTCTGGATGTTTATTACCAAACCTGGCATTGGCCGGCGTTTAATATTGCCGATTCCGCGATTACCTTGGGTGTTATTTTAATGCTGTTGGAGTCATTCGGCTTGGTAAAGTCGAAAGATACGGGGGGATGAATAATTAATCGATAATCCGGGTAAGTCTTCAAAAACCTTAAAATATTTTCACCACGAAGACACGAAGACACGAAGGACACGAAGAAAGAAAACTTCGTGTCTTCGTGATGAAAAAATAGACGTAGCCGGAATAAGGCCACCCAAGCGTAGCGCGTGGTTGCGTTTCCGGCTCACTCGTTCAGTTAGCCGGAAACGCTTGTTCTCGCTTACGCTTGAAAAGCCTTATTCCGGCTACGTCTGCGGCTCCGTTTTTAAGGCATCGCACCTCGAAGAAAAAGCCAAGTAAGTAGCCGGAATAAGCTTATTGGAGCGAAAGATTATTCCGTCTACATCGTTTCACTATCTAACCAGATCACTCTTTTAATATACCATCGCACAAAGCAGGCAGTGGCAATTCTTTCGGTGGTGCTTTGGGAGTGACAGGGTGTTTGGCTTCTTCTGAAAACCACCAATTTAGTTCGGCATCGCAGCCATCACCTTGCGGCAGGGCGTCTTGTCCCTGACAATACTTATTGTCTTTTGGACACTTAAGCCGAACGTGAAAATGATCGTCATGTTTCCACCAGGGACGAATTTTTCTCAACCAGCCTTGCGCAGTATGTCGGATACACAGTTCACGTTTAACACTGGCATTAACAAAAATCCGGTCGACTTCAGGCATACGTGCCGCCGCTTCAAGTACCTTTTCATTCGCTAACGACCACTGCGTGTAATTTATCGCATCCGATTGGGCGGCAAGCACGGAAGGTGCATTCCAGGTTTCGCGTTCATTTAAAGCCAGGGTGCGACTGGCGGCTTGTTTTGACAGCAAAAACCAAATATCCACATCAAGTCCGGTTTGATGGCTACGATGCCCGCTTAAAGTCGGCCCACCTCGGGGTTGTCCTAAATCACCAATTAACAAAGATCCTAAATGCTGTTTGGCGGCAGTTTGCCCCAAGCTTTCAATAAACTGTTTTAAGTCCGGATGACCATAAGCCCGATTTCTTGATAAGCGCATCACTTGATACCCTGTGCCGTTAGCCGGTACAGAAACCGCGCCGCTTATGCAACCCGCGTTATAAGTGCCAATGCTCTGAGAGCTAATGGCATAAGTCGGTCGAGTCACTTTTGCCCATTGTTCTGCGAGCGGGCTTGCAAGGCACTCAGAAAGCACTCCAGACAACAAGAGACCTGTAAAAAATAGAGTTCTAACTTTTAACACGCTACCACCTGAGATAAAACTGCACAAAATAAATAGAACTGGTATTTTATACAACAATTAAGAGACTTTTGCTTATGTGGCCGGTTCACTGGAAAATGCTGGGTAAGATTAATACTTCAATTAAATATTTTAACAAAAAATTAAATAACAAAAGTATCTCATTTAACTACGATATGCAAAGAAAAACAGAATTCTTCGCTTGCTTCGTGGTGAGCGAGTTAAAAAAATTTACTGGCAAGTTAATCCATCTGTCGCTACGGAGATACAATGAAAAACCCCCACGATAAAATAGAATTTACCTTGCTTTATGATGGCCTATGCCCACTTTGCAGTAAAGAAGTGGCTTGGCTATACCGCAGAAATAAACAGGAGAAGCTTGGGTTTCAAGATATTAATGACGTAGGTTTTGATCCGGCTGTTTATGGTAAAACGCAAGCTGAATTAATGGCTGAAATTCACGGGGTTTATCCTGATGGCCAGCTTATTAAAGGTATGGGTGTCTTTCGTGAAACCTATAAAGCAGTGGGTTTGGGATGGATAATGGCAGCTACCGGTTGGCCGCTATTAAAACCCTTGTTTGATTTGATTTATAAAGTGTTTGCAAAATACCGAGTGCCGTTGGCGCGGTTGGTTGCAGGCGAAAAGTCTTGTGATTGTGGAAAGTAACAGGCTTTAACAGCGGGACATTTTAAAGCCAAGGAAGATACGGTTGTTACTGCGTTAAGAGAATTTATTAGTCGCCGTAAGCAATTGGAAAGTATTGATTTATTCGGTCAATTCTAAAATCCTCACATTGCGCCCAACCAAAACGAGGTTATAATCTTTTTTTTCAGCTTTCCGTTCAGTGCTCGGTTAGCTCTACGTTTGATAGTCAATAGAGAAAACATCATGCCGTAAATAAGCAGGTTTCTTGGAATTGTAATTTACATGTATTTCAATGAACACAATCCTCCTCACTTTCATGCTGAATACAATGATTTTAAGGCATCGATTGCTATTAATAATTTGGGACTGATTGAAGGGAAATTACCATCAAAAGTCATGAGCTTAGTTGTTGAGTGGGCACAAGAACATCAAGAAGACTTGCTTGAAAATTGAAATAGTATCAAGGAATCAGGAAATTATCAAAAAATTGAACCTTTGGTCTAAAGAGGTAAAAAAATGTTGGCTGTAAATGAAGCGAAATATTCCGGTGATTACTGCATTAGCGTTACGTTCAATAACGGCAGGAAAGGTATCGTAAATCTAAAAGAAACTATTTTTCACGATAAAAGACCGATTTTTTCTGAGTTAAAAGAGGAATCTAACTTCAAAGATTTCAAGGTCGAACATAGCACCCTTGTTTGGCCTAATGAAATAGATTTAGCTTCTGAATATTTATTCTATCTTGCCTTCAAAGAAGATCCGGATTTACAAGATCAGTTTAAGCAATGGGGATATTCTGCTTAAGATTGGGCTATCAACTTAATATGGAACAGACTTGGCAGGTTTTATAAACCTGCCAGGTCTAACTTCGGTATTTTCGTCCTGACTAAAGCGGGTAACCGAAATTATTTATCTGAAAATCTACATTAATCAAGATTAGGGCGTTTCGCTTGATGGGTTGCCTATATCAAGTGCTACTGTTATCTGCCCTTACCCAATAAAATTAATTTTCCACGCTATCTATTGATACCCACACCAGGAAGACCATGTTAAGACTATTTCATACCGCTGATTGGCATTTAGGCCATTGTTTACATGGCGTATCGCGGCAACTGGAGCATCAGCGGTTTTTGGACTGGTTGCTGTTGGAGCTGCAAAATAAACAGGCGGATGCGTTGATTGTTGCCGGTGATATTTTTGATTCAGCCAATCCATCAGCCGCTGCCCAGACCCAATTGTACGAGTTTTTGGTTAAAGCCAGAACACAGCTACCCGCTTTGAATATTGTTTTGATTGGCGGCAATCATGATTCTGCCAGTCGTCTGGATGCGCCGTCATCCATTCTTAATGCGCTGGGTGTTACTGTTGTCGGTGGCTTGGTGCGTGAGGACGGCGCTATTAATTGGGATAGATTACTGGTGCCGCTGACGAATGCAACCGGTGACATTAAAGTGTGGTGCGGTGCCATGCCGTTTTTGCGTAATGCCGATTTACCGACTGCCAAGGATGGCGCGAGTGTCGCAAGCGGTATGGAACCGATGCAACTCGGCGACCAGGATGACGAGCCTTTAATCTCCGGTGTTAAAGCGCTTTATGCGCAATTGTTTGGTGAGTTGCAGGCCAAGGCAACGCAGGATGAAGCGCTGATTTTAACGGGACATTGCTATATGGTGAATGGCTGTGTGTCAGAACTGAGTGAGCGCAAAATACTGGGCGGTAATCAACATGCCTTGCCGGTTGAATTATTTCCGGAAGACATTGCTTACGTGGCTTTAGGCCATTTACATTTGGCGCAAACCGTCGGTGCCAATGAGCACATTCGCTACAGCGGTTCGCCGATTCCGTTGTCCTTTGATGAAAGTCATTATCTGCATCAAGTCCTGCAAGTGGATATTAAAAAAGGTCAGCCGGTGGAAACCCTGGCCCTTAAAATTCCCCGCAGTATTGATTTGTTAAGAATCCCTAACAGTAAAGATTTTGCCGGACTGTTGGACGTGCTTGAGCAATTGGAACAGATGGTTTTCGATGATGACTTGCCGCCAGAGCAACGGCCTTTTGTTGAATTAAGAATCAAACTTGAAAAACCGGAGCCTGGTTTGCGTCAACAAGTTGAAGAAGTGATTTCTAAATTACCGGTGCGTTTATTAAAAATATCGACCGCTTACAGTGGCAGCAGCAAAAGTCTGGCCGATGTGACAATGGAAGAGCGGCTGGAAGAGTTGCAACCGCTGGATGTGTTTCAGCGCTGTTATCAAAACAAATTTGACCAGGAAGCACCGGAAAACATGAATACGTTATTTAATGAATTGTTGGAAAATCTAAGGGCAAAGCAATAAATGCGTATTTTAGCGATTAGAGGAAAAAACCTGGCCAGTCTGGCTGAACCTTTTGAGATTTTGTTAACTGAAGGCCCCCTGCAACAAGCCGGTTTGTTCGCGATTACCGGCGCTACCGGTGCAGGTAAAAGCACGATTTTGGATGCCTTGTGTCTGGCGCTCTATGACAAAATGCCGCGCTTGCCGGATGGTCACGGTTTTGCGGTAGGGCACAAGGATGAAGATGAAAATTTACGCGTTACTAGTAATGATGTGCGCTCTATCTTGCGTCGTGGCACCAGCACAGCTTATGCTGAAGTCGATTTTATCGGTAAAGATAAACACCACTATCGGGCACGCTGGGAAGTGAGTAAAGCCAGAGGTAAAGCGAGCGGCAGGTTGCAGGCGCAGGAAATAATACTCAGCAAGATTGATAGCGGCCAGCGGATTGGTCAGGGCAAAAAAAATACGCTGGAAGCGATCAGTGAATTGATTGACCTTAATTTTGATCAGTTTCGTCGCTCTGTACTCTTGGCGCAAGGCGATTTTGCCGCGTTTTTGAAAGCAAAAAAAGATGAACGCTCCAGTCTGTTGGAGCGCATAACCGGTACGGATATTTATTCCGAGTTGTCTATGGAAGCGTTCGAGCGTGCGAGAACAGAAAAAGAAGCCTTAAGTCGGATTACCGGTCTGATGCAGAATTTGATTCCCTTGGACAATGATGCCCGTTTAAATCTGGAACAGGAACGGGATCAATTGGGTCAGCAATTAACGGAAGTTGACCTGCAAATAAGTGGTAATCAAAAAATAATCGATTGGTATAGCGAGCTTAAAAAACGCCAGCAAGCTCAGCAATTAGCTAATGAGGCACACCTGATCCGGCAACAGGCGTGGGATGCCGCTGAAGCTGAGCGGATGTTGATTCAAAAAATTGAAGCCGTACAGCCGTTACAGCCATTGTTAAGTCATTATAAAGTCGCAAACGATGATTATTGGGTGGCAGAAAAAACGCTCAATAATAGCAGCCAATTACAACTAACCGCTGAAAGTGCTTTGGAAGCCGTCAAAGCCCAATTGACGGTTTTGTTTGACCAACTGCAAACCGCTGAACAGCAGCAACTGCAAGCCCAGTCGGTATTAAAAACAGCACGGGATTTGGATACCCGTCTTGATGTTATTCAACAAGCTATTAATACGTTGACTGCCGAAGAACTAAATCTCAATAAGACGCTACAAACTGACCGGCAACGACACCAATCTTTACTACAGCAACAAACCGAAAAGACCGCAACTCTTGCACAGCTAACGACTTGGCTGGAAAGCAATCAAGCCCTTAAGCCCATTGCGGCTGAGTGGAATCGCTGGGAAGGTGAGCTGGAACGCTATCAACAGCTTAATATCCAAAAAACAGCGAATGCTTTACAGTCCGAAAATCTTAAGGCATTGGTTAATAAAGCTAAACCGGTTTTAGCCGGCTTAAAAACAACGATTGATGAAAACCATCAACTTCAAGAGCAACAGCAAATCCTGCTTGAGCAACTGAAAGGGCAGGGCAGTCAACAGCCGCTGGAGGTTTTGTATCAAGAAAAAGACACGCTTGAAGCCAGTGTAAAAGCAGTGAATGGTGCTTTAAATTTGGCTACTCAGGCGCTGGAACTGCAACAGCTGATAAAACAAGACACGGAAAAACTCACCGCTACCGAACAGCTTATTAGTAGTGCGACGGAACAATTGCAAACAGCAACTCAGCAACAACTCGGTAACGAGCTTATTCTTGAGGAAGCCAAAAAAGCTCTGGATTTGCTTCAGGCAACCACCCATAAAAACGCCGAACAATTTCGTCAATTATTAAGCAAAGATCAACCGTGTCCGGTTTGTGGTGCGCTTGAACATCCCTTTAAAGACGACGATAATTCTGGCACCGACCTGCCTGCTTTTTTTAATGAGCAGATAACCGCCCAATCTGGCCGGGTTAAAGAACTGCAAAGCCTGAAAGAAACGCTGATTAAAAACAGTGCGGAATTAAACAAAACGCTTAGTGATGCCTTGGAGACCCGGCGGGATTATGCAGCGTCTTTACCGCAAGCGCAGGCAAAACTGGAATCATTAGAAAAGGACTGGCGTGCTTTAGCCCTGCCCGAGAAACCGGATTGCTTACTGACCGATACTGCTCTTTTACCTTTACTCAACACGCGCAATGAAAAATTGCTGAGTGCGTTGGCGCTTATCAAAACCCAAGAAAAAGCGGCGCTTGAATTACAAAAACAGCTAAAAACCGCACAAGCGTTGTTTGACGCGACCCAGTTAAAAACAGAGCAATTAGCTAACGACTATACCGAAC
>Ga0007794_10000435_pt1 | contig 12926 bp, 9 predicted proteins | sample CryBogmetaGMA5M_FD_60365 | JGI IMG/M metagenome (GOLD analysis project Ga0007794, IMG submission 60365) | Freshwater microbial communities from Crystal Bog, Wisconsin, USA - MA5M | ecosystem: Environmental > Aquatic > Freshwater > Lake | place: Crystal Bog, Wisconsin, USA | collected 2009-07-06
TTGATGAGGCGCTACTTTTCTTTCAAGCGAAAAGTCAAACAGATGCGTTGCCCGACACTGTGCTTTTCAAAACACTTTCAAAGTTACGCCCTGTAGAATTGAAGCGGATTGAGAAGATGCTCAAAGCTTTTGATCATAGCGCTCTTGACCGGATGGTACGGGTGATGGTGGCTGACGTCAATGAAGCTGATATTTCCCTGCGAAACAGCATATCTCTTTTGGCTTATTTTTCAAATACTTCGATCCGTCACTACCTGCCGATACACCGCCTGCTTGTCGTGGCAGGCGTACCTGATCAGCACATATCACGCCACACCTTGCGGATTGCCATCAAAAAATGGCGCTACTTTTTTGAGATTATCTCCTTGATTCTGGAACGTGACTACACGCACTTACTTGCCTTGCTCAAAGAATATCAGTCTATTCTTGGGCAGATGAACGATATTGCCGAGTTCGAAGCGCTGATTGGCAGTATGAAGCTGCCTCAGGATGAACGAGAGTATGTCACGGCGACATTCCACGCAGAGAACACCCGTTTGCTGGAAAGTTTTATCGAATTGATGGAGCAAAAACCGCTCACCTACACATTTCTGATATAAGAGGTCATATGAAAAAACCACGCATTGCCGCTATAGATATTGGCACTAACTCCATCCGCTGTATTATTGCAGAAGCCTCCAATGACGGCAAATTCAAGATACTTGATGATGAAAAAGCCACCGTACGCCTTGGAGAAAGACTGGCGATAACAGGAATCATTTCTGATGAAGCTTCCGGCCGGGCACTTGATGCTATTCAGCGTTTTCATCAGCTCATCACAGGACTGAATGTTGAAGCAGTTGAGGCAGTTGCCACCAGTGCGGTTAGAACAGCATCAAATGGCAAGGAGTTGATTGCAAAACTTTCCGGGGAGTTGGGTCACGATATACGGATCATTTCAGGTGTAGAAGAAGCTGAACTGACAGCATCATCCGCCCTCTCCAACTTCGACATGTACGGGAAACGCTACGCCATGCTTGATATCGGCGGGGGAAGCGTTGAAATTGTTACGGCATACGGGAACCATGTGGAAGAGGTTTATTCCATTGACCTTGGCGCCGTTGTCATGACTGACAGTTTTTTAAAGAGCGACCCCATATCAGAAAGCGAACTTCGCAAACTCCGGAGACACATCCGGGAAAGTCTCAAGCGAACCTTCTCCAGCAGGAAAATATCGATTGATTCATTCATAGGATCTGGCGGGACCCTTACGGCACTTGGTTGTATGGCTATGCAGATGCGTAAAGATAACTATGTATCCATTCACGGGTCCGAGGTACTTCATGCGGAAGTAGTCCACCTGTTGGCTATGCTGATCCACAGAGACCTGAAAGGTCGCCGGACTATTCCAGGCCTTAACCAGGACCGGGCTGATATTATTGTGGCTGGAGTCGTGGTGATTGACGAGGTTATGCGTTTTTTTAATGCGAACCGGGTGTTGATTAATGAGCGTGGGATCCGCGAGGGCTTACTAATCAAATCAATGAAGAAGCTGGGCCTAACCGCTGGTAGCAGCACACCTCCGACGTGGAGAGACTCCATCAAGGAGTTCGCTGTCTCTTGCCACGTTGATGAGCAGCATGCCAGGCACGTTGCAGGGATTGCATTGTCAATTTACGATGCCTTAGAGCTTCCCTTTGGCTTAGAAAAACCAGAGAAGAAACTTCTTGAGGCGGCGGCCATACTTCACGACTGTGGGTATTTCATTAGCTACGGCAGCCACCACAAACATTCGTATCACCTTATCCGACATTCAGAATTATTTGGCTTCTCACCGCGAGAGCGTGAACTGATCGCTCAAATAGCACGCTATCACCGGAAATCCATTCCCAAGAGAAAACATGAAGCATTCCAGAATCTGAAGGGGAAGGATCAGGTCACAGTTGCCCGCATGGGGGGTATTTTGCGCTTGGCGGATGGCCTTGATCGTCGGAGAAACGGTTTAATCCGGGAGGTATCCTGCCTGTTTGGTGGCACAACTATAACGATCAACCTGACTGCAACTGAAGACGTATCAGTGGAGATTTTCGGTGCAAATGCCAAGAAGGATCTGTTTGAGAGGGCTTTTGGCAGTTCGGTTGTCTTCGCAATTTCTTGATCAGACCAGAAGGTTACATACTCCTGAACAGTTACTTCCCTTTACGTCGCCGTTCTCCTCGCCACCTTGAAATCATCTTTGACCTGGAACGGGAATAAGATACCCACTCATTTTTTCTCACCGAAATATTCGATGATCCAATTTTTAATCTCATCTCTCACTCGGCGAAATTCTGGCAGAATATCTTCTTCGCTACCACTGAGCCGTGAAGGATCTTCAAAACCACGATGAAGGCGTTGAACTCCCCCGAAAAAGAGAGGGCATTTTTCATTGGCATCACCACAAAGGGTCACCACATGATCAAAAACCTGGTCGTCGAATTCATCGATGGTTTTTGAGCGGAGGGCTGATGTGCCTATGCCCAGTTCGGCCAGTACCAAGGCAGCCAGCGGGTTGACCCGTGTTGCTTCAGTACCGGCCGAAAAGGCTTGGCAGCGGTCGCCCAGGAAATGATTGGCCAATGCTTCGGCCATCTGGGAGCGGCAGGAATTGTGGGTACAGAGGAAAAGTATTTGTATTTTCATACGGCACATTATATCCGCTTTAGCGGATATATCAAGTTACAATTTGGTTAAATAATGCGCAAGCCTGAAAGATTCGCTTATACGCAGACCTCGCGCCATAGACAGGCATCCTGTCCGCAGATGTCTGCGGTGCCGGTCTCAAAACAGACTTCATTATTTTCTGCTGCCTGGATGGCTCTTACCAGATCAGCCTTCTTCAACTTACCCACCTTGATGTTGTGCTGCTTTGCCATTTCTTTAATTTCTTCCAGTTTCATGTAATCCTCCGTTTTTAGTTGTGAATATCGATCTCTTTTTTTGAGTTTTTTTTCTTCATTCTCTTCCGGTGTTGCACAACGCGCTTATCGGCATACTCAATCAATTGGCTATGGCTACCGCAGTCAACAATGTCAGGGTCGGTAGAAATTCGCTGGACATAACTCCCATCCGACTGCATATCCCACGCAGAGCGGGTATCGCTCAAATGAATATCAAGGATAGTACGAAGTTCACGGGCAAGTGCAGGAGTCTCCACCGGGCAAAGCACCTCCACCCGAGCTTCAAGATTGCGCTTCATGGCGTCGGCTGAAGAGATAAAATATTCTTCCGATCCATTGTTTCTGAAATAGTAAATGCGGGAATGTTCCAGAAACCGCCCAACAATACTGATAACACGAATTGTCTCAGACAGACCGGCAATCCCAGGCCGAATACGGCAGGTATCGCGCACAATCAGGTCGATCTGGACTCCAGCTTGAGATGCCAGATAAAGCGCCTTGACAATGTCTCCATCTTCCAGCGCATTTATCTTGAATTGTATCAAACCACAGCCATTTTCACGGTGCAGTACGGTTTCGCGCTCAATCTTGGCTAACAGTGCCTGCTTGAGGAACCGAGGGGCGGTCAACAAACGACTATATTTCCTGCGCGGTTTGAAACCGGTTGTCAGGTAGTTGAACAGCTCCGTGACGTCATGTCCGAGGGCCTCACTGCAGCTTAACAGACCGACATCGGTGTAAAGACGTGCTGTGTCAGCGTGGTAATTCCCTGTGCCGATATGGACATAGCAGCGTAGAGCGTTAAAATCCCGGCGAACGATCATAATCACCTTGCAATGGGTTTTGAGTCCAACCACACCGTATGTGACATGAACCCCCGCCTGTTCCATAAGTTCAGCCAAACGAATATTTGTGGCTTCATCGAAACGCGCCTTCAGCTCCACAACCACCGCCACCTGTTTGCCGTTTTGGGCAGCCAGCAGCAGGGCTTCAATGATGCGGCTCTGGCTGGAAGTGCGATAGAGCGTCATCTTGATGCCATGCACCTTGGGATCTGAGGCTGCATCACGTAGAAAGCGCTCTACTGACGATGAAAATGATTCATAGGGGTGCTGAAGCAGGATTGAACCCGCGTCGCGTATAATATGAAAAATATTTCGCTGAGAGTCCAATTGCGGATTCACAATCGGGTAGTGTGGCGGGTCATGCAGGTGCGGATAATCAAGTTTTACAAGCTCAAACAGGTCGCGCATGGCCAACAACATCGGTACAAAGAATACATCGTCATTTTCGTTGATATCAAGTTCCGCAGCCAGTCTGCCGCGTTGAAACACAGGCATTCCTTCAAGTACCTGCAGCCGTACGATTGGCGCAAAACGTCGCTCCTTTAGCTCTGTTTCAATCATCTCAACCAGATCGTCCGCTTCTTCCTCGTCTGTCTCCGTGTTGGCGTTGCGGGTAACACGAAACAGGTCGCAGCGTACAACCTCCATACCGGGGAAAAGCATATCCAGATTGCAGCAAAGCAGTTCTTCGAGGCGTACGAAACAATCAGATCTGCCGGGAACAGGAATGAATCTGGAAGTACTTGCACCGACCGGTACCTTGACGCGAGCCAACTGCATATCAGGTCCTGAAGCGCTGTTCAGGGTAAGCAGCAGATTAAGTGACAGGTTTGATATAAATGGGAACGGGTGGGCAGGGTCGATGGACTGGGGTGTCAGCAGAGGATATATGTTAGTTGCAAAATGCTTACGAAGTTTTTTCCTCTCGCTTGCAGTGAGATCTTTTATTCTGCAAATCCGTATACCCTGTTCATTGAGCAGCTCAAGAACCTGCTGCAATAAATCAAATTTTCTGCTTTCCAAAATCCGGATGTATTTGTAGCACTCGTGTATCTGCTGAAGTGGCGTAAGTCCATCAATGCTGACTTCTCGCATACCTGCGGCGACCTGTTGTTTGAGTCCGCCGATGCGCTTCATGAAAAACTCGTCAAGGTTGGCACTGACTATGGCGATGAATTTGAGGCGTTCCAGTAACGGAGTACGTACATCTTCAGCCTCATGCAGCACACGGCTATTGAATTCCAACCAGGTTAACTCGCGGTTTAGGTACCAGCAAGGGTCCGAAAGATTAAATTCGCCGGCAGGTTTCCTGGCTCTTCGTGGTTTGGGTGGTATCGTATTTGACATTATTTATGCTCCAACATCTGCGAACTCAGTTCCGGCAGCGCACGTGTCTACTTGCCGTTGCACGTCAAGGTGCAAAATAGTGCTGTAGGTTTGGCTGCTGTCAGGGGCATTCGTCAGTGTAAAGTTCCGGGCATTCATAATCATTCGAGCCATTTGCTCCGGATCGGAGACTATCAGCCTGATAGCTGCAACTAGGCCGCTTTTACTGCCGGCACGGAAAACCGCCCCGGTTTCGCCATCTATCATCAGTTCGCGTGGGCCACCTTCATCAGAGACGATCACCGGTAAACCTGAAGCCTGTGCTTCGAGAACCACATTGCCGAAGGTATCAGTGGCGCTGGGAAAGACGAAAAGGTCGGCAGAGGCGTAACCCATCTGGAGTTGTTCTCCCGCCAGATAACCGGTAAAAAACGTTGGATATCCCGAAAGCGTTGTTTCCATTTCCTCCCGGTACGGTCCGTCACCGATGACCGCAAGAGCAATTGAGGCCCCATTATCTACCAGCTCTCTGAAGGCTTCCACCAGCATTGCCAAGCCTTTTTCCCGCGAGACGCGCCCCACGTAGAGCAGTACGGTTCTGCCCATTCCGATACCACGACTTTTCCAGAAGCTCGGGTTGCGCATTTCAGGCGAGTACGTCTCCGTATCCACCCAGCGGGGCAGAGGTTTCATTCGTTCAGGCGGCAAACCGCGTGCCGCCAGCTGTTCGCGTGTGCCTACTGACGGCACCATAACCTCTTCCATCTGGCTGTAAAACCAGATCATATAGCTCCAGGCAGCCTTTTCAAGAAACTCATCGTTAGTCAGACTGCGTACATATTGGGGAATGTCGGTATGATAGGTGCCGGCTACCGGAATGTTCATTATACGGGCTATCAAAAGCCCAAGCAGCCCCACCGTCCCGGGAGTGCTGACATGAATCCGGGTAAACCCTTCTCGCTCGATATAGTCCATTACATCCAGAATCGGTGGGAAGTTGAGTTTCAGTTCTGGATATTCCGGCAGCACAAAGTCGCCAACAGACGGAAACTTCTTAACACCGTCAACCACCACGTCACTGGCATCTCCCGCCGTGATGACCGTCAACTCAACCCCACGGTTCCGGGCGGTACTGATCAGGCGTTTGATAGTTATGGCAACGCCGTTAATCTCATCCAGTGTGTCGGTGAATAGAGCTATCTTTTCAGGGACTTCCTTGTAGTGCAGTTCAGGTAATGCCCTTGTGATATCCCGAATCAGTTCCTTCCCCTTGTGCTGGTGATGAAAAGCCAGGTAGTAGGGGGAAATAAGGGCGTGGACCAGCCCTATTGTGCCCGCCGTATTGAGATAGTCAAAAAAACCGGCGTTGAGCGGCAGTGTCATAAGGCGGTGCGTATAGTGGAAAATCAGGCGGTTTGCCAATCGGCTCGTTACGGCAAATATTTTACGATTACTGTCAGCATTACTGATACCGGTCATAAACTGGTTGTCACTCAGCAACAGCCGAGCTTCTGAATCGAGGATTTCTTCAAAACTTTTTCCTGTATGACTGCGTGAAGCGGGCAGATTCTTTAGAATAAATAGACGAATCGTGTCGATGAAAGAGCCCTTGTCTTCGCCAATGTTGAAAAAACGATCCAGAAGGGCGCTGACGAAGGGAGTAGCACCGCGCCGGCGCTGCCCCAAGCGCTCCCGATAGAAACTATGACCAATGCCGTACAGGCTGTGCGCCATAGTCAGTGGTCCGCCATCTTCACCATCGGCCCAACTGTCGCCGTTTCTGATGCCGTCAATAAATCCTTCGATAGTCGGCGTATCGTAGACGGTGGTATGGGCCCGTGCTATGAACAGGCCGCCGTGGTCATCAGATCCCCCGACTACACCCTTAATCCATGGGATTTCACCGGAGGGTTGCAGATCATATTTATTGGCAAGACGCTCTATGACCGCTTCGTTCAAGGAGGAAACCAAACGCTTGGTGAATCCGTTGAAGCGGTGTGCCCGGCAACCGTTCTTGATTTCAAAGGTGGTAAAAAGCAGCAGCGACCGTTCAATAATCTCGCAGTTCAGTTTTTCATTCTGGGCATAGAGAGGATGGGCCAGGAAATGTACTATTTTTTCCGAATGAAGATACGCCACCAGTTCATAGATATTTTTGCGCAGGATCATTATCGACTGGAACTGGATTTCGGAGATATGCAACACCACAACATGAACTTTGCAGCCATTCTCCGGGAAATGGGCCGTAATTTCGGAGCTGATGAAGGTGTTCTCAAGATGTGCTATTTCCAGAGCTCCGCTGATGGCGTTGTGGTCGGTGATGGTAACGAAATCCATGCCCCGTTCACGCGCTACCCGGTAGAGATATTTGGGGGATGTGTAACTCTCCGGGACACTGAATTTGCGCATGGCCCAGTAGGTTGGTTTGTTGGAGTGGCTCGAGTGCACATGTAGATCAGCTTTGTATGGGTTCATGCTCCGAGTGTATATCATGCCAATGTTACAGCGACGTTTCGGTTGTGTAATTGTTTTGTAGAATATTTTTAGCACCCACAAAAGCACTGAAATAATTTCCACAATCGTAACCATGTCACAACCTGATCGTAATCTGACCCTGCTAGACTGAAAGAAAAACTATGGGGAGGAAATGATTCATGTGGAGGGAAGATGTTATAGACCTGAACGTAAGCCGTTTCTTCGAGATGTCAGCGCGTGTTGTGCTGTCATTGTTAATCGTTGCTATCCTGACAACGATAGTGGCAGGAATTGGCTACACCTTTTACGATTTGAGACTCATTTTTCATCAGGATTCTCATTCCGCCTTCAAAACCATACTGGTGGATATATTGACGGTGCTTGCCATTGTTGAGGTGTTACGTACAGCACTGGCCTATTTTACTGAAGGCAGGGTCAAGGTAACGTACATCATCGACACGGTTATTGTTACCGTGTTAACAGAGGTAATGGCATTTTGGTATAAAGAGATGGAATGGCAGGAAGTTGCCATGACCTTATTACTGGTGCTTTCTCTTGCCTGCATCAGGATTATTACGGTCAGGTTTTCTCCACGATGCACAACGGAAGATCTGTGACGCTATTACGTACTGTCCTAACGTGGTCTTTTTTCCTGGCATTATTCTTTATCCCGTTTTTCGCGCAATCGGCAGGCAATTCGCTAAAAACTGTGACGTACTACACGGTGACCTCCAAGGGGTTTACGATTGGCGACGTCACCACTACGCAGCGCGTCAATGAAGAAGGCGGTGAAGCGAAAGTTCATTTTGAAACCAGAACTGCGGTCAAGGCATCATTTTTGTGGATGGGGTATTCCCTTGATTCAATGGAGAAGGGGATGCTTCAAAAAGGGGTCCTGACCAGTTACTCCCGTAAAGGCCGGGAAAACGGTGACCGGATTGATGTCGAGGGTCGACTTGATAATTTATCATTCCGGTTTGACGTGCGTGAACAGGGGACTGCACACTCCATCCTCGTTCCACGCAACAGCTATGACTATACCACCATGGAGTGCCCCGAAGCGCGCCTGGATTTTTTAGATAAAACACAAATTACCTTGAGAATTCTCGATGTTGAAAAAATGGCTGTAGTCAAGCGGGACTATCATCTCGTGCAAAACACGGTTTATGCCATCGGAGGCAAGGAATATCCGTGCCGTATTATTGATTTTTCAGACCAGAACAAAAAAGCCAGACGTTGGATAGCGTGGGATGGTTCGGCGATAATCATGTTTCGCCAAGACAGCAGGGGAGAGAAAAATTCCTATTCAGTTCAGGCGAAAACGGTGAGCAGGGAAATGTAACACAATCTTTACATGGCACGAACGTAACCGTCACAATTTTACTATATGATATGCGCCATATGAACAATCCCCCTAACGGTATGTACTACAGCATGGCTGGAGAACACAAAGCAAAAGAAGAGTCCGCGCCGCTCAATATTCGAACGGTTTTCTCACAGATGGGCGTTTCATTTGCTTCCCGGGAAGAACTGGCGGCTACGCTGCCATTTTCGGTCAATGATGTGACCGCCGGCTCGGAAAGTGAGCTCCAGGCAGTTGTAAGCGGTGCAAGGGAAGATGTTGACCTGCCGTTGTTAATAGAACAGTCCAATTTCTTTGCCAACATGATGAAACGGGCTGCGGCAGGAGAAACACCACGCAAGGCCGTGGCTGATCTTGGAAGGTTTCTGGCGGATAACCCTTCACGTGTCTGGGAAAACAGCTGGGTGCGCTTCCCCCGCCGAAACCTTTCCCGGTTCGCTCTGGATGTATTGGAAAGAGATCTTCTGGCGGACAAGCAGAACCCGGGAGCAGGTACGCGCTCCGATTCAGCCCGCTTCATGTTTCGTGATACTTCGGGCGAAGATATGCTGCGCCTTCCGATCAGTTACCTGATTAAACTCGCTCTGGCCGACCTTATTGGCTCTCAACACATACTGCCGGACATTATTCGTCATACCGGCATCCGTCTGATGGAACATTACCTGAACGACAATACCTCGCCGGAAACGTTTTCGTTCAATGTCGTCTCCCTTACACCGGATAACGGCATGGGTAGAGGCATCGCCAAAGAAACCGCCATACGCTTTCTCATGACGCAATTATTGGTGATGTACGCCAATCAGGCCTTCGGCCTCGATGAACGCGGCCAGCAGGCCATGGTCTATTTCGCCCCACACCCTCCGGTTCGGCAGAAAGAACTGAACGATCATGTCTCGGACAGTTTTTACCGGGATCTGTTCATGAGCCCCTGTCTTTCCGGATGGGATAAGGGGGAGGACAAGTTCCGCTACATGCAACTCTGCCATCAGGTATTGTCCCGCAGTCAACTGAATGCGGTCGCCAAACTGCGCGACGCCGGCATAATCCAGACAAACCTGGTGGTACTTCCCAACCTCTCAAATGTCAGCCTGGCTAATAACGGTACCCATATCAGTATAGGCAGCCGGAGACTGACACGAGCCATGGCTGACGGTAACTCCGGTTTTAACGCAGTCCACGAAAAGCTTTACGGAGATCTGGCCATCAAGATCAGTGAACATTTCCTGCCGCTCTTCGTTGGTACCTATACTGCGGCTCCCTATCGGCTGGCTTTCAGCGATTTCCATCCAGAAAAGGCGCTTGGCTTTCTGCCCCATGAACTGGACTTTACCCATCTGAGAATGATCTGGCGCCGGTGGAAAAAGAAGGCCGATCTTTCCATTTTCGGCCAGCCGTTGACCCCTTTCGGGCCGCAGGCTCTGGACAAGGTGCTGAGTTCTGTGTTCAGGCTGAAAGGGGATTTTGTCCCCGACTACCGCCTGCTTGATTATTTGGTCTGCCTGCTCTCCACTGAGCACAGTCCTGGGCTGAATGGCCAAAGCGGCAACAGCGACCGCCTCCGCAGCGATCTTGCCGACATGGGCGTATTCGATCAGCAGATGTCGGTATATCTGCTCTACAAACAGCGTGAATTTGCCAAAATGGGCTTTTCGGGTTTTGAAGGAAGATACTACAGCATCTTTGAGAATTTTGGGGATGACATGGGGCGGGCTGCCGACCTGCAGACCCTCATAACTTCGCTTGCCTATAAATACATGGCACTCGGCACAACTCACGTCCACATTCCGGACAATCCGTCGGTGGAAAGCGAACGGCGGCAGATTTTTTTCGGCGCGGCCATCGGCATTCCCACTTTTTTTGTCAGCAGGAACAGTAAAAACGCTTTTCTGGAGAAAATCCTCAAAAAAACTGATGGCATTCGCCCCAGCCGTCGGTATCCCGGCTATCTTCGCGTTCAGATCCATGAATACCGCCGGGCGTTGCTGCGGGTAATCCGGGAGGATGCGGCTGATCTGGTCGAACTGATGGGCCTGCACGATATGCTGAGCGATCTGGAGCTGAGACTTGACGAGCCCGGATGCCATTCAGCGGCAGGTCGAATCACCTCCGGTATACTCTCTGAAGTGAACGCAAAATCGCCGTTACGCGTCAATGCCAGCGAGTTCAATCTTGGTGCCGAGAGCTACTATCGCGGCACCCTGCGCCGCCGCCATACTGAAGAGGCGCTCGGATTTCTGGCCGAGGAGAGCAGCATTCTTGACCGTGAACCCGTAACGCTTGATGAGAAACTGCGGAAAGCCCTGCAGTTGGTTCTACAGGGGCAGGAGGCGTGCCGGTTTGTCGAGCTCGCAAAAGAGGATATCCTGCATGAACGGGCCGATATCCCCACCCTGAAGCGCCTGATGAACCTGATTCTGCTCAAGGTGTATCACGACGAGGCGGCGGCTGCGCATTCAATTGACAGACAAAGGAGTGACCGGGATGATGCATCAGTATATCGAGCGGTATAGCGGCAGAGTTGTCACCGAGCAATTGATCGGAGACCGCATGGTTCGGTTACTCTACCATGACGTGCGCGAAAGCAGTACGAAGCTCTTCAGAATTTTAACCAGCAGTTGGTCGTCCCATGTTCTGAGCCTGGTCAATTATGACCGACCCGTTCTATCTGATCGCACCTTTCTGGAGAACTGCAGCATCAACCTTTCTGAGTGCCTTGATCCCTTGTCACAACTGGATACGCTTCGAAAGGTATTCGAGCGGAGAATCCGCTACTGGGAATGCCGCCCCATGCCGGCTGATACCGATGCGGTCGTATCCCCTGCCGATGCGCGGGTGCTGGTAGGCTCTTTCCACGAGACATCGCTGCTCTTCCTGAAAGAGAAGTTTTTCTCTTTTGAAGAGCTGTTCGGTGTTGGCAACACTGTATGGCACCGAGCCTTTTGCGGCGGAGATTTTGCGGTATTTCGCCTGACACCCGACAAGTACCACTACAACCACACCCCGGTGTCCGGTCAGGTGGTTGACTCCTACGCCATCGACGGAGTTTATCATTCCTGTAACCCGACTGCGGTTGTTGCCGTTGCGACACCGTATTCAAAAAACAAGCGGGTCGTTACTATAATTGATACGGATGTGCCAAATGGCACCGGAGTCGGACTGGTGGCAATGATCGAAGTAGTAGCCTTGATGATCGGCGACATCGTTCAGGCATACAGCTCGGAGGCATATAACTCACCGCAGCCGATAACAAAGGGGATGTTCCTGCAGAAGGGACAGCCCAAGAGCCTGTACCGCCCGGGGAGCAGCACCGACATACTGGTTTTTCAGGAGGGACGTATCGATTTTGCCGGGGACATTCTGGACAACATGGACAAACCGAATGTGTCGAGCCGATTCACCCAGGGGTTTCAAAAGCCGCTTATTGAGACGGATATCCGGGTGAGGTCGCTGCTCGGCACAGCACGTAAATCGTCGGTATCGGGGAGGAACTAATGATTGAAACCGTAACAATTATTTCCGCACTCATACTTCTGACTGCCTATTTCTGGTGGGGATTTAAAAAGCTGCCGGGCGAGAAGTGGCAAATATTTGCTTCAGTTCCGTCAGTCATCACTGGGGAAAGGGAATGGAGTGGCATTAACTTCACCTGGTATGGTCTGCTTACCGCCAACGCCTATCTGGTTGCAGTGGCAGTGTTGCTGGTGCTGATGGGAGCGGCTGGTGTCCCGCCTATTGGCACGGCCATCCTGGCGGCGGCCATGCTCTGCTGTTGCGTGCCGGCATCGCGGTTAGTGGCCCGGATTGTAGAGAAGAAGGCCCACACGTTTACGGTTGGCGGAGCTGTTTTCGTCGGCATCCTGATCACCCCGTTCGTAATAACGGCCATCAACCGCACCGCTGGCGAGCTGCTGGCTTTTCATATTCCGATCATGTCGGCGTATGCAGCCATCGCCATTGCCTACGCCTTTGGTGAAGGATTGGGGAGGATGGCCTGCATCA
>Ga0007794_10000437_pt1 | contig 12919 bp, 18 predicted proteins | sample CryBogmetaGMA5M_FD_60365 | JGI IMG/M metagenome (GOLD analysis project Ga0007794, IMG submission 60365) | Freshwater microbial communities from Crystal Bog, Wisconsin, USA - MA5M | ecosystem: Environmental > Aquatic > Freshwater > Lake | place: Crystal Bog, Wisconsin, USA | collected 2009-07-06
TCGCCGCTACGCGGCTACCCTGCAACGGGGGTGACGCTTTTCTCGCGAAGCTCGAACGCGGCCTTACGGCTCGGCTGTGCCGCTCACACCGTTCCAGGGTAGCCGCGTAGCGGCGAGGGCCAGGTCTGGCGACCGGGGCTAGTCGCCCCCCTGCTGTGGCAGGTGCCCCTGACCAGTCCTGGCGGACGGGCTTTGCCCCCCAGCGTGGCTGGGTGCCCCCGCTGCACGTGGCCGCGCAGCCAAACATCTCAGTCCTTCGGACGAGGCTTTGCCTCCCCGCGTAGCGGGTGCCCACCAGTTGCACCGTCCTCGCGGACGGCTGCACCCCCGGCGTGGCCGGGTCCCCGCAATGCACCTGGCGGCGCATTTTTGGATACCGAAACCAAGTCCGACAACCACGGCTGGCCTTGTCTGTGAGATACTTTGTATCTCAACAAGGAGGCCAACTATGACCACGACAACGATGGTTCACGTGCGTGTGAACGAACAAATCAAAGCCCAGGCGGCTGAAACGCTGGCCGCAATGGGATTGACGATCTCGGACGCGGTGCGCGTGTTTTTGATGCGGGTGGTCGCGGACAAGCAAATGCCCTTTGACATCAAGGCACCCAACGCCGAAACCCGTACCGCCATGGCCGAGGCCGACGAGATTGCCCGCACCCACCGCGCCCGCTTTGCCACGGCTGCTGAATTGTTTGATGACCTCGAAAAGAACAGCCGCCAGTAAACGCGCCGCGCTACCGCGTGCGGTTGACTATGCCAAGTCCTTTTTGAAGGACTGGGAACGCATTACGCGGGCGGGCCGGTATGACATGAACCGGCTCAAGGATGTGATGCTGTTGCTGGTTGCGAACGATGCGCCACTTGGCGCGGAATGGCTCGACCACCCGTTGGGTGGCGATTGGGCCGGGCACCGGGAGTGCCATGTTGGCGGCGATTTTTTGTTGGCGTACAAGCTCGATGACAGTGCCAAGCATGGCCTGGTTGTCTTTGTCCGCACTGGCAGTCACGCCGATTTGTTCGAGTAACGAACTTGGGTGGGGCTTTAACGGACGACAAACGCTCGCACCCTGGCTGCAGATACGATAGTGGCTTATGTTAAGTGGGGCTCTTGGGCGAACTGGCGAGCGTGTGATTTATTAAGCCCTTCATCAGCCCTTGCGCAATCACATGTCCCTGTGCTGCCGCCTTGGCGATCCACATAATGCCCAGGTGTTCATCCTTGGGTACGCCTTTACCGTTGATATAACAGTGCCCCAGCCATTGCATCGCATCAGGGTGGTTTTGTTGGGCGGCTTGCTGAAACCAATAGAACGCTGCCTGGTATTTTTCTGCCATCAGAAAAAGTTGCCCAATGTCGTCTTGGGCCTCGGCATCGCCCGCATCCGCCAGCAAAATAAATTCTTTATCTTCAGGCTCTATCGGGACACAGATGTGCGGCTCGACCTCTGACCATAAGAGCATGGCGCGGCCACGCGCATCATCCGCGACACGCGTGAACTCTTCTGCGGAGATGCGTCGCCACCACGTGCGCCGACTTAGTTCCGTGATGGCACTCGCGGTATCAACACTGATGACGGTTGTATTCATGTTTTGATGATAAACCGCCATTAATCTCTCCCATTGAAGACTGTGGCCCTGTGGGCTCATAAAAGCCGTGGCACAGCAAAACACTGTGCCATTTCAATCCATGAAGTTCGTGGCACAGCAAAACACTGTGCCATTTCAATCTAAAACGATGCTTAGTCATCATTTTTCTATGATGTACGGGTAAAAAACTGCCTTTCATCAACTTTTTTGAGGATTTACAGCATGGCATGAATGATGCTGTATTAAGTTTGGTATCAGCGTTTTTTCTTAAATTTTGGAGCTAATCATGAAGCGTTCTATGCAAAAGGGTTTTACCCTGATCGAATTGATGATCGTCGTGGCGATTATTGGTATTTTGGCTGCCGTTGCCTTGCCGGCTTATCAGGATTACACGGTTAAAGCCAAAATGTCCGAGGTTATCCTGGCTGCATCAGCTTGCCGAACCGGCATGACGGAGTCCATCCAGACGTTGCCCACTGGCACGGCGGTTGCAGCAAATGGCTGGGGTTGTGAAATTGCTGCAGGTTCCGGTACCAAGTATGTAAATACTGTTGCTACTGCAGCCTCAAATCCTGGCGTTACTGGAGGTGGTTTGATTACCGTCACCGCCCAAGGTTTTAACCTCGCCACCGTAGACACCATGACGATAAAAATGGCGCCGTGCAATGCGTCCGTTGGCACGTTTACACTTTGCTTGCAACCAACACTGGGGACAGCAGTCAACTCGTGGGTTTGTGGTCCAGGCACCATGCCAGCAAAGTATCTGCCCGGCTCATGCAAAACGCCAGCTTAAGTTTGACTTAATCTAAAAAGCGGCTTCGGCCGCTTTTTTTATGCGCATTTCACGCCCCTATACCTTCGGGCTACTATTTTTCACACTGTCCTGGCTGGCCTACGACCACTACCGGCCATGGGTGAATTTTCATTCTGAGCTGTTGGCTTTTCTGGGACTTTTGGGGCTGTTCGTCAGTGTATTGCTTCAATCGTCAGGCCCGGCCGTCCTGCCACGGGCCAGTGCCTTGCTCGCAGTTGCATGTTTGCTGCCCTGGCTTCAATATGCCGCAGGGATCAACTTTTTTTCCGGTGATGCGTTACTGTCATCGCTGTATCTCTCTGGCTTGCTGGCGGCGGTTATTGCTGGCTACAACTTCACCCACGCAGACGCGAATAAAGCTGACTATCGCTTAACCGGGCTGATGCACAGCCTCTGGATCGCCGCCCTTGTATCTGCAGCCATTGGCCTGGCCCAATGGCTCAATGTCGATAGCCCCATGGGCATGTATGTCGTCCAGTCGGATGCGGGCGACCGCGCCATGGGCAACTTGGGTCAACCCAACCAATTGGCGACGCTGCTGCTGGTGGGCATGGCGGCTTATGCTTATGTGTTTGAGCGCAGCGTGATAGGCCGATTTACTTTTGCGCTTGGCATCGGCTTCATGACGGGGGTGCTGATCCTGACGCAATCTCGGGCAGGCATGCTCAGTGTCTTGGTGGTCTCCGCTTACCTCATCTGGAGAAAAGGGGCGTTCAAGTCGCGCCTGTCGGGCAAGGCCGTAGCGTGCTGGGTCATTTTCTTTTTGATTGGCACACTGGCGCTGCCCTCTGTAAGTGAGTTTCTGCAGCAAGGTTACGTGCGCAGCATTCAAAGTGCAGAACCCATCAGCCAGCGCTTGCGCATGTGGCAACAAATTGGTTATGCCGTGATGCAATCCCCTTGGGTCGGTTATGGCTGGAACCAGACGGCAACAGCCAGCACGGTGGGCGCCATCGCCTATCCAGGATCGATCCCTTACACCTACGCGCACAACTTTGTGATGGATATGCTGGCTTGGAATGGTCTGCCACTGGGCCTCTTGTTGACCGGCGCCATCGCTTACTGGTTTGTGACGCGCATGTTGACCAGCAAGCGACTGGATGCCGTTTATGCCATGGCCTGTCTGCTGCCGCTGGCGGTGCACAGCATGTTGGAATATCCGTTTGCCTATGCCTATTTCTTGATTGCTGCTGGTTTGATGGTGGGCGTGGTTGAAGCGGCACAAGTGCCCGTCCGAACGATCACGCTGAATGCCCGCTGGATTTGGGGTTTGCTGGCTATATGGGTGCCAATGGGAGGCTACCTGACTTATGAATACTTTCTGATAGAAGAAGATTTTCGGGTGGTGCGATTTGAAAACCTACGCGTTGGCAAAACGGCCGAGGCCTACCAAGTTCCAGATGTGTGGATGCTCTCGCATCTGGCCACCATGCTCAAATCAAGACGGCTGGTGATTGAACCCGATATGTCTAAAGCCGATCTGGAAACGCTGCGCGTGGTGTCGCAGCGGTTTGCCGACAATGTGCCGCATTTTCGTTATGCCTTGGCGTTGGCGCTGAATGGGGATCCTGTCGCGGCTAACAAACAACTGACCATCATTCGGGGCTTGTACGGCGACAAGTATTACGCCAGCTGCCAAGGGGAGTTGCGCCGACTTCAAAAAGAAAAGTATCCTCAACTGGCGGCCGTGATAGCACCCTGACCATAATTTATTGAACACTCACATTTCACCAGCACCTAACGACCATGCAAACAGCAAAAACCTTCTTCTGGAAAGACCGACTCAAAGCCAGTGGCATTCATTTTGCGATCAGCCTTGTCATCGCAATATTGGCGGCCATGCTGGTGTTCGGGCTCTGGTATCCATACCCCTATCGCGAGATTTCGGGCGGGCGCGAGTTGTTTTTCATTGTGGTGATGGTGGATGTCATTTTGGGACCGCTGATCACCTTGGCGGTGTTTAACCGCGCCAAACCGTGGCCAGAATTGCGGCGCGATTTGGCCATCGTCGCCTTGATTCAACTCAGCGCGCTGGGCTATGGTTTGTGGACCGTATTTGTGGCGCGTCCCGTGCATATGGTGTTTGAATATGACCGTTTCCGCATAGTTCATGCGGTTGATGTGCCTGATGTGTTGCTTAACAAGACGCCACACGACGTGGTTGCCTTGCCGCTCACGGGCCCGACTTTGTTGTCGCTGCGGCCGTTCAAGGACGGCAAAGAAAAGATGGAGGCCACCATGGCTGCACTGGGTGGAATATCACTGAGTGCTCGCCCCGACCTCTGGCAACCTTATGCAGACGCTAAAAGCGAAATCTGGCAAGCGGCCAAGCCGGTGTCAGAGTTGAAGGTGCGGTTTGCGTCGCAAAGCACCGCGATTGACGCCGCCATTGCCGCTACCGGGCGCAAACCAGAAACTCTGATTTATCTGCCGATGGTGGGCCGAAAATCGTTCTGGACCGTTTTTCTTGATCCTGTAACGGCAGAAGTTATTGGCTATATGTCACTGGATTCGTTCTAAGGTCGGTACCAGAGTTGTACGCCCATATACGGAAAGTAGATCAGCAAATCGAATTTTGGCAAAGGGCCTTTTGCTGACCGAACCAAGTCTAATCCAATCATGAAAACAGTGTTCATCAAACGGTCGTTTTGTTGACACTTAAAAAACGGGCTTAAAAAGCCCGTTTTTTGGCTTAAATGTGTCAACTAACTTATCCATTAATCAAAGTACACTAAACGTATGAGTAAACGCATTGGATATGCCCGTGTCTCCACCGATGACCAGAATTTGGACTTGCAACGTGATGCATTGATCCGTTCCGGCTGCGTCACCCTCTATGAAGAGACGGCTTCGGGCAAGTCGGCCACGCGCATCGAGCTGGCGCATTGCCGCAAGTCGCTGCGTTCGGGCGACACCTTGGTTGTGTGGCGACTGGACCGGTTGGGGCGTTCCCTTTCTGACTTGGTGAAAATCATTGGCGACTTGGAGCGTGAAGGCATCACCTTTGAGAGCCTGAGCGAGAAGATCGATACCGGCAGTGCTTCCGGCAAGTTGCAATTTCACGTTTTCGCGGCCCTGGCCGAGTTCGAGCGCAATCTGATACGAGAGCGTACCTTGGCGGGCCTCACCGCCGCCCGCGCCCGTGGCCGGGTCGGCGGGCGTCCAGCGAAGCTCAATGCAAAGCAGATTCGGGAGATCAAGACGCTGCTGACTGATCCAGCGGTGAAAGTGACGGATATTGCCGAGCGATACGGGGTGTCACGCACGACGCTTTACAAGCGCGTGGGAGTGGTGTCACCCGCAACAAACGGATGATTGTGATAAGGTATTACTTATTAATACCAATTGGAGAGCAATATGACGGCCGTTGCCACTCGCCCTGTCGCAATCAAGATCGACCAAGATACTAGAGACCGCGTTAAGCGTCTTGCTGAGGCTCGACACCGAACCTCACACTGGCTGATGCGAGAGGCTATCAGTCAGTACGTTGAGCGTGAAGAAAAACGTGAAATCTTTAGGCAGGATGGCATCAAGGCATGGAATGAGTATCAAGCTAACGGCTTGCATGTGACCTCTGATGAAGCTGATGCATGGCTTGGCCAACTGGAAGCTGGGCACGATGTGGAGCCGCCTGAATGTCACGTTTGATCTGGTCACCACCCGCGTTGCTTGATGTTCAGCGCCTTTACCGATTCTTGGCACCAAAAAATATCGATGCAGCCAAGCGTGCGGTGAAGGAGCTTAGAGGGGGTGTGAGAGTTCTTGCACTGCAGCCGGGAATCGGTCGGCCAGTGGAGGACATGGAGCCGGAATATCGAGAGTGGATGATTAACTTTGGCGACAGCGGCTACATCGTGTTGTATCGCTATGAGCGTGATGTTGCCACCATCCTGGCTGTTCGGCACCAAAAGGAAGTTGGTTACAAGGAAGGGTAGGCGGTGTTCTCGGGCTTAACGTACGATTTTTCCCGTTTTCTACAGCGACCCCAATTAAGCACTAGACGGACCCTGCGCCCTCTGTAGATGCGACGGGTATTACGTTGAGTAAACGAGACAACTTTCAAGTGTCATTTGCATAATTTGTAGAAAATATGCACAATATCCTTTAGTAATAATTTGTCATTTGCGAGAGGTTTATTTTGAATACAGACACTGTCGATACCGCCATGGCCAAGCGTTTGGTGGGTGCCATGGCTATTCAGGGCGCATCGATCATTGGTCAGCCGGGCGGCTGGTCGGTCATGCTCAAGTTGGGTATGACGGAGAAGGCATTGAGCGCCCAGCGCACCGACAAGCCGCGCACTTGGCGCAGTCTGGACCGCTGTGTGGACTATTTGAAAAATGAGTTGCACTTGGCGCGCTTTGATTTACTGGATGCCACTCAGCACAGCGACGTTGAGTTGGCCGGTAAATCTCGCAACGATGCCTCAGAGCGCATGCGCCAAACCCACCAGGCCGCAGCCTATGACAAGTGGTTTCGGGCAGAAGTGCAGCAAGGCATCCAAGAAGCCGATGACCCTGCCACGCAATGGGTATCCAACGACACAGTGATGACTGAGAGTGCCAAGCGTCGTGAAATCTGGCGCGAACGTGCCAATGCACAGAGTCTCAATCGAGGCGTCGCTTGATTCTCGATTGGCTTCCAGCGGCCAATGACAATCGCTTCGAGCAGCTTGATTACATCGCACAGGACAACCCGTTGGCGGCCATCGGGCAGGATGAAGAGATTGAGCGCCAGGTGAATATGTTGCTGCAGCAGCCAAAAATGGGCAGGCCTGGACGCTTAGAAGGCACGCGTGAGCTGGTGGTAAGTCGAACGCCCTTCATCGTCGTTTATCGGCTTCAGACCCATCGCATCGAGGTCATTCGCTTGCTGCACAGCTCACAGCAATGGCCTTGAGATACATTTAAAATAAACCTCAAATACGGCAATACGTATTTGAGGTTTTAAATAACAGCGTAAAGAAGGATGGGCGTAGATGCGTACTTTGGTTGTTGCGAGTCAAAAGGGCGGGGTTGGTAAAACCACCTTGGCTGGGCATCTTGGCGTTATGGCTGAGAGTTATGGGGAAGGTCCAGTCGCGTTGATCGACACTGACCCTCAAGGCAGTCTGTCGAGCTGGTGGAATGAGCGCCAGGCAGAAACGCCTGTCTTTGCATCTGTTGAGATCGCTAATCTTGCTGACCACTTGAAAATGCTTGAAAAGGCAGGAATCAAGTTAGCCATCATCGACACGCCTCCCGCCGTTACTGACACCATTCGTAAAGTGCTCGCCGTGGCCGATCTGGTGTTGATTCCGACTCGTCCAAGTCCGCACGATCTTCGGGCTGTCGGCTCTACGGTTGCTCTGGTAGAAGCTGCAGGCAAGCGCATGGTCTTTGTCATCAATGGCGCTGCTCAACGCGCCAAGATCACAGGCGAGGCTGCGATTGCACTTTCTCAGCATGGGACGGTCGCCCCGGTGACGATTTATCAACGTACAGATTTCGCAGCTTCAATGATCGACGGGCGTACAGCTCAAGAGATTGACGCGGCAAGTCGGTCCGCTACTGAGATTAATGATTTATGGATTTACGTATCTGCGCAACTACGCAAAAAATAGTTTATAGTTACGTATCAACGCACTTACGCACAGGAGTAGAAAAATGGCAAAAACCGCCAGTCTTTCGTCAGGACTTGTCACCAAGAAGGGGCAGGCAGCACCTGCTGTCATGCAAGACGAAATTCGCGTCATAACCAAGCCAACGGTCCCCGATTACTACAAAGCGTTGACAGTCAAGCTCGACCGGGAGCGGTATGAATTGTTGAAGAACCGTGGTGTGAAACTTGATAAAAAGAGTCAAGAAATTTTTGTAGAAGCACTCGATCTCTGGATGAAACAGACGTCTGCACAGACTTAGTAAGAGGTGACTCATGCCGCGTTCAGCCGTTGACATCGCTCGTAATTTAGAACAACGGGCCAAAGAAAAGGCCAAGGTCCGTGTAATTGAAGAATCGCTGCGTCTGGAGGCAGCACCAACACCAAAGGTGGCGCGAGGTTTGATGCCTGTGCATTACCCAAACCGGGATTTCTTCCTTTGTGACCTGTTCGATTACGCACTTAAAGATGACGGCGTAAGCATGGAGGCACCAATTTTTTCACTTGCGACCAAGCCAGACAAAGCCATCTGGCATTGGGAAAGTAAAGATGGAACTCGGGCCATCACCGTGACGCCATCCGTCTTGGGGCGGGCTACACAGTTTGATAAGGATTTACTTATTTACGTAGTTAGCCAGATGACAGAAGCACTTAATCGGGATCGACTAGATGCCCAGAGCCGCACCGTGCGGTTTCGTGTTTATGACTACTTGGTATCAACCAACAAGCAAACGGGTGGAAATGAATACCAGCGGATACAAGAAGGTTTAGAGCGACTTCGCGGCACGTCCATCAAGACCAATATAAAAACAGGTGGGCAAATTGTCAAAGAGGGCTTCGGAATCATTGACAGCTGGAAAATCATCGAAAAATCACCCGATGACGAAAGAATGATTGCCCTTGAAATAGGCCTATCAAAATGGCTTTTCAATGCCGTTCAGGCACATGAGGTTTTGACGATCAACCCAGACTATTTCCGACTTCGAAAACCAATAGAGCGCAGACTTTACGAACTAGCACGTAAGCATTGCGGTGACCAAGCACAGTTTGTAATCGGATTAGGGTTGTTACAAGAGAAATGCGGGAGCCAATCGAAGTTAAAAGAATTTCGCCGCAGCGTACGAGAGCTAATTCTGGCGGACACATTGCCTGACTATCGGATGCTGCTTGACGAAAAAAAAGACCAGGTAATGTTTTACACACGTGACCAAAAAAAACTTGCGTTGAGCTTGGCAAAAAAGTCTTGAAATCCCAGCAGGACTTTAATTTTTTGGTACATATCCAACATATCCATGAGTCTATCTATCGTTGTATCACCCACCGCGGGGTAAAAACAAGAGCGGAAATCAACTCATTTAGGGCTTAAAAAATAGCCTTTTGGCACTCGCAAGACCCTGATTAGCGGCTATTTGGCGATATTTCGATGATTTAAGCCGCTATTTACAAAGAATTTCTCTACCCAGAATATCACCCACCGGGCCTGTGGATTGGGTCGTTGTATCACCCACCGGGCCTGTGGATTGGGTCGTTGTATCACCCACCGGGCCTGTGGATTGGGTCGTTGTATCACCCACCGGCGGTTCGTTGTATCACCCACCAGATAAGTTCAGAAAGCTAGCACTGGCGTGGCATTGCGGACTTTTCCACAATGCGTAACACGCGCGCGTTCTTTAACTATTAATATATTTAACACAGGCAAGCCAGCTAGGAAATCAGAAGCCCTGTTGATAACAGCCCCCCCACGGGGGGTGTACAAATCCCCCAGGGCCACGCCCTCGCTCACTGCGTGTGCTCACCCAGGCTTCGCCTCGCCACAAGGGCTCACCAACATCCGTCAATCAGTGAGTGTGTATGTATGTAGCACCGTTTCACCGGACAGAAAAACTACCCAAAACCTTCGACGGTTGAAGCAGTGTTTTCTCTGCCCGGTGAAACTCAGGGTCTGAGGCTATTTTTGAAATTTTTCAAGCTTGCCGCGTAACTCGGCGGCCTCTTCGTTTGATTTTTTAGCTGCGGTGTCGGCTACGGTCACAGCCTTTTGCACATCCTCCAACGCACGCGTTGAGCTCTCCAATCGTGCTTGACCGGCTTGCACGTTGGCATTGGAGGTCAGCAGCTCACGCGAAACGGATTCAATCTTTGCTTCCGCCTTGGTTGTTCTCGCGTCGGCTTCGGTGGCCCGGCGTTCTGCGGCTTCCAGCTTTGCAGCCAGGACCGCCGCCGCTTGCTCGGCTTGTTGGCGGGCCTGCTGGCTGGCTTCCAATGCGATCCGCAGGCGTTCGACCTCGGTTTGCAATGCTGGGACCGCCTCCAGGCGGACCTCGGCTCGTGCCAATGCCGCCGCGCCGACCTCCTGACGTTGCCGTTCGTCAGCCAGCTCCTGGCGTAAAGCGGCCGTCGTGGTCATGGTTTGCTCGGCAGTGCGCAGAGCTGCGGCCTGCGCCTCTTTCAACTGAGCGACCATCTCAGCCGTCTGTGCCTGGGCGGCATCGCGTTCGGTTGTCAGGGCCGTTATTTGCTGCTCAGCCGTGGCTTGGGCCTCGGCCAGTGCCTGCAAGTCATCGTCAATGCCGGCGGCGCGTTCTTCAGCAGCGGCTGACGCCGCCGTGGCCACACGCTGCATTTGTTCAATGATCGCGCTCGTGATCTTTGCATCGAGCTCGGTATCGGCCAGACGCACCACAGGACGGCCTGCTTTCCACTCTCCCAGCAGTTTCAGGATGGTGTTGGGGCTACCCCCGCCAATAGTGGCTGTAACGGCTCTAACGCTCGCTCGTTGGCCCGCAGCCTGGAGCGATTCGGCCGCTGCAGCGACGGATTCAAAAGTGACGATGGCCATGATGTTATCCTAAAAATAATGTTATTCGTTATTGTAACGTTACAATAACGAATAACAAAATGTTTCGTTATTTTTAATTTCTGTTCCAGGTGCCACTTTTCAGGGGCCAAAGCGCATGCGCTTTGTTTTCAAAGCTTGAATGACTGGAGTGCTTTGACCGCCGACTCCTTCTTCTTACGTTCTTCTTCAAGGGCTTGTATCTGGCTCTTTTTGGACTCCAGCTCAGCATCAGTTTTTTCAATTTCTTGTCTGCGCTTTGCCAGATCCGCATTTAGATTTTTTCTTTGCAGGGTGTATTCGTCCGTCAAATCGTTTAGATTCTTTTTTGTGGAGGACTGCGATTTCAGGGTTTCAGCGAGTTGGGTTTTTGCATCTTGCAGGTCTCTTTGCGCGTGGCCGAGGGCATCCAAATTTGGTTTAAACCGTCGGGTCCAGAGGTCAAACAAAAGTAAAAATGGCAATATAAGCGTCAGCGTTTTGGCGAGGTATATTCCCCAAAAAATCCAATGTGAACCACCGGACACCTCTTTTTGAAGTGCTGCATCGCCTGGCGCCGTTATTGAGGCCGGACAAATATTGAAAAGGACCCGGCAGGCGCCCGCAATAGCTGCTTCCGTTTGCATTTGTTCCATCTCTGCGGCTCGCTTGCCGTAGTCAATATTGATTTTGGCCTGGGCTTCCTGGTTGCTGCTGACTAATGTCTGGTTGTTAATTGTTAATTCATTAACCTGATTATTTAGTTGTGCATTTTCTTTTCGTAATTTTTCAATTTCTGGGCCATCCAAGCATCCCGTCAACAGCATCACGATGCACAAAATAATTATTCGATAAAGAGCCATATCAGCTTTCCTTCTGCCCAGGTTGGAACTTCGGAGGTTCTGGTTTGTGTCCAAAACCCGCGCTCGTTTTTTTCCCAAATACCAAATTTGTTACCCGGTGTGAAGGCCTCTTTGTAGCGTTTGATGATGGCCTTTGAATCACTGACGAGAGCCACGGTATTTACTTTGTTGACCGGGTTGGCAGTGGAAGACATAGATTGGAGGCATGACAAAACGAATTGGTCGAGTTTCCGGTCCCATTTCGCGGACAGTTCGACTTCGATTCCCATGCGCTGGCCCGCGCTGTCAATCCACAAAACGTCGGGTTGTTTAACGTTTTTTTCTGACTTGGCGGCCAATTCTTTGGGCGTTTTGAAGCTTTTGATCGACCCTTTTTGAAGGGCATCCGCGGTGGCCCGCTGTGAAAGCTCGTCGTGGCGCAACTTGGTCTGGTCGATTTTGAAGGCATCCAGCTCATATTGAACGAGATCCTCACGCAGCCTTTCGGCTTCATCTTGGCCGACAGAAGTCAGGGTCAGCATGTGGATGGGAATGCCCTTGACGCCGCCGCCAGACTCTGTTCTGGTGGACTTGATCAGCTTTTGTCGGGTCAGCCGTGCCGCCAGGCCGGTGCGTTTGCCGCCGGTCGCAAGGTCTAGCGTTGACGGACTTGACCACCCCCAGCGGTAGATCCAGTCCAACGCGAGGCGGGTTTTTTCTTCACCTCTGGCCCGTGGGCTGACGCCACCCATGGCCGCCCTGGCCGCAGCCAGGCGGGCCTTGGTCTCGTCGGTCATGATTTTGTGTATGTTTGTCATGTAGATGTATAGCTGACTTTTGTCTGAACTATCAAAAATTGTTTACGTGCGTAGTTATATGCACTGTATTGCATTAGCTATTGTTGAATTATGCACTTAATGCTTGCGCGTAATCAAGCATTCAAATACAGCGGCTGCGCCGGGGCTTTGCCCCCGCCTTTGGCGGCTCCCCGCGCCCTGCGGTCGGGAGCTTCGCTCCCCGCTACGCGGCCCCCCTGCGGCTTCGCCGAGAAGGAATGGCTTCGCCCTTCCTTCTCCACTTCGTGGCTCCTCATCCTACCCGCCCTCGCCGCTACGCGGCTACCCTGGAACGGTGTGAGCGGCACAGCCGAGCCGTAAGGCCGCGTTCGAGCTTCGCGAGAAAAGCGTCACCCCCGTTGCAGGGTAGCCGCGTAGCGGCGA
>Ga0007794_10000439_pt1 | contig 12887 bp, 7 predicted proteins | sample CryBogmetaGMA5M_FD_60365 | JGI IMG/M metagenome (GOLD analysis project Ga0007794, IMG submission 60365) | Freshwater microbial communities from Crystal Bog, Wisconsin, USA - MA5M | ecosystem: Environmental > Aquatic > Freshwater > Lake | place: Crystal Bog, Wisconsin, USA | collected 2009-07-06
TGGTTGGTGAAGCCTTTGGCGAACTTCCCGGCGGTGGTGGGGTCTGTCAAAGATTCCCCGAAGGGGGCGAACTTCTGTTCGACGATGGTCTGGTCCGCCCGAACCTCGTAGCGGGGAGATCCCAGGTGATCCACCAGGGTGACGTGTACCCCATCCTGATCGATCTCGGCCACTTCCTTGGTGCCCAGGTAGACGATGTCCTTCTTCCAGCGCAGTGTCCAGGTCGCCATTTGAACCGTGGCAGTGCCTTGGGTGCCGTCCAGGACGCTGCGGGCCTGGATGGTGTGGTTTCCCGGAACGCTGGGTGCTGTGTAGACCCCGGCGGAGGTGATGGTCCCCAGGGTGCCGTTGCCGCCTGCAACCCCATCCACCCACCAGGTCACCAACTGGGAGGGGGTCCCGGCCCCGGTCACCCCAGCACTGAAAGCCTGGGTCTGCCCACTGCGCACCGTGGCGGTGGCAGGAGACACTGTGACCACCAGCGGCACCACCTGAACGGAAGTGCTGGCGGACTTGCTGGGGTCAGCCTGGCTGGTGGCGGTCACGGTCCAGATCCCCAATTGGCTGGCCGTAAAGAGCCCGTTGCTGCTGATGGTCCCCCCGCCATTGACCGACCAGGAGACGGCCGTGTTGACCGCATTGGAGACCAGGGCCGTGAACCCAACCGTCCCACCCTGCAGGGCCCGTGCGTCTGAGGGCGTGGCGACCGGGGTCCCGATGCTGACAGGAAGCACCACCACCGTGGCTGTGGCCGACTGGGCAGGGTCCTCCAGGCTGGAGGCCCGGAGGAGGTAGGTCCCCGTGGTGCCACCGGTGAATAGCACGGAGGTCCCTGTGGCGCTGGTGAGCGTGGCCCCAGGAGCAGACCAGCTCACCCCCTGGTTCGCAGGCACCACCGCAGCCTGAAAGGTAGCGGCTTCCCCTAGCCTCAGAGTCGCTGAGCCGGGACTGAGGCTCACACCCACCGTGTAGGTCGTCACGGTCACCGCAGCGGAGGTGCTTCCCGCCGCATTGGCGGCCGTGAGGGTATAGGTGGTGGTGGCCGTAGGGTAGACCACGGTGGTGTTCCCGGCGACCGAACCCACGCCAGTGACCGAGAGAGAGGTGGCATTGGTGGTGGTCCAGGACAGCGTCACCGGCTTCCCTACCCCCACGGAGGTGGAACTGGCCGAGAAACTGCCAATGCTGGGGGGTGCAAGCACCGTCACGGTACGGGTGGCCGTGGCGGTCTTATTAACGACGACGGTTTTGATACGCGGGTAGGTGGCAAGGAGCGTCGCCCCCCGGTAGGCGACCGTCAGGGTGACGGTGCGGACCCCGTCTGAAGCATAGGCATGGGTGGTGGTAGCGCCGGCGCCGGTGGTGCCATCCCCAAAGTCCCAGGTGTAGCTGGTGACGGTATAGGTGTCATAGCCCACGGAGTCGGTGCTGGTGGCCGTGAAGGCAACCACCTGGCCTCCGGCCACGGTGATGGCCGAGGCTGGAGAAGTGATGGTGGCCTCAGGGACATCGGCCTGGAGGGCACCACCTAGCCCGAGGAACAGAGCGAACACCACGGCCCGGAGGCGGCTGCTAGGAGCCTGGATGCTCATGGCCTACTCCTGGACACATTCGTACTGGGACGTGAGCTGGCGCTGGTCGTTGTAGACCCGAACCTCGACCTTGGTCAGGGTCCGTGGGCCGGGTGGCAACCCTTGGCTGGCCTCGATCCGCGTGCGCAGGCCCTCGGCCGTGTAGGAATAGGTCTCCGTGACAGCCCGCTCCTGGTCGGCCATGCCAACGACTCGGCCCAGGGCGTCGTATGTGAGGGTCACGGCTCGGTTCGGGGCCGCCACCTCCTTGAACAGTTGCAACAGGTTGCCCGCTCCGTCGTAGGACGCCCCTGTCGCGGAACCCGTGGCAGTGAAGGCGGGAATTCGGTTGGTCGTAGCCAGGTCCGCAGCGGCGAAGGTGACATTGGTGAAGTTGCTCCGCACCCCTGCCCGGATGGCACTGAGGTTGACATAGCTAGACAGACGATTCCCGAAGGCGTCGTAGGTAAAGGACTGGGTGATGTCCTCGCTGGTGAGGGTCCGGAACTTGGCTGAGACCAGCCGGTTTAGGAGGTCGTACTTGTAGGGCTGGTCCACCGGGATGGACGGATAGGCATCCCCATCGTTGGTCATCTGGCCCTGGCTGTCGTAGGTGTAGGTCCAGCTCTTGCTGAGAGGAGAAGAGCCGGTCACGGCGTGGGTCATGGCGTCCAGGCGCACCAGGTCCGCACCATAGGTAAAGGTCGTGGCTGCGTTGTTGGAGAGCAGCAGGGTCTGGGGACTGTCCTCGGGGTTGAAGTTGAGGAGGGTGCCGAAGGCGATGGGCGCTCCTGTCGTACCCGGAAGGCCTGGCGCACCACTGACGTAGGTCTGCAGGCCCCGCTGGAGGTCCAGTCCGAGGCTCAAGCTTCTCCCGCCTGGGAGCGTGGCTGAGGTCCGCAGCCCCGAGGGGTCGTAGCTGAAGGACTGGGTGAAGGTGGGCAGTGGGGTCCCCATGACGGCAGGCTGGGTGAGGGTGAGGGAATCCAGGCGGCCGTTGAGGCCGGCGTAGGTATAGGTGAGCCCAATGCCACCGTCTGTGCTCTGGCGGAGCTTGCCATTGAAGGGAGGGCCGCCATCGTAGGTAAAGGACTGGATTACCCCGGCCACCTGCAGTGTTCCGGAGGACTGAACTGCCGTGACTCGGCCAGAGGGGTCATAGGTGGTGGTGACAGTGGCGCCGTTGGCATAGGTTGTGGTGCGCGGCTTGCCGAGCACCGTGAAGTCGGAATAGGCCGTAGTCCCACTCTCGGGCTGAGTCAGTGCCATGAGCCAACCCAGGCTGTTGTAGGTCCAGGAGCGTACCTGCTGAGTTCCGCCCGTGCCTTGCTGGGTGACGGTGGTGACCCGGTCGCCAAGGTCGTAGTTATAGTGGGTGGTCTGGTTGAGGGCATCGACCACACTCACCAGGCGACCGAAGCCCCCCTGAGTGAAGCGCGTGCTGGCCGCACCGAGGGTGACGGTCCGGTCGAGGCCGGCATAGGTGGTCAGGGTCACCAGGCCATTGGGGTCCGTGGTGCGGGTGGGGCGGAAGCCTTCATCCTCGTAGGCGGTTGTGGTTCCGGTGGTGCCACCCCAGAGGGACTCATAGGTCTTGCGGCCGCCCGCGTCGTAGCGGAAGGTCTTGATCTCACCCGTTGGCTTCTGGATGGAGATCAGCTCTCCGAGGCCGTTGTAGCGGTAGGCGGTGATATTGGAAGGCCCTTGCTGGACCCTGGCCCCCAAATGGTCGGCGTCGTAGGTCACGGCGGTGGACCACTCTGGGAAAGGTGGTGCCATAGAGGCCAGGCGGCCCGAAGGGTCCCAGGCAATGGTCTTCGCCAGACCGTTCAAGTCCGTCTGGCTGGTGGGTCGGAGGAAGCCATCATGAACTTCCGTGGCAGTCCCCTGGAGCCCTGCGAGGGCAATGCCGCTGACCAGCCCGAAGGCATCGAACCCGTAGCTAGCCGAGGCGGTGCCGGTCGCACCGGTACCCGTGAGGGTGACCAGGTCTGGTGAGGACAATCCACTGGTGTAGGTCAGGGCCAGGGAGAGGGAAGGAACCCCCTGATTGAAGACCTTCAGCACCGGCCGGTTGAGGGTGTCGTAGGTCGTCTGGCAGGCGGGCATGCCCACCCGCTGCTCGAAGGTGGGGCGGGGACCTTCCCAGCGGGCGGCGTCAAACTCCCACTGGGTGGTCACGCTGTGGTCGATGCCCCCCTCGAGCTCGCGCTTGAAGGTCCAACTGAGGCCACTCCAGGTGGACAGCCCAGCGCTGCCTGTCAGCCCGGTCAAGTTGTAGACGATGGTCTTGCCGGTGGAATAAGGCACGGCTGACTCGGTGAAGTTCCCAGCCGGATTGTTCAGGGCCCTGAGGCTCAGGTCAGTTGCAGCCGAGCCCGACGGCAGGTAGTTGATGGTCTTCACCAGGCCACCGTTGGGGCCGTAGTGTTGCTCTAGGCGGGGCAGGTGCTTGAGGTGGGCCAATACCTGCAGCTGCTCGTCGGGAGTAGCTCCATCAGCGGGGTCTCCGGTCGCATCCTGCAGGGGACTGAAGTAGGTAAAAAGGGTGCTGGACAGGTCCGGGTGGGTCACCCTGGCCCAATGGTCCAGGGTCAGCCAGTGCTTCAAAGTGCCCAGGTCAGGCCGGGGGACGGCACGCTGGTAGAGGGTAGTCCGCGTGCCAGCGTTGGCAGGACTGGTATCCTGCTCGTCCACCTGAGTGACGCCCTGGAAGTACATGGGTAACCAGCGTCCGTCGAGGGCGTAGTTCGGACCCGCCTCGGGGTAGTGCACCTGGTGGTAGCCAGGGCCGCCGAGATTTCGCCTGAACTCGTAGGTGCTCCAGGCCAGGGTGGTGATGGAACCAGGAACAGTTACGCTTCTGAGCCACCCGCCACCGGCGCCTGGGCCCTGAAGGGTGGTGGGAGCGAACCCAAATCCCACCGTGTAGGCGTCTTCCACCAGGGTGAAGGTATCGATCCGGAAGTCGTAGTTGGCGTAGAAATAGCGGGTGGGATAGTTGTCCTTGCCGAACAGCAGGTATGGCTTCTCCTCGGCGTAGGCGCCGGGCACCACCGCCTGCATGCCCGTGGTTGTTAGGGTGACGGGGCTGGGCCCGCCAGTGTATGTGATGCTCAGGGGCCAGGGGTGCACCGTTATGGTGGCCCCCATGGCTTGCCCGTTGTGCCGCCAGGTGGCCGTGAAGGAACAGAGGCGGTTGTTGGTGGTGGGCTCATTCACCCCGAGGTCGGTGTAGGAGAACAAGACTTCATCGCCGAAGCGATTGGAGACCCGCTCAAGGCGGTAGCGGACGGACTTGATCAGGTGGAGGACGGAGTACTGGATAATGGGTGCCTCGAAGGTCGAGGCCTCGCCGCCGGCCTTGTCCTGAGCAATCCCGCCTGTGATATGGCTCAGGGAGACACCCGGCCAGTACACCGGAACTGCGTAGGTAAATTCGTAGGCAATGTCATTCTTGACCAGGAGAATTCGGTCGGGGACTCGCCAGTAACTGCCGTAAGCCATGGGAATGCTGACGCTGCTCGGAACGACACGGGTTGGCGCCGAACTCCCTACCAGGCCAATCACCAGCTCGTCCTGCGTTCCTGGACACATCATCGCAGGCGTAGGTGATTGGTCTACGCCCATCCACGGGACATCGGCCACGGTATAGTCCGTGATGCCGAAGGAAGCCAGGAGTGCCACCGGATTCACAGACCCTGGAATGAATGCGGTTCCCGTGGCGACTGGGGCCTCGTCCATGGAATTTCGGATGGTGACAGTGCGACCATCCGGCAGGATGGCCGTGGACACGGCGGGAACGGAGGGAATGAAACTAGGACCCGATTGGGGTGTTGGCGGGAGGTCCGAAAGGACCAAATCTAGTTGGCCGGGGGTGAATGAGAACCCACCGGTACTGGTTAAGAGAGTGATGTTGGAATACTGGTTACTTGTACCTGAGTAGGTCCACGTCTGCCCCTGAATCTGGGGTGCCCAGCGACCTGAAAGGCGGGGCTGGTAGGTGGCGCCCCTGGCCCCAATTCCCGGGCCGATGGGAAAGTCCACGCTGGCGGCCCCTGTAGCGGGGTCCACTTGGACCGCCTTGTGGAAGAGCAGGGGGGACTTGGCCCGGTCGAATTTCACCTCCGTGAAGGAGGTCTGGTAGCTCTGGGCGTGGAGAGTGGCTGCGCTTAGAAGGACACAGGCCGTAAGAACCCTGAGAGGGGATGAAGGGAACATAGAACCTCAAGGGGAATGAGTGGTTGTTAGATCCGGTGGCAGCACCCACGCGAGTGCGGATGCCTCCTAATCACGAACTCAGGTGTTAATGCGGTCGTCATTAAACAAAGGGATCAATGACGTATGGATTGGGGCATCTGCCGGGATGCCCAGCTGGCGGGTGAAATTCTCCATTTGCAGGGTATGGCTACGGAAGCAATTCATTAACCATTTCACCCGAACGGTAGAATCCTTACGGGCGAACGGTAGCCTTGGGTGGGCGCTTTGCCCCAGGCTGTCCACATAGATCCCCTCTAGGAATTCAACCTGCGCCCACTTCTGCTCTCGCGGTTGGCTTCGAGCAAGCTCCTCAAGTGCCTGTGCGAAAGGACGACAAAGCGGGGCATAGACTTATGCCGGCATAGATTCTCCACGACTTTCCAAGTCGAGGTCTTGAATGCGCCCAAGACAACTATCTCTCGCTGATAGGCGGTTCTCGCCGAGAACAGTTGTTACCCGTTTGCATTGGGGGCCGACTCGTTCTTGGGAACATGGACTCGGCGTTCCCTCGATTGATGCCACTTTCACCCCCGAACCCCAGTGGGATCTTGGGATGGGTAGACGATGGACATCTACTTACGCTTACGACCTGGAATGATTCTGCATATCCATCAGTTCATCGCAATTGCGCCTTGTTTAGCCCTTGCCTCTCTGGCCAGACCCGACTCGTAGAGTCGATAAAGGAACTCCATCAGCATCCATTCATATTCTCGATGGTTTGATCGCAGGATGCGATTCAGGTGCATGTGGGCCAAGCTGCTGGCGATCTTAAGTAGCTCCTCCTGCAGGTGCCCATCTCTAGATGCCGACCTGATCATGGAAATTATCGGACGAAATGGCCTCTGGTCGAGTCCCGAAGGCGCAAAAACATGTCCCTCCAATTCCTTGCGTAGGCTCCTATACCGCACTCCGATTTCTACGGCGCCATTGCGGGAATCCCCAAACTCCTTCCGGAAACCATCCCGAGATGCAGCTGCCAATCCCCTACGAGCCTGAATGCTCAATCCAAGGTCGCCCCAGATCTCATCTACCCTCTGGAGACCCGACTTCCAGCGTTCATCCTCAGAATGATTACCTAGCAGTTGCTTCAGGACTTCTTGGCTGTCCTCGAAGAACCATTGTTCCGCCAGATCAAAACCAAGGGCACCTCCGTACCGCTCATATTCGGGTTCAAAGGTGTCCACCTGCCACTTCCAAATGAGCCTGTCCACCAGACGAGCATCCAGATGAGCCCTGATCATGGGAAGCAGTTCTGAAACAAGCCGACCACCCTTTCCGTGAAACCGCAGGCGTAGGTGATGATTTGGGTCGAAGTATCGAACGAAATGCCACCGGTCCCACAGGCCCTTGGTCTTGGCTGCTTCAATGAGCGGAGCAAGTTCCACAAGGATTCGGTCTGCGCTGGTTGGGCCACAGTAGACCTTGAGGTAAAGCCACTCAGATCCTGGCGGGAAGGAATGGGTCTCCTGAGTCTTTGTCAATTGAAGGAGAGGGGCGTGCTTCCACCCATTGCTCCGGGTCGCTTCAAACGGGATGACCAGTTCATGTGCGAATCTACCCTCCGGCGAGGAGACTAAGGCTTGACCTGGATCAGGAAAGCATTCCGTCAGGGTGAAGACGGCCCGGCTCGAGACGAGATGGTGCAACGTCTCCACACAGAGAATTTGGTCAAGATCAAGCAACAGCGTGTTGTCAGCATCGGTTAGCAGGACAAAGCGGGGCAGGCCGCGCCCCTTCCTCAGGTCCAGAAAGGCGCCCCAAGCTCCTTCGTCAGAACTTGCCATGGCCTCCTTCAATTCACTGGCCTCAATCCTCCAGCGGGCCCTGCTGAGTACATGGCAGCCTCTGATCACACGGGGTAGATAACCTTGATCTGAAAGGACTCCCCATGACCACCCTCCAGGCCGACCATCCTGGTCCTGCAGGTGGGCCAGGAAACGATAGACCGCTGGTCCACGCATGAAGTTATGGGCGGAGGATAGCCGTGGAATAACCTCTCGCCCCAGTCGCATCGAGGCCACAAAGATGCGATCACCTCGCACGGTCACAACCAGATCCGAGGGTGGGAGAGTCCGGTCATCTTGTACACTAGGCGTAGCAAGGAAGGGGATCTCGTAGGCCCGCAGTGAGGGTCTAGCAAGGACATTGCCTATTCTTCCCTCCGGCACATGAACCACTTCTGCGAAGACCGCTTCTGGACGGGAGGCCTCCTCCTTTAACAGGTGAGCCTCAAGGGCATCCTTTAACTGGGAATCACCGGAGGCGAACCTTCCCAGCCAACGTGCCGCAGTTGGTCCCGAATAACCCTCCATCCAAAACTGGAACTCCCCACAATCCATTGCCGCCTGGCTGGACGCAGAAAGACAGGTCAGGGCTGCAAATGATTCAGGGAAGGGCTGTGTATCTGGGTTCGACAGGGCCTCAACATCGGTTTCACTCAACTCCCAGACCATGGCGTTGGTCCACCTCGGCAGGGTCCTGATGAGGTAGGCGTCTCGATGAGATATGTGTTTTGGAGGAGCGGACTTGTGGAAGGGGATCCCATCCAGGAGAGCAGAATCCATTGGCTGTTCCCCGTCGAATCCTATGCCGCTCTCTTCGTCTAGGGCTTCCAGCAGCGGCATCCACCGGCCCTCGTATCTCTCTACGAATGCCCTTCGGAATCGATCAAGAGGTCCCTCCGCTGGAGGTGGTGTCAGCCGTCGAAGCAACTCGGCCCCTTCCTCAAGGGCCTCTCGAACGATGTTCGAGAGCTGTAGATCAGGAGATGGACGGAACAGGTCAACCTGGAGAAGGTCTCGGGTATCGAGAGGGACCCCCAGATCGAGCAAGCCATTCATGAGGCTCCGATACCCATCAGGGTAGGTACCGATGTTGTTCTCCTGGAGCAGGTCCAATTGCCTCTTCAGGCTCACAAGTGATTCGGCCACTGTAGCCGAGGATGAGTTGACCAGAAGAGATTCGATCAGGGAGTTCAGCGGATTGGGACTGGAGAGGGCTGGATGCAGGCCTCCGCAGAGCACCTGGGCATCTATCACTCGTTCCAGGAAGGCCCGGGCCTGAATGGGGTCCACCTGCATCTTGTCCACCAAAGTCGCTGTGAGTTCCATCAAACGCCTACCACCCGTGGATCCCTGGAGGATCAGGTCCAGATGGGGGGAGGACTCGACTGCCTCTAGGTGATAGGTCCACGCATTTTCGGGCACCTTCCTTCGCTCGAGATACCGGTACCACCCCCCTCGGGCAAAGAGGCTGGAATTTGGGCGATAGCAGATAGAGTCATGGACCTCGGGCGCTTGCTCCAACTGGTCTGCCAGGGTCTCCAGAATCCCCCAATCCAGTCGCACTGATTTCCTTCCTTCGGCCCAGGAGCCGACCGAAAGATTACTGCTGCCCCCCCATTTTCCCGTCGACACCCCTGCAAAGAGACCGAACGGCGTAGAACGATTGCTCATCCGGCTGAGGTACTTCACCAGAGATTGCTCCATGTTTCGAGCCGTCTTGCCAGTCAGGGTGCCTTCCAACCATGCGTCAAGGCGAAAGGCCAGATCTGGTGAGGCCAGATTCAATGCCTCACGAACATCCACGCGTCTGACCAGGTGGCGAATCACTTTTCTCAACGCCTCGCGGCTTCCCTCAAGACCTCCATGGGAGAACTCTTGAGAGTTGGCCTCGCACCGGGTCTGTGATTGGTGCAGCAGGGCACCTACCGGGAGACTTGGGCTCCGAAGTACGAAAAATGCAGCAGTCTGGCAGGGAAGTTGTTGGGGCATTCTGGGCTATTCCTCGGCATAGGAGCAGCCCAGCAAAGCACCGTTCTACAGAAAGGGGTGGGGAGAAACGGCGAATGGTGGCTCTTGGTGCCCTCAACGGTTCGAGTTGTGCTTAGATACCGTTCATGGGAAATCGTTTGTTGTTGTCCTGGATGGTCTCAGAAACAAGGTTGCGCCTGGTGGCGCTACCTGGGAGATCCCATGATCAACATTCTTTCCTTCCGCAAGGAATCCATTCAGAAAGCGAGCAGTGCAAATGTTGCACTGAATCGCAAGTCAGACGGGGTGAAGGACGCACGTGGTGCAAGGATTGACTGTGCCCACCAAAATCCGGCCATCACCACCATCACCTTCACCATCACCGTCCCCTAATGATTCCAATGGGTTCGTCGATTCAATTCGGTTTCAGCCGGATGATTTGGCGGACCCATATATCCCAATGTTCCCATCTGCCAAATACTGGCGAGTGATCGCTGCCTGCTACCTGCTTTGGGTCCTCTATTTGGTCTATAGGAACCTAGCCTTCAGTCCTATTGTTTCTGGCTGGATATGGGCCAGCATCCTTTCTGCACCACTCACCCACGTCGGGGCATTTGCATTTATTGCTCCGTTGCCATGGATACTTCCCAGAAGATTGCCTTCACCATGGAGGTTCATCCTTGGATTGGTTCTTTCCGCCATTACCTGTGAGCTTGCGGCCTTCCTACTGCCGGCAATTGATGGTTGGTTATTCAACCAAGCGAACATCAAGTTCGATCGGGCAAGGCTCATCCAGCTATATCTTGCCTTTGTCGGCCCAGCAATGATGGTGGTTGGGGGACTTCTTGCGGCGAAGGCACGCTCTGAGGAGCTCCAGAAGGCCCTACAGTCTGAGGCCGAGATGGCCAAGAACCGACTGCTTCAAAGCCAGATTCACCCACACGTGCTCTTCAATGCGCTTAACGGCCTGGCAGAACTCATCCACAAGAACTCCAAGGACGCAGAATTAGCCGTCCGGCACCTTTCCGACCTTTTACGTCGGATTATGAGAGCCTCGGAGCATATGCGGCTACCCCTTGGGGAGGAGCGCCGAATCATTACGGATTTCCTGGCCCTTGAATCAATCCGCCTACAAGACCGTCTCCGTGTGAGATGGGAGTGGGATGAAGAGCTCGACTCAATCGAGATTCCGCCGCTGCTTCTACAGCCACTGGTGGAAAATGCAATAAAGCACGGAATTGCACCAAGCGTCCCGGGTGGTGAGTTGGTGCTCCGGGGCCGAATGTCAGGAGGAGAGGTAATCCTGGAAGTCTGGAACAGCGGAGAGCCTTTGCTAGAGAAGGTAGTGGAAAGCGGCGTGGGTCTCAGGAATCTACGCTCTCGTTTGAATTTACACTTTGGGGAAAGGGGCAGTTTTTCCCTCTCCCATTCAGAAAATGGGACACTCGCCAGCATTCGGTTTGAGGCGATCCAGGTAGAATACGCTCATGAAGCGCCTCAAAGCTCTGGTGGTAGATGATGAGCCTCTGGCAAGGGAGAGGCTTTCTCGACTGCTCCTTGAGGCCGACTGTATTGTCGTCGGGGAACTTGGCGATGGTATTGCCCTCCTTCACTGGATGAAAAATCCATGTGAGGTGGATGCCATCTTCCTGGATATCCAAATGCCCGGCTTGAGTGGGATGGAGGCCCTAGCGGAGGTCACCGAATGCCCCCCGGTGGTCTTTGTGACCGCCTATTCAGAGTACGCGGTGAGAGCCTTTGAGTTGGCTGCCGTCGACTACTTGCTGAAGCCGGTTTTTGAAGACCGACTCGCCAAATGCCTTGATCGTCTCCACGACAGACTGATCCGGAGGTTAAGTCCTCTGGAGATCAGAACCCTGATGCCGCCTCCTGTTCGATTCCCTGTCAAAGCCGGAAATGGTGAAATCTTCATGGATCTGGAGAACACGACTCATTTCGAGCTGACCAACGAAAAAGTATGGGCCTGCCGTGGAGTGAACCGTTTCCAAACTCGTTGGACGACATTGGCAGAAGTTGAACAAGCTTTTCCAGATGATGAGATGGTGAGAATTCAGCGCCACCTTCTGCTGCGCCCACGATCCGTCAAAGGGATCCGTTCGGCTTCAGTGGGACGAATCAAGGTGCTGGTTGCGCCAGGTGTAGAACTGACGGTCAGTCGAGCAATGACACCACGGACCAGGAAGTGTGTGGACCATACCCGGGGTGGGGGACCCATTTCGAGTTAATCGGATTGAAGCCTCCAACCTTGGGAGATCCCAGGTTGCATTAACTCATTGCCCCTGGGTGCCCCTGATCAGGAGCTTTGTCGCTTAAATCGATCAATCAGTTTTGACAGTTGATAGTTCCCTATGTGGAGTTAGTTACGGTATTGGTTTCAACCTGATCCCAGACCTCATTGCAGATGCGCTGGACGAAGGTTCGCCACTGCCAGATCGGGACGACGGGAAGCCCGTCCTTAAGGAGCCGCTGCCAACTGGGCCGATGACCTTGGTTGGCTAGCCGCATGGCGTCCATCCGGACCTGCTCGGCATAGGCAATGTTCCTTTGGCTGTTCCAGGACTTGCGCCATGAGTGCCAGCGATCAGAGATGGCGCTGCAGAGCTCCGGCTCACGGTTCCGGAGGGTATCCGGATCGACACCGACCTTGGTGGCAACTTCATTTAAGGCCAGCGGAGTGTTGTCGGTGAGCTCGCTCTTCAAGGCGGCGACCACCTGTTTCCACTTGATGGCCCCCCGGTTCCGGCGTGAGGGCTTGCCGGCGGATTGATCCTTCTGGAGCAGGGTGGTCAGCCGAGCTTTCTCACTCCGGCCACAGAGGACGTCTTCGAGGGAACAGCCGTGGAGCTCTGCGATCTGAATAATCCGAGCAAAATCAGGCCGATGCTTTCCGCTCATCCACCCAGAGAGGGAGGACTTGGTAACTCCCAGGATGGAAGCGAACTTGGTGGAGTTTCCTTCCAGGAGCGTCCGGACAGTTCCCTTGAGGAAATCCGAGAGCGTCTTCTTTTGCGTGGTCGGCTGAGTGGCCAGAGCACTGACCAGCAGATCCGCAACCATGCAGGCGTGCAGGAGCTTCTTCGGGGAAGGGACCGTGGCTTTGGGGTGTTCCAGGCGACCAAGATTCCCGGCGCACCTCGGGCAGACATGCGGGAGGCACTTCACCCGACCGGACGGCTTCCACTCGGCCTTGGTACAGCCGCAGCTGAAATCCAGGTTGACCTTGTGCTTGGGCAGTAGGTGGCGGATTTAAAGGACCAAAAGCGTCGGGTGTAAGGGTTTAGAG
>Ga0007794_10000443_pt1 | contig 12871 bp, 4 predicted proteins | sample CryBogmetaGMA5M_FD_60365 | JGI IMG/M metagenome (GOLD analysis project Ga0007794, IMG submission 60365) | Freshwater microbial communities from Crystal Bog, Wisconsin, USA - MA5M | ecosystem: Environmental > Aquatic > Freshwater > Lake | place: Crystal Bog, Wisconsin, USA | collected 2009-07-06
AGTCGGCCTACGGCCTCCTTCCGCTGCCCCTACCGGCTGGGTTTCTTCCTTCTTCTTCATTGGCACCTCTCAGGGGATTGTCCCCAAATGGGTGTCCAAGGGAATACCGGGGCGGTGGACCTGGACACAGAAAGCCCCCGAATGAACGGGGGCGAAGACATTGTTCCTATCGTGTGGTCCAGCGGCTGCCTGCAGTGAATAACGTTAAAGCCGCTGCCTGCCTGGTGATGGACCTATGTGGAACCCCTCACCAGGGCGGATCCTCGTCTTTCAGGTCCTTGTTCCAGGGGCTGGGTTCGTCATCATCCGTGACCTTAGGGACCTCGGGCATCCACCCATCACGAGGGGATGAGGGCCTGGGCGGCGCGGGCGTGATCACGAATAAGCCCCTCGTATGAAGGGCTTATGGTGGAAAAAATCAGTCGGGCTTATTCGTTTTTCTTCGCAAAATTCTCCAACCAATAAATAGGAATGCAAAAATACCGACAACCATCAAATTAAATTTGACAGGCGCAGGAAACAAGATGTCAACCAACCGTTTATTGTTGCTTGGCTCATCAAAGAACCCGATTCGGTATAGGAGTAAGGCGAATAATCCAACAGCTAAGAATATGATGATGACCTTAAATTTTTTGCGCATTGATGCTCCCATTGCCATTAGTAAGCATCATTAAAGATGTTACCAACCCCAGCTGTGATCTTTCCTATCTGGACACCACCTTCTAACGCTAGACCATCTAGAACGAATGCCGTGAATGCCCCCACAGCAGCCCCTCTCGCAAGGATATTTCCGCCTTGAGCCCAGCCAGCACCGTACGCCTGAGCAGCACCGACAGCATTTTCACTCAATAATGTCAGGTTTCTTGGCGCTTCAAGAATAGTTTTCGTGCCTTCAATCGTGCTACCCAATGCAATTGCTTTTTTGGCAACAGAGTTGTCTCCCGCATGCTCGTAGCCATCAAGGAATCTATCAAGAACGGATTTCTCAGGACTTGTTCGCGGTGCGTTCGGTTTTGCCGGTTTTGTTGCTGGTTTGTCTGCCGCAGGAGTTCCAGGAGTTACTGACGGCGCTGTCCCTCCTGCTGGGATCACACCGGGGGCGGGTTTAGGCGCACCATCATTGGTACTTTTTCGTTCCGCCTTCTTTTTTTCTTCTTCATTCTGCATCTGCCACGAATGATCCGCTGATGCACTCATAGACCGAGTTACGGCATTCCCTTCTCCGATCATCCCAGTCGGATCGGTGCTCATGACCGGGTTGTTCCTCACATACGAGTAAATGTTCCAACTCTGAGTCTCCTCAAAATGTTGATCCCGCGCCGGATCAGGGCTGGCGAACCTGCCGAACCAGGGCACGTAGAAGCGAGCCTGCATGTAAATCAGACCAGAGGAATCCGTCTGCTCATGGTTGGTGTACCCCTTGGCTGTCTTGAAGGTCCCAGGAGTTTGTTCCAATAGTTCGCCAAAGGGAAGATACTTCTGGATTGCTTCTTTGGCTCCACCTGGGCCCGTCACGATGCGGGGCGAACCAAGGTGATCCACCATTGTGATGTGCATGCCGACGGCGTCGATCTCCGCGGCCTCTCGAGTACCAAGGTAGACGATGTCCCGCTTCCAAGTCAGGGTTCCAGCGGTGGCCTTTTCGTACTGTGAGACCAACTGCCGGCCATCGTTGTAGAGGTTTATGCGGGTCTTCTGGAAAGCCCCAGAATTGTACTCCTGGATTACTGTTCTGAGTCCTTCTGTCGTGTATTGATATGTCTCAGTGAGGCCGGTTCTCGAATTTGAGGCACTGGTGACCCGCCCAAGGGCGTCATAAGTCATGGATATGACCGCTGGGCTGATGCTGGTCGGCCTTTCGTAGACTTGAGTGAGGTTCCCCTGGGAATCATACAGGGCACCCGTTGGCACACCAGCACTGGTGAAAGACGGGAGACGGTTCTGCAGTAGCTCCGCCGTTCCTTGGGTGAAGGATGCATTCACCACCTGGCTGCTTGGATTGTTCATAAGACCCGAAATGGTCGTATAGGCTGTAGATGCACCTTTCGCTCCACTCCAGCTTGTCACGCGCATGAGATTGCTAGAGGTCCGGTTGCCGAAGGCATCATAGTCAAATTGCTGCAACTGCTCTCCGTAGGTCGGTGATTGGACTACTGCTGCAATCAATCGGTTCAGCTCATCGAAGGTGTACTGGTCGAAGGCGCCCGTAAGTAAGTCATTCTCGCGGATCAGATTCCCCACACCATCGTAGGTGTATGCCCACTGGGCGAAAGGGCCGCCACTGGTGGGACTGTGGGTGACTTGGGCCAGTCGAGCCTGGTCGGCACAGTACTCAAATAGGCTCTTCGTGCCATTCCCATAGCCCACCTGCTTCAACATCCACCCGTTGGCGTCGTAATAACTCCAGCGCGTGTCGGCAACGGTAGCCGCGCCGTAGCTCAGGACGTTCGGTAGACCCGCTGCGGCGTGATACGTCTGAGTCCAGGTGTTGTGGCTGGTGTTACCACTAACCCGGTTCCCATAGGTGTCATAGGTGAAGGTTTGAGTGAAGGATTGAGCCGTCCCTTGAACTGGAACGGTCGTTACCAAGCTATCCAAGCGTTTGCCTTGCCCCCCGTAGCTGTAGCCGTTGGACACACTGCCATCGGTGCTGATGGCAAGGCGTCCCTTTCCGTTTAATGCCGTGTCGTAAATAAAGGACTGGGACACAGTTCCATCGGTGGAGGTAATGTTCAGGGGGCGCCCCATCCAATCTAGGGTGATCTGCACAACTCGACCGTTGTAGTTGGTAACCGTGGGCTTGCCAGCCACCGTAAAGCCGCTGTATGCAGTGATGCCACTTTCGGGCTGACCGAGGGTTTCCAGCCAGCCTAACCGGTTGTAGCCCCAAGTGCGCGTCTGCACCCGACCCACCTCGTCAAACTGCTTCACGGTCTTGATTCGGTCGCCGCCGTCGAAGCAGTACTCGGTAGTGAGGTTCTGGATCGTGGTGGCATTGGACTTTAGTGGGTCCGCATATCGGGTGACGGGCGTGGTCACGCGAACCAGACGCCCCATGGCATCGCTTTCGAACCATTTCACCTGGGCTGAGCCCACGGTAATTTTCCGGATAAAACCGGGACCGGAGTAGTCGGTAGTGGTCTGGGTGTTATTGGCGTCCTGAGTGAGGATAACTCGGCCTCTGGAATCATAGACCGAGGAGGCTCCTACATACAGGGCATTTGAGGTCGTGGTTGTGGTACTCCCCGGGATGGTTTGCCATGTGATACAAACGGCATTGCCGTCCGCATCGAAGCCCCACTTTTTGCAGATCCTGGTGGTAGGTATTGTCACCGTCGTTGTCACCGATCGGGTCAGATTGGACTTTAACCAATCGCCTTCGTGGGCAAGGCCATCCCCTGGTTGCCACACTGTCTCCCCGGTCCTGCGTCCGGCGGCATCATAGCCGTAAATGCGGTGGGACTTGGTCCCATCGGGGGCCGTCCGGCGTTCCAGCACCAGTTCCCCAAACCCGTTGTAGCGGTACTCAGAGACTTGGAGACCGTGGGTCACCGTGGCCCCGAGATGATCCGGGTGGTAGACGATGCTGGTGGCCTCATCCAGATCCGAGTAGGAAATGCTGGATAGGCGTCCCGCTAGGTCATAAGTGAAGGTCTTAATCGTGCCATTCAGATCGGTCTGGGTCATAGGGCGGCCCAGCTCATCTGAAGTCTGATTCACAGTCAGCATTGTGCCTGCGTTCGGCTTCTGGCTGATGGTGTTCATATAGCCATTGGCGTCGTAGCCATAGGCACTCACCCCCAACTGGCCGCTCAACGCCAGCCCCGGGGCGCTAAGGTAGGCGTTCAGAAGCTGAATGCCCGACAAACCAGAGGTGCCCTGGAAGCTGAAGGAAGTGGTGACCGTGGGCGCGCCGGAGTTGCTCACAGTCATTGAATCCACCCGGTTAATGGCGGTGTTGAATGCTTTGGTCACCAGCGGCTGGGCATCCGGCAGGGTGACCCCGGCTGCCAGGAACCCAGTGTTGTCATTCACGGTGGTGGTCTGCTCGGTCTTCACCCGGGCGAAAATCAGCTCCTCGGGCTTCGGATCGAAGGTCCTGTCGACACGCCGGTAGACTCCTTGGGTGGCTGCGTAGGGGGTATAGCTGAGCCCCTGCTGCGGCAAACTCAGGAGGTCGAGGGTAAGACTGGGAACTGCGGTGATGGCAGTGGTCCGGTGGACAGTCTTCCACCCGCAGGCCACAGCATCCCAGTCCGTGGTCTCCTCGACATTGAGCACTTGGCTTTCCTTGTCCCAACTCCGTACCCGGGTGGGATATGGTACAGACTGGTCCGAAGGATTGCCGGTGGGCGCCGACACAGAACGCACATCATAACGATCCTTCACCACCCACTTGTAGGCTGAACTCGCAGACGGGGCTGTCACGGCCAAATCCGCCTGCCAGTTTGCGCCAGGGGCGTAGTAGCGGATCTCGCGTTCAAGCGTCTTAAGGAAGGCCAGGTCCTGCATGCCCCCTGGGGTCATAGGGGGTTCCACAAATCGATGAACGCTGATCGTCCCGTCCGGATGCGTGATGGCATCGTAAAAAGTGGTATCCACCCATTGATCCGTGGGGGCCGTTCCAGGCAAGGGGATGTCGGTGATCCAGTTCGACACGGGCGTCACACGCGTGTGCGTGTACCCCCTTCCGTCTGAAGAACTAACCACCCCACAGGTAAAGGCGGGTCGCCCCGGCTGTGTTCCGCTGGTCGTGCCACCCCAGGATTCAACGTTGTAGTTCATTCGAAAGCGGAAGGACTGCCACCTCAGGTCCACGAACCTGGTAGGAAACGAAACTCCGGTGAGGACGGTCGGGGTGAGGGTGATGGTGGACCATGAAACAACTGGTCCAAGACCGTAATGAAGGCTGATCTCCTCATTGCTGCCTTCCTGTACGACCCGCACAGGTTGCACGGATCGGATTTCCGCATCGAAGGATGGGCTTCCTGCTGTTGCCCGGCGTCCATTAGCGCCGAGGGCCGTTGCGCTATCAGGACCGCCGCCCGACCTAAGGCCCAGGGCGCTGCCAATCCTGGGGTTGGATACTTCCAATAGGTAGCTCGATACCGGCTGGCTGACCCCCTGATAGGTCACCTGAATGCGAGTGACGTTGGTCAGGTTGAACCGGCTGTCCATCAGACAGGGCTGGCCGGATGGAGCCGGGAAGGTGCCTACCACGGCCACGCAGATCCTGACGGCGGGATTGGTGCTCCAAGTCGCCGTGTAGCCGATACCATCCGCATCGTAGACAAAATCGATGCTTTCCCCGAACCGGTTCCGAATCTTTGTCAGCAGGTAATGCCCACTGTAGAGCTGGTTCTTTTGGGAGTTGGCCAGGTAGGGAATCACCCGGGTCATGTAGTTATGTTCGACATAGTGGAATTCGTATGCCGCCTCCTCCTGGATCACTGCTATCCGCCGGGGGAAGTGCCAACGGTAAGAGGTCGCAGGAGTACCTTGAATATCATCCTGCACTTCATCCGAACACCCCGTCACCGGGTCTACCGGCCCCGGGGACCTCAACGCCACAACCAGATGGCCCGTTGAGCCCATCTCAATGCCAAGAGCCCGACTCGCAGTTGTCTGCCCAGGGAGGAACCCAACCACCGTATCGGCGGCCGAAAAACCGTATTTCCCGAGTAGGGTTTGAACAACTGATTGAGTCAAGGCCGTCGGGACCTGACCACTTACTTGTCCCCCGCTTCCACCAGGGAGGTTGTACGAGGTCCGCCGAGCGTCGATGGTGCTGACCATCGTGCCAAGATCCAGAGATCCTGGTGAGAAGGAAGCTGATCCGTAGCCTCTCTGGTAGAGAGTGTCGATGGTTTGAGCACCCCAGGTCTGGATCCCTGCACTGGAGGTATAGAGCACATAGTTTTCGTCCGCCGAACTAATTCCAAACTGAGGTGCCAACCTCATGGACAGCACCGGACGGAACTTCAGGCCCCGTTCACCGATGCCCGGGCCAAAGGGGATGTTCATACTCGCGGCCCCCGAGGCGGCATCGACTTCCACCCCGGCATTGAAAGTCGCCGGACCCTTAGCCCGATCGAATTTTACCTCCGAGAAGGAGGTTTGGTAGCCCTGGGCCAACGCAGAAAGACTTGTCAGGCAGGCCAAGAGCAATGGACCGAAGAATCGTAGAGGCATTTAGAGACATCCTTCCCACTTCTATAGCAAGGATGGTGAGAGTCCGGGGTTAATTTCGCCAATATTTTGAATGCCAAGGCTGTGCCGTTGCCGACGATCATGAAGCTGGGAAGGTCAACAGCAACCTCACCGGAGGCCTCGATGACAGATTCGATTACAGGCTCACCTGCTGACTGATCGCCCCTCGGAGCCAGCCGGAGGAGCTACAGCGCAGCCCACTCCAGCAGGATCCGCTGGGCCTGGTGGATGGGGCCGTCCTGGAGGCCCTGCACGGGCACCCGCACGGCGCCATCGGGGCTGAGGCTGGCACCCCTCTGGCTGCCCACCCAGGCCATCATCTTCACAGGGTCCAGGGGCGTCTGGGGGCTCAGGCGCAGCTTGAGCTGACCCTTGTCCACCGCCACCTCGGACACCGCCAGGAACTGGGCCCGCAGCTTCACCTTGAGCAGCTCGAAGAAGCGCAGGGTCTCAGCGTCGTCGTCGGCGATGCGGCCGAAGCGGTCCTCCAGGTCCAGCCGGTAGAGCTCCAGGTCCCGCTCCTCGCGCAGCCGCGAGATGCGCTTGTAGGCCACCAGCCGCTCACTGGCCTGGTCGATCCACAGGCGGCTCAACTGGGCGCCAGGCGCCAAGCCGTCCAGCTTCACGTCGAAGGTGCCGCTGGGCTGGCCCTGCAGCTCCTGCAGGGTCTCCTCCAACAGCTTCACGTAGAGCTCGAAGCCGATGTCGTGGATGTGGCCAGACTGCTCTCCGCCCAGCAGGTTGCCGGCGCCTCGCAGCTCCAGGTCCATGGCCGCCACGCGGAAGCCCGAGCCCAGCTCCGAGAAGTCCTCCAGAGCCTGGAGCCGCTTGCGGGCATCCTCGCTAATCTCGTGGCGGGGCGGGGTCATGAGGTAGGCATAGGCAGGGACATCGCTGCGCCCCACCCGTCCCCGCAGCTGATAGAGCTGGCTCAGGCCGAAGGCGTCAGCGCGGTGCACGATGAGCGTGTTTGCGTTGGGTACGTCCAGGCCATTCTCCACGATGGTGGTGGCCACCAGCACATCCACCCGGCCCTCCATGAAGGCCAGCATCACCTGCTCCAGGCCGTCGTCGCTCAGCTGGCCGTGGCCCACGGCCACCCGGGCGTCCGGCACCAGCTCTCGCACCCGTGCGGCGATGGCGACGATGGACTCCACCCGGTTGTGCACGAGGTAGACTTGGCCACCCCGGCGCAGCTCGAACTGGATGGCGGTCTGCACCAGCTCATCGCTCCAGGGCGCCACCACCGTCTCGATGGCCAGGCGGTCCTTGGGGGGCGTCTCGATGAGGCTGATCTCACGCAGGCCCGTGAGGCTCATGTGCAGGGTGCGGGGGATGGGCGTGGCGCTGAGGGCCAGCTGATCCACGTTGAGGCGCAGCTTCTTCAGCTTCTCCTTGTGGCCCACCCCGAAGCGCTGCTCCTCGTCCACCACCACCAGACCGAGATCGGCGAAGGAGAGGCGGGCGCCCAGCAGCTGGTGGGTGCCGATGACGATCTCCACCAGGCCGTCAGCCACCTCCCGCAGGATGCGCTTCTGCTCGGCGGGGTCCACGAAGCGATTGAGCATCTCGATGCGGATGGGGAAGCCGGCGAAGCGCTCCTTGAAGGTCCTGAAGTGCTGGAAGCAGAGCACGGTGGTGGGGCACAGCACGGCCACCTGCCGACCCTCCAGGGCCACCTTGGCCGCGGCCCGCATGGCCACCTCGGTCTTGCCGAAGCCCACATCCCCCACCAGCAGGCGGTCCATGGGCCGGGGCGACTCCAGGTCGGCCTTCACGGCCTCGCTGGCCTCGATCTGATCGGGGGTGGGCGTGAAGGGGAAGTTGGCCTCGAAGGCCGCCATGTCCGGTCCGTCGGGCGGGTAGGCATGGCCCTTCTGCAGCTTGCGCTGGGCGTAGAGCTTGAGCAGCTCATCGGCCATGTCGCGGATGGCCTTCCGGGCCTTGCGCTTGACCTTGGCCCAGCTGGCGCCGCCCAGCTTGTCCAGGGGAGGAAGGTGGCCTTCGGCGCCGGTGTAGCGCTGGACCAGGTCCGCCCGCTCGAGGTTCACGTTGAGCTGGCCGCCATCCGCATAGCGCAGCTGGAGAACCTCCATCTCCTCGCCGCCGGCCATCAGGGTGGCGAAGCCCAGGAACTCGCCGATGCCGTGGTCCATGTGCACCACGCGGTCGCCGGGCTTGAGGTCCCGCAGGTCCGACAGGAAGGCCGCACTGCGGGACTTCTTAGGCGCGGACTGGGCCACCTTGCGGCCGAAGATCTCCCGCTCGGTGAAGACTAGGACTGCGGGCTCCTTGAGGTGCAGGCCCGCACTGAGGGACAGTCTGAGGGCCCGGCAGCCCGCTTCGCCACCCTGGGCCGTGGGCAACTCATGTTCGCGGATGAACTCCCGGAACCGGTCCCGCATGCCCGGCGTGGAGCCCGCCAGGAAGACCCGGTGGCCCGTGAGGGACAGCTCCTGCAGGTGCTCGGCCAGCTCCCCCAGGCGGCCCTGGAACTCCCGGGGCGGCAGGGCCGCCAGGGGCACGGTGGCCTCGCTCTGCCACTCGGTGAGGAGGGCCGTGGGCTTGCTGGGATCGGCAGGCTGGAAGCGGTCGGCGAAGTCCGGGCAGACCACCCCGCCCCGGCGCAGCACGGCGAGGCTGTCCTCGATGCGGACGCGCTCGGCCTCCCGCAGAGCCTCTTCCCAGGCCGGGTCCAGACGCACCCGCAGGCAGGGTGGCACCCAGTGGCTGAGCTGCCCCTTGGGCTGGGCCAGGAGGGGATGAAACAGCTCCTCGCCGGGGAAGTGGCCGTGAGTGGCCAGACGGTTGCGGCGGAAGGTCTCGTCCTCATCAGGCTCCAAGGTCCGGTCCGCCCGGGAGGCCACCGCCGCCAGCAGGGCCTCGCCGTCGCCCCGGTCCCCCTCGAAGCGGGGGTAGAGGGTCAGGGCTGCCAGGACCTCGCCGCTGCGGCGCTGGGTGTCGGGATCGAAGGGGCTGAGGCGCTCCAGCTCATCGCCGAAGGTCTCCAGGCGCAGGGGCTGGTCCAGGTGATCGGGCCAGAGGTCCACCACCATGCCCCGGGAGCTGAACTCGCCGGGGGCCGAGGCCAGCTCCGCGCGGCGGTAGCCCAGAGCCACCAGGGTCTCCAGCAGCAGCTCCCGGGGCACCTCGGCGCCCTGGTGCAGCTCCAGGCGCTGCTTCTGGAACCAGGTGGGGTGCGGCAAGCGCTCGCAGGCGGTGAGGGGGCCGGTGACCAGCACCTGGACCCGCCGCTCCAGGAGGCCCACCAGGGTGGAGAGGCGCTCCCTTAGGACCATGCCCGGCGGGCTGCTCTCGCCGCCCGCATAGGCCGAGAAGCCCGGGAAGTGAGCCACCCCGGCCCCAGGCAGCAGGGCCTGGAGGTCCGAGGCCAGGGCGCGGGCCTCGGCCTCGGAAGGCGCATCCACCCAGAGGGTCTGCACCCGGCCCTCCCGGCTGATCCAGCGGGCCAGCACCAGGGCCAGGGCTGGCGGGGCGGTCCAGCGCAGGCGGGCTCCGGGAGCGGCCATGGCTACCGCCGGAGGTTCAGCCAGGCGGAGCAGGTCGAGCAGTTCGGAGGAGGGTGCTTCCATGGACCTTTCAGAGTGCCTCAAGCAGGACCAGCGTGAAAGCTGGAACCACGATATGTCCGTTTGCCTCGCGTATCGGCGCAGCGGATCCCGAGAAGACAGAACGACCACGAAGGAAAAGAAAGGGGAAACACTCTCGCAGAGGGTCGCTGAGAGAACAGAGGACACAGAGGCAATCGTCAGGTTTGAATGCTCAGCGTCCTCCGCCCTCTCCTTTTTTCTCTGCGAGAGTTGTTAATCAGTTCTTCGTGGTCTTTCTGTCTTCCTGGTGAAGCAGTTTTTCTGACCCCCCGGGACGAGTCAGAGTTCCCGTACAGTCCAGTCCCTAGGCATGAGGACGCGCTCCCACCAGACGCCGCCCTCGGCGCGCTGGCCGACGGCGATGAACATGCAGACCTCGGCGCCTCGGGGCAGGCCCAGCAGGGCCTGGGCCCGCCAGGGATCGAAGCCTTCGATGGGGCAGCTGTCGTAGCCTTCGGCCCGCAGGGCGAGCATGAAGGTGGCGGCGGCCAGGGCCGTGCTCTTGTGGACCATGACCCGCAGGTCGCCTCGGGTGCCCAGGTTAGGGGTGGGGCGGAACAGCGACACGATGCGGGCCAGCCCCCGCTTGAGGGGACCCAGCAGGCCAAAGGGACCCGTGGTGTAGACCGTCGGGATGATGCGGCGGTAGTAGCTGCCCATGCTGGGGCGCAGGCTGCCTCGGGCCTCGAAGGTGCGCAGGATCTCATCCCGGTTGCGCCGCCAGGTCTCCCGGTGGGCCACCAGGGCAATGAGCACCGGGGCGGAGCGGACCGGTAGCTGATCCAGGCAGACGGCATTGGCCGCCCGGCGGACGGTCTCACTGCGGATGACCACGAACTCCCAGGGCTGGAGGTTGCTGGAGCTGGGTGCCCGGAGAGCCGCGTCCAGGGCCCGGTCCAGGACGTCCTGAGGCACCGGGTCCGGCAGGAAGGTGCGCACCGTGCGGCGGGTCTCCACCGCTTCCTGGAAGGTCAGCTCAGGCATCGGGGGCCTCCGCCAGGGGCTGGACGGCATCCGGCTCGACCACCGTCAGGCCCATGCGACGTCGGCTCCAGGCCCAGGCCTTGGCCAGGCTCATATCCTCCAGGATCTCGAAGAAGACGGGCACCACGATGAGGGTCAGCATGGTGGAGGTGATGAGCCCACCCACCACGGCGCGCGCCATGGGGGCACGCATCTCCGCACCTGCCCCCAGGGCCAGGAAGAGGGGCAGCATGCCACCGATCATGGCAAAGCTGGTCATGAGGATGGGCCGCAGTCGCACGGTGCCGGCCCGGATGATGGCCTGGCGCCGGGAGATGCCCTCCTCCCGCTCCAGATGCAGGGCGTGGTCCACCAGCAGGATCGCGTTCTTGGTCACCAGCCCCATGAGCAGGATCATGCCGATGCTGGTCATCATCGACATGTTGTCGCCAGTGACCAAGAGCATCATGACCATGCCCACCATGGACAGCGGCAGGCTGAGCATGATGGTGATGGGCAGCTTGAAGCTCTCGAACTGGCTGGCCAGCACGAAGTAGATGAAGAACACGGCCAGGAGCAGGGACTGGCCCATGTAGCCGGCGGTCTCCTTGCTGTCCCGGGTCTGGCCCAGGAACTCCACCCGCAGACCCTCGGGCAGCTTCCCGCTGGCCTTGAGGGCCTCAACCTTCTTGGCGGCGGCGGCGCTCACCTCGCCGAGGGTAGCCCCTTCGAAGTTGGCATTGACCTCCACCTCCTCCATGAGGTCGTGCCGCTGCAGCTTGGCGGGAGCGATGCCCTCCTCGAAGCGGACCACCTGGTTTAGGCGAATGAGCGGATGCTTCCCGCCACCAAGGTCCTTGGTGCTCTCCACGGTGAGGTTGGCCAGCTGGGTCGAGAGGCGCCGCTCCTGGTCGGCGAGGCGCACGCGCACGTCCCGCTGCTCGCCGGTCTCGTCCTCATACTTGGCCACCTTCTCGCCATCCACGAGGGGGCGCACCATGCGGGCCACGGCGGAGGGACTCACGCCCAGGTCCGAAGCAGCCTTGCGGTCCACCACCAGCCGCAGCTCGGGCTTGCCGCTATCCAGGCTCGTGGCGATGTCGACCGCCCCGGGCACGGAGCGCAGGGCCTCTTTCACGAGCGGGACGGCGCGGATCACGGACTCCCGGTCCGGAGCCTGCACGGCGATCATGATGGGGGACTGCTGGCCGAAGTCGTTGACGGTACCCACGGTGGTCTCGACCCCGGGCACGGCACGGAAGGCTTCCCGGATCTGGCGCCGGATCTGGATGTGGTGGGGGCGGCGGCCCTCCTTCAGCTTCACGTAGATGTTGCCGGAGTTGATGGTCCCGTTGAGGCCTGTGCCGATGGTGGTGTAGGCCAGCTCCACGCCGGGGGTGGCCTTGATGATGGCCTCGATGGCCTCGGCCTTCTGGCGCGTGGTCTGGAGGCTGGAGCCTGGCTCAGCCTTGAAGGACACCGCCAGGTCGCCCCGGTCGTAGTCGGGCATGAAGTTGTTGCCGAGCAGTCCGATGAGCGACATGGCCAGCACCCAGCTGCCGAAGCCGATCCCCATGACGGTCCACCGGTGCCCGAAGGCCCACTCGATGGCGGCTTTGTAGTAGATCTCCCAGCGGTCCAGCGTGCGGCTGAAGGCCTCGACACTGCGCATGATCGGGTTGGTGCCACGGTAGTGGACGTGGGCATCGGCGCTGCGCTCATGCTCGGGATCCGGCCAGACGGCGCTGAGCATGGGATCCAGGGTGAAGCTCACGAACAGCGAGACGGCCACAGCGAAGGCCACCACGATGCCGAAAGGAAAGAAGAACTTGCCCACGATGCCACCCATGAACGCCACGGGCACGAACACCGCAAGGATCGACAGGGTGGTGGCGATGACGGCAGGGCCGATCTCGGCCGTGCCCTCGCGGGCGGCGGTGACATGGTCCTTACCCATCTCCGCGTGGCGGGTGATGTTCTCCCGGACCACGATGGCGTCGTCGATGAGGATGCCGATGGCCAGGCTGAGGCCCATCAAGGTCATGGTGTTCAGGGTGAAGTTCAGGGCCTTCATGATGATGAAGGTG
>Ga0007794_10000444_pt1 | contig 12857 bp, 7 predicted proteins | sample CryBogmetaGMA5M_FD_60365 | JGI IMG/M metagenome (GOLD analysis project Ga0007794, IMG submission 60365) | Freshwater microbial communities from Crystal Bog, Wisconsin, USA - MA5M | ecosystem: Environmental > Aquatic > Freshwater > Lake | place: Crystal Bog, Wisconsin, USA | collected 2009-07-06
ACCCTGAACTCCAACACGACCTCCTACCTTCTCTCCCCCCTCCTGACCAATGGCATTGGCCACATTTCCTTCTGGTACCGTAAGTGGGGATCCCCTGGCACCCCCTCAGGGGCCCTCGCCGTTCAGGTCGCGACCTCGCCCTCCTCAACAAACTGGACCACCATCGCCTCGGTCACCAATATCACGGCCACGACCTATGCGTTCGTGAACATCCCTTGGGCAGACCTGAACAACCGGGCTGTGCGGATCCAAAACAACCCGGGCGGCGGCAATTCCCGCGTCAGCCTGGATGAAGTGGTCATCTCCGCTCCCGGCGCGAATGTTTCAATCACCAACGTGACCCTCAATCCCTCTGCGCCGATGGACAGTGATTCCATCGCTGTAACAGCGAAACTCGACAAGTACGGCTATCTGGATGCGATGACCGCAACCAATTACTGGAAACTGTCATCCGACACAAACTGGACTGCCGTCCCCATGGCCAGCAATGCCCCGACGGTATTCGCCACAGTCACCAGCATACCGGGCCAGGCGGCCTTCACTCCGATTGATTATTTCGTGCAGGTTACGCCCACCATCGACGGGTTCGGCACCTTTGTCAACACCACCACCAGTTCGATCACCATCCGCCCCCGGTCCGGCTACACCAACATGGTGGTGACCAGCCCGATCAACACCCCGCTCACCCTCACCTCAAACTACCTCTGGCAGGGAGTATCCTATGTGTCGAACACCCTCTCGGCCTTCAAATTCCAGGGAACCAGCAATGGCGTGACCACCCTGTGGGGTGACAGCAATCAGGTGCTCTCCAACATGATAGCCGCCGGCGACGGTAATGTCGGGGCGACCAATATCATCCTCTCCACGACCAACACCGGCCTCCATCTCTTCACGTTCAATGAGGCGGATTTAAGCTATAGCGTTCGCTCCTGTGTCCGGGAGGATTTCGAGGCATGGTCCCTCCAGGCCTTTGGCAACAAAACCAATAACCAGTGGATCCTGACCAACGGCTCTGTGACCAACGATGCGGCAGGCGCCCTGTCCGGACAGTACGCCATCCTGGACTCCAACACGACCTCCTACCTCCTGTCCCCTCTCCTGACCAACGGCATCGGCCATATCTCCTTCGGCTACCGCAAGTGGGGCTCGCCGGGAGCCCCCTCAGGTGCCCTCGCGATCCAGGTTGCCCCCACCCCGGCCTCAACCAACTGGCTCACCATCGCCTCCCTCAGCAACATTACGGCAACGACCTACTCGTATGTGACTATACCCCGGGCTGACCTGAACAACCAGGCGGTGCGGATCCTGAACAATCCCAGCGGCGGAAATTCACGGGTCAGTTTAGATGAAGTGGTCATTGCCGCCCCCGGCGCAGCTGTTTATGGTGCCAATTTGACCAACTCACCCTCTTCACCCGGTTCCATGGACGCCGTCACGCTCTCAGTCGACCTGACAACGAATGCCTGGGCGACCTTGACCAACGTGGTGGTCTGGTACCGGGGCGCCACCAATCTCTTGTTCCAATCGCTTCCCATGGTTACAAACGCCAGCAACCACTATGTGACCACCAATTCCCCGCCCTCCCTTCTTGGAACCGTCGAGTATGCCGTTGAATACCGTTACGCAGGCATTTTCGGCGTCGCCCCGCAATTTTATCCTGCTGCGGGAACCAATCAGCCCTCCCGTTACACCACCACCAACACCGTGAACGACTACCGCTTCGAATCCTTTGACTCCACCGCCAAATGGGGCGCACTACCATGGGCAACGTACACTAATGCAATAAACACGACCGGGTGGGCCGTCACCAATGTCAGGATCGTGGCAGACGCAACGGCACCATCACAGTCATACGCATGCCAGCTTTACAGCACGAATAACGCCACATTTATTATGAGCCCCGTGCTTTCAAACGGGGTCGGCTCAGTTGTGTTCTACGCCCGGCTCTTCAATATTAGTTATACAAACAGGGTCATTATCGAGTCTAGCTCCGGGGACGGGAACTGGACGGTTCGAGGACAAACCAATAATATTACGACTACCAATTGGATGACTTTCACAAACAGTATCCTCATCGGCAGCAACCAGTATGTTCGCCTAAGCAAACTGAATGCCGATGTGCAACGCAATGTGTTATTTGACAACATTTATTGCACCCCCTACCCCGCCAACATAGCCGTCACGAATATAAACTTAAGCCCCGGCTATCCAGCCGTCGGGCAATCCGTCTCAGCATCATGCGATGTGCTGTCACTCAACGCCGAGTATCCAGCCTTCAGCATCACCCCCACGCTCTACTGGCGTATCTCGGGCGGGACCACCAACGCGATTCCCATGGTCAACTCGTCGGGCAACTCCTACACGACCGGCTATCCCTTTGCCCTCACCAACGCCCCCCGCGACTACCCCGTAACGTACTGGATCAGTGCCGCATTTGCGGGTTATCACGCAATCTCTCCCGACGACCTGAGCCCGCGCAGCTCCGTGACAAATACCTTCAACGTGCGAGCCTTCTCATCATCCTACAGCAATGTTGCCGCCTCGCTCAACGGATCCAGCACGCCCGGACGGCTACTCACCAACAGCATCTGGCAGACTGTCGTCACGACGTCCGCCACCAACTCGCTCTCCTTCGCCTTAAGCGGCTATGGTTACAGCACCGGGACCGGTTACTCCACCAATATCATTCAATGGGGTAACACCAATAAATGGCAGACATCCTTCCCCCTTGCCGACGCCGCCACTACAGGACAGACCAACATCACCATCAGCGGCTCATTCGATAAGGGACAACAATTTGTGGTTCGGTTTGACGAACGCACAGGCCAATACCTGATCCTGCGGTGCGTCTCGCAGGATTTCGACGCAGGAAGCGGAAACGGAACCCCCTATTCACAACAATCGGTCAGCGGCAATGCAGCCGGGCAATCGCTCAACTTCAATGATTGGCCTGTCAACACCAGCCAATCCCGCCTCGAGGATTTCAATCAATACGGATCGCTCTGGCCATCCATCTCCAACTACACCGAATTTGGTAATGGCGGATATTTAGATTTTATTTCATGGGGGATGATCTATACAAACGCCTCCGGAACACCCATGATGCGGTCACAACCCTCTGTATTTTCCCCCGAGGATTCGTTCTTCGGTCAGGCAACTCATTGGGATCCGCAACCGACCATTAAGGGTATCGATACAATCACGATGAAGGTGAGAACCATCAGTAATTTTACCGCATCTGCCGCCTTCTATGTCATGCCAACCAATGGCGTGGATGCGGCGAATGACCTAAGAAATTATCCTGCCTGGGTAAAGCCCCCCATCGCTTCATGGTCTGGGATCTCGAACAACACCTCCACAACCACCCTCTCCTATTCCCTGAAAACAAACGCCACTATGGACGTCATTTACTCGGTAACGCAGAATGTTTGCATCGCAGAACTTTCGGTCAGTGACTGGTATGCCGTTGACAATTCGACCAACGGCTGGACGGCCTATCAAAGCTGGATTACGACGGTCGGTGGCGGAAATGCGTGCCTCTTCCAGGCATCGCGGTCGGCCCCCGGGACGGAACAATACCTCCTTTCGCCGGCGATTTCGGGTGGCGTCTCCACCATCAGCTTCGATTATTGCAGTCCCACGACCACTCCGACACATCTGTCGCTGGACGTGAGCTTCACTGGATCCCCCTATACGTGGACAAACATGCTGACAATCAGCAATGTCGTCTTCAATGGAACCGGCACCGACCTCACCACCCGCCAATACGCCCTGCTATCAGCAAGCTCTCCTATCTATGTCCGGATAAAAAACCTGACGCCGGCGCCAGGGGGACTCATCATTGACAACGTCCAGATCAGTGGCTTTGCCACCAGTAACGACTGGTACATGAACAGTGCGGCCATTAAATACCAAGCTCAAGCCTATCCGCCTGCGATCAGGCAGTTCTACATGGGCGCGGGCTATCTCAACAGCAATCGGACCTCGGAGATCAGCTCTACAACCGAATTGATCCCCAACACCAATGTCTTCCCCAGCATCCGCACCCCCTCCCTCGCCAACGGCATTGGCGGAATCAGCTTCTGGTACCGGAACTGGGCTTACAACAGCGCCATATCCCCTGCCCGTCTGGTTATCCAGAAATCAATAACCGGCAACTCCTCAGCCCCGGGCGACTGGTCTTATGTTGACTCGATCACCAACATCGTCAACACCAATGATTACCTGTTCTTCCAGACCTCCCTCTACGACACGACCAATCGCTACATTCGCATCTATAATGACGACACAAACGCAACGGCCGTGGGCCGCGTCTGCCTCGACGACGTGATCGTCACGGAACCACTGGCGAGCCGCCTGTTACTGAGCAATCTGGTCATCAACCCCGCCATTCCCCTCTACACCAACACGGTTGATGTCGCCGTTGACGTCTACAACCTCTTCTACGCCCCAACCGGCCTGACCCTGACTGCTTACTACGGCACAGCCTCCTCCTACACAGGACTGGCTTCCGCAGGCCTTTCATCGCGCCCCATGAGCTGTGTCGCCAGTAATCTGACCACGCCGGGACAATGGTACCGCTACCAGACTTCAGCGGCCATCCCCGCCCAGACCAGTGACACCTTCGTCAAATACTATGTCAGCGCCGCCTTTGGCGGATATCACACGGAAGCCAGCAGCCCGCAAACCAATAACCAATTCACGACCTATCCCTCCTGGCTGTATCCCCTGAACAGCGTCAACGGGACCAACTCGGCCTACTATGTTGTGTTCTCATGCCCGACAGGCGCCGTATGGATCAACGAATTCAATACTTTTGACGGAAGTTATAACGCCGACAACCAATTTCTGGAGCTTTGCGGAAAGTATGGATACGACATCCGCAACTGGCCCCTGCAAATTCTTGATTATCTGGCCAAGACGCAGGCAGTTTACACCATCACGAACAGCACAACATTTAACAACACTACAAATGGATTCGGGTTCTGGGTTATTGGCAAGACTACCATTGCAGAAAGACAACAAACCTTAACCAACGACTTTCCCTTAACAGGCGGATTCCGCTTGAGTCGCCCCTCCGGCGTCACTGTTGACGCAGTTTCTTATTCAATCAGCGGTGGAACCACCCCTACCATCTTGACGAATATGGGATTCAAATACGCCGGCAAGGATGACGATTATCTCGACACATCCATGATACTGACGGGGTCTAATACTAACGGGTTGATCTGGGCTCTTGGAAATGACGGCTCTTATAGCCCCGGCCAGATCAATAGCGGAGAGACTCTGTTTGGGCTTGTAACAACAGGGGACACGAATCCACCTGTCATCAACATCTATTCGTTCCGGGTCAACACCAATATCTGGATAGAATGCGGCGGAACGAATAATTGGGTGCCGACACCGTGGTATTCAACAAACCTGATGAACACGAATGGATGGTCGGTTGTGACTCCGTACGGAAGCACCTACCCGACGCTGTCGCCCAGCAATACCTATACGATCAACTTCCCCAAGGCCCCATTCACAAATAGCCCCGTCTACTTCTTCAAAGTGGTTACCACCAACGCGCCGTAAAGACATGCTGACTATTGTCAGCGGGCACTTAAAACCAGCCAGTCATGGGCGGAATCAACCCAGCCACTATTATGCGACAATCCTACCGCCATACACAACCATCAGAATTCAAAACATCTTCGAAGGTAAAGACTTACAGCGTGCATAGGACATCATAATGCCAATGCGTTCCTCCGCCTGGGTGGCTGGATAACAAGTGCCCACAGGTGGCTGGTTTTAATGTGCCCGGTGACACTATTAATCCGGCCACTAAATAGTAGCGAAAATCAAGACTCACCACCCGCCTGGAATACCAGGCTTGAGACACCGAGACACAGAGAGGAAGCCCTTCGACCATGCTCAGGGCAGGCAAGGAAGAGAAGAAAATGTTGTGCGATTTTTCCGTCTGGTGAGTACACCAGCCAAAAAAATCGCACAACACCTCTCTGGGAGTAATTTCAAGAGAAAGAGGAGATGGGACAACGAACAAAACCTCTCCTCCCCATCTTAATCTTCCTTCAAGAGGGGTTGCGGGAATTTAAGGCGGTGTACGCGCCACCTTCAATTCCCGCAACATTTTCGCTGCGGCAGGGAATTCTCGGTGCCTCAGTGCCTCTAGCCGTACTCGGCGGGTGGTGAATCTTATTCGGCGCGCGGGACTCGCTACTATTTAGTGGCCGGAGTAATAGTCGGCGGGGACTTCGCTCACCTCAGGTTACTGGCCCTGCCAAAATACAGGATCTTTCTCAGGGTAGGGCGAAGCCTCCGGCTGAGCCGGCGGATATCTTCTAGTCGTTATTGAGTGGAAGAACCATCCGGATCACACAGGGATGAATGCCTTCGGCATTAGGGAGTGGATCGCGCCAGACCTCAGCGATACCTCGCACCTCGGCCAGAACACTCTTATCGTCCATCAGGGGTACATATTTGGCAGCTTGGGCATAAAGCAGGATCATAAAGTACTGCTGGCGCGTATTGAAAAGGCCCGCGGAATTGCGCAAAACAGATTCCTTCTGGAAAGGGGTCCATCCACTCAGCGTTGCCGTGTTGAACACATTCGTCGCATGCCCGATGTCCGACAACATGGTAAAGCTACACCGCGCCGGATTCTGGTTCGTATCCGCCCAGAACCCCGCCAAGGCCCTCGCCTGAGCTGGCGTAAGGGTTGTGACGGGCGTTTCACCGGGATAATTATTCACGGGCATATCCGTGAAGGCAGCTGTCAGGACATCAATTTCCCCACTGTTCGGGTTGACAAACCCCTTCATCGCCGTATTCGTCCCCAGCGTGAAATGATCGAGAACTCTATCAATTGGGAAGGCAACTCCTCCGTCATAAAGATGAATAGAGCTCCACTTGTAATCCACCGGCGAAGCAGACTGACCTCGCAGGAGATAGGTCAATTCAGACACACTAACTAACGGGCGGTTAGCCACATACATATCGTAATGGCCATCCGAATCAGTATGCGTGAGCCATTTCGTTGTGGCGGTGTTTGTCCACGTGAGAGTATTGTTATTGGCCCTGACTATCCAATGGCTCACATCCCAGTTAAACCGCGGATCTATCACCTCGGCATCCGTCACGACGCCACTACTCTTTGCACTTGGCGGATTTGGAATTGTCATCACCGGCATAATAAGGTCCACAGTCGTGTTGGTCGGCCATGGCGATGCATCCACTAGGGGGCCTGTCGCATTATTGGCATGCATCAGCATGTTGATTTTAACTTTAAACTGTACATTGCTCCCCATAAAGGCCGAATAACTTGTACTTGGAATTTTAAATAATGCCGAAAATGGAGTCGGATTAGCAAATTGAGAACCGGCACTATAATTTGCAGGAACGGCGCCGGACAAATTCGGAGGTAACGGGAATGTCGCTGGCGTCGCATTCGTACGCTCAAAGCTAACACTATATTCTATCCAATAGTTTTTCGTTGAAGGCTGAACAAATGGATAGAACCATTCCATGTAAACACGTCCATGCATGCTGAAGTTTGTATCTATTCCAAAAACATAGGTGTTCGTCACCAATATCTCATTAAACATCGGCACGGATTCAGTACAGGCAGAGCCGAGGTCACGGGGCACATCATCCGCATCCACATAATCCAGAAGATTCTGGTACACAAACTCCGCCTGACTCGCATCAATCCCGCTGCCAACAAGTCCTTTGACGATATCTGCGTGCCGGTTCGTCAAGGCATTTTCATCCCCGCTCAGATCCACCAGGGTAATGTTGGTTCCACCGACATAGCCCGTCGGGAAATAGGAAAAACAAACGAAGTTCGACACAGGCTGACTCAAGGCACCAGACGCCTGTCCCTTGTAGCCAAACTCCTGTATCGTCTCATAGGGCCTGCCGGCGACCAGCGCCGTGGCACCCGCAGCACCCGCAACATCCTGACATGCCGGAAGCTGGATCTCGTTGATACTGACACCGTTGCCGCGTGGCGTCACCCCGTCCCCCGAGGTGTTGGCGTCCAGAAGGCCGGAGCAGTTGACCACCAGATAACCAATGCGCCCATCCACGCCGACATCAACCCACCGAGGGGTGGGATTTTGATTGGCCCCCAGCGCGGCGCGCGGAATCCAATTCAACACATTGGTGTTATTGACGCCCGATACTGCAATGCCCGCGCCATTGCCCGACTCCAGGACATTCCAGCCGGGATATGGCTTGTTTACCAGATTAGTGTTAATCGCCTCCAGTGCCATGTTTAATGCCACGGGAAGAAGCTGGCGGGCAACAACGCCGCTTTTAAAACTGCCGGCCGCCACGCGCTCGGTCCGCATATAGATTGAAAACGTGATCCCCATGACCACCATCAGGGCCAGCATGCCAATCACAAGAATGAGCGCCACGCCCTGTCGATCACGGCAATTCACCATCGCAAGAGGCGTCCCTCCAGCCCCAGCCTCGTTTTGTTGTTTAAGACTTTTGATTTTCATAATTCACAAGGCCTACGCCATTACATTTTGTATCGGTTCCGGTTCAAGAAATAGGCGCGGGATTGATAAAGGCTATTAGTCACAACCTCGTTGGTCACCGTCACGATCACGTCAACATATTTAGGCATACCCCCCAGCATCACTGGGGCAGGCGAAAACTCAAAATTTTTCAATCCCTCAGCCAAATTCGTGCCGTTGCGTGTGAGCGCCCCGCTAATGTACATGTAACTAACCGAAGAAATCGCAGGATTGGCACTCGCCACACCCAAAACCTTGAAACTCGCCGCGCCAGCACTTGCGCTAAAGTTGTCGGGTAACGCGGCGGATATCTCTTGCGCCACATAATCGGCAACCCCTCTCCCCATCATGTCCAGCTCCGCCTTGTTCATGCCCGCATCCCAGACGGCAGAGGACCGCCGAAAGATCAGGCTAACAATGAGAACGATAATCACCAGAACAGACATGGCCACCAGAAGCTCAATCACAGTGAAACCGGGCTTAGGCCGCTTCCCTGCTTCAGGAACGCTATGAGAATATGGCTTTTGATTCATTGTTAAAACCTAGAGAAGACGAACTCCGTGTAAAACACCGAAGGATAAGTCAAGGCTCCATGTTCCCCATTCACCACCTGAAGAGTGGCTGAATAACGATTTGAGTCTGAGGTGTTAATGGTGAGTGTGTACCGGTTCTTTTCAGTTCCGCCACTAGGGAAAACAACGGGCACAAAACTTGCGGTCGCCCCCACAACACCACTAGTAACGTCCCCCAGAAAGGTTGAAGTATTGCACCAGTCGCTCCAATTCGTAATGGTTGCGGCATTCCCGTGCATTCCATTCAGGATCGTCTCGGCAAACAAGCCGCACTTGGTGTCGTCCGCACCCTCCTCCGCCGAACGGAGCCCGGAAGGAAAAAGGCTGAAGACGGCAAGCAAGCCAACCCCCAGAACCAGGACAGCCAGCGCCACTTCAATGAGGGTAAACCCCGTCCTGCCCCCCTTACCCGCCATCGCCGGAGTTGTGTTGTTTGTTCCGTGCATCATCCACCCTCACTCACTTTGGTCACCCCCGTCAGGGGCCACACGGTGATCTTCCGTGTGTCAGGAGTCGCCGCTTTCTGTTTCGCCGTCTCAACCAGGTTTACCACCTGCGGCCCGGAGGCATTCACCGTTCCCACGGGAGTAAAGGTGACGCTTGGAACTGAACCCGTAAACTTGATGCCCTTGGGCAGATAGACCGTCGCGTGCACACTGTTCGTCCCGCTGTACGACGTCGATTTCGTACTCATGTAATCCCCGTTTGGATCAGAAGTCAGGGTAACCGTAACCCTTAACCGCTTTGTGACGGCCTGCTGCCTGGCGAGGAGCAATGTTGTGCGTACGCCCGAAACAGCCCCCCGCATTTCAGCCCCGCGGCGCATCCCCAGCCAACCCGTCAAGCCAATGCCCATCATCATGATCATGATTCCCATGACAACAAGCAGCTCCAGCAACGTGAACCCCGCACGTGCCGTCTTTATTTTTAGGGAGTAATCCACCATGTGTCCTCAATATTGGGCCGATATATCATCACCGTTTCCCAAAATGCCATCCTTGCCGGCAGACTTAACCTGAACCGAGTTGTTCGTCACATCTATGGTCACCACATAATTTGCTTTGCTTTTGAAGGGATCACAAAGAGATGCTGATACATTAGCGTTGATATTCGTCAGTTCAAGGTAGTTCCGTCTGGTATTATTGATCTTCACCAACATGTTGAAAACCTCGTAATTCTTGTTCGACCACACGCCGCCGCTATTGGGATTAGCAGAGGCGGGAATGGGCCAATCCCCGACCTCCGCATGATAGGCCCTCACGGCCAATGCCAAAGCCCTCACCTCGGTCTCCGCCTGTCGACTCAGGGCCTTATCCTTGACGCCGCGCAGGGCTGCCATCAAGATCGACACCATAATGCCGATTACGGTAATCACGACCAGCAATTCGATGAGCGTAAACCCTGCCCGCCGCGCCATCACAGCTGATTTGTTTTCCGCTCCGCGCATAAAGTATGGCCTCACTCCCAGCTCTTGACATCATCCTTCGTGCCTTCGACCCCGTCCCTACCCTTGGACCAGACCCCTATGTCACGATATACGGTTATCCCGCCAAACAGGGTGATCGTTCCACTAAGGTCACCCAGCCCCACCCTGAAAATGTTCCCCGGCGCCTTTGTGGAATTATACCAGGGATCAACAAACGCACCCGCGGCATTCGTGGAGCTGCCGTCAAACTCCATGTAGATCACGCCCTTAGGATTCGTGCCCCGCAGGACATTGACCTTCGCGGCATCCATGTCATAGTTCCCCTGCGACAAAGATGCCGCCGACCATGTCCTGTAATCACTCAACAGGGCACGCCACGCGGTATCCAATTGTTTGACATCCGCTTTGGCCTTGGTTTTCCTCGCCGTCTCGCGCACATAGGAGAAAGCAGGAAACAACAAGCCGGCCAACATCATGATGATCGCGACGACCACCAGCAACTCAATCAAGGTGAACGCCCCGCGCACTCGAGGAGCAGATTGGTTTAAGCACTTGTCAGACATCGCATCAGTCCTTTCCTCTCCAAATCATTGATCGCCCGTGAGAACACCGATGTCATCGTTATCATTGGTTGTGGGACCATCAGACCACAGCCTGTACCCCTGATACCCATCGGCTTTCGAAACCTCATAATGCAACGAATGGCCCCAGGCATCACTTTGGATCGACTTGGTATGATTGGTGAAATAGGGCGTATATTGACCGGCCATGAATTGAACGCGGTTTGACGGGTTGTCTGATTGCCCTCCCAGCACCTGATCGAAATAGTGATTCCACTTGGCCGCCTTGTCAAAATACTCGAGAAAGTAAACCAATCCGGTCGAGACAGGCCAGGACGTTACAGTCGGATACTTCGCGGCAAAGCCCGGATCCATCCAGGTGTACTCCAGCGTGCTGACCGGGGGGTATGATCCATACTCTGAATAATATGCTCCCAGTGAATTCTTCACCTGCTCAACCAACCATGTGGTTTTGGAGACAGCGGCCTTCCGATTGGCGAGTGACATGAGTTTCATGGAGATGCTGAACAATATCAGGATGATGGCCACCACCACCAGCAGCTCAATCAGCGTAAAAGCTTTTTTCTTCAGACTGGCGCGCTTTTTCATATCCTCCTCATTTAGTTCAGATTACCTCATTCCCGCTTTGGAAACAAGGCAATCGGACCGCCGAACCCATAACGAATAACCAGAAGCAACTTTACAAATTCCCGATGATCGAAACCAGCGGCAGGAACATGGCGATCACGATCGTTCCCACGATAACAGCCAGCAAGATGATCATGATTGGCTCAATGACCGACGTCAAGGCCTCCACCGCCGTATCCACTTCATCATCATAGGTTTCCGCGATCTTCATCAGCATCTCGGGCAGGGCGCCGGTCTCCTCCCCCACTTGGATCATACTGACCACCATGGAGGGAAACACCCCGGATGCCTCCAGGGGCACCACAATCGTCTCACCCTCCTTCACGCTGTCGTGCACCGTGGCCACCGCTTTCGACAATACGGCGTTATTTGTGACCTCACGCACGATATTCAAGGCCTGAAGGATCGGCACGCCGCCGGTCAGCAGGGTTCCCAGTGTCCGGGCAAAGTTTCCTATAGCCGTCTTCCGCAACAAGGTCCCGAAAACCGGAATCTTCAGCTTGATCCGGTCCAAGGATTGCTGGCCATTGGCCGTCTTGCTGAGAGTCTTGAAGGAGAACACCAGAGCCACAATAACAATCAACCCGATGTACCATTGCTTAATCATGAACTCACTGGCCCCGATCACCATCTGGGTCAGCAGCGGAAGGCCTCGGCCCTGCAGCAGGTCATCAAAGATTTCCTTGAATTTGGGAATCACAAAGACCATCAGCACCGCCAGGATGACCACGGCCATGACCAAAACCACCATGGGATACACCATGGCACCCTTGACCTTGCTCTTGATTTTCTGGCTCTTCTCCATGAATTCAGCCAGACGGGTCAGGATCGCCTGGAGCGCACCGGAGGCCTCGCCGGCCTTGACCATGTTGATGTAGAATTGGGTAAAGACGTTGGGATACTGGGCCAGCGCCTCGGCAAAGGTGCTGCCGCCCTCAACCGACTCGGCCATCCCCTGCAGCGCCGACCGGAACTGGGGAGTTTTCTCCTGCCGCTGGAGCACATGCAGGCTTTTCAACAACGGCAATCCGGCATCCACCAGCGTCGCCAATTGCCGCGTGAAAAGCATGATCTGCTTGGAGGCAACCTTTCCCTGGGTCAGCTTGCCCAGGAAACCCGGCAA
>Ga0007794_10000445_pt1 | contig 12847 bp, 8 predicted proteins | sample CryBogmetaGMA5M_FD_60365 | JGI IMG/M metagenome (GOLD analysis project Ga0007794, IMG submission 60365) | Freshwater microbial communities from Crystal Bog, Wisconsin, USA - MA5M | ecosystem: Environmental > Aquatic > Freshwater > Lake | place: Crystal Bog, Wisconsin, USA | collected 2009-07-06
GGGCACAAATTTCACCGTGCCAGGTGCTACTTTTTCAATAGCTACTTGCGCAGGTACGGCAAGGGCTAGAAGCACATTTTGTGTTGAAACCCGGCTGGATTCAGTCGCCATGCCGTGCACCACCACCGGCAGGCCTTCGCGTGCCAGCAGCAAGGCCAGCAAGGGCGTGAGCACCGGCAGTTTGCGTGCACCGTTGTAGCTTGGCAGCACCACGGCAGTGCGGCCTTGTGTCGGGATTTTGTGCAGCCGGGCATGGGTGGCGTCCAGAAAACCGGCCATCTCTTCAGGCGTTTCGCCTTTGATGCGCATGGCCACGCAAAAGGCGCCTATTTCAAAATCAGTCACCGAGCCGTCGAGCACTTGCCCGAACAGGTCTGCGGCTTGTTCGCGGCTGAGAGAACGGGCGCCGTCTTTGCCGCGCCCAATTTCCTTGATGTAGTGACTGATGCCCATGTGTTCCTATGACTTGTTGATACGGGCGTACAAAGTGGTTACTTTGTCCATGACCTGAAGCAGATTTTCGCTGGTCACAAAGACATCGCTGGCTCCCCGTCCATTACTTGTGGCGTGGGTCTTCAGGGTGGTGTCGAAAAACAGCCATTGCGCATCCGCCAGCACCAGCTCCTGCTTGATCTCGGCGCTCGCTTCTGGCGCGTTGCGCAAGGTTTCAAGTGCTGCGACGAACTCAGTGCGGGCTTTGCTCAATTCCGCGCTCGAGGTGGTGGTGTCAATCTTCCAGGCCATCGACAGGTAGTACTTGGCCATGCGTTGCGACAGCATGCGCTGGCGCCCCGCGATGTTGACCAATTTACCGACCGGCTTGCCCGACATTTGCTCCAACAGCCCGGTGCCCTTGTTGGCCAGCGCCAGCACCTTCGCGTCCTGCACTAACAGTTCTGCGGCTTTAGTGGCTGCAGGCGTGGTGCCCACCAACAGTGATTTGTAGACCGACCACTCGCTTTCAAGCTGGGTGTAGGTGTCGCGCACCGGGCCGGCTGGGGCGAAGGACTTGAGCTCAACCAACTGCCGGTCAAAAAGGGCCAGGGACTGGTCCAGCACCTTGGCGGCGGCGGGGACTTGGACTTGTTGGCCCAGGCATAAATAGGCTTTGGCCATGCGCTGTGACAGCATGCGTTGGCGTCCGGCCTTGTTGATGGCGTCGTTCATGTCGCTTACCTGAGCCGGTGCCGCCAAGGCCGTCGAGGCAGCCCAGGCTAAGAATATTCTGCGGTTCAATTTCAGGGTCATGGAAATGATCTCGGTTAATCCGGGGGCATCCCGGCACGGGGCTGACTTGGCGTGAACCGGATTGTCCGGGGTATGCACCGTGTTTTCCATGAAGTAGAACAAGGGCATTCACGGTTTATGCAACCCTGAATGCCCTGCACTCAGGCGGTTTGGGGTGCCGCGATGCAGGCCTTTACCATTCGCTGCAGTTGCGGCACACAGGAGCCGCAATGGGTGCCGCATTTCAGTGCGTTTTTCAGGGAGGCAAGGCGTTCGGGGGCTGAGCCCTGGGCTTGGTCCAGGTGCGCCTCAATCGCCATATCGGTCACGTTGAAGCAAGCACACACGGACTTGCCGCGCGATACCACTTGCACCGGTGGATTGGCACCGGGCAGGAGCAGGGCGCGGCCATATTCCTGGGCTGGCAGCTCTTCTTGCAGCAGCGTGGTGATCCAGCTTTGAGCGCTGGTGTCGCCGGCCAGCAGGAAACCTTCCAGCGTGGCGTGGTCCTCGCCCCGTTGCAGCAGCGCAGCCCGGCGCTGACCCCGTTTTTTGTCGGCGTAACGCACCACATACGGGTTGTCCAGATTCAGCAGCGACTCGATCTGTGACAGCAACGCGTCGTCTGGTGCCTCGGTGTGACTGGCGCGAAACAACAGGCCGGTTCGCTCTGACGTGGGGCTGGAGAAAGGCACACAACTTGCGAAAGAAAACTGCGCCATCAAGGGCTTGAGCTCCGAGTGCGCGGCCAGCACATGGTCGCCCGGCAGCCAGGCCACCGCCAGCAGCGACCAGGGCAGTTCGGCCTTCAGGACCTTGACGGCGGCGTGTTTGAACTCAGGCTGTTTGGAGACCGGGCAAAAGGCCGAGGTGGTGAGGGCGTTGACGCCCGCCAACCGCTGGCCGGTGGCGCTGATACCACTGATGCATTCCTCGCCCCAGTGCATCGCCATGAAGACCTGGCTAATGCCCAGCTCGAGGCTGGCTTGCACCGGCACCAGAATGGAGCCGCGCTTGCTGGTGAGGTGCACCAAATCGCCCTCTTTTAAAAGGCGGCGTGCCATGTCTTGCGGGTTCATTTGCAGCGCTGGTTCGCTGACGTGACCAAACAGCTTGCCCAGCGTGCCGGTGCGGCTCATGCCGTGCCACTGGTCGCGCAGGCGCCCGGTGGTGAGCGAGAACGGGAATCGTGATTCGCGTGGCTCGGCGACGGGTTGGTAGGTGGCATTGATGAAGCGGGCGCGGCCGTCGGGGGTGGGGAAAATACAGTCTTGGTATAGCCTTGGTTGGCCGTGGCTTGCGCCTTCGGGCATCGGCCATTGTTGGGGTGAGTCCTCCAGCGCGGCGTAACTCAGGCCGGTGATGTCGAGGTCGCGGCCCCGGGTCGATTCGCGGTGCTCGTGCCAGATGGATTCCGGGGTTGGGTAGGGAAAAAGGGTGTGCTTCGGTCCGATCCCCATGGCTTCGAGCCGGTGTGCAAAGTCGACACCGATTTGCCAGTCGTGGCGTGCTTGGCCGGGGGCGCTCACGGCGGCGCGCACGCGGGAGATGCGGCGTTCGCTATTGGTCACCGTGCCTTCTTTTTCGCCCCAGGTGGTCGCGGGCAGCAACAGGTCAGCGTAGCGACAAGTGGCCGTGGTGGCGAAGGCTTCTTGCACCACCACGAACTCGGCGCGCGCCAAAGCACGGCGCACGGTGGTCTGGTCGGGCATGGATTGCGCGGGGTTGGTGCAGGCAATCCACAGCGCTTTGATCTCGCCATCGGCGGCGGCCTGGAACATCTCAATCGCCGTTTTTCCCGGTTTGGCGGGCACGTCGGGGATACCCCACAGCGCCGCCACTTCGGCGCGGTGCACAGGGTTGCTCAGGTCGCGGTGCGCGGACAGCAGGTTGGCCATGCCGCCAACTTCGCGTCCGCCCATGGCGTTGGGCTGGCCGGTCAGTGAAAAGGGTCCGGCGCCGGGTTTGCCGATCTGCCCGGTGGCGAGGTGCAGGTTGATCAGCGCGGTGTTTTTGGCGGTGCCGCTGCTGGACTGGTTCAGGCCCTGGCAGTAGAGGCTGAGGGTCGGTGTGCGGCTGGTATTTGCAAAGCTGGTGCCTTGCGTGCCATCTGGCAAATTGGCTGTGCCCTGCAGCCCTGCAAACAGTTGAGCCGCCTTGAATAAATCTTCTTTGGCGATGCCGCAGGTTTGCGCCACCACGTCCGGCGTGCAGTCTCGCACGGTGGCTTTGAGAGCATCAAAACCCGTGGTGTGGGCGCCCAGATAGGCGGTGTCTATCCAGCCTTCCCACAGCATGATGTGCAGCATGCCGTTGAACAGCATCACGTCGGTGCCGGGTTGGATGGGTAGAAATAAATCAGCAATCTCGGAGGTGTCGGTTCGGCGCGGATCGCACACCACAATTTTCAAAGCGGGGTTGGCGCGGCGGGCATCTTCGATGCGGCGAAACAGGATCGGGTGCGCGTAGGCGGTGTTGGAGCCGACGATAAAAATCGTGCCTGCATGGTTCACATCGTCGTAGCAGGTGGGGGGCGAATCCATGCCCAGCGTCTGCTTGTAGCCAGCCACCGCGCTGCTCATGCACAGACGCGAATTGCTGTCGATGTTGTTGGTGCCGATCAGGCCTTTGGCCAGTTTGTTGAAGACGTAGTAGTCCTCGGTCAGCAACTGGCCAGAGATGTAGAAACCCACCGCATCGGGGCCGTGTTCGGTGATGACTTGGCTGAATTTGTCGGTGGCCAGGTTCAGCGCGGCGTCCCAACCGAGGCGCTGCGGTGCCACGCCGCGTTGCAGGCGGCGCATCGGTTGTAGCAACCGGGTTTGCTGCGAGACGCTGGCGCTGGCTGTGAGGTGCAGCGTGGCGCCCTTGGTGCAGAGTCGCCCGAAGTTGGCCGGGTGATCGGGGTCGCCGCGCACCCCGGTGATCTGGTTGCCAGCGGTTTCGATGACAACGCCGCAGCCGACGCCGCAGTAGGGGCAGGTGGATTTGGTTTCCATCATGGCAGCCTTCATCAGCGTGTGGGTCAGGTCGTCAACGCTGCTTTGCAAGCCGGCCCGGCGGTGGGCGTCGTGAGGTCCAGCGCGTGGCTGGCGAGTTCATGCGCATCCAGCAGCACCGCACCGTCTTCCACCTTCACGCTGAATTTGGGCGTGCAGCCCTCGTCAGGCGCTGCTGCCTGGCCGGTGCACATGCCTATGTTCCAGTTGTGCAGCGGGCAGGCCACGCTGCTGCCAAACACAATGCCTTGCGACAACGGGCCGCCCTTGTGCGGGCAGCGGTCGAGCAGGGCAAACACCTCGTCCTGGGCGTTGCGAAACACCGCCACGTCCATGCCTTGCGGACGCGCCACACAGCGGGCACCCAAAACCGGGATATCCGATACCAGACAGATTTTTTTCCAGTTGCTCATTTGTCAATCTTTCTGCTATATTTTTTATAGCTTCTTGCGCAAGTAATACGGGGGCTAGAGGCTTATTTCTTATGAATATATAGCGTTCAGGCCGGGATCGCCAGCTTGTCGAACTGCCGGGTATCGACCTCGGCTTTGTCGAACTCAAACCACGGATCGGGCTCGCCGTCCAGTGCAAACTGCAGGTTCTCCCACAGCGCTTGGCGGCCTTCGTGGTCGTCCAGAATCTTCTTCTTGACGTAGTCCAGACCGACGCGGTTCACGTAATGCACGGTGCGTTCCAGGTACCAGCCCTCTTGCCGGTACAACTCAATGAACGCGCCGGTGAACTCCAGTACTTCGGCACTGGTTTTGAGCTTGACGAAGAAGTGCGCCACTTCGGTTTTGATGCCGCCATTGCCCGCCACATACATCTCCCAGCCGCTGTCGACGCCGATGATGCCGACGTCCTTGATGCCGGCCTCGGCGCAATTGCGCGGGCAACCGCTGACCGCGTATTTGACTTTGTGCGGGGCATACATGCGCCACATGGCGCGCTCCAGGTCCTTGCCCATTTGCGTGCTGTCTTGCGTGCCCATGCGGCACCATTCCGAGCCGACGCAGGTTTTGACCGTGCGCAGTGCTTTGGCGTAGGCGTGGCCGCAAGGCATGCCGATGTCTTTCCAGACGTTTTGTAAATCTTCCTTCTTCACCCCCAGCAAGTCGATGCGCTGGCCGCCGGTGACCTTGACCGTAGGAATGTTGTACTTCTCCACCACGTCGGCAATGCGGCGCAGTTCGCTGGCGTTCGTCTCACCGCCCCACATGCGCGGGATGACGGAGTAGGTGCCGTCCTTCTGGATATTGGCGTGGCTGCGCTCGTTGATGGCGCGGCTTTGCGGGTCGTCCTTCGCAAGTTTGGGCCAGCTGCTGGTGACGTAGTAGTTGACCGCCGGGCGGCAGCTTGGGCAGCCGTTGGGCGTCTTCCATACCATGAATTTATAGACGCTGTCGATAGTCAGCAGCTTGTTGTTTCGAATGGCTTCGCGCACCGCCTGATGGCCGTGGTCGGTGCAGGCGCATAGGGCCTTGGTCTTGGGCGTGGCCGAGTAGTCGCCACCCGCCGTGAACATCAGCAGTTGCTCCACCAGCCCGGTGCAGGAGCCGCACGATGCGCTGGCTTTGGTCTGCTTGCGCACTTCGTCCAGCGTGAACAGCCCTTTGTCCTTGATCGCTTTGCAGATGGTGCCTTTGGTGACGCCGTTACAACCGCAAACTTCGTCGCTGTCCGCCATGGCTGCGGCCTTGTTGTGGCCTTGGTGGCCGACATCGCCGATGTTGGACTCGCCAAACATCAGCTTGTCGCGGATGTCAGAAATTGAGCGGCCATCGCGCAACAATTTGAAGTACCAGCTGCCGTCCACCGTGTCGCCGTAGAGGCAGGCGCCGATCAACTTATCGTCCTTGATGACCAGCTTTTTGTAGACGCCCGCAAACGGGTCGCTCATCACGATTTCTTCGGTGTTCTCGCCGCCCATGAACTCGCCAGCGCTGAATAAATCAATGCCGGTGACCTTGAGTTTGGTCGAAGTCAGCGAGCCCAGGTAGCGACCAATGCCGAACTCGGCCAGGTGGTTGGCCGCTACTTTGGCCTGTTCAAACAAAGGCGCGACCAGCCCGTAGGCTATGCCGCGGTGCGCCGCACATTCGCCGACCGAGTAGATGCGGGCATCGGTCACGGTTTGCAGCGTGTCGGTGACGACAATGCCCTTGTTGCAGTGCAAGCGCATGGACTCGGCCAATGCGGTGTTGGGACGAATGCCCACGGCCATCACCACCAGGTCGGCGGGCGCCACGGTGCCGTCCTTGAATTTGATGGCGGTGACGCGACCCTCCGGCCCGCCCACCAACTCTTGTGTCTGTGCGCCCAACAGGAATTTCAGGCCGCGTTCTTCCAGAGATTTTTGCAGCAGTTTGCCGGCCACGCTGTCCAGTTGGCGCTCCATCAGGGTCGGCATCACATGCACCACGCTCACCGTCATGCCACGCAGCATCAGACCGTTGGCTGCTTCGAGTCCGAGCAAGCCGCCACCAATGACGATCGCGTGCTGGTATTTGGTCGCAGCGTCGATCATCGCGTTGGTATCGGCAATGTCACGGTAGGCAATCACGCCTGCCAAATCCTTGCCGGGAATGGGCAGGATGAAAGGAGTAGAGCCGGTGGCCATCAGCAGGCGGTCGTACCCGGTGCTGATGGTTTCGCCCGTTGCGTTGGTGGCATGCACCAGGCGCTTGATGCGGTCCACTTCGGTGACTTTCCAGCCTGCATGGAGGGTGATGCTGTTGTCTTTGTACCAGTCCCATGAGTTCAAAATGATCTCGTCAATGGTCTGCTCGCCAGCCAGCACGGGCGACAACAAAATCCGGTTGTAGTTGGGGTGTGGCTCGGCGCCAAAGACGGTGATGTCGTACAGGTCGGGCGCTATTTTCAGCAGCTCTTCGAGCGTGCGGACACCGGCCATGCCGTTGCCAATCATGACGAGTTTTTGTTTGGTTTTGGGGGCTGCGCGCATGTCCATGATGGTTCCTGTTCGGTGTTGGTTACGCAGCTTTCTCTACATGCGACTGGCGCGTGTAGAGAAAGTCAATCACGGCCTTGCGGTAGTGCAGGTACTGGGCGCTGTCGGCCAACTCCACCCGGTTGCGCGGGCGTGGCAGATCGACGCTGAGCACCTCGCCGATGGTGGCGCTGGGGCCGTTGGTCATCATCACAATCTTGTCGGACAGCAGCACCGCTTCGTCCACATCGTGCGTCACCATCACAACCGTGCTTTGGGTCTTGGCGACGATTTGCAGCAACTCGTCTTGCAGTTTGGCGCGGGTTAGGGCGTCGAGCGCTCCAAAGGGCTCGTCCATCAGCAGCACTTTGGGTTCCATCGCCAGGGCCCGGGCAATGCCGACGCGCTGTTTCATGCCGCCCGAGATTTCGCCAGGGCGTTTTTGCGCGGCAGCGGTCAAACCGACCAAGGCCAGCGCGGCATCGGTGCGGGTCTTGAGCTGGGCTTTGTTCTCGGACGAGGCGCCAGTGGTTTTGTTGGCCGCACCAAAGACGCGCTCAATGCCGAGGTACACGTTCTCGAAGCAGGTCAACCAGGGCAAGAGAGAATGGTTCTGAAACACCACCGCCCGCTCAGGGCCAGGGCCAGCGATTTCGCGGTTGGCACAGAGCAAGTGGCCCTGCGTAGGCAGGGTCAAACCCGCAATCAGGTTCAGCAAGGTGGACTTGCCGCAACCTGAGTGGCCGATGAGCGCCACGAACTCGCCTTTGGCCACATTCAGGTTCACGTATTGCAACGCGCAGAAGGGACCTTTTCGGGTCTTAAAAACTTGCTCAACGCCAGAGATTTCGATGTACTTATTCATGGGATTCCTAATCAGTTGGGGACAGAGCAAAGTTCACTTCGTGTAACTCTTGGTCTTTCCCACAAAGTTTCAGCTTTTGACTTCTTCAAACGTGAATGCGGTGGCGATTTTGATCAGGGCGTATTCCAGAATCAGGCCGACGATGCCAATCACAAAGATGGCGATGATGATGTTTTTGACGTTCAGGTTGTTCCATTCGTCCCACACCCAGAAGCCGATGCCGACGCCGCCGGTCAACATTTCTGCGGCGACGATCACCAACCACGCGGTGCCGACCGCGAGGCGCACGCCGGTCAGCATGTAGGGCAGCACCGAGGGGAACAAAATCTTGGTGACGATCTTCCATTCGGACAGGTTCAGCACCCGCGCCACGTTCATGTAATCCTGCGGCACACGTTGCACACCGACCGCGGTGTTGATGATCATGGGCCAGATCGAGCAGATAAAAATCGTCCAGATCGCTGCCGGGTTGGCGCCTTTAAAAACCAGCAAGCCAATCGGCAACCAGGCCAGTGGGGACACCGGGCGCAACAGGCTGATGAGTGGGTTAAACATGCGGCTCAAAAACTCAAACCGGCCGACCATGAAACCAACCGGAATACCGACCGCTGCCGCCAAACCAAAGCCGACCGCCACACGCTCCAGCGAGGCCAGAATGTTCCAGCCCACGCCTTGGTCGTTCGGGCCTTTGCGGTAGAACGGGTCACTGAAAATGATGACCGCTTGTTTGAAGGTCTCGGTCGGCGACGGGATGCTGCTGGCAGTCGAGATCGACACCAGCGCCCAGACGCCAATCAGCAGCATCAAGCCGAAAATCGGCGGCAGCACCGCCAGCCAGAAAGCGCGTCGGTCATACGACTGCTTGACCGCCAGAGCCACGAAGTCGCGGCCTCGTGCTCGTTGGTGATGCTCGCCACCGGCTGTTTTTTTCTGACTGATGTCGGCGGCAGGCGTTGTCGGCGCCACCGGATTTTCGAGCGGGGAATGAAAAACGGCGCTGGTCATGGTGTTCTCCTGAGGGGGTTAGCGCCCTCTCCTTGTGGGAGAGGGTTGGGGGTGAGGGCGGTTTCAGGCCTTGATCTTGAATCCGTCGGCGTATTTCTTGGGGTCTTTGCCATCCCACACCACGCCGTCCATCAGCTTGGCTGAGCGCATCACATCCTTCGGGATAGGTGTCTTGCTGGCAGTCGCGGCCTGCTTGTAGATGTCGATCTGGTTGATCTGCTTGGCCACTGCCAGATAGTCAGGGTGGTCCTTGAGCAAGCCCCAACGTTTTTGCTGGGTGAGGAACCACATGCCGTCTGACAGGTATGGAAAATTGACCGCGCCGTCGTTGTAGAACTTCATGTAGTTCGGGTCGTCCCAAGTCTTGCCCATGCCATTTTGGTAGCGGCCCATGATGCGCTGGTTGATCGCGTCGACGCTGGTGTTGACATAGGACTTTTCGGCAATGGTCTCGGCCATTTTGTTTTTGTTGGCCAGACCGGCGTCAATCCAGCGTCCGGCTTCCAGAATGGCTGCCGTCACAGCGCGCGCCGTGTTCGGGTATTTCTTGACAAAGTCGCCGGTGGTGCCGAGCACCTTTTCGGGGTGGTCTTTCCAGATGTCTTGCGTGGTGGCCGCCGTGACGCCGATGCCGTCGATGATGGCGCGGTGGTTCCAGGGTTCGCCCACACAAAAACCGTCCATATTGCCGACTCGCATATTGGCCACCATCTGCGGTGGTGGCACGGTGATGACCTTGGCGCCCTTGATCGGGTCAATGCCGTTGGCCGCCATCCAGTAGTACAGCCACATGGCGTGGGTGCCGGTCGGAAAGGTCTGGGCAAAAGTGTATTCGCGCTTTTCGGCCGCCATCAGTTTGGCGAGGCCGGCACCGTCCACGGCTCCCTTGTCGGCGAGTTTTTTGGAGAGCGTGATGGCCTGGCCGTTTTGGTTCAGCGTCATCAGCACGGCCATGTCTTTTTTGGCACCACCGACCCCGAGATGCACGCCGTAGATCAGGCCGTACAAGACGTGGGCAAAGTCAAGTTCGCCAGTCACCAATTTGTCGCGCACACCGGCCCAACTGGCTTCCTTGGTCGGGATGATCTTGACGCCGTATTTCTTGTCGATGCCGAGCACCGAGGCCATCACCACGCTGGCGCAGTCGGTCAGAGGAATGAAGCCAATTTTGACTTCGGTCTTTTCTGGGGCATCGGAGCCACCGGCGTAAACCACCGAGCGCAAGGCCGGGCTGATACCCACCGCGCCGACGGCGGCCGTTTGCAATACCGCACGGCGGCTGAGGCTGGATTTAAGAAGATCAGTCATGGCAACGTTCCTTAAAGTGTTGGGGACAGAGTTGGCCCACTGCGTGTGGCTGCGGACTGTCCCACAATGTTTCAGAAATAAAAAAGGCGTCCTCACAGTGCTTACAACGCAGAAATGCGGTGTGAGCCAGTGGGGACGCCTTTGTCCGGTTGCGAAGTTCCGAGCCCGCCGTTGGACCTGAACCTTCGTATGACCCTTGCGGGTTACGGAGTTATCTATGCAATGACTGTGCCAGTTTTACGAAAGACTCATTTGCTAATTAATTGATAGCTGTTTACGCAAGTAGTACGAGGGCTACACGCCATTTTTATCTTTAACTTTGCGCCAAGCACTGTTGATGTGCAGTGCACCAATTCAGGGTTGGCGTAGGCCAGAGAAGTGCCTGCCTTGCGTGGTTTGCTTATTTTGTACACTGTGGAACGACATGCAAAACCAACAGCGCACTGACGCAGAAGCACAATTTTTCGAGGGCAATCGGCGCATGGCGGCCGGTGATTTCGTCGCCGCCGAAAACTGCTTTCGACAAGCCATTCAACTGGCGCCTGATTTGGCAGAAGCGTATGGCAATCTTGGGTTTGTCATGGACCACCAAGGAGATGTCGTGCAAGCAGAGGTCTGTTACCGGCAGTCGTTGGCGCTTGATCCGGCGTGTTCACAGCTTTATTTGAATCTCGGGGCCTTGCTGGCCGGCCAAAAACGGTTCGAACAGGCGCTAGTTGCTTATGAAGCGGCCATATTTAACGATCCTCAATCCCCTGCGGCCTGGTCAAACCTGGGCGCACTGTATGCGGGCATGAAGCGTGAGGACGAGGCCGAAAGCTGCCTGCGAAAAGCGATTCAGCTGGATGGCTCCTATGCCAAAGCACATTTCAATCTAAGCTATCTGTTGTTGCGCCAGGGCCGCTTTGAGGAGGGTTGGCGTTGTCTCGAAGCGCGAGATTGGTACGCGGCACTGGCGAACTATCTGGCCTGTCCGCGCTGGCAAAGCGAATCGTTGGTTGGCAAATCCCTGCTGATTGGTTATGAGGCCGGTCATGGCGACATGATTCAGTTTTGCCGCTATGCGAAGGTGCTCAAGGCACAAGGCGCGCGCCACGTCACCTTGCTTTGTCACCCGGCGCTGAAGACGCTACTCATGACGCTGGAGACTGTGGATGAGGTGTTAGCTTATGACGAGAACATTCCCAAGTCAGGCTGGGACTTCTGGACGCCACTGATGAGCCTGCCCTATTTCTGCCAGACACGCGCCGAGACGATTCCAGCCGAGATTCCCTACCTTCAAGCCAACGCGGGGCTGATGGCAAAGTGGCGTGACACGCTGTCTGACGCTAGTCTGCGGGTGGGTCTGGTTTGGAAAGGCAACCCGAAATTTGAAAATGACGCCGATCGTTCGCTGGCGAGTCTGGACCTGCTGGCGCCGCTGGGTGCCGTGAAGCAGGTGAGTTTCATCAGTCTGCAAAAAGGCGAAGGTGAAGACGAGGTTTTGCGGCCACCGACCGGACTTTCCCTGCTGGCTCTGGGGTCCCGGATGACGGACTTTGCCGATGCGGCGGCCATCGTGGCCCAACTTGACTTGGTGATTTGCGTGGACACCGCCATGGCGCATTTGACGGCGGCGCTGGGCAAACCATGCTGGTTGTTGCTGCCGGATTACATGACCGACTGGCGCTGGGGAAGTGAGGGTGCCGGTTCCTTGTGGTACCCCGGCGTTATGCGCATTTTTCGTCAGCCCCAGTCCGGCGACTGGAAAGTTGTCGTTCAGGATGTGGTGACAGCCTTGCAAGAATTTGTAGCCGCAAGGCCGTCGTCAACCCCCTGAAATTTCTATTTCGTCACCGAGGCGCCGCCGCCCAGCGTTTTGTACAACGCCACCTGGTTTTGTAAATACGCCAGTCGGGTTTGCACCAGAGCTTGCTGCACGGCAAATTGCGAGCGTTGGGCGTCCAACCAGTCAAGCTGGCTGGCGGCGCCGTTCTCATAGCGCAGGTTGGTCAGACGCAAGCGGGTGCTTTCGGCCTCCAGTTGCGCTTGGGTGGCTTGAACCTGACGCGCCAGCGCTTCGCCCCCGGCCAGTGCATCGGCCACTTCACGGAAGGCGCTTTGGATGCTTTTCTCGTATTGGGCCACGGCAATCGCGCGCCCGGTTTTGGCGGAGTCCAGTCCAGCTTGGTTGCGCCCCGCATCAAACAGCGGCAGCAACAGTTGCGGCGCCATCGTGAAGCCCCAGGAACCGTCTTTGAACAGTCCCGCCAGTTCGCTGCTGCCCGAACCTACACCAGCGGTCAGCGAGATGCGCGGAAAGAAGGCGGCCCGTGCGGCACCAATGTTGGCGTTGGCTGCAATCAGTTGCTGTTCAGCCTGACGGATGTCGGGGCGGCGCGTGAGCAGGTCCGAGGGCAACCCGGCGGGCAGTTCCGCCAAGCGCATTGAGGTGAGCTTTGTACTTGGCAGGAGGCCGCGCACGTCAGTTGGCAGGCCTTGGCCCAGCAACAG
>Ga0007794_10000446_pt1 | contig 12845 bp, 9 predicted proteins | sample CryBogmetaGMA5M_FD_60365 | JGI IMG/M metagenome (GOLD analysis project Ga0007794, IMG submission 60365) | Freshwater microbial communities from Crystal Bog, Wisconsin, USA - MA5M | ecosystem: Environmental > Aquatic > Freshwater > Lake | place: Crystal Bog, Wisconsin, USA | collected 2009-07-06
GCGGGGCTCGGCCTTACATCCTCGCTCCTGCTTCCCTCAGGCGGAAAAGTCACCGCCAGGGGCTCAACAAGTGCCGTCTCCTCAAATAGTCTCGATTCGGCGACGTATGGCACCTCGGCAGGTATTGAGGTCCGGCAACCACTGCTGGCGGGTGCCGGTTACGAGGTCAGTCATGAGAATCTCACCCAGGCGCACCGGGGCCTCGTATATGCCCTGCGGTCGTTTGCCCTTGAACGGCAGGATTTTTCCATAGCCATCATCCAGAACTACTATGACCTGGTCATCCAGAAAGCCGTTCTGGAAAACACCCGGCTGAATGTCTCCCAGGCAACCTACCTGCGACGGCGCTCGGAAGCCCTCTTTAAAATCCGCCGGGCACCCTCGATTGACGTTCTGCGCGCCCAGCAGCAGGAACTCACCGCCCGCAATGGCCTGTCCCAGAGCGAATCGGACTATCAAATCGGCCTGAGCCGGTTCCTCGTGGAGGCCGGCCTCCCCGTCAACACGCCCTTGAAGGCCAGCACTGAAATCCCCGTCAAGAAAACCCTGACGCTCAACGAGGAATCCTGCATCACACTGGCTCTGGAACGACGGCTTGATCTGAAAACCATGCAGGACAAACTGGACGATTCAGCGCGAAACCTGAGATTGGCCCGTAACGCGCTCCTCCCGCAACTCGACGCCTTCGGCAAGGCGGGAACGCAGGCAAGCGCGGCTGACGCTCCAGCCAGCGGGGACTTCAACAACGACTATTCCGCAGGAGTCTCCATGGCACTACCCCTGGACAAACGGACAGAGCGGGATGCCATCCGCAGGTCCATCCTGGATGTGGCTGCCGCGGAACGGAATGTGACGGAAAAGAAGGACACCATCCGGGTTGAGATCAGTGACAGCTTCAGCAAACTGCAGGCCCTCTCGAAAACCGTGGAGATCGAAAATCGAAACATTGAGATCGCCGAAAAACGGGCGGATTACGCAACGTATCAATTCAAGAACGGGACCCTCTCCAACCGCGACGTGGTGGAAGCCCAGAACGACTTGCTCAATGCCCGGAACTCCTATGTCAAGGCCCTCGTCCAGTATGAGCGGCAGCGGATCCAACTGCTCCGGGACGTCGGACTCCTGGACGTGGGGGCCGATGGAACGCTGATCGAACTGCCGCCACCGGCAACAGAAAAATGACGAGGGACGTTGATGGAATTGAGACGGAAGGAGAACTCATGAAAACAAAACTGAAACCCGGCAGGCTTGCCCTGATCGCCGCAGCAGCCATAGTGGCGGGTTGCCAGCCCAAGACGGATGAGATGAAGCCCTCGTTAGCCGGCGCCCTCACGGCAACCGCCAAACTCGGCCCCCTGGTGATCACTGTCCATGGCTCCGGGGATATCCGCTCCATGGACTCCGTCAAGATCGCCCCCGCCATAAAACGCCCCTCCGCTGTTTCGTATCTGATCGCCGACGGCTCGAATGTCAGCTCCAATGACGTCCTTGCCCAGTTCAACACCGATGACATCGACCAGCGCATCAAGGACTTTGAAGTGGCCCTGGGAGATGCGGAAAGCAAGCTCGTGGCGGCGCAAACCGGGCTGGATATCCAGCTCATGGACAACAAGAGCGCCATCACGCTCGCGGAACAGGATTTCTCGGCCGCCACGATGGGACTCCAGAAATTCATCGAGGGGGATGAGCCCATGGACCGGCGCAACGCGGAAGTCAAGTCCCAGACAGCCGAGAGCGAATACACGCGGAAAAAACGCGGGTACGAGGCGCTTCGGGGACTGTTAAAAGACGGCTTTGTCACGGAAGATGAGGTGGATGAGGAACGGGTCAAGCTTGAGACGGCCAAACTCGCCATGGAAAGCGCCCAGATCGAAAAGAAGCTTCTGGAAAACTATACCAGCCCCCTCAAAAAAGCGGCAGCGGAGGCGGCCCTGGATAAGGCCAAAACCCAAATTGAGAAAGCCCGGAAGCAGAATGCCGCCCTGCTCCTGGCCAAAACCCAGGCTGTGGACTCCGCCCAAAGGGCCGTTGAATTGGCCCGCAATGACCTGAAGGCCAAAAAAGAAGAACGAGCCGCCCTGGAGATCCGGGCACCTCTGGCGGGAATCGTCATGTACGGCAATCCCGATGAGGCCTGGCGTCGCAATGAAATCCAGGTGGGCGCCACCTTCCAGCCCGGCCAGATCCTGATGACGATCCCAAACCGCTCGGTCATGGAAGCCGTGATCAATATCCCCGAGGCCGATATCCAGAACGTCAAAACCGGACAGCCGGCGGAGATCACCATCGAAGCGTTGGCGAACCGGACATTCCGGGGCGAAGTGTTCAAAGTCGCGGAAGTGGCCAATTCCGGGGGATGGTGGTCAGGCGATGTCAAGGATTTCAGGGTTGAGATCACGCTGAAATACACGAAGGAGTTGCGCCCCGGCTTTTCCTGTGACGCGGAGATTGTTGTCGATACCATTCCCCAGGCATTATACCTCCCCGTACAGGCCGTGTTCAGGGATGGGGACAAGTTTTTTGTTTATCCGGCAAATTTTCTGCCGGGGAAACGCAAGGAAGTCAAAATCGGCCGGGCTTCCGTCCAGTATGTCGAAATATTGGAGGGGATCAACCCGGGTGATAAGGTCTTGTTGAATCCGCCGGAGAAACCCGCCACCCCGTCCCCATCATGATCGAACTGATCAATGTTAGTAAAATCTATCCCGCCGGTGCGGGGGTCCGGGCCCTTCAGGCGGTCAACCTCAAGGTGGACCGCGGGGAATACGTCGGGATTCTGGGGCCCTCGGGATCGGGAAAATCCACCCTCCTCAATCTGTTGGGATTGCTGGACTCCCCGACGTCCGGAATCATGAATTATGATGGCCGTGACACCACGACTTTCTCAGATCGCGAACTCTCGCAATTCAGGGGGCAGTTCATCGGCTTTGTCTTCCAGTCGTTCCACCTGATCAGCCACCTGTCGGTGATTGAGAATGTCGAACTCCCGCTATTCTATCAGGGCGTTCGCGCCCGGGAGCGCCGGGAACGCTCGGCCACCCAGCTGGAAGCCGTGAATCTCGGACACCGTCTCACGCACCGCCCCCGTCAACTCTCGGGGGGCGAATGCCAGCGCGTGGCCATCGCCCGCGCCCTGGTAACCAATCCCCCCATGATCCTCGCGGACGAGCCGACCGGAAACCTGGACTCAAAAAGCGGCCAGGAAATACTCGCCATCTTTGATGCCTTGAGAGGAGAAGGCAAGACGCTCATCGTGATCACGCATGATCCCGGGGTGGCCGGGCGGATTCCCCGTATCGTGAAGATCGCCGACGGGCTGTTGACCGAGGGGGACCGCTCATGACAAAGCGCCCGACCTGGATCCTTGAGCTTGCCGTGGACGGGGCGCGGAATCTCTTCCGCCACAAACTCCGTTCCCTGCTGACGCTGCTGGGTGTCATGTTCGGGGTTGGTGCCGTGGTCACAATGATGGCCATCGGGGAAGGCGCCCAGCGCACGGTACTCAAGGAAATCGAGGGGCTGGGGTTGAACAACATCATTCTGGATTCCGTGCCTTCCACCGGAGCCTCCCGCACGCCCCCGACCTCCACCAGCCCACGCAGGGGACCGACGTTTTATAATTACGGGCTGACGTTCCGTGATGTCAAACGCATCCAGGCACTCCTTCCGGACTCGTCCGTCATGGTCGCGCATCTTGTGAAGCAGAAGGTGTATCAGGGAAGCCAACGGATCGATACCCGCGTGCTGGGGGTGTCACCGGATTATTTCAGCCTCTTCCAGTCCTCCCTTGTAAGGGGGAGGTTGATCTCCGAGGTTAACAACGTGAACGGTCACGCTGTGGCGGTGGTCACAGAACAGGTTGCCAACTCCCTCTCCGGGTTGGGTGGTGCCGTCGGCAAGCAAATCCGGATCGGTCATAACTATGTCAGGATCATCGGGGTAGTCCGGTTGCCGTCGCGACTGGGCGCGACGGGGGTTTTCTTGCCCTACGTCACCGCCAGGCGCCTCTTCGGCACCACCAGCGCCAAACGCGAGAACGGCAGCGCGGAATTCACCCGGACCGAGGTGGGGCAGGTCGTTGTCAACCTGCCCGATGAAAAGATCATCAGCGACGCCGCCCAGGTGCTGCAGCGCATGATTTCCATGACTCATTCCTCCTCTGATGTACTGGTCACCGTTCCATTGGATCTGCTCCAGAGCAAACAGCGGACCCAACGGGTCCTCAATATGGTCCTGCTGGCCATTGCCGCCATCTCCCTTCTGGTGGGGGGCATTGGAATCATGAATATCATGCTGGCGGTCGTCACGGAACGAATCCCCGAAATCGGGGTGCGGCGCGCCATCGGCGCCTCGCAACGCGATATCATGTGGCAATTTCTGGCGGAGACGGTGGTATTGTCCACCACCGGGGGACTTATCGGCTGCCTGATCGGCTTTGCCGCCGTACCCGCGGCATCCCAGTTTACCGGGTGGCCCGGAGTGGTCACCCCCGGCGCCGTGATCACCGCCCTGGCGGTGTCATGGCTGGTCGGCGTGATTTTCGGACTGGCTCCCGCCGCTCAGGCGGCCAAACTCCGCCCGGTTGAATGCCTGCGGCACGGATAGGATCTTCTTCAAGTCCCCCCGGGCCCCTTCGAAAGGGTCTCTCTGAATAGCCGGACCACGCGGTAATTATCCCATAACTCCAGAATCTCATCCCCATGCTTTTCCGTTTCCGGGATTTCCCACTTCAACAGGGCCGGAACCGCCGACACCTCGACAGGAGAAAGCCATCCTTCCCTGCAAGAGGCCCCGTTGGGAGACCAAGTCAACCGTGGTGACACCGTAAGGGAACGGCCTTCCTTGGCAACCCCGATGATAATCCTGTTATTTTGAACACCGCGGGGTTCGACCTTAAATCGGTGCCACCCTCCCATCACCACCACTCTCGGCAATTCCAACAGTTTAGCCCCCGGCCCTATTCGGGCAATGCCGTCCTCACAGGTGACCGCCGTGGTGAATTTGGCCCGCGCTACACAAGCCAGGGTCTCTGCCTGGTATTGGCCCGAGGGAAAACAGAACCCCTCCGGCCTGAACCCGCCTTTTTCCCTCAAATCCCGATAACACCCCGAAATCTCCCCGGAAGGGTCTGCCATGGCCCGCAAATTCGGGTGGTTCCGGCTATGCCCTCCAAACTGGATATTCCCCCGTCTCTGCATAGCGCGTACTTCCGGCCATGACAGGAGCGGAGTCCCCTCCCAGCTTTTCCGGGTCCCGGGAGAATCGCTTACCATTCCCGTGATCAGGTAACAGACGGCCTTGAATCCGTGTTTTTCGAGAATCGGTTCCGCATTTTCAAGAGCATTGAGATACCCGTCGTCCAGGGTGATGATCACGGGCTTCCGAGGCAGGGGCCGCCCCCAGCGTTGATGGGCCGCCAGTCTCGACGGCAGGATGCTCACATACCCCTGCTCCTGAAGCGCGGCCATCTGGGCATCAAAGTCACGCACGGTGACCCACCAGGGGGAATCATAGGTATCCCCGATCCTGTGATACATCAGGATCGGAACGTCGACCGGTTTGGATTTCTGGATCCTCAACCAAACACCGGCCGCAACCACAAGGGTTACAAACAGCAGGGTCGCCGAGACAATCCGTGGAACCCTAAGCCTCATTCTTAGAACCGGTAGTTCAGTCCGGCACCGAAAGCGGTGTAACTCATCGTCATGATGAACGGGCCGCCGTAGTTTCGACCGTAATTGTAATACCAGTCGCCGGTAATGTCCTCGACCTTCATGGTCTTCGCGAAGATGTCGGCGGAAAGATTCTTGTACAGCCGAATGTTGAGGCCTCCTGCCAGCTCAATGCCGGTGACATTGCCCGTCGCCTCCACGTACCTCTGGCGGTTATTACCCCAGGAGTTCGGGTTGAATTTTGCCTGATAAAAGCCGAACCCCGCCTGCACATAGGGAGAAAACCGGGTCTTGTTGTCCCACGCCGCCTGCAGGTACGGGATCAAACCCTGAATCTCTTCGGAACCATCACTGCCCTTCAGGTCATAAATGCCGTCGCCGTCGATATCCACGTTATCCTGTGTTTTGGCGCTGAGATGATCATAACTCACACCCAGCCAGACCGGGGACTTGAAGAGGCGATACTGGACATAAGCCTTGTTCGGCAAGCCATCCTGTTCCTCTGTGATCTCCGTGATGGTTCCAAAATAGGATCCATTACCAGGGGTCCCCCGTGTCTTGTCCTGAAGCTGGACCTCGGTATAGCGGGTACCCACCTGCCATGAGCTGTCCTTCCAGGCCTGGCCCGGCTCCACCGCGACCGCCACGTCAGCGGGCACATTGGTAATCACCGGTATGACCGGCGCGTTCGTCACAACGGGTACCTCAACCGTCACCGGCGCATTCGTCACCGTCTGGGGTTCGGTGGCGGCGGGAGCCGGCACGGCATTGGTTTCAACCGGAACGGTAACGGCCTCCAGCATCGGCGCGGCCGCCGGCGGCTGGACAGTGAGGGCAGGCTCCTGGGCTTGAGCCAGACCCACACAAGCCATGCTACCCGATATCATCAGAAAACCAGCCATCCACATCGTGTTCCTTCGCATACGACTTGTCCTTTCCTGATTCCATTAATCCGAGTGTTATATCAAATCCGCCCCTCATAACAAGACTGATCCAGTCTTCTTTCATCGCAACCAAAGCCTGCCGTCGCGGGTTCCTTCAACGTGCAAGGGAGCGAAAACCCATTCCTCATCGGCCATCAGGCGGATGCTGATCTCCTGAAGGCTGGTTTTCGCCGGGCGGGCTAGTTCCAGCGTAACAACATCCCCCTTCATTAACCGCTGCGCTTGAAGCGGGATGTCCTTGAACTTTTTCGGACCCGTGATTGCCTTACGGTATGCAAAGACTCTCAAGGGCGGGGGATTGTCTTTCAGAATCTCAAGATTAAGGCGGAGGGTGCTTCCGTCAATCGCTTCGGCACTCACCAGTTTGACCCAGGGATAAAAAACCCCGATGCCTTTTTTCCCAGATCCCGCCTGTGAGAGTCCTCGCTGCTCAAGGCAGGACCACCCCTCATCCTCGGCTATGGCGACACGGGCCTGCTTCATAAGCGTGCTCAGTCCTGATGCATCGCCGCGGTACACAGCGTGAACCATTAACGCCTTATACAACGCCTTGATTTCGGGCCGCAGCAAACCATCCTCATTCCAACGTATTTCGACACCGGAAAGATCAATTGCCCCGCCATGCTGAAGCGAGGCAACAACCAGTGCCACGTTCTGCTCCCGTTCCACGTTTATCCGCCAAATGAATTCTGAGGGTTTCCCCGACTCCAGCACCACCGGACCGCACCCTTTGCGAAGGGAGTCCCCGACAGTGATTGTCCAGGGCCGGGTCAATTCAGCCGGCGGGCGGGGGGTCATCAGTCCACGGATCGTATAGGATCCCGGGGCCAGACGAACCGGCAACGGAAATCGATACGTAAACTCCTTTTCATCCTCAGCCTTTTCCAGCCTCAGGAGGATGGGAGTGAGAACTAAATGGACACCATCCCGCCCTGTGTCAGGAAGCGGTAGCCGGAGCCGTGAGTGCTCCTGAAATCCACTCCCCGTGCACCCGTTTAGCACCATCCGCCCGTGAGACAAGGCGCGGGCGGCTTCCAACTCCCCCAGTTTTCTGCGGGCAGCAGATTCCAACGAGTCCGCCAACACCCACTCCTTCTGTTCCACTGCGCAGGCGTAGCGAAGCCACTCCCCGCCGGCCGGTGCGGGCTCCCGGGCCAGCCATTGCAACGCACGGTCTGCATACCCCTTCTGGAAAAGCATCATTGCCACATCCCGGGCATCGAGGGCCACCTGGGCATAGCAGGGGAAATACCGGACATGGGTTTCCGGTCGGGCTTTGATCGAAATGATGTCGTACTCCGCCCCGCGGGGAATAAACCATGGCCGCCTCACCGGCACCACCGCCACGTCATATGGCTCCAAGTGGACGTTGTGCCGATCCCCCATCCCGTTCACAACAACGTCCGCACCCCGTTCCTCGGTTTGCAAGACAACATACAGGGTGTGCCGTATATTATCCCTCCTCCCGACAACCAGATGCCGACACTCCGTATCCACAAATAAACCGGCCCCGCTTCCCACACCGCTTTCATTGAAGGGCACCGTCACGCAGGGAAGTTTTTCCACCAGAACCGGGCGGAATAGGGGCGACGACAGGGTCAGCGCCGGAGTAACCGGCTTGGCCTCCCACCACTCTATCTGGTGCCCCACAAAATCGAACCGGGCCTCATGGGGACCCCACGCACACAGCCGCCGGGCCTCTTTCTGAAATCCGGCCAGATTAGCTGCATAATCCGGATACAAGTCATGGGTCCGCGGATCCACCGTGCCACGCCCCGTTGAGGACACATTTCTAAGAAGGTAATCCATCTGCGATTGAGTGCGTTTTTCGGGAGTCACCCATTCAATCTGTCCAATGGAAACAGCCGAATCAAACAGACGGCACGCGGGAACTGTATAGTCCTCTTCTCCCACCCGTTTCAGGAGGGGAGCATGCTCATACAACCACCTCAACGCCTCAACGCGCGCTTCCGGCATAGCGAACAAACTGGAACAGCGCAGGGAAAGAACTCCACTTTGGGCACACGCCGCCATCAGGAGCGCCACCACCCCAGCCGATATCAGGGCACCGTGTTTCTTCCGTATCGCCCAGTCCAGGCTCTCCTTCACGCCGATCGCAATACACACCGCCGCAAAGGGGAAAAAAACCAGAAACTCCTGCCCTCGCACCCACGGCGCGAGTTTGAGAAAATAGAACAAATAAAGTCCAAAAGGGAACCATGTGACTAATCCAAACCGCCGGTAGCGGGGCAGAAACGACAAAACGGCACCCAGAAGGGTAAAAGCCAGCCAGACGGAATTGATATCTTCCAGATTTTCAGTCAGGGTGTTCCAGTTTGACCGCAGGGTGGCATAGGGATCACCCGTCGACTGCCCCAATATGCCGCTTCTCTCCGCATAGGTTGACTGGCAGGCTTTTTGCAGGCTGCTCCAGTATTCCTTTCCTTCCAGCACATGCCGGTTTGTGTAGAGCCACCCGGCCGCCAACAAAAGGACTCCCGCCAGAATGAGACCCGCCAAACGACGCCCCCGCTTCGCTTCCGACCCCTCCTTAAGGCACACGACAATGCCTGCAATCAAGTTCGAGACCAGCAGGAGATTGGTGTACTTGGTGCCAATCGCCAGTCCCGTCAGTAACGCCGCCATCCAGAACCAGCCAATCCGTCCTGTGTCATAGACGCGCGCCCACACATACAGCGCCAGCGACAGGGTGAACAGCATCGCAATATCGGTCTCGGCGTAATGGGTATGCTCCACATGCAGGCACGACAATCCGAGAAAGGCGGCGGCGGCCAGGGCGGCAACCCTATTGCGGGTTACACGAAAGGCTAGGCCATAGAACAACAGGATCGTCAGTAACGCAAAACCCACATTGATCTTCCGGAGCAGAAACGTCTGGTCGACTTCCGCGCGGGTGACCAAATCCCCGTGCCCGAGAAAACTCTGCCAGGCCTCCCCGCCGTCAAGAATGGCGTTCTTGATCACCAGCAGGGGTTTGACCAGATGAAAATACCCGCCGGGATAGGCGGGGTGGAGGGTTTTCGTATGCTCCTCCATCCAGGTGGCCCATGAGGTGATCTTGTACTCATCCGGGTGGAGCAAGGGCCACTCAATCCCCCGCATTCTCAATGCCCATGCCGCCATGAGCAGAACGATCAACAGGCCGATCATCCATCGTCTTCGAGTGGTCCCTGAGCCTGTGATGCTCATTCTTACACCCACCCCTGTTCCCGGTACCATCGCGCGACCTGGCGGAGCCCCTCCTCGGTGGTTCGGCCATAGGTGAAGCCTAACGTGTCCCTCAGTTTGGAAGTATCGAACGAACGGTCTTTCGTGAAGAACGCCACCCGGCGCCGGTAGATCGGCGGCGACCACCCGAATGGACGGCACACGGCCTCGCAAACAGCAGCGGCCCAGAAAAAGGGAAAGGCGGGAATGCGGACCAGCCGGGCTTTGCGGCCGTACTCGGAACTGATGATGCTGAGGATATCCGCCAAAGCCAGCGCGGCGGGATCCCCCCCGATAAATACTTCTCCCACCGCCTTGGGATGAAGGGCGGCGAGAATGAAGATCTCGGTCAGATCATCCACATGGATCAGATGATACAACTGGCCCCGGGCCCGCCCGAGTATCGGGATCAGCGGCCAAGCCGCCATCTTGAAAATCTTGAAAAGCCGCCGGTCGCCGGGGCCGTAAATCGCCGCCGGCCTGATCACCGCGAGGGGCAGGCCGTGCTTCGGGGCGAAATCGCGGATCCATAATTCAGCCTCGGCCTTGGTCTGCTGGTAGACATCCCCGGGACTGAAGGGATACTCCTCATTGGCGGGCGGGTTTTCAACATGGCCATGGACCCCCACCGTCGAAACATGCACAAACCGCTTGAAGCCCGGACTCTTAAGGGCGGCCTGCGCCAGCAGCCGGGTGCTTTCAACATGGACCTTGTAATAGATATCATCGGTGATCCCGGCTTCCCGGTAGGCTGCCGCGACATGGAATATAATCTCCACCCCTGCCACCGCGCGTTCCACGGTCTCCGGGTCAAAGACATTCCCTTCAATCCATTCTATCGGGAGTCCTTCCAGCCCTTCGCGCTTTGACGTGGCCCGTGCAATAGCCCGGACCCTGGCCCCCCGTTCGCAGAGTTTTCGCGTTAAAACTGCCCCCGTGAACCCGGTAGCGCCCGTCACCAAAACCGGCGTCCCTTTTGGAAATATCCATGTTTCAGCCATAATTGCGCATACCTTAGGGCGAACCGGCGCCCACTGTCAACGCCATGTCAAAAGAGAAAAACATTCGACAGGGATGCTGGCATCCTCATAGTATCAGGCGTCTATGGCGGGATTGATCAAAGAAATTGCGGCACACCGGGACCTCCTTTCCATGCTGGTGGCCCGGAACATCAAGATCCGGTACAAGGAATCGGCGCTGGGCTTCCTCTGGACCCTGTTGGGACCGGTCTTCCTGATCCTGATCTATGCCTTCTTCATGAAGATCGTCATGAAGTTCCCCATACCCATGCCCGTCCTCGTGTCGGGGATCTTCGTCTGGCAATACCTGGCCATGTGCCTGGGCGACTCTTCCTTCGCCATCATCGGCAATGCCAACCTGGTCAAGAAGGCGTGCTTCCCCCGGTTGCTCCTGCCCCTCTCCATCGTGCTGGCCAACTTCGTCAATTTCCTGCTTTCGCTCCTGGTCATGGGTGTCTACCTGCTGATCGTCGGACCCCATTTCGGGTCGATCGCCTGGCTACCCCTCGCCCTGGTCACGCACCTGGCGCTCTGCACGGGCGTGAGCCTCGGACTCTGCGCCCTGAATGTCTTTCTCCGTGATGTGCAGCACCTGACGGGCATCTTCACCATGGCATGGTTCTTCCTGACTCCGGTGGTCTACGAGATCTCGATGATCACCCCGATCACCACGCAGCATCCGATCCTCGGCCCGCTGTATTTCATGAACCCGATGGCGGGAATCCTGGCGCTCTACCGCACCGCCCTGCTGGGTAGTCCCCTGCCGGACTTCCCGTTGATCTCGCTTTCAATGCTGGTCTCCGTGATCGTTTTCGTCGCGGGCACTGCCATTTTCCAGAAACTGCAACCCCGTTTCCCGGACGAGCTTTAACCCCATGAGTGACATCGCCATACAGGTTGAGGGAGTGGGCAAGCGGTTCCGCTTGCGGAACGCCGGTGGCAATACCCTGAAATCCCTGGTCATGGACATGTTCCGCAACGGAGCCGACACTACCCGCGAGCTCTGGGCCGTGAAGGATGTCTCTTTCACCGTTGAACGGGGTACCACGCTGGGCCTGATCGGCGCAAATGGCGCAGGCAAGAGCACGCTGCTGGCCCTGCTCGCCGGCACCATGATGCCCACCGAGGGCAAGCTCCAGACCCGGGGCACGATTTCGTCCCTGCTGGAACTCGGCGCCGGTTTCCATCCCGACCTCACCGGCCGGGAAAATGTGTTCCTGGCGGGCGCCATCATGGGGCTGACGCGCGAGCAGATGAACCGGCGGTTCGACGCCATCGTGGAGTTTGCCGATATCGGCCGCTTCATCGACCAGCCGGTAAAGCATTATTCCTCGGGCATGTATGTCCGGCTCGGGTTCGCCGTCGCCGTCGAGGTGGATCCCGATGTCCTGCTCGTCGATGAGGTACTGGCCGTGGGTGACGCCTCTTTCCAGCGCAAATGCCTGCGCCGCATGGCGGAATTCCGGGAACAGAAGAAGACCATGCTGATCATCTCCCACGACCTGAACACCATCCAGACGGTGAGCGACCAGATTCTCTTCCTGGATCACGGCCGGGTGCTTGGCCATGGCGCACCGGGAAAAGTCATCGGCCAATATGAAACCTTCTGGCGCGAGGCGATGAGTTCCGAACGCCGCCGTGAATGGGGAACCCGTGAGGTGATCCTGACAGGCGCCCAGTTCCTCGACGAGTCCGGCCGGGAAACCACCAAGTTCACCTGGGGTCAGGCCCTGACCGTGCGGCTGCATTACGAGGCAACAACTCCCGTGGGGCCGTCGGTCTTCGGATTCGGGATCAGCGATGAGAACGGACACCTCGTCCATGGCAACAACACCCAGATCGAACACGTCACCATTCCGGCACTCTCAGGCAAGGGCACGGTTGTCCTCAAACTGCCCTCCCTGAACCTCGCCAAAGGCACCTACCTGTTCTCCTTCTCGGTGCATTCCGCCGATCACCGCGTGAACTACCACCGGCTGGAC
>Ga0007794_10000447_pt1 | contig 12812 bp, 10 predicted proteins | sample CryBogmetaGMA5M_FD_60365 | JGI IMG/M metagenome (GOLD analysis project Ga0007794, IMG submission 60365) | Freshwater microbial communities from Crystal Bog, Wisconsin, USA - MA5M | ecosystem: Environmental > Aquatic > Freshwater > Lake | place: Crystal Bog, Wisconsin, USA | collected 2009-07-06
GTGTGACGTCAGTGTTAAACCTGTGCGTGACGATGATTTGAAAAATCGGTGACTTTTCAGTGACGCCGTCCCACTGTTTGAGTTACATCAAAAAAATGTGAATTAGGATGTCCGCGCGTTGCTCTCAATATTGTTTGTAAGGTAAGAATTTACCCGACAGCACCACATTCACACGGTCACCTTTGGGGTCGGGTTGGCGCACGATGTCCATGGAGAAATCAATCGCGCTCATGATGCCGTCGCCAAACTCTTCGTGAATCAGTTCTTTGATGGTGGTGCCGTACACGCTGACGATTTCGTACCAACGGTAAATCAAAGGGTCGGTCGGCACGGACGTGGGTAGCGAACCTTTGTAGGGCACCACTTGCAGCCACTTTTGTTCTTCTGCATCGAGCCCAAAAATCTTGCCCACAACCTTGGCTTGTTTCGCATCCAAGGTCATTTGGCCGAGGCATGCGGCGGTGGTCCATTCTTTGGAGAGGCCCACTTTTTTGGCCACGTCTTCCCACTTGATGCCTTTGGACACTTTGGTGCTGATGATTTTTTCGGTCACGTCGAGACGGTTCATGCTGACTCCTAGGTTGATTGAATATATTTAAGCCACAGCGACGAGGGTCTGACTGTTCTGTTCGATGTGCAGCAAGCCTTGCAGCACATCACCCACCACGATGACGGATGGGCTGGACATTTGGTCGCGCACGACGGTGTGGTGTAAGTCGCTGAGCGTGCACACCACATGGCGCTGCGTGGGCAGGCTGACGTGTTGAATGATGGCGACTGGCGTGTCTGGGTGCAGACCTCGCAACAATGAGGCTTGCAGTTGAGACGCCCCGCTCATGCCCATGTAAATCACCAAGGTGAGCTTGGCTTGTGCTGCGGTGTGTGACAACGCTACCCAATCCACCGCATCAGTGGCATCTTGCTTGGCATGCCCCGTGATGAACAGCACACCATGCGCGTGAGCGCGGTGTGTCAATGGCACGCCGAGCGAGGTCACGCCTGCCAGCCCTGCGGTGATGCCGTTGATGACGGTGACGTGCACGCCTTTGGCTTGCAAGTGTTCGACCTCTTCACCTCCTCGCCCAAAGATAAACGGGTCGCCGCCTTTGAGGCGCACCACGTTTCCGCCTGCCAAGGCTTCTTGCAACATGAGTTTTTCAATGAAGGCTTGCGGGGTTGATTTGCAGCCGCCCCGTTTGCCCACATAGATGATGCGTGCGGCGGCGGGGGCATAGGCCACGATGGCGTCGCTCACCAAGTCGTCGACCAACAACACGGTGGCATTGGCAATGGCTTTGACGGCTTTGAGGGTGAGCAGTTCTGGATCGCCAGGGCCTGCACCGACCAGCGTGACGTGGGGTTGGGTGTGTGTCATGTGGTGTGTGTCCGTTGAATCATGCGGCGTAGCTCTGGCACGCATGAGCCGCATTGGGTGCCGCATTTGAGCGTGCCTTGCAGTGAAGCCAAGCATTGCGCGCTGTCGCCCTTGTAGATGTTGATGTGGTTTTGAATGGCGATGTCTTTCACGCCGACGCAACTGCACACGGTGGTACCCGCATCGACCCATGCGACGGGTGGTTGGCTACCCGTCATCAACAAGCGGCGGCCGTATTCTTTGGTGGACGCTTGGGTTTGCAGCAAAGCTTTGAGCCAAGTTTCAGCCGAGGTATCGCCCGCGATGATGAACGCTGCTAGCTGCGTGTCTTTGGTTGGGCCCGTGTCGCTGTGTTGCAAGCGCATGCTGCGCAGTTGGCTGCGCTTTGCATCCACATAGCGCAAACTGTCGCTGCCGTTCAGGCCTAAGAGTTGCTCGATGTCTTGCACCTGTGTCAGGTCAGGTGCTTCACTACAGGCCGCACGCATCAGCACGCCTTGACGTGCGGGGCCTTCTGCAGGGGTGTCACTGAAAGGCACGCAGCTGGCAAATTCAAACTGATGCATCCGCGCACGCAGGGCGTGCAATGCAGTTTGCGCTTGGTGCTCGGGAAGCCAAGCCACGGCCAGCAGTGTCCACGGTAGCTCGGCCTTGAGCACTTTGACCGCCGCGTGTTTGAGTTCGGGCTGCTTGGACGTGGGGCAATACGCCGAGGTGGTGATGGCGTTGACACCCGCGAGAGGTTTGTTTTGGTGGTCACGACCGCTCAAGAATGCCGCGCCCCAATGCATGGCGATAAACGCTTGGTTCAAGCCCAGATCGGCACTGGCTTGTGCTGGCAAAACGATGGAGCCGCGTTTACTGGTGACGTGCACCAAGGTGCCATCGACGAACCCCAAACGCGCCATGTCGTTCGGATGCAGTTGCACCACGGGCTCGGGCACATGGCCAAACAGTTTGCCAACCAAGCCGGTGCGCGTCATGCCGTGCCACTGGTCGCGCAAGCGGCCCGTGTTGAGGGTGAAAGGGAAACGTGACTCGCGTACTTCAGCCGTGGGCACATAGGGCGTGGCTGCAAATTTGGCACGGCCGTTGGCGGTGGCGAACACGCCGTCTTCGTACAAACGCGCTTGGCCGTGCGCAGCGCCTTCACGCATGGGCCATTGCTCGGGTGTGTGTTCTAAGTGTGCGTAGCTGAGACCGGTGATGTCGAGATCTCGGCCACGTGTGGATTCGCGGTGTTCCAACCAGATTTCTTCCGGCGAGGTATAGGCCATGTGCAAGTTGGTTTTGCTCGGAGCCACGCCTGGTTCTTGGCCCAAGCGCGCGGCGAGGTCCACCACGATTTGCCAGTCATGCCGCGCTTGACCGGGTGCCGGGACGGCTGCACGCACACGGGTGATGCAGCGTTCGCTGTTGGTGACCGTGCCTTCTTTTTCGCCCCACGTGGTGGCGGGTAGCAGCAGGTCGGCAAAGTCGCAGGTCTCTGCTGTGGCAAAGGCTTCTTGCACCACCACAAACTCGGCACGCTCTAAGGCTCGGCGAACGGTGGCTTGGTTGGGCATGGATTGGGCGGGGTTGGTGCAGGCAATCCACAGCGCTTTGATTTCGCCATCGGCCGCGGCTTCAAACATTTCCACCGCCGTTTTTCCGGACTGAGAGGGCACCTCGTCAATCCCCCACAGGGCGGCTACTTCGGCGCGATGTTCGGGCTTGCCCATGTCGCGGTGTGCGCTGAGCAAGTTGGCCAAGCCACCCACTTCGCGGCCACCCATGGCGTTGGGCTGGCCGGTCAGCGAGAAGGGGCCAGCACCGGGTTTGCCGATCTGTGCCGTCGCTAGGTGCAAGTTGATGAGCGAAGCATTTTTGGCCGTTCCGCTGCTGGATTGGTTCAAGCCTTGGCAATACAAGCTCAGCGTGGCTTTGGAGGTGGCAAACCAGCGCGTGGCTTGCAGCAGTTGCTCTGGCGTGATGCCGCAGACCTCGTGCACATGCGCGGGTGTGTAGCTAGCCACCAAGGCCGTGAGTGCGTCAAAGCCTTCGGTGTGAGCCGCGATGTAGGCGTGGTCCACCCAGCCCTCGGCCAGCATGATTTGTAACATGCCGTGAAACAGCGCCACGTCTGTGCCGGGTTGCAGGGGCAAGTGCAGGTCAGCACTGCTGGCGGTGTCGGTGCTGCGTGGGTCGGCGACGATGAGTTTGAGGTTGGGGTTGTTGGCGCGCGCGTCTTCGATGCGTCTGAACAAAATGGGGTGTGCATACGCGGCGTTGCTACCTGTGATGAACAAGCAGTCGGCGTGCATCACATCGTCGTAACAGGTGGGGGGTGCATCTGCACCGAGGGTGAGCTTGTAGCCCGCGACCGCGCTGCTCATGCACAAGCGTGAGTTGGTGTCGATGTTGTTGCTGCCCAGCAAGCCTTTGACCAACTTGTTGAAAACGTAATAGTCTTCGGTCAACAACTGGCCTGACACATAAAACCCGAGTGCATCGGCCCCGTTGGCGCGCACGATGCTGGCCAGTGTCTGACTGGCGAGTTGCATGGCGCTGTCCCATGGCAGTGGCTGCAAACTGCCGCCTCGTACCAAACGACGCATGGGTTGCAGCAGACGGGTTTGCTGAGCAAGCACCGGGCTTGCAGTGAGGTGCAGCGAAGCGCCTTTGCTGCATAAGCGACCTAGGTTGGCTGGGTGCGCAGGGTCGCCGCGCACAGCTGTGATTTGACCCGCGTTCGATGAAATGATCACGCCACAGCCGACGCCGCAGTAAGGACAGGTTGAGCGCGTTTCTTTCATGACCAGGTATGTGGGTTAAGCGTCAATCGCGAGGGTGTTCAGCTCTTGCAGGTCGAGCGCGACTTCGCCGTTCTCCACGCGCACGGCAAACCGGGTGGTGCACCCTTCATCGGGTGCGTGCGCGCAACCATCGACCAAACCAATGTGCCAGTTGTGTAACGGGCACACCACGGTTTCACCAAACACAATGCCTTGGCTCAACGGACCGCGTTTGTGAGGGCACTGATCGAGCAGGGCAAACACCTTGTCTTCGGCGTTGCGAAACACCGCCACTTCAACACCCTTGGCGCGCTGCACGCGACGAGCGCCCAGCACGGGGATGTCGTCAACTTTGCAAATAACTTTCCATTCGATCATGTCAATCCTTTATAGGGTGATTGCTTCAAACTGGCGCGTGTCCACTTGCGCCTTCTCAAAGTCGAACCATGGGTCTGGCTCGCCGTCGAGCGCAAATTGCAAGCGTGCCCACAAGGCTTTGCGGCCTGCTTCGTCGTCCAATACTTTTTTCTTCACGTAGTCCATGCCGACTCGGTTCACATAGTGCACGGTGCGCTCGAGGTACCAGCCTTCTTCGCGGTAGAGCTGCATGAAGGCGCCGGTGTACTCCATCACTTCTTCCGAAGTTTTCACCTTGACGAAGAATTCAGCCACTTCGGTTTTGATGCCGCCGTTGCCGGCGATGTACATCTCCCAGCCGCTGTCCACGCCGATGATGCCCACGTCTTTGATGCCGGCTTCAGCGCAGTTGCGCGGGCAGCCCGACACGGCGAACTTCACCTTGTGCGGGGCGTACATGCGCCACATGGCGCGCTCGAGGTCTTTGCCCATTTGCGTGCTGTCTTGCGTGCCCATGCGGCACCACTCGCTGCCGACACAGGTCTTCACGGTGCGCAAAGCTTTGGCGTAGGCGTGACCAGAAGGCATGCCAATGTCTTTCCACACATTGACCAAGTCCTCTTTCTTCACACCCAACAGGTCGATGCGTTGACCGCCGGTGACTTTGACGGTGGGGATTTTGTATTTGTCGACCACGTCTGCGATGCGACGTAATTCGTCTGCAGTGGTCTCACCGCCCCACATGCGCGGGATGACGCTGTAGGTGCCATCCTTTTGGATGTTGGCGTGGCTACGCTCGTTGATGAGCCGGCTTTGCGGATCGTCTATGGCCTCTTTGGGCCAGCTGCTGAGGCGGTAGTAGTTGATGGCAGGGCGGCAAGTGGCGCAGCCCGTTGGGGTCTTCCAAGCCAACATGTCAAAGACCGCTTGGTTGGTCAACAGCTTGTGGTCACGAATCGCGTCACGCACATCTTGGTGGCTGTGATCGGTACAGGCGCACACGGCTTTTTTCTTGGGCGTGGCCGAGTAGTCACCCCCTGCGGTGAACATCAAGATTTGTTCAACCAACCCCGTGCATGAACCGCACGACGCGCTGGCCTTGGTGTGCTTGCGCACTTCGTCCAAGGTGAACAAACCTTTCTCTTTGATGGCTTTGCAAATGGCACCTTTTTTGACACCGTTGCAACCACACACCTCGGCATCGTCTGGCATGCTGGCGGCTTTGCTGTGGCCTTCATGGCCCACGTCGCCGATGTTGGATTCACCAAACATCAGCTTTTCGCGGATGTCGGCCACGCTGCGGCCATCGCGCAGCAGCTTGAAGTACCAGCTGCCGTCCACGGTGTCACCGTACAAACACGCGCCCACCAGTTGGTCGTTGCGGATGACCAGCTTTTTGTACACGCCTTCGTGGGGGTCACTCAACACAATCTCTTCGGTGCTGCCGTCGTCGCTGCCCATAAAGTCGCCTGCGCTGAACAAATCAATGCCGGTGACTTTGAGCTTGGTCGAGGTGAGCGAGCCGGTGTAGCGGCCAATGCCGAACTCGGCCAAATGGTTTGCCAACACTTTGCCCTGCTCAAACAGGGGCGCAACCAAACCGTAGGCAATGCCACGGTGGGCAGCACATTCGCCCACGGCGTAAATGCGTGGGTCGGTCACGGTTTGCAGTGTGTCGCTGACCACAATGCCGCGCTCGCAATGCAGGTGCATTTTTTCGGCCAACGCCGTGTTGGGACGAATACCCACGGCCATCACCACCAGTTGAGCTGCGACTTGGGTGCCATCTTTGAACAGCACCGAGGCAACGCGTCCGTTTTTATCGGCTTGTAGCTCTTGTGTTTGTGCGCCCATGCGGAACTGCATGCCACGTTCTTCGAGCGAGCGTTGCAGCAAGCCGCCAGCCACTTTGTCGAGTTGGCGTTCCATCAACCATTCACCGACGTGAACCACGGTCACGCCCATGCCGCGCTTCATCAAACCGTTGGCGGCTTCGAGACCCAACAAACCGCCCCCAATCACCACGGCGTGTTTGTATTTCGTGGCCGCGTCGATCATGGCTTGTGTATCTGCGATGTCGCGGTAGGCCAGCACGCCGTCTAACTCGCGGCCAGGGATCGGCAGCATGAAGGGGTTTGAACCCGTGGCCAAAATCAAACGGTCATACGGTGCGCTGCGGCGCTCGCCGGTGGCGTTCTCGGCATGTACCACGCGTTTGACGCGGTCGACTTCGGTCACGGTCCAGCTGGTGTGCAGCGTGATGTTGTTCTCGCGATACCAATCGAGTGGGTTGAGGATGATCTCATCCAACGTTTGCTCGCCCGCCAGGACGGGTGACAACAAGATGCGGTTGTAGTTGGGGTGGGGCTCTGTGCCAAAGACGGTGATGTCGTACAGGTCGGGCGTGAGCTTGATCAGTTCTTCCAAGGTACGCACTCCAGCCATACCGTTGCCCACCATCACGAGTTTGAGTTTGTTGCGCATGTGGGTTACCTCAGTGTTTCTCAACGTGCGCTTGGCGCGTGTACAAAAAGTCAATCACCGCTTTGCGGTAGTGCAAATAGGCGGGGTCATCTGCCAGCGTCACGCGTGAGCGGGGGCGGGGCAGCGCAACGTGCAGCACTTCGCCGATGGTGGCGGCGGGGCCGTTGGTCATCATCACGATCTTGTCGGACAGCAGCACGGCTTCGTCTACATCGTGCGTCACCATCACCACTGTGCTTTGCGTGTTGGCGACGATGGCGAGCAATTCGTCTTGCAACTTGGCACGGGTCAAGGCGTCGAGTGCTCCGAAAGGTTCGTCCATCAACAGCACTTGTGGTTCCATGGCCAAGGCGCGTGCAATGCCAACGCGTTGCTTCATGCCACCAGATATTTCACCTGGGCGTTTGAAGGCCGCGTGGCTCAAGCCGACCATGTCGAGTGCGGCATGGGTGCGTGCGGTCAATTGGGCTTTGTCTTCTTTGGCTTTGCCGTCGACAACGCCGCTTTGGCCAAATACACGCTCGACCCCGAGGTAGACGTTTTCAAAGCAAGTAAGCCAAGGCAGCAACGAGTGGTTTTGAAACACCACCGCACGTTCCGGTCCTGGGCCTGCGATTTCTCGGTTGGCGCAGATCAAGTTGCCTTCGGTCGGCGTAGTCAGTCCTGCGATCAGGTTGAGTAGGGTGGACTTGCCACAGCCCGAGTGACCGATCAGGGTGACGAATTCACCTTTGCCAACGGTCAGATCGATGTGGCGTAGCGCAGGAAAATCGCCTTTGGCTGTTTTGAAGGTTTGGGCGACGCCCTGAATTTGCAAATACTTGCTGGTTAACGATGCACTCATGACTGCACCTCCTCAAAGGTGAATGCGGTGGCGAGTTTGATCAAGGCGTATTCCAAGATCAAGCCCACGATGCCAATCACGAAGATGGCGATGATGATGTTTTTAACGTTCAGGTTGTTCCACTCGTCCCACACCCAAAAGCCAATGCCCACGCCACCAGTTAGCATCTCAGCGGCGACGATCACCAACCATGCGGTGCCCACCGCCAAGCGCACACCCGTGAGCATGTAGGGCAAGACGGCGGGGAACAAAATCTTGCTGACGATCTTCCACTCGGAGAGGTTGAGCACACGGGCCACGTTCATGTAGTCTTGCGGCACGCGTTGCACGCCCACGGCGGTGTTGATGACCATGGGCCAGATGGAGCAAATGAAGATGGTCCAAATGGCGGCAGGGTTGGCACCCTTGAATACCAATAAACCAATCGGTAGCCAAGCCAAGGGTGACACAGGCCGCAACAAACTGATGAGCGGGTTGAACATGCGTGACAAAAACTCGAAACGCCCAATCAAGAAGCCCAGCGGGATGCCCACCAGCGCAGCCAAGCCAAAGCCCAGCGCCACGCGCTTGAGTGAGCTCCAGATGTTCCAGCCCACGCCTTGGTCGTTGGGACCATTGCTGTAGAACGGGTTGCTGAACACATCCACGGCTTGCCAAAAGGTGTCGGTGGGGTTGGGGAAGTTGTTGGTGCTGGTGATGGACACCAGCGACCAAATGCCCACCAGCAGTGCCAATCCCATGAAGGGCGGCACCACGCGTGACAACAGGTGTTTCAAATACATGGGGTGTGTCCTTGTGCGAGAGAGTTCGTCAGTGGTTTAAGCGTGGACTTTGAAGCTGTCGGCGTACTTCTTCGGGTCTTTGCCGTCCCACACCACGCCGTCCATGAGCTTGCTGGTGCGCATCACGTCTTTGGGTACAGGTGTTTTGCTGGCCGCAGCCGCTTGTTTGAAGATGTCGATCTGGTTGATCTCTTTGGCCACCTTCAAATAGTCGGGGTGGTCTTTGAGCAAACCCCAACGCTTGTGCTGTGTGAGGAACCACATGCCGTCAGACAGGTAAGGGAAGTTGGCCGTGCCGTCGTTGAAGAACTTCATGTGGTTGGGGTCGTCCCACGTTTTACCCAAACCGTTTTGGTAGCGGCCCAAGATGCGTTGGTTGATCACATCCACGCTGGTGTTCACATAGGATTTGTCGGCGATGGTTTCAGCCATCTTCATTTTGTTTTGCAGCCCCGCATCGATCCACTTGCCGGCTTCCAAGATCGCTGCCGTGACAGCGCGTGCTGTATTGGGATATTTTTTGACGAAGTCGCCGGTCGTGCCCAACACTTTTTCAGGATGGTCGCGCCAAATGTCTTGGGTGGTGGCCGCAGTGATGCCGATGCCGTCGGCAATCGCGCGGTGGCCCCAAGGCTCGCCCACGCAGTAGCCGTCCATGTTGCCGACGCGCATGTTGGCCACCATTTGCGGTGGTGGCACGGTGATGACCTTGGCGTCTTTCAGTGGGTTCACGCCCACGCTGGCCAACCAGTAATACAGCCACATGGCGTGTGTACCGGTGGGGAAGGTTTGTGCGAAGGTGTATTCGCGTTTGTCGGTGGCCATTAGTTTGGCCAAGCTGGCCGCATCGACCGCGCCTTTGTCAGCGAGTTTCTTGGACAGCGTGATGGCTTGGCCGTTTTGGTTCAAGTTCATCAACACAGCCATGTCTTTCTTAGGACCGGCAGTGCCCATGTGGACGCCGTAAATCAGGCCGTACAAGGCGTGCGCAAAGTCGAGTTCACCGTTCACCAACTTGTCGCGCACGCCAGCCCAGCTGGATTCTTTAGACGGGATGATCTTCACGCCGTATTTTTTGTCGATGCCCAGTACCGAGGCCATCACCACACTGGCGCAATCGGTGAGGGGGATGAAGCCGATCTTGACCTCTTCTTTTTCAGGTTTGTCTGAGCCTTGGGCGTACACCGCGGCACGCAGGGCGGGTGCGATGGTGAGTGCGCCTGCAGTGGCGGCTTGCAATACATTGCGGCGGCTCATGGGGGTCTCCAAAAGTTTGCTCATGACATCACTCCTTTAATAAACGGGGGACAAAAACGACAAAGGCGTCCTCACCACATGCGAATGGATGCATGGGTGGGGACGCCGTTGTCCTTGAGCCGTCGTTGGCTCTTGTCTTTGGTTATTGCAATTGCTGTGCCATGAGCTAAGGGTTCTCCCAGGGGTTTTTGCGCCCCAAGTTGGGGTGTGTTGATGGATGCGCACCAACTTGGCGCCCCAAATCAGGACAGCAGGTCGGCCATGTCCAAGGTGCGTTGCGCGATCTCGGCCATCTTGAGGCCTTTATCCATGGCGATTTTTCTGAGTTTGGTGAAAGCCTCTTGCTCCGTCAGACCTTGGCGCGCCATCAGCAGGGCCTTGGCGCGATCCACCACCGTGCGCTCTTGCAGGGCGTTGCGCGCATCGTCGCGTTCATCGCGCAAATGCTTTTCGTACTCAAAGCGCGCCATGGCGACGTCGAGGATGGGTCGGATGCGCCCGCTGGAGAGGCCATCAACGATATAGGCAGACACACCGACGGCCACTGCATCACGCACATGCGTGGTGTCGCTGTCATCGGTGAAGAGCACGATGGGGCGGCGCGCATCCCGGGTGGCGAACACCACATGCTCGAGCGCATCGCGTGCGTCAGACTCCGCGTCGACGATGATGAGATCGGGTTGCAGTTGGCTGATGCGGTCAGTCAAAAAAACATCGGCGGGGAGGGATGCGATCAAATTAAAGCCGCTTTCCAACAAACCGATCCGCAAGGCCCTAGAGCGTTCAGCTTGTGTGATCGCGTGTTCGTCGGAGGTATCTTGAATATCTAAGTCGGGAGCGACCACCACGATCCGTAAGGCCTCGGCGGGTTTGGTTTTCGTTTTATTCTTTGTCATGCAAGCCATTTGGTTCTTTGCTTGTAACAGGAGCAAGTACTAGGCCACAAAGGCGCTGCAACGCGTTTGAATGGATCGCCTACATCACGCGTTGCCCATGGCCTGCCAAAGGGCCTCGACTTTGGCGGTGACGTCGGGGCTCATCTTCATGGTGCGGCCCCATTCGCGGCTGGTCTCGCCGGGCCACTTGTGTGTGGCGTCCATGCCCATTTTGCTGCCCAGACCGCTCACGGGTGAGGCGAAGTCGAGGTAGTCTATCGGCGTGCTGTCCACCAGCAGGGTGTCGCGGCTTGGGTCCATGCGGGTAGTAATGGCCCAAATGACGTCTGCCCAGTCGCGCACGTTGATGTCCTCGTCTACCACCACAATGAACTTGGTGTACATGAACTGGCGCAGAAAACTCCAGATGCCAAACATCACACGCCTTGCGTGGCCGGGGTAGGACTTTTTAATGCTGACCACCGCCATGCGGTAGCTGCAGCCCTCGGGTGGCAAATAGAAGTCGGTGATCTCGGGGTACTGGCGCTGCAACAGGGGAATAAACAATTCGTTCAAGGCCAGCCCCAGCATGGCGGGCTCGTCCGGCGGCTTGCCGGTGTAGGTGGAGTGGTAGATCGGTTCGCGTTTTTGCGTGATGCGGTCAATGGTGAAGACAGGAAACTCTGCCGTCTCGTTGTAATAGCCTGTGTGGTCCCCGTAGGGGCCTTCCCATGCGTGCTCAAAGCCGCTGGGGTGCATCGCATCGGGATAGATATGGCCTTCCAACACAATCTCTGCGCTGGCAGGCACGCGCAAAGTGCTGCCCAATGCCTTGACCACTTCGGTGCGGCTGCCCCGCAGCAGGCCAGCAAACTGGTATTCAGACAGGCTATCGGGCACCGGGCTCACCGCGCCCAGAATGGTGGCTGGATCGGCCCCCAACGCGACACAGATCGGGTAGGGCTGTCCAGGGTGCAGGGCGCTGTGTTCTTTGAAGTCCAGCGCGCCGCCGCGGTGTGGCAGCCAGCGCATGATGACTTTGTTGCGTGCCAAGACCTGCTGGCGGTAGATGCCCAGGTTTTGCCGCGCTTTGTGCGGCCCTTGCGTGATGACCAAGCCCCACGTGATGAGCGGTGCCACATCCTCGGGCCAGCAGTGCTGGATTGGCAGGCGTGCCAAATCGACCTCGGCGCCTTCCCACACCACATCTTGGCAGGCGGCGCTGCGTTGTTCATGGGGGGCCATGTGCCACAGGGTCTTGATCATGCCGCCCAAGCCCATCCAATCTTTGAAGCCTTTGGGTGCTTCTGACTCTTTGAGCATGGCGAGCAGATGGCCAAATTGGCGCAAGTCACTGACATCGTTCACACCCATGCCCAAGGCGACGCGACGCGTGGTGCCAAACAAATTGCCAAGCACAGGGATGTGGTGGCCGGTGGGGTGTTCGAATAACAAGGCCGGTCCACCGGCGCGCAAGGTGCGGTCGCACAGGGCAGTCATTTCTAGATGGGTGGAGACTTCAACGCTGACGCGTTTGAGTTCACCCATCTGTTCAAGCTGTGCAATGAAGTCCCTCAGGTCACGGTAGGCCATACAGATAATTTTTTAAGGGACCAGGCCAGACCAACGTGGTGCTTGCGTTTGTGGCAGTCCCAGCAAATCGATGACGCGGCTCACGGTGTGGTCCACCATCTCTGCCAGCGTTTGTGGGCGGTGGTAGAAGCTGGGTACGGGCGGAAAGATGATGCCGCCCATTTCGGTGACACGGGTCATGTTGTGCAGATGTGCGAGGTTCAAAGGCGTCTCACGCACCATCAAAATCAGTCGACGCCGTTCTTTGAGCATCACATCTGCAGCGCGAGCCATCAGGTTGTCAGACAGAGCGTGTGCCACCACGCCCAGCATGCGCATTGAGCACGGTGCCACCACCATGCCGTCGCATTGAAACGAGCCACTGGCAATGGCTGCCCCTACCTCGCGCACGGGGTAGCAGACGTCGGCGAGGGCTTCAAGGTCGGCGCGTGTCATGTCGAGCTCTTGTTGCACATTCAGCAAGCCGGCATC
>Ga0007794_10000451_pt1 | contig 12756 bp, 11 predicted proteins | sample CryBogmetaGMA5M_FD_60365 | JGI IMG/M metagenome (GOLD analysis project Ga0007794, IMG submission 60365) | Freshwater microbial communities from Crystal Bog, Wisconsin, USA - MA5M | ecosystem: Environmental > Aquatic > Freshwater > Lake | place: Crystal Bog, Wisconsin, USA | collected 2009-07-06
GTGACGTGGATGGATGCGGGTCAAAGCTTGAAGGTGCATCCGCGTTGGCCAGGCAAGCAACAGCCGGTCCTGGTGGATGTCGAAATGCAATCGGCCAGCGTGGATGACCGTACTGGCTCCGAACTGCCGGAGCAGTCGCGCAGTCACCTAGCCACGACGGTCAGCGCACCGATGGGCCAATGGGTCACGATAGCCGCGAGCGGCAATAGACCGCAACCCGGGGTTTACAGCAGCGATGCAAGTAGCAATACCCGGCTCCTGCTTCAGATTCGGGTATTGGCACCTTGATTCTTTCTGTTTATAACGGTGTTGTTGCTTATCGAGAATGAAGTGAGCGCTCTTATGTTGGCGTCGAAACCGCCATCAGTTGCATCAAGTCGATTTCTCTGACCAAGCGAGTCGGGCTGCCAAGCCAATAAATATCACTGCCGCACTCAAGTTCAACGCGCGTTGAGCACGCATTGAATTCTGGAACCAGACACCGACCAAGCTTGCGAACCAGGCTAAGCCGCCAAACACAAGCAGCGCGGCCAGAATGAATAAGCCGCCCAAGGAGGCCACTTGCAACGCCACCGGGCCGGCATCGGGACGTACAAACTGGGGCAAGAAGGCGAGGAAAAAAATACCAACCTTGGGGTTGGTCAGGTTCATCACAACGCCACGTCCAAACATGCGCCATGGGTTCAAGTTTTCGGACAATCCAGCGGAAAGCGGACCGACTGGCGCCCTAACGGCGCCCCAAGCCAGATAAATCAGATACGCCGCGCCGGTGAGTTTGAGCACCGTAAATGCCGTGGCAGAAGCGGCCAAAATGGCCGCCAACCCCAACGCCACCGCAGCGGTGTGGCCAAGCAAACCGGTACACAGTCCCAGCGTCACCAATAGCCCAGTTTTGCGCCCATTCGTGGCTGACTGCATCAACACAAACACGTTGTCAGGCCCAGGGCTCAGGCCCAGCAGGATGGAAATGCCAAAAAAGGTGAGGGCGGTATCAAGAGAGAGCATGTGCGTTGATGAAAATGAATAAGGAGGCGTTGGGCACGCGGGATGTCGCTGGACGTCACGATTTCAAAGTCCCGCTTTCACAGAACCCACGGTATAAAACGGTTGGTTTCGACCCGGTAAGCGTCATAGTCCAAGTGCTGCTCTCGCATCCAGCGCTCTTCAAGGATGGATTTCACCAGCAAAACCATAGCCAAAGCGGACCAAACCAGCCACCCTGCTGGGGGCTCGGACATGAGCGCCAGTGCGGCGGCGCCCAAAAGCACCGACGTGTACATCGGGTGGCGAATCCAACGGTATGGCCCCGTGGTGACCAAAGTACCCCAGGTCTTGGGGGTAGGTCGAATATTGAAGTTGCTAGGGCGGTTGTGCATCATTGTCCAAGTAGCCAGTGCCAACGATGTGGCAACCAGCAGCAGTGAAAACGACGGAATATTGCCACGCAATGCCCTGGCTGCGGCCAGTGCCGTCAGCCCTGTTAGCAGAGAAAATTGCATAGTCACCAGCAGGGAGCCAAGTAATTTTCTTTTTCGAAAGGCAAAGTGAGTCATTTTCTGGTTGCTGAGTTAAGGTCAAGAGACTTGTGTATCAGGGTGAAGCTGAATAGTGTTGTTAAAAAGTGTGTGGTGGTTCATTTGGAAGTCAGACTAAGAAGGGGGGCCACCACGCCTCGTGCATGGCAAGCGATATACAAAAAAGAGCGGCTGTCCTTGCTTCAAATTCTCCCAGATTTATATAAGTTGACGCTCGTAAGTCCGCGAAGTAGTCGTTGCATGCGTTTGTGGTGATAAAGGGTAAAAGTCATGGTCAATCAAAAAACTGCCAAAGAATTTGTGCGTCGACTCGGACCCGGCCTTATTACGGGGGCCGCTGACGATGACCCAAGTGGCATCGCCACTTACTCTCAAGCCGGTTCCCAGTTTCGTTTTGCTTTGGTCTGGACGCTGTTACTCACTACGCCGTTGATGATTGGCATCCAGATGCTGTCCGCTCGCATTGGTTGGGTGACTGGTGAGGGACTTGCTGCCAACATCAACAAGATGTTCCCCAGTTGGTTGACCAAAACTCTGGTGGGTTTGTTGGTCGTTGCGAACACTATCAACATTGCCGCTGACATTGGCGCCATGGCGGAAGCCGTTCGGCTTTTAGTCGGTGGTCCACTTGCCTTGTATGTTCTGGGTTTTGGAACGTTGTGCGTCGCAACACAGGTTTTCTTTTCATATGAGCATACGGTGCGCATCCTGAAGTGGCTCACCTTGGCTTTGTTTGCTTATGTTGCGGTAATTTTGACGGTTCAGGTGCCTTGGCGACAGGCTATCTCGGAGTCCCTGCATCCCTGGTCATTCTTTCCAGCAGGCGTCTCGCTCAAGGATTACACCGCCATGGTGGTGGCGGTGCTGGGAACAACTATCAGCCCTTACTTGTTTTTTTGGCAAGCGGCACAGGAAGTGGAGGACAACAACCGACGGCCTGAGTCTCAAGTGCTACGTTTGAACCCTGAATACGCTGCTGAGCATTTATCACGTATCAAGCAAGACACCTATGTCGGAATGACGTTTTCCAATGTGATAGCTTTGTGCATTGTCATTGCCACGGCCGTGACATTGAATATGCAGGGCATCACTGATATTCAGACTTCGTCCCAGGCGGCCGAAGCGCTCCGACCGGTAGCGGGTGAATTTGCATTCGCGGTCTTTGCTTTGGGAATTGTTGGCACAGGGTTGCTGGCCGTTCCCGTGCTGGCGGGTTCTGCTGCCTATGCCGTGAGCGAACTCTACGGTTGGCAGGCGAGTCTTTCCAACCGGTTTCATGAGGCTAAAGGTTTTTATCTCATCATCATTGCCGCCACGGGGATTGGCACGGTCATGGGTTACCTTGAAGTAGACCCGATTAAAGCTTTGGTGTGGAGTGCCATCGTTAACGGCGTCATTTCCGTCCCTATCATGGCGGCCCTGATGTGGATTGGCCAGTCCGAGCGTTTGATGGGCAATTACACCATCAGCCCACGCCATCGATTCTTTGGCTGGTCTGCCACGCTGGTCATGGCGGTGGCCGTGGTGTTAATGTTTGCAACGAGTTTCTAAAGGCTATTGGTGCCGGTTCTCTTCATTGGGGCGTAGCGTTAAGAATTCCCCGTGGATGGGCCGCCCAGTTGTGAATTAAGTCAGTTGGTTGATTCCGGATGTTTTTTTGCGACTGGCGACTGATAAATCTCTGGAGGGATTGGTTATCAATGCCTCGGTCGCTGAACGTGACGAAATTTTGACTTGGTCCGAAAAGGATGAGTCGTTTGACTAGTGTTCGCGTCAATGCGGGCTCATGTAACTGTTTCCTGACCCTGGTAGAACTTTTAGCTGCTCGTCACTGTTTCCTTTGTGAGTCAATCTTGGGCTAACGATTCGGTTCTTGGCTCAGTTTCTAACCAGAAATGTCGATAACTCTGATGTGGTCAGCAAAAAATTCAGCGCAAGCTAAATTGCGTGGACTTAGACCATGATTTTCTAAATCAAGGGGTACCCCATGGTCTCACCAGTTACAGCCAGTGTTAGCAGTTCCCAAACACAACCAGTCACGAAGGCACTCAGTCCCGAGGAAGCTTTCAAACAACTCGATACGGGCAACAAAGGTTACCTGACAGTGTCTGACCTGGAGTCTGCTGTCGTCAAGATTTCGGACAAAGGGGCCAATTTATCGAAGGCTGATGCTGCGGCGGCCGCCAAAGCTGATTTCGCCAAGATGGATACCAACGGTGATGGCAAAGTTTCCGCCACTGAATTCAAGGCCGCTACAGCAAACGCGCCACCAGCCGGGGGCGCTCCCGCTGGGGCAAAGCCGCCAGGGGGTGCGGGTGGCCATGGTGGTCCCAAAGGCGGTGGTGTTGGCAGTTCAACTTCCAGTACCACCTACGCGGCAGCCGATACTAATCAGGACGGGGTTGTGACCTCGCTTGAGCAACAGGCCTACGACGCCAAACATTTAAGTGCTAAGTTAAACACGGCAACCTCGAATTCGGCTTCCGTCAGCGCGGTCAAAACTTATGAGTCTGTCAGCACCGTAGTGTAGTGAAGTCGATTGCATTCTGGGGCGATAAAGCATCGATAACGATGCCTTAACAAGTGAGCCCTCACGGGGGCGATAACGGGCCCTCAATGTTTGAGGATTTATTAGCGGCTCATGCCCTCAACCCGAGGTCCAATTCATGCAGGCCGAGCGACTTTAATCAACGCAGATTACCGTCTTGGTCTGAGCGCCAGTGCGCATCACTTTCGCCGCGTCGATTTTCATCTCGGTGGTTAGGGCGATATTCGGGCTCGCGGTAGTTTTCTCGTCCGCGCAAATGCTCATTATGGTGTTCCCACCAGCGGTTGCGTTGCTCAACTTGCACAAAATGCACAGGATGTCCGCAGGCTTGATACCGTGAGCAAAACCGACCCCAGTCTCGGTATTCTTTTGGTGGCACATGTAAATACATCACGGGCGCTCCATAAACGGGGTGACCAACGATGACCGGCTGCACATTAATGACCGGAGGAGGTGGGTTGTTGCCAATGGCAATTTGGCCATAAATACCGGGTGCAAAGGCGCCACCGATGGTGATATTTGCGTAGGATTGCGCATGAACTGTGCTTGATAGCATCAGTGTCAAGCCAACGACAGGGAGTGCGAATAAACTCAGATACCTCCTCATTGTTCCCATGTTTGCCTGTGCTGAAAGCTGAGTCGCATAACGCATATTGTTCCTGATTGATTGTTGCGGTAGTCACACAACGTGCGACGGTCTAAAAAAGAATAACCCTTCATGTAAAGCTACTGACACCAGCGCTTCCATATGTAACAAGCTTGAAGGGCAAGGCGACCGTCCTTCGGATAAAAGGCCGATGGCGGGTCTTTGGGATACGCAAAGACCAACGTTGGCAAAGCTATGTGCCAAAGGTCGACGTGAATACGCTCAAAACGTTCTTGAATGCCGTGGACCGGGACGAGCGCCGCTGTATCTGAGAATGACGGCTTCCCGGCTTTCTCAAAAGTTTTGCATCCCACCAGTCAGGGCGAGGGCCGTGACAAAGAACAGCTTGACCACCAGCCAGCTTGCCACCACGATGAGCCAGGATTCCCACTTGACCCGCTGAGCGTTGTAAGTGTTCTCAGCCAGCGTGAAGACAACAGCACACACCGAGCCGAAAAACAGTCCAAATAAGGCTTGGTAAAGTTTCTGCATCCAATAGTGGTCAAGGTCGCCAACGATGGGCTGGAACATACCGGTGATACCACCAAATATCAGCCAGCGCGCCGTATAGCCCCGCCACCGATACCAGTGGCTTGCGCGCGGTGATGACCAATGGGCCTTCGTTGGGGATGACGGTTGCATGCGTTTGCTTTGTTAAATTTCTTACAGAATTCTAGGCGTCCGATTTGACGTTGATTGAGCTGACTTGAAGATGAATTTGCGCAATGTCATTTTTGAGCGGTGCTTTTCTAATATCCGCCCAGTTCAACTTTCGGCCTTCGCTGCAAGCGCATATGAGCGAAGGCGTGTATTTGTAAAATAAGGGATTTGGGGGCAACGAGGGAAGTAACTTTGCGTTGTAAGCCCAAGTCTGTGTGCAGGTTGATTTTTCAAGTTTTCTCCATTGATTCGTATGACCAATTTCAAAACACTATTTGCAGCTGCGCTGCTTTGCACTGTTGCCTCGTTATCGTTTGCGAAGGCGCCAGCAGCATCCAAAAATGGCGATGCCTCTACCGCCACGTCCGGGCCCTCGACTGCCGGCTCCAAAGCTAAAGCGAAACGTCACAAAGTAGCTCAGCATTCAAAAAGCAAGAGTAACGCGAGTCACGCAGCCAATAAACATAAGAAAACTCAAAATTCCGTGGGGTCAAATTCAAAAGGACCTGGCTTGGAAGCCTATTGAATTTGGGTGGTTCGCATTTCGGAATTGCAGAGAGTACGACCGGGATAAATCGGCAGCGACCCAAGAAACCAGAGAGCAGTTACCCACAAGGGGTTTTTGCGCTCATGACATACGGCCCAGGTTCACCATCGCCATTCGTTGAGAAAAACAGCAAAATGATTGAAGAGAATGAGTCTTTCAAGGTCGTAAATGGCGCTTTTCCGCATATTGGGAAGTCCATTCAGTTGTTCTGGGGCCATCGGGAGTTCCATGAATATATGGATAACCTTCAGCAAGAAAGGAAAGGGGTTGTGAGAGCGGGCTTTCCAAATGCCGTCATGAATGCTTTGCTCGCCCTCACTTCTGAACACGATGCAAGCTTCCCCGAAATGAAACCCAAGATAAAAGATGTCTGGTCAATTTATGCCGATAGGCGATGACGTTTTTTATTCGAGTGAAATGTCACCCGGCCACTACGCGTACAACTGATTTCTGTAAGTTGACCGTCAAATAGGAAAGTCAGAATATTAAATAGTTGCAGCAGGACTCGAGTGCAGCGAGGGGTTGGAGGGCGTCACGCCCCCGCCCCGTCTAATCACCCCGCGCAAAGCACTCGGCGCGACCTTGGTATCAAACACCATCCCGACCTTTTTGTGAAAGGTCCGACTTTTTGCCATCTGATTTATCATGATGTGCATGAAGTACGGTGGCGCGAATACAGTGCTTAATTCTGACTGTTTGACGTCGAATACACACTGTGCTCCATAAATTCGATTGACCCATGAATAATAAAATTATTGAAGATGCGACGGCTTATGTGCGAAAGCTGAAAGGTCGTGATGACGATGTCCCTGAATGGGGCAAGTACATGAAGTTAGTGGAGGCGCATTTAGAAGACGGTTTTAAATTGAAATTTAAAATGCCGCGCGAATATCATTACGCTTACTTGCGAGGCAAGGGAATGAGCGATGCTAAAAGTCGCGATGTGATGGGCCTTGACCATGGGCAACAACATCACACCTCAGAAAAGAAAAAAAGCTTCTGGAAGTTTTGGTAAAGGTTGGGTGCTTTGGCATCCTTCTCTCAATCTAATTCACGCACCACTTCGCGCAGCATTCCCGGCTCTGCTTTGGCATTAAACGTCACCCCGTCCTGCACCAAAATTCACGCCCTAATCTTCTTATTGTGTAATGTGCGTAGCTGTTCAAGCGCTCGCACTGCGTCATGCTTTATAGTGGTGCCGATGGGTTTGTTTCCATGAGTTGCGCCACCCCGCCAGCAGGGAGCCGAAAAGCCTGCGGAGCATCGTCACCAACGGTGGCCCTCGCTGAAAGACCTTAAAACCGTGCCGACTCAACTGTTCGACGTGATGGAGTGGGCATTTTTCGGGACTCCCGCAGCGGCTTGAAGTGTCAAGGTCGTGCCCGCTGAAAGTGAGATTAGCTCGACTGAGGCACGCCGGTTGCTCGGCTTTTACTGGCTATTTCTGCCATCACGTCACTCCAGCGCCCGGGCTTTGTTTCCCATTCGGCATGGTTGCGCAAATACTGCAAAGCAGGGACCACGTCTGGGAGGATGTATCCTCCATATTCGTTATCTGCATGACCAAAAAGCGGGGGCAGTGCTTCGTCCCATCCCTCAAAAGCCGGCCAGGGCACCAGCACGTGCTTGTCGTCTCGGCGTTGCGCTCGAATCCAACCAGAGCCATCATTTTGTTTCAAATACAGCACAGAGGACCACGGTTTCACCCACAGCCAAGGTGTCTCTTTAGGGGCTGGTGCGTGGAAATGAGGAGGGGTGGCGGTGACTGCTTTGGGCTGTAACGCTGGAGGCGGCTTGTTCACCTCGGCGGCTTGGATAAGCGTAGCTTCCTCTTCAAACTGAGCCAGAAGAGCTTGCGTATTGTTCACCAAGAGCTGGCTCTCAGCCGCAGTCAACGGTCTACCTTCACCGCCACCAAAGCGGGCCGAACCCAAGGCTGAATCAGCCCCGTACCGTTTCGCAAAGCAAGTTGAGCCAAGCACCAGCAACTGCTCGTGTTCTCTGACAACGTGAATCCGCCGATACACAGAATGCCCGCAATTGGGTTGACCGCAACGTACCCGCTCAGCGTGCTCGACGGACACGATGGCCAGTAGCTTGGCCGTGGAATTGACTCTGGAGATGGTGGGCGGTTCAAGCTCAGACATCAACGAATCCTTTCAAAATATAGCGCTTGGCAGATGTGTAGAAATTCACGTAGGGAATCTGGAAGACACTTGAGGCCAGGTCTTTCGCAAGCATTTCCAAATTCTCGAGAGTGCATAAAAATATTTAGAGAGCGTTCCACGGTAAAGCATTTCAAGCCAGATGTTTACTTTGTTTCTAACCAGGGTAGGCTGGCTGTTGTTGAGTAATGACAACAAGTCAGCAATTTTGTCATGCAAATCTGTTATAAATCAAACTCATCCCGCTAACCCTTGCCCCCGGTTGCAGGCCTTTGTGGCCCAGAACACGCCTTACTTGCAACCCGTGCGGGAGCGATTTATTCGTTCGCTGCATTACTGTCGCCATTCACCCCGGCGTAGGCAAACGTGTTAAATCTGTCACCTTCTTTAGCGTCACCGGTGGTTCAATCGGGAGATGCTGCACTGTTGATGGCCAATGCATTGCAGAGTGCAAATTTCAAAAACTCTCAAATTTCGAGTATTGCCTTTGATGTCAAGGCCGCATTTGCGCTGACTGGCCTTCACCAGGATGGTCTTCGTTTGTCGGTCATGGCGTGTGCCGAAGCATTCAACGAGGAGGGATGGCGGGGCTCTGGCTATTGGCGCACCGTCACAGACCACACTGCGCCCCAGCGTTTACCAGCACTAGCCGTTCATAACGATTCAACGAGTAGGCTTCAAAAAATTGCCAGCCGGGTGCCAGGCGTGGTTTATCAATACCGGTTGCACCCTGATGGCAGTTCTTGTTTCCCTTACGCCAGTGACGCCATCCGTGATGTGTACCGGGTTAGCCCAGAGGAGGTATGCGAGGATGCCTCTGCCGTATTGAACATACTCCACCCAGACGACTATGCCGAAGTTATTAGCTCGATTCAGAAATCAGCATATGACCTGACGCCTTGGCAACACGAGTACCGGGTGCGGTTTGCCGATGGTGAGGTGCGTTGGCTGTTTGGGAATGCGCTGCCGGAACGCGAGTCCGATGGTGCCACGCTATGGCACGGGTTTATCACCGACATCACCGAGCGGAAAGCGACTGAGAAAGCGCTGCGCAAGGGCGAGCGCCGGATACGAGCGACGCTGGATGCCATTCCCGACTTGATGTTCGAGCTCGACCTTGAAGGTCGTTATCTCGATTTCCATAGTCCGCGTACTGAGCTGTTGGTTGCGCCGGCAGAAGACTTGATTGGCAAACTCATCTCGGATGTGCTGCCTTTTGAGGCCGCACACATCGTGATGGCGGCCATGCAGGAGGCCCATGAACTTGGGTTTTCCAGCGGTAAACAGTTCGCACTGAAGCTGCCGCAAGGCGAGTTGTGGTTTGAGCTTTCGATTTCCAGAAAAGCCACTGACCCCGGTGAGTTGCCACGATTTATTGTGCTTTCCAGGGACATCACAGAGCGACTCAGGGCCAATGAGCAGTTGCGCATCAGTGACCGCGCCCTGCGCCTCATCAGTGCCTGCAATCTTGCGGTGGTCCAAGCCCGCGATGAGAATCATCTCTTGCAGGAACTATGTCGTTTGGTGGTCGACATCGGAGGCTACCAGTTGGCCTGGGTTGGTGTAGCAGAGCAGGATGCGGCCAAGGCCGTTCGTCCCCTCCTGTCATACGGCCATGCGAAGGAGATGCTCGATTCCATTGAGATTTCCTGGGATGTCGAACAAGCGAGCGGGCATGGCCCAACGGGCACCGCCATCCGCACCGGCGTCCCACAGGTCAGCCAGAATTTCTGGACGAACCCCAAGATGGCCCCTTGGATTGCACAGGCCATCAACTGTGGTTTACAGGCCGGTGTGGCGCTTCCTCTTTTGGCCAATGGGGTGGCGTTGGGCGTTCTTGTCATCTATTCAGCTGAACCGGAAACCTTTGGCCCGTATGAGCTCAAGCTGTTGGAGGGCTTGGCAGACGACATGTCATTCGGCCTGATGTCCTTGCGCGCACGGGCACAGTTGGGGGTCCACCAGCAACAATTGGAAGCACTGGTGTCGCAGCGCACCGAGGAGATTTACAGCCTCAACACGGCGTTGACGAATAAGGTACGCGATGCGGAGAGTGCCAGTCTGGTCAAAGGGGCGTTCCTGGCCAGCATGAGCCATGAACTACGCACCCCGCTCAATGCGGTCGTGGGCCTCACCGGGCTGTTGATTGACTTGCCGCTGGGGCGGCGCCAGCGCGACTTTGTGGACAAGATTCAGTTGTCGGCCCAGACCCTGCGCACCTTGATTGATGACATTCTGGATTTCTCCAAGATTGAAGCCGGTGAACTGCGGCTGGAACAAGTTCCGTTTTCACTGAACAGCATGTTGCAGACCGTGGCCTCGGTGGTCGGCGTCGGGCTCGGTAACAAGCCAGTGGAAGCCGTGTTTGAGGTGGGTGCGGACGTACCCGACGCGCTCATCGGCGACGCCTTGCGCTTGCAGCAGATTTTGCTGAACCTGACTAACAACGCCGTCAAATTCACCAGCACCGGCGCCATTGTGGTTGCGGTCCGCTGCCTGACGGCGCCGGCCTGCGAGGGCGCGCCGGTGACCTTGCAGTTTTCGGTGCGTGATACCGGCATCGGCATCGCCCCGGAACAACTGCGCTCGATATTTAACGGCTTTACCCAAGCCGATGCCTCCACCAGTCGCCTGTATGGCGGCTCTGGCCTGGGTCTGGCCATCAGTGAGCGGCTCGCCACCCTGATGGGCGGCCAGATTGAGGTTGAAAGTGTCTTGGGGTGGGGCACCGAGTTTTGTTTTGAGGTGCCACTGACGCAGGGGCACCAAGTCGAATTGAGGGCTGCGGCGCACATCCCCCGCAACTTGCGCATTCTGATTGCCGACGACCATGCCGTGGTGCGCGATATGTTGACGCAAACCTGCGTGGCTCGGGGTTGGCAGGCGACCGCGGTTGATTGCGCTGCCGCGGCACTTAACGAATTGCTCTGCAGTAATGCCGCCAATGCCGACTACGACCTGCTGTTGCTGGATTGGCGTATGCCCAGCCTGGATGGACTGGCGATGCTGCGTCAGGCCTACGCCATGCCCGGTCTGGGCTTGCCGCAGGTGCTCCTGATGGCCTCCATGGTGGAGCTGGAGCAAGCAGCACTGGCCAGCGATGGACTGCACCTCGACGGTATCGTGGCCAAACCGTTGACACCGGGCAGCCTGCAAGAAGCGCTCATCCGGCTGTTCGCGGGCGAGCCCGCCTCCTTGCTGCCGGTGCTGAAGAACAATGACAAGCGGCTGGCGGGGATGCGCCTGCTGGTGGCCGAAGACAACGCGCTCAACCAGGAGGTGATTGAACACATGCTGACCCGCGCCGGGGCCGAAGTGGTGCTGGTCGACAACGGTGTCGCTGCGGTAGCGACCCTGCGTCTGGACAGTGAGCCGTTTGATGCCGTGCTGATGGACATCCAGATGCCGGTGATGGACGGTTATACCGCCACCCGCATCATCCGTGAGGAGCTGGGGTTGCGGGAATTACCCATCATTGCCGTCACCGCTTTTGCCCAGCCGCAGGACCGAGAGAAATCCCGCCTGGCAGGCATGGTGGGGCATGTCACCAAGCCACTCAATGTCAATGATTTGCTGTGCCTGTTGGTGCCGGAGCCACTTGGGCTGGTGGCGCACTCACCCAGCATGCCCTGTTTCGCCAAGCCAGCCACCTCAGCCGCCACGCCACTTGCCGTGCTCGACGTCACTGCGGCCATGACGAGTTTTGGCGGAGATACGAAACGGTATGCTGATATCTTGCGCAAGTTCATGCGGCAACACGGTGGCGATGCTGTTGAAGCCAGTCGCCTGTTCACAATGGACGACACGCCAGGGGCCCTGCATCTGCTGCATGAATTGAAAGGGGTGGCCAGTTTCCTGCAAGCCCAAGAACTGGCCCAGTTGGCGAGTGCCGGTGAGGAGGCCATGCACAGCGGCCAAACGCAGAGCATGCCCAGCTTGTTTGAATCGCTGCAGGCGGCGATGCTAAGGCTACAGGAAGCTATTCAGAGCTTGGATACTTCCGATGTTGACGTCTGAATCAGTCCCCGGCAGCGGATTGCGTCAACAAACAATGGGCGCACTGTTGGTGCCTGGCGTCAATATGGTTTGTCAGTGGTGGCCACGATGAGCCGCATGTACCTGGTTGATGACCACCCCATCATGCGAGAGGGTTTGCGCGCCCTGCTGAAAACGGGCGGCCATGTTGTGGTGGGTGAGTCTGCCAACCCCACCGAGGCGCTGAGTGATTTGTTGCGCCAGCAGCCAGAGGTCTTGCTGCTGGACCTTCATCTTGGCGAGCGCTCCGGCTTTGAGTTGTTGGCAGAATTACAACGCCGTTCGCTGTCGACCCGCACTATCGTTGTGACCACTTCGGTGTTGCCACAGGATGTGGCTCAGGCGCTGCGGCTGGGCGCGTTTGCTTATGTACTCAAAGAGTCAGCCGGGCGCGAACTCATGCATGCGGTGGAGTCCGTGACACTGGGGAAGAAGTATCTGGGGGTCACCGTGGCCGACCTGGCGTTGCAGGTGTTTGCTAAACCCGAGAAGGAAGACCCGTTAAGCACCTTATCGCCGCGGGAGCGACAAATCATTCTCATGGTGGTCAAAGGTCAGTCCAGTACCGAGATTGGGCTGGAGCTTCATTTGTCACCAAAGACGGTCGCCACTTACCGAAG
>Ga0007794_10000453_pt1 | contig 12749 bp, 13 predicted proteins | sample CryBogmetaGMA5M_FD_60365 | JGI IMG/M metagenome (GOLD analysis project Ga0007794, IMG submission 60365) | Freshwater microbial communities from Crystal Bog, Wisconsin, USA - MA5M | ecosystem: Environmental > Aquatic > Freshwater > Lake | place: Crystal Bog, Wisconsin, USA | collected 2009-07-06
CTGTCCGATCCGCGTTGCGTCGAGTTTTTAGAGAAGTGGACCCAAGACGGCAAGCTGCAACCCGAAGTGGCCAACAAGGTCAAAGAATGGTTCAGCGTGCGCACCAACGTCGATGGCACCACCAGCGAAGGCCTCGGCGACTGGGACATCTCGCGCGATGCGCCCTACTTCGGCATCGAGATCCCGGATGCACCGGGCAAATACTTTTACGTTTGGCTGGATGCGCCCGTTGGCTACTTGGCCTCGCTGAAAAACTTGCTCGACAAGCGCGGTGAGAGCTACGACGCCTACATGGCCAACGACAAGATGGAGCAATACCACTTCATCGGCAAAGACATCGTCACCTTCCACACCCTGTTCTGGCCGGCCATGCTGCACTTCAGCGGCCGCAAAACGCCCAACAACGTGTTTGTGCACGGCTTCCTCACGGTCAACAACGGCGAGAAAATGAGCAAGAGCCGTGGCACGGGCCTCGACCCGCTCAAGTACTTAGGTCTGGGCATGAACCCCGAATGGCTGCGTTACTACTTGGCCACCAAGCTGAACAACAAAAACGAAGACGTGGACTTCAACGCCGAAGACTTCATGCTGCGCGTGAACAGCGATTTGATCGGCAAGTTCGTCAACATCGCGTCGCGTGCGGCAGGCTTCTTGACCAAGCGCTTTGAAGGTAAGTTGACACAGTCATTTGGCGAGCAAGGCACCGCGTTGCTGAGCGACATTCACGCAGCCAAAGACAGCATTGCCCAAGCCTACGACGCACGCGAGTACGGCAAAGCCGCCCGCGAAATCATGTTGCTGGCCGACAAGGTTAATTCGTACGTGGACCAACACAAGCCTTGGGACTTGGCCAAAGATGCAGCCAACAACGAAGCCTTGCACCAAGTGTGTTCGTTGCTTATCAATGCGTTTGCCGAGCTGAGCCGCTACTTGGCACCTGTGTTGCCGTCACTCGCGCAAGCGGTCGAAACTTTCACCGGCACTTCCATGCAAAACTGGTCGACTACGGGCTACGTCACCCACATTCAACCCTACCAACACCTCATGCAACGCGTCACCCCCGAACAACTTGAAGCTCTGTTTGAACCACCAGCCGTGATGGAAGAAAAAGTCACCCCCGGTGGCGAAGAAATTGCGCCCACCATCAGCATCGACGACTTTGCGAAAGTGGATTTGCGCATTGCCGAAATCGTGAACTGCGAAGCGGTGGAAGGCTCAACCAAGCTGCTGCGCCTCACGCTCGATGTGGGCGAGGGTAAAACGCGCAACGTGTTCTCAGGTGTGGCCAGCATGTACAAGCCTGAAGACCTCAAAGGCAAGCTCACAGTGATGGTGGCCAACTTGGCTCCACGCAAGATGAAGTTTGGCGTGAGTGAAGGCATGGTGCTCGCCGCCAGCCATGAAGACGAAAAAGCCGAACCCGGCATTTACGTGTTGCACCCATGGCCCGGCGCAAAGCCCGGTATGCGCATTCATTAAACCGACCATGTTTCCTCTTATCCACGGCTGGACCAGCATCGCGCGCTCAAACCACGCCAACGTCAAGTTGGGCGCTGTGTTGTGCTTTGTGGCTGGGGCGGCCAATGCGGGTGGATTTTTGGCAGTGGGGCGTTACACCTCGCACATGACCGGCGTGGTCTCTTCGGTCGCAGACGACTTGGTGCTGGGGCATGTCGACTTGGTGGCCACAGGCTTGGGAAGCTTGATCGCCTTTGTCGCGGGCGCCATGTGCACCGCCGTGTTGGTGAACTGGGGCCTGCGCCGCCATCTGGCCAGCGCTTACAGCTTGCCTTTGGTGCTGGAGTCTTTGGCGCTTCTGATATTTGGTTTATTTGGCTCGGCCATCAGCAGTTTTGCCAACCTGTTTCTACCACTCACCGTCATGCTGCTGTGCTTCATGATGGGTTTGCAAAACGCGGTCATCACCAAAATTTCTCACGCCGAAATTCGCACCACGCATATCACCGGTCTAGTGACCGACTTTGGTATTGAATTGGGGAAATTGTTTTACGTCAATCGCAGCAAAACCTCAGCCCAAGGCTTGCCCCATGTTCGTGCGAACCGCCAGCGCTTGGGCCTTCAAGCGCTGTTGATTGCTTGTTTTTTCTGCGGCGGACTGGTGGGCGCTTTGGGCTTTAAGGGCTGGGGTTACATCACCACTTTGCCGCTTGCGTTGTTGCTGTGGACCGTGGCATTGCGCCCCGTACTTGACGACGTAAAAACTGGATTACAAAGATGAATGTGTCTTCTTTTTTCCGCCCTCACGTCATTGATTCGCTCAAGGGCTACACGCGCCAGCGTTTTTACCAAGACGTGGGCGCGGGCATCACCGTGGGCGTGGTGGCGTTGCCGCTGGCCATGGCGTTTGCCATTGCATCCGGGCTCAAGCCTGAGGCGGGTTTGTTCACAGCCATCATTGCGGGGTTTTTGATTTCTGCGCTCGGCGGTAGCCGCGTGCAAATTGGCGGCCCAGCGGGCGCGTTCATCGTTATCGTCTACGGCATCTTGGAACGCTATGGCTTGCCCAATCTGATGATTGCCACCGCCATGTCGGGCGTGATGCTCTTTGCGATGGGCTTGTTGCGTTTGGGCACGCTGATTCGCTTCATTCCCGTGGCCGTGGTGATTGGTTTCACCAACGGCATCGCGGTGTTGATCATGGTGTCGCAGCTCAAGGATTTCTTTGGCCTGCAAGTCAAAGCCATGCCGGTTGACTTCTTTGGCATCTTGCACACCTTGAGCGACAACATGGGCACGCTGAACGGCGAAGCCTTGGGCCTTGCCGTGGTCTGCTTGGCCGTGCTGACCTTTTGGCAACTGGCACTGCCCCACTTGGGCAACACCATGCCCACCACGAAAAAATTCTCCACCATCCCTGGCTCCATCGTGGTGCTGGTGGGTGCCACCATGGCCAGCCGCATGATGGGCTTAGAGGTCGAAACCATCGCCTCGCGCTTTGGCAGCATCCCAAGCACTTTGCCCGCTTTTGCGTTGCCCACCTTCAGCTGGGAGACCGCTAAGTTCTTGCTCATCCCCGCCACCACGCTGGCGTTGCTGGGCTCGATTGAATCGCTCTTGTGCGCCCGCATCGCCGACCAAATGATGGCCAATAGCCCCTACGGCGACCGCCACGACGCCAACCAAGAGCTGATGGCCCAAGGCATTGCCAACCTCGTCTCCCCCTTCTTCGGCGGCATGCCAGCCACGGGGACGATCGCCCGCACTGTCACCAACGTCAAAAGCGGTGGCACGAGCCCCATCGCAGGCATCGTGCATGCGCTCACGTTGCTCTTGGTCATGCTCATCGCTGCGCCGTTGGCGGGCGATGTTCCGCTGCCCGCGCTGTCTGCCATTTTGATGTTCGTGGCGTGGAACATGGGCGAGTGGCAAGAGTTCGTGCACCTGCGCCAGTTCCGTCTGCCCTACCGTGCCACCCTGTTGTCGGTGTTCTTGCTCACCGTCATCGTCGACCTGACGGTGGCCGTTGAAGTGGGCCTGATTGCCGCTTGCCTGACCTTCATCTACCGTATCTCCAGCCTCAGCCGCGCTGAGCAGGTGCAAGCCGACAGCCACCCTGAGTTGGCGGGCCACGAACCCCAAGTGCAAGCGCACCGCTTGTACGGCGCATTGTTCTTTGGTGCGGTCAAACTGGTCGAGGCCATTGAACAACACCTGCCCACACAGGCCGTGGTGCTGGATCTGAAAAACCTTATTTATGTGGACTCATCTGGTGCTGATGCCCTGCTGGCCTTGGCCCGCACCTGCCACAAGAACCACGTGCGTCTGATCGTTTGCGGCTTGGCCCACCAGCCCCTCGACATGTCGCAACGCAGCGGCTTGCTGCACGCTTTACCTGACACAGACCTTGTGCCCGATTTGAGCCATGGTTTGGCCTTGGCCCTCGGTCGTTAAAATCTACGCAATCTTTTAGGAATCCTCATATGTCGATTTTTCAGCGCGACCACTACACCTCCGAAGCCACCCAGTTCATCGAGTCGCTGAAGGCCAAGAAGCCCACGCTCGAAAAAGAACAACGCGATGGCCGCGCTTTGTTGTGGGACAAGCAAGTCAACCGCGATACCCAACAAGACATCGAAGCTGGCCGCGTGGCGCAAAAGCCCTACGTCTACCAAACGAATGCCTAAGGCCTGCGCCTAAGTCCCGTGCATCCTGCAGACATCACGCCGCCTGAAGAGGCATCCCTCAACTCGGTCATGCCCGAGGTGGTTGACCACGTGGCCGTGGCCCGTCTGTACGGCGAGCCGCTGTTTGCTTTGCCGCAGGATTTGTACATCCCGCCAGACGCGCTGGAGGTTTTCCTCGAGGCATTCCAAGGCCCGTTGGACTTGCTGCTGTATCTCATCCGCAAGCAAAACTTCAACATCCTCGACATTCCCATGGCCGCGCTCACGCGCCAGTATCTGAGCTATGTGGACGAGATTCGCACCCGCAACCTAGAGCTTGCCGCCGAATATCTGCTGATGGCTGCCATGCTGATTGAGATCAAATCACGCATGCTGCTACCCCCCAAGAAAGTGGCAGAGGGCCAAGAGCCCGAAGACCCCCGCGCCGAGCTGGTGCGCCGCTTGCTCGAATACGAGCAAATGAAACTGGCTGCCGCCAAGCTCAACGAAGTGCCGCAGTTTGGGCGCGACTTTTTGCGTGCCCAAGTGTTCATCGAGCAATCGCTACAACCTCGCTTCCCTGATGTGCATGTGGTCGAGCTACAGCAGGCTTGGACCGATATCTTGAAGCGTGCCAAGCTGGTGCAACACCACAAAATTTCGCGCGAAGAACTTTCAGTGCGTGAGCACATGAGCATCGTGCTGCGCCGCTTGCAAGGCCAACGCTTCGTCGAATTCGAAAAATTATTCGAAGCCGAAAAAGGCGTGCCCGTGTTGGTGGTGACCTTCATCGCCCTGCTCGAATTGGCCAAAGAAACGCTGATCGAAATCACGCAGGCAGAGGCTTTCGCGCCTATTTATGTACGCCTCGCGTACACACCCACCTAAACTCCAAACCCTTTGGGCAACACAGGACTGGCGCTTTGCCACACCGTTCTATGAGCAACACCAACGCTTCGCCGTACGGCACTTTGCCCCCTGCCTCGCCTGTCTCAGCCCGCAAGCCCATCAGTCTGCCCCGCTTGAACGAGCTGCGCGCACGCGGTGAAAAGATCACCATGCTCACCGCTTACGATGCCACCTTCGCCGCCGTGGCCGATGCCGCCGGGGTGGAGTGCATTTTGGTGGGCGATTCGTTGGGCATGGTCTGCCAAGGCCTCGCCAGCACCGTGGGCGTGACGCTAGACACCATGCGCTACCACGTCGAAAGCGTCGTGCGTGGACTCCAGCGCGTACAAGGTACCGCTTGGATCATTGGCGATTTGCCTTTTGGCAGCTACCACGAGTCCAAAGAACAAGCGCTGCGTAGCGCCAGCGTGTTGATGCAGGCGGGCGCGCACATGGTCAAGCTCGAAGGCGGTGGTTGGACCACCGAGGTTGTACACTTTTTGGTCGAACGTGGCATACCGGTCTGCGCGCACTTGGGTCTCACCCCGCAAACCGTCCATGCCTTGGGCGGCTACCGCGTACAAGGCCGCGGCGACTCAGCTAACACACTGCGCCAAGAAGCGATGGCCCTACAAGATGCAGGCGCGTCCATGCTGGTCCTCGAAATGGTGCCCGAGTCTTTGTCGACCACCCTCACGCAAGAGCTGCCGCGCTGCCACACCATCGGCATTGGCGCAGGCAACGGCACAGCCGGCCAAGTGCTGGTGATGCACGACATGCTGGGCATCAACCTCGGCAAAAACCCCAAATTCGTACGCAACTTCATGCTGGGCCAAACCAGCGTGCAAGCTGCCATGGCCGCCTATGTGGCCGCTGTGAAAGACGGCAGCTTCCCCGTCAACGCCGAACACGCTTGGTAATTACAGATGCAAATCGTTCACACCCTTGCAGACCTGCGCCGCACCCTCAAGCCAGCCGCCCTGCGGGCCTTTGTGCCCACCATGGGCAACCTGCACCAAGGCCACCTTGAGCTGATGCAAATGGCGCGCAAGGAAGTCGACACGCGTACTGAAAAAGGCGGCATAACCGTGGCCAGCATCTTCGTCAACCGCCTGCAATTTGGCCCCCACGAGGACTTTGACACCTACCCCCGCACCTTTGAGCGCGACTGCGAACAGCTCCAAGCCAACGGCTGCGACGTGGTGTTTGCCCCAACGGAACAAGACCTCTACCCCGAGCCCCAAGTGTTCAAGGTGCATCCACCAGCCGAGCTGGCCGACATCTTGGAAGGGGCGTTTCGCCCTGGCTTCTTTGTCGGCGTGAGCACTGTGGTGCACAAGCTCTTCAACATCGTGCAGCCCGACATCGCCGTGTTTGGCAAGAAGGACTACCAACAGCTCATGGTCATCCGCCGCATGGTGCAGCAAATGGCCTTGCCCATCGAGATCATCGGCGGCGAAACCCGCCGTGCCGACACCGGCTTGGCCCTGAGCTCGCGCAACGGCTACCTCAGCGACGATGAACGCGCCGAAGCTGTGCAACTCTCTATCGCGTTGAAGGGCTTGGCTGCAGCTGCCCGTGCGGGCAATGCCGCAGGCCTGCTGGATGTGCCCGCTGCCGAAACCGCTGCAATGGACGCCCTGCGCCAACGCGGCTGGGTGCCTGACTACATCACCCTTCGCCGCCAGCATGACCTGTCGCCAGTGACCGGCCCCTGCGCTGAACCGCTGGTGGTGCTGGGGGCGGCTAAGTTGGGGAAAACACGGTTGATTGATAACCTCGAAGTTTGAGGTTTCTCTTTGGCTTAGGTGTTGGTGTTTGTGGTGGTTTTTCTCCGGCTTCGGCCATGTGCGTGAGGCACGGCGGCCGCCTCATGCTGGAGTACCAGAAATCGTTGGCCGCCGCACCTCACGCACACGACTTTGCGATCTAGAAAATCTTCGCTCGAACGAAAGTGACGTTGACGCAACTAGCCTGCGCCAGAAGTTTTTTAAACACTCATTTGTCGGCCGCAGTCTTCTCGTCTAGGGAATGGGCGGGTGGCGATTTCTGGTACTCCAGCGTGAGGAACCCGCCTATTTCCTAGGCGAGAAGCGAGCTCAGCCAAAAATCAAAAGCGAAAACCCACAGCCACCCTCACGATGTTGGCATCTGTGAAGTTGGCTTTTTGGTCATACGCCATGCGCACAAAGTAATCGCGCACATCCACCGTCACGACCAAACCATTGCCTTTGACCTGTGGCTCGCCCACATCGCTTGCGCCTGTGCGCTCAAACGCATCCACCGTTAGGCCCATGGCATTTGGCAAGGTGCCGCGCCAAACCAAATGCGTCACGCGCTGGCCGGTTTTCAGGCGATCATCAAAAATCTGAAACAGCGAAATTTGCCCCAGTTGGCTCTGCGAATATGTACCGCCCCACAGCACCGAGTCATTCGGGTCAAAGTTCAGATTGACGTACGGCTTGGTATTGGTCCGCCCCCAACCCAGCAAGGGCGACAAGCCATCGACGTTGTCTTGCTTGCCATCCCACGTCAAACTGCCGCCTACAAAACCACCGCTGGCAACCTGTAAAGAGGTGACCAACTGGCCATAAGAAGCTAGGCTTGTGGCGCGCTCAATGCCGGCACGGGATTGCGTGAAGTCGCTTTGATCTTGGTAATAGCCCAACCAAAACTTGGTGTCTTTGGTGTTGCCACGCAGGTTGAAATCTGTCGCCGTTGTTTTGGTGATGGAATCGCGGTAACTGCCCAGCGTGGCCTTCCAAGCAACGGCCTGGTCAGGCTTCAAAGGATCCATCGGGTCTACGTTGGCGCGGTCTTGAATGGCGTACGTGGCTGGCGTGACGAGCAAGCCCACCAACATCATCAAAGCGGCACAGCGATGATCAGTTCTCACCCTTGGCCCCACGCCCCATCAACACAGCCACGGCTTGCACGGGCGTCATCTGCCCATCCAGCAAGGCCACGACGGCTTGCGCAATCGGCATGTCCACACCGAGGTGCTGCGCACGTTGCACCACCGTGCGAGCGCAGTACACGCCTTCGGCCACATGGCCGAGTGAGTCGACCGCTTGTTGCAGCGTCATGCCTTGGGCCAAGGCGAGGCCGACTCTGCGGTTACGGCTCAGGTCACCGGTGGCGGTGAGCACCAAGTCGCCCAAGCCCGACAGACCCAAGAAGGTTTCAGTTTTAGCGCCCAGCGCCAAGCCTAGGCGATTCATTTCGGCCAAGCCTCGGGTGATCAGTGCGGCACGGGCGTTCAGGCCGAGTTGCAAACCATCGCACAAGCCGGTGGCGATGGCCAGCACGTTTTTCACCGCGCCGCCGACCTCGACGCCCACGATGTCGTCGTTGGCATACACGCGCAGGCTGTTGTTGTGAAAGGCTTGAACCATGGCGTCACGCGCAGCCGCATCGTCGCTGGCGGCCACCAAGGCGGTAGGCATGCCGCGTGCCACTTCTTGCGCAAAGCTCGGGCCGCTAAGAGCACCACCACGCAAAGCAGGGGCGACTTGGGCACGCACTTCGTGGGCCATCAAGCCATCGCCGTTCAAAGCCGCTTCAAAGCCTTTGCAAAGCCACGCCACAGGCACTTGACTGCCCAAGATGGGGGCCAACTGCGTGAGCATGCCGCGCAAACCACTCATGGGTGAGCCAATGACCACCAAATCTTGCTCGGCCAACCAAGCCCCGAGAGGCGCTGAGGACACGTGCAAACCGTCAGTGAAAGGCAAGTCAGGCAAGTAGCGCGTGTTCACACGCTCAGCTTGCATGGTTTGGGCTTGGGCGGCATCTCGCGCCCACAGCGTCACGGTGTGGTGTGCGCCAGCGTTGATCGCCAGCGCCGTGCCCCACGCGCCTGCACCTAAAACGGCAATTTTCATCGCGACGACCTAAGCCTGCGCTTATTGCGCAGCAGCTTGTTGCTGCTCGTACATGGCTTGGAAGTTGATTTCAGCCAAGTGCACAGGTGGGAAACCGGCGCGTTGGATCACATCAGCCACGTTGCCGCGCAGGTAGGGGTAAATGATTTGTGGACAAGCGATGCCGATGACGGGGCCCATTTGGTCTTCTGGCAAATTGCGCGCTTCGAAGATACCAGCTTGCTTGGCTTCCACCAAGAACACCACTTTGTCTTCAATCTTGGTGGTCACCGTGGCGGTCACGGTCACTTCGACGATGCCTTCAGCAATTTGTTCCATGCCCACAGCGAGCTGAATGTCCACCGAGGGTTGCTCGGTGCTGGTCAAGATAGCGGGGGAGTTGGGTTGCTCCAACGACAGGTCTTTCAAATAGACGCGTTGAATTTGGAACACGGGGGTTGCTTGTTGCTCTTCTGACATGGGGGCTTCCTAAAACAAAAAAATACCCGCTCCGGTAACACCGAAGCGGGTGGCAAATCGGGATGGCTGAATTATGTCAGCTCAAACCTTCAAAAGTGGCAGTAAGCCGCCTTGGCTGTCGAGGGCCACAAGATCATCGCAACCGCCCACATGGGTATCGCCAATGAAGATTTGCGGCACCGTACGGCGGCCGGTGATCTGCATCATGTGCGCGCGAGCCTCGGGGTCGGTGTCGATGCGCACTTCTTCAATGTGGGCCACGCCCTTGGATGTCAGCAGTTGCTTGGCGCGGATGCAGTAAGGGCAAACGGCGGTGGTGTACATCTTGACAACTTGCATGGCGTTCTTTCTCGGTTGATTAGGCTTTGGCAACCGGCAGATTAGCGTCTTTCCAAGCTTTCAGCCCGCCGTGCAGCGAATGGACCTTCTCGTAACCCAGCTTTTGGGCCATGGCTTGTGCGCGCTTGGAGCGTACGCCAGCCGCACACACCAAGATAAGGGGGGTGCTTTTGTTTTTCACTGCCTTGACCAAACGGGCTTCCAGTTCGTCCATCGGCACGTTCAAAGCGCCTTTGATATGCGACTCAGCAAACTCTGTGGCACTGCACACGTCAATCACCACACCTTTTTCGCGGTTCATGCATTGCACGGCTTCAGCAGGCGAAATACCGGTGGCCGTTGCACCCTGCACCACGGGCAGCAGTAAGAAAAATCCGCTGCTCAAAGCCACAGCAATCAACATCCAGTTATCGAGAATAAATTTCACGGGGAATCCAGTTCAGGGGGGTTAAAAGTATCGCGTCAGTGCAGCATTCTAAAATCAAGGTCAACTCTTCACTGACTTTGTTTCACACACCATGTACAAGCTTGTTTTAATCCGCCACGGCGAATCCACCTGGAACCTCGAAAACCGCTTCACCGGCTGGACCGATGTTGACCTCACCCCCACCGGCATCGCGCAAGCCAAGAACGCTGGCAAGCTGCTCAAGGCTGAAGGCTATGAGTTCGATGTGGCCTACACCAGCGTCTTGAAACGCGCCATTCGCACCCTGTACCTCGCTTTGGACGAGATGGACTGCACTTGGCTGCCCGTTGTCAAAAGTTGGCGCCTGAACGAGCGCCACTACGGCGGCTTGCAAGGCCTGAACAAAGCCGACATGGCCAAGCAATACGGCGACGACCAAGTGCTCATCTGGCGCCGCAGCTACGACACCCCCCCGCCTGAACTCGAAGCGACTGACCCCCGCAGCGAACGCGGCGACCCCCGCTACGCCAAGCTCGATCCAGCGCAAGTACCGCTGACCGAGTGCCTCAAAGACACGGTGGCCCGCGTCATGCCGTTCTGGAACGAGTCCATGGCCCCTGCCATCAAGGCTGGCAAACGCATCGTGGTGGCCGCACACGGCAACTCGATCCGCGCTTTGGTGAAGTATCTCGACGGGATCTCCGACCAAGACATCGTGGGCTTGAATATTCCCAATGGCATCCCACTTGTGTATGAGTTGGACGAGAACCTCAAACCCATCCGCCACTACTACTTGGGCGACGCTGAGGCAGCCGCCAAAGCCGCTGCGGCAGTAGCCACACAAGGCAAAGCCTAATCGTCGGACTGACAGCGCGCCTTCAGGGCGCGTTGTATATTGAGCACTTATTTAAATTCGTCACATTCAAGGGCAACATGAGTCAAAAACTCAAGATCGCAGGCTGGATCGCCATCGGCGCTTTGACCGGTGCATTGACCACCGTCTCGCTACAAACCGCAGCACGCGCCAACATGGCGCCGCTGCCGCTTGAAGAGCTGCAGCAACTTGCCGCTGTTTTCAGCATGGTCAAGAGCGACTACGTGGAGCCCGTGGACGAGAAAAAGCTCATCAGCGATGCCATCACTGGCATGGTCGCTAGCCTCGACCCGCACTCGCAGTACTACGACAAAAAGACCTTCAAAGAGTTCCGCGAAGGAACCACGGGCCGCTTTGTGGGCGTCGGCATTGAGATCACCCAAGAAGAGGGGTTGATCAAAATCGTGTCCCCAATTGAGGGCTCACCCGCCTTCCGCGCAGGCATGAAGTCTGGCGATTTGATCACCAAGATTGACGACACCGCTGTCAAAGGCCTGTCCCTCAACGAAGCCGTCAAGCGCATGCGTGGCGAACCCGGCACCAAGGTGATGCTGACCATCTATCGCAAAGATGAAAACCGCACCTTCCCCGTCAACATCGTGCGCGAAGAAATCAAAACCCAAAGCGTCAAAGGCAAAGTGATCGAACCCGGCTTTGGCTGGATCCGTCTGAGCCAGTTCCAAGACCGCTCGGTGGACGACTTCACCAAGAAACTCGAAGAAATCTACAAACAAGAACCCAAGCTCAAAGGCTTGGTACTCGACCTGCGCAACGACCCCGGTGGTTTGTTGGACGCGGCCGTGGCTGTGTCTGCCGTGTTCTTGCCCGAGAACATCGCCGTGGTGTCCACCAACGGTCAATTGGCTGAGAGCAAGTTTGTCTACAAAGCCTCGCCTGAGTTTTACCGTCGCGGCAATGGCAATGACCCCATTGCCCGCCTGCACCAAAACACCAAAGGCATTTACCGCACCGTCCCGCTGATCGTGTTGGTGAACGAAGGCTCGGCCTCGGCCAGCGAAATCGTGGCCGGCGCTTTGCAAGACCACAAACGCGCCACCATCATGGGCAGCCAAACTTTTGGCAAAGGCTCGGTACAAACGGTGCGCCAGCTCGGGCCAGACACTGCGTTGAAGATCACCACCGCGCGTTACTACACGCCAAGTGGCCGCTCCATCCAAGCCAAAGGTATCGTGCCTGACGTGTTGTTGGACGACACCGCCGAGGGCAGCCCCTTCGCGATTTTGCGCATGCGTGAATCCGACCTCGACAAGCACTTAGAAAGTGGCCAAGGCAACGTAGCCATCGACAAAGCTCAAGACAAAGAGCGCGAAAAAGCCCGCGAAGAAGCCATGAAACGTTTGGAAGAAGAGTCCAAAAAACCTAACAGCGAGCGTCGCCCGCCTGAGTTTGGTAGCGACAAAGACTTTCAACTCGATCAAGCCGTCAAACGCCTCAAAGGCCAGCCCGTGTTAGCCAGCAAGACGCAAATCGAGCGCCCGTTCGAGAAAAAAGAAAAGTAACCCCAAGCTGAGCCTGCGGTGAACGACGACCAACTGCTGCGCTATTCGCGCCACATCCTGCTCGACGACATTGGCTTTGAGGGCCAAACCCGATTTTTGCAAAGCCACGCGCTGGTGATTGGCGCTGGCGGCCTGGGCTCACCTGCAGCCATGTACCTGGCCTGCGCCGGCGTGGGCCACATCACTCTGGTAGACCACGACACGGTGGACCTGACAAATTTGCAACGCCAGATTGCCCACACCACCGAGCGCGTG
>Ga0007794_10000455_pt1 | contig 12737 bp, 15 predicted proteins | sample CryBogmetaGMA5M_FD_60365 | JGI IMG/M metagenome (GOLD analysis project Ga0007794, IMG submission 60365) | Freshwater microbial communities from Crystal Bog, Wisconsin, USA - MA5M | ecosystem: Environmental > Aquatic > Freshwater > Lake | place: Crystal Bog, Wisconsin, USA | collected 2009-07-06
GTGCATTTTTTGTCTTATTGGCGTCCAGGTTCAAACGCCGGGCGGGGGAAAGACTGCTTTGCGCCGCCATTATTTTTGCAAAATCGCCCGAATCCGGGGATTCCACAACTGTTCCTGATGGATGGTATGTTTCGGGACCGGTTTCCGTGTTCATTTGATCAGACCCTCCTCGCGCCGCGCCGTTTCCACCGAGGTCAGGATGACCTGCAGGCCAAGGTAGATAAGGTCGATATCGGCCACTGAAATCATGACGTCACCGACAATAACGGCCCCTTTGTTGAGAATCCGGTCCAGGACCTCGCACAGGCTGATATGTTCACTTTCAGTTAGTTCATCATGCATGGTGCACCATACTTTCCGTCAATGCGGGTCGCCCCGTAACCACTGTGATCAAACATTACAAACAGCCGGACTTCCTGGCGCCGCACGGTGTGTCTGCTGAAACAGGAGTTGCCCGAAAGCGCCAAGTTTTTCGTCTCCCCGGAGATCACCCTGACGATACACCACCGTCCGGTTAATGTCGGGAAAATTTTGCTCAAATTTACTCCGCACTGCGGATTCCCGTTTAAATACCGAGCTGCAGAGCGGGTCCGCCCCGTCCGGCGTGGCCATATTCAAAAACAGGCCGGAAACAGGGACGTGCAGACGACCGCAGGCGGCGACCAGATCCTTTGTTTCCTCGTAGGACATCTCCGTCAGGATGCTGACGGCGTAGAGGGCGGTACGTGCCGGGTCGCCAAGCAGAGCCCGCAGGCGCTTCAGATCTTTGGATAGCCGAACCAGACGACCGGAAACGCCGGGGAGCCGGAAGATGTTCCGGTACTTCAGGAACAGGCTGAAAAATACCTTTAACCATTCTTCAATAATGTTCGGCAATTCCAGCAGCCTGATCAGATGCCCGGTCGGTGCGGCGTCAAGAACCAGCAGGTCGTACCCTTCCAGAGTCATAATGTCCATCACTGCTGTCAGGGCCATTAACTCGTCGATGCCGGGGGGGGACAGATCCATGATCCGTTCCATAACTTCGCGGTCAAAGGTCAGATCGAGATTCGGCATCAATTGTGAAAAAAACTGTGCCAGCTCTTTCCGGTACAAATTCTTCAGGGTTACAAAATCGGCGGTTGCGTTCATTTCCATGGCCCACACACCGGGCGCAACCTGAACCGGTTGCGGGCCGAGCGGCAGATTAAGGCAGTCGGCCAGGGAATGGGCGGGATCTGCCGAAAAAAGGAGGATCCGTTTACCCGGTGCGGTGCGGGCCAGATGCAGTGCCGTGGCACATGCAACGGTCGTTTTACCAACCCCCCCTTTGCCTGCAAAAACGAGGAACGCCATCTCAGCTGCCGGAAGAGGAGCGGGGTCATCCACGCGTCCCGGTGTCGGCGGCACTAGTGGCGGACGTGCTCCGGAAGGTGCGGACAGTTCAACAAGCCCATCCCAGAAGGTACGGAGTGAATCCAGCCCCCGTATCTCCTCGGGATGCATCGGCACGCCCCAGAACCTGAGCTTGGCGAACCCTGGATCCGTGAAGAGGCGGGGCAGTTCATCCTGCTGCCGGTCATGAATACTGCGGCAGATCGGGCAGGGACTTTCCGGGTACAGACGGTTGATAACCACGTCGGCAACACCGATGCGGAGGTGCTGCAATTCCCGGATCAGATCCAGCGTTTCTTCAACGCTCAACGGTTCCGCCAGCATGACCGGAACAAAGCGGCATTGCTGATGGTCTTTAAGCAGCGCTTCCATCTCTTTGACGGAGGTCGCCAGATCCCCGATAAACCCGTCAAGGTCGTCCTGCTCGTAACTCCCCCGGAAAAGCTTTTTCATGTACCTGTGTTTGGCCAGGAGCGTGTCCAGCGCCTCCAGCCATTTGCGGATCATGTCCGGCATTTCCATGAGGCGCAGGGTGTGTCCGGTGGGAGCCGTATCCATGATGATCCGGTCATAGGTACGTTCCCGGACCCAGCGGCTGATCTCCAAAAAGGCCATGAGCTCATCCATTCCCGGAAGGGACAGCTCCAGAAAACGGTTGATATCGTCTGCGTCGAGAAACGTTCCCCGTGCAGCAATTTCGGTTAACCTCTGCCGGTTTTTTTCTTGAAAGGCGTGAAGACAGGCACGGGAATCCAACTCCAGAATCTGGAGGTTCGTCGGGATGGTTGCCCCGGCAAAGCTGTCAAAAAGGGAGTGGGCAGGATCGGTTGAAACGAGAAGCAGAGAGCTCTCCGGATAGCGATGAGCACATTCCAGAGCGGTGGCAGCCGAGGCCGTGGTTTTCCCCACGCCCCCCTTGCCGCCGAACAGTAAAAGCCGGAGGCCCGCTTCTGATAAGAAAAAAGGAGTCGTACCGGAGGATTTCATACAGTATCCCGTGTTATACCAATTCCATTTCAAAGCCCTCTCTTCGTTGGCCCGTCATCGACTCCTCAACGTACGGTCTGTACGCCTCCGTCACCGATCTCCTCGCCGCCTTGAGATCATCTTTGAACTGGAATTGGAATTATACCAAACCCATCGGGGGAGCGGTCACCTGCCCGGTTTCCTACTCCTCCTCATCATCCCCGGCATCACCCCTGATAACATCAAGACGATCGAGCAATATCTTTTCTTCGGCGTCGAATTCCGCCTCAGTCATTATCCCGGTCTCCAGCATCATGTAGAGCTCACTGAGTTTGGTCGTTATGGACTCTGCCTCGCCCGCCTGGTCTTCCTCGGCGGCGCGGCAGATCTCCTTAAAAACCCAGTAAAGGCCGCGCGCAGGCGACATGAGAATATCATCAACCAGGAACATTACTGTTCTCCGCGAGGGCAGTGGCGACAGATGATGGCGTCAGGGGCATCCTCAGAAACGAAGCTCAACGTCCACAAAATTATGTGGCGCCCATGGTCCGTTAAAATCGAAAGAGAAGTTGTTGTCGAAACCGCGAGCCGCTTCAAATATAGCCGCCTCAAAATCCTTGTCCACCGCATCACGGCTGACCAGACAGGCCAGGTTCATAACGTCCCGCTCGGTGCGGGGCACGTTCCGCTTGATTTCAAAACAGGCGGGGGACAGGATCGATTCCACCCGGTCGGAGTGCTCTTCCCGGTCTTCCTGGAGAACCCGGTCAAAAAGACGACCGACCTCAATTTTGTCTTCCTGGCTGGGCACCCGACTATTTCCCATGAACTGATCTCTGGCGGCACGAAGATCTGAATGGGTGTTGACAAAATATTCAAAAATATTGGGTACATCCCACGCGACACGCAGCCCCATCTCCACTTTTCCATGGACACGGTGCAGTTGCTCGGTGAACGTTTTACGGTTGAGAGACAGGATCCGTTTGATCTCTTTAGCCCCTTCAGCCATGACGCCGAATGTGATCGGCAACGGTGTTTCATCTTCCATAAGGCGTTTCAGAACGGCCTGGTGCGCTGCGATGTGGCGCCGCTCCGGGCGGATCTTCCCGCTACCGTAATCACTGACGACTGCGGCAACCTGATTATCCGTAATGAGATATACCTTCTCCCCGTCGATGCCTATATTGCCGTACTCCTGTTCCCCCGTTGCCGGGATGACGGCGTACAGATATTTTCTTCCGTTTTTTAATTCCTTGCCGTCCATAGTGCCGTCCCCTTTATGCTGTTCTGATCGGTAAGTATTTCTGCGACTGCCCCGCTGCTACAGGTTATTCAGCCGCTCCGCGTGTGGTCTTGACGAATCTGACAGCCTTGATACAGAAGTCTTCCAGTTTTATCTCCAGCAGGGCACTGCACGTATAACACTTGACCTGCCCTTCATAATCGCTGTAGGCGTCATCAAGGTCAATAGTGTGGCCGCAGGACAGACAGTTTATCTTCATCGGTATTCCTCCTCGTTCATCTGGACGTGCGGACTGATATCGGAAGCGGCCTGCGGGAGTTTAGCCCCGCATGGCTGCTCTTCGGCTTTTTACACTGCCCTCATGGCGTCTCCACTGTGCGATAAACCAGGCAAAGCGGTGACGCCGGTTAACAAGGGCGATAAGCTCATGGGTGACGCGACGCGCTTCACCGGCACCCAGGGGAAAGCCGGTATGTGATCGGCAGGCCCGGTGACCGGCAACGGAGCGGTGTGTTGCAATGTGGTGTGAATCATGAATGGTCAGCATAGCGCACCTCAGTATCTGAACTTGAACGAGCCCGTTGTGCGGGGTGCAGCCACCGTCTCGGGATCGTTGAAATCCGGCAGGCGCTGACGCCGTATCCCCTGTGATTCCAGTGAGCCGATGATCTCCTGACGCTCCGCCTCGATATCCCGGAAACGCTGGTCGATCTGAGCGATCTTTTCCAGCGCATTCTGCCTTTCCTTACCCCGGCGGAACTTTTCCATCTCCAGGATGCTGAGCTTCATGTACGCCTTGTACGGAATTGCTCCCTCGTCTGCCCGGCCGGAATGGGTCTTGATATCCTGCACACCCCTCATGATTCTCTTTGTCATGGTTTGACCTCTTTGGCTTTCTCCCTGGCCGGCTTCCCGCTGCCGCAGTATTTACGGATAACTTCCTCCACCTTCTGGGTCATGACCGGCTGGCCGCCACGGGTGATCTTGGCGGTGTCTGTTGAAAGAACATCCCGGCAGATCATCTGGAAGAAAAGATCATCTCCCTGTACACGCCGTTTCTGGGAAGCAAGAATTTTGGCGATGGCAACACCGGCACGAATTGTCGGACGGTTATTGTTTACTCCAAAACTGCGCAATTCCCTAACAATATCCACAATCAGCTCCGAATCCATCCGTGTTAGTCCGGATTTCTTCATAACGATCATGATTTCCGTATCACGGTCATAGTGATCCAGCTGGATGGTGATCAGGCGGTCCATCAGTGCGTCCTGGGTTTTGTGGGTTCCGGCATACTCCTCCGGGTTGGAGGTGAAGATCGCCCGGAATTCCGGATGCACCGCCATATACCCTTCACCGGAGCGGCGCATATTCGGCAGGTTCAAAATCCCTTCGGAAAGAACACTCAGCAGCGCGTTGTTGGCTTCCGGACGGGATCGGTTGAATTCGTCATAAATAAGAATTTCCCCCCGTTCGCAGGCGGTGGTCAGGCGGTTGGCTACCCAGAGGCTTTTCATCTCCTCTTCGGTCTTCAACACTGAATGGATATAATTGTCCACCAGTTTACTTTTCCGGTACCCGGAATCCTTGCCGACCAGATCGGAACTGCCGAATTCGTCATCCCCGTGAACCAGGGTGACCGGCCGTCCCAGTTTAGATGCCAGATGAAAGGCCATGGTAGTTTTCCCCGTGCCGGCAACGCCGGAAAAATGGACCGGATAGCCGGCTACCAGATAGGCCAAAGCCCGCTGCGTTACCTGCTCCACCTGAGGAGAAGAGATAAAGCTGTCGCTTGGTTCAGGGTGTACACTGTCTTCCCCGACCGCTTCGCGCACGGTTGATGAGCTGACGATTTTAACGGAATTCTTACTCATGAGCTCCCCTTCTTCTTCTTCCTTTTAATTGTGTGTCACGCCCGCCCGGTTCCCTGCATTTCCAGAAACGGAGCCCGGGTCGTCGCGTCATAGTGAGGAGCTTACTTGCTGCTCCGCTTCCCTTTTTTTACCTGTTTTTCCGGTACTGCCGGTGTAACCGGAACAGCCGGTTTTGCAGCTGCAACCGGTGCAACTGTTGTGACAGGAACAGCCGGTTTTTCCACTACCGCCGGAACAGGCGCCGTAACAGGTGCAACTACTACCGGCTTTGCTGCTGCCACGGGAACAACTGCCTTAACCGGTGCAACGGCCTTAACCGGTGCAACCGCCTTAACCGGTGCAACGGCCTTAACCGGAACAACCGGCTTTGCTACTGCAACCGGAACAACTTTTTTAATTGGTGCAACCGCCTTAACCGGAACGGCTGGTTTCGCTGCCGCAACCGGAGCAACTGTCTTAACCGGAACAACCGGTTTAGCTACTGCAGCCGGTTTTGCTTTTACCACCGGTACCGGAGCAACTTTTGCCACGGCCTGTTTTTTCACGACCGGCGCAACGGCAGCCTTTGGTGGTGGTGCAGCCAGCACCTCAGTCCGTTTTGTCACCTGAACGACTACCGGCTTACTGAGGGTTTTGCCGCGCCAGACACGCCGTGCTCCACGCATATCCACCGCCATACCTTTGCGTATGTCCATGACCTCTTTTTTTAACTCATCAAGAAAAGCTCCCCGCTCTTCACTTCCGGTTTTCGCCATAGTGGCGCGATCCTGAGAGAAGGTGCTCAGCAGGTCATTCACTTCGTCGGCCACTGCCGCCACAAACGCCTGCCGTTCGCGACCGGTGCGCCGGGCCATGGCAGAACGGGTATCGGCAAAATCAGCCTGCATGGCAGAAACCGTAGCCGCCAGTTCCTGGGCGCTTTTCGCCAGATTCTGCATCAGCGCTCCGCGATCACTCCGTAATGCGTTAACTTCACTGCGCAAACGTCTCATATCATCAGTTAAATTGCCCATGTCGCTCCCCCTCACCCTCTCAGAACGCAAAAAAAACCGTGCAAGGCGGTGGGCCCGATAGCCCCCGCCCCACAGGTTGTCCCTTACCCTATTTCAGACTCAGGCTGGAGCAGCAGCACTGGCGGTAAGGCCAATCGCTTCAGCATATTTCAGATACGTTTCAACGGATGCAATTACTACTCGTGCTTCGATGGAAAGCAGCTCAATACCAACCAGAGATACTTTTACCCACGCGTCAATCACAATCCCTTTGTCCAGGATCCTGTCAACAACTTCTGCCAAGCTCGAAGAATCGGTTGATTTCTGTACTTTTGCCATGACTGTTTCCTCCTTGAATTGATGTCGCCCATTCGTTCTTAAAACCTTCAGCATGCATGCTTACGGTAGTAATAGCGAAATACATGCCAACAGTCATGGCGGGTGAAGAAAACGGTATGTGGTTGAAGTTGTTCACTAGATCAGAATCAGAATGCAGCGGGACGCGCACCGGCGCGGATGTATGGAATCTGTGCTATGGAACCTATTCCCTAGTTGGGGGGATATCCTTCCCTGCCTGCCGTGAAGCGTAGCGGGTGATGACGCTGACGATCTCATCATGGTTGAACGGCTTGGCGACAAACGCGGTGATCAGACCTGACTCCAGTGCGCCTTCAATGGTCTGGTCGTCTTGATAAAAATAGCCGGAAACGATGACGATGGGGAAGCGGATCTCTGTTTTACGGAACTGCCGGGCCAACTCAAGGCCGTCAATATCCGGAAGCTTGGCGTCAAAAAAGGCCATACCGAAGGAGGTACTTTCCGTCAGAGTGATTGCGGCTTGGGCACTCAGGGCGGTTTTACAGGTAAAGCCGGATTTGCGGATAATATTTTCCAGAATCCAGCACATTTCCGGTTCATCGTCCACAACGAGAATCGGGGCGATTTTTTCTTTCATGATTCACTCCCTTCAAGTCCGGCCGGCAGTAGAATTGTAAAGACACTGCCCCGTCCTTCCACGCTTTCAACGGTAATGGTTCCCTTGTGCTGTTTGACGATGGAATAGCAGAGTGACAGACCAAGACCGGTCCCCTGTCCCACCATGGATGTTGTATAGAACGGATCGAATATTTTTCCGATCTCCCGTGGTGAAATTCCGCAGCCGCTGTCCGTAACCTGAATCCGGACTTCGGAGCCGAGCAGTTCCACGGTGATCCCCATGCTTCCGCCGTTCGGCATGGCATTGATGGCGTTCAAAAACAGATTCATGAAGACCTGCTGCAGCAGTGTGGCTACCCCTGTTACCGTAACCGGTTCCTCCGGAAAGGAGGAGCTGATTTCAATCTTGATGATATTGGCGTGGTAGGCGACCAGCGTCTGGGTCTCCTTGATCAGTGCCACGAGATCCACCCTGGTTTTCCGGGTTGTTGGGGATGGATGGGAATAGCGGAGGAGATTCTCAATAATGAGTGAAGCCCGCTGGATGCCCAGGTGAATCTTTTCGGCACATTCGTGGCGAAACTCCGGGGTGCTGTCATCTTCCAGGAGGAACTGGGCGCTGGATGAACAGATGGCCAGGGGGTTCCTGATCTCATGTGCGACGCCGCCGGCCATGACGCCGAGAGCAACCAGCTTCTGGGAGTGGTGCAGTTCAGCCTCGAGTTTCCGTTTTTTCGTAATGTCGGTGTAAAAGCTGACGTCGCACGCGTGGCCGTTCATGATCATCTCCACGATGACAATGCTGGCGTAGAACAGGGTGCCGTCCTTGCGCAGGCAGGGGATGTCGGGAGTCAGCTGATTTTCATCCTGCAGTATGGCCAGTTCCCGATCCAGGAATTCGATCGGGTGAATGTCCGTTACGTTCAATCCCCTGAACTCTGTTTCGCTGTAGCCGAACATCCCGCAGAGTGCCGGGTTTGCATACTGGAATTCTTTTGTGTGCTCGTCACTCACGAGTATCCCGTAGGGAGCGCCGGTGAACAGTACGCGGTATCTGGTTTCCGTTTCCTGCAGGTGCTCATTGCTTTCACTCAGATCCTTTGTCAGATGTTCTGCCATGCTGAGAGACCGGTCACGGGTGTTAAGCAGGGTAAGCGTCAGGGCGAGCAGCAGCAGTGTGACAGCTATACCGCTGGTCATGGCAAGCCACACCTGCAGATACCCCCCGGAGAAGAAGCCGTTACCGCTTTGTGCCACAAGCAGCGTCCAGAAAGTGCCGTTAAAATTAATCGGGATTTTCCGGTTTATCTGCGTGTCCGTCAGTAAATCCGGAGCCACCGGTGGGTGATTCTCATACAGAAGATTTTGGGTTGTTGTCTGATCGCCATCAAACAGTTGAATAAGAAGGCGTGTTTTCCGTTCCAGATAGTGGTTGCCGAGTATGCCCTGCATCAGGTCCTTCATCCGGTGAGGACTGTAGACCCAGCCATACAGTGCGGCACGGCGCTGCGTAATCGTTTCGACCGGCATCCCTTTGCGATAGACCGGGACATACATCAGGGTGCCGGCCTGGACATCCTCGTTGTTTTCCTGAACCAGGGCAACTTTCCCGGAAAGCGAGGCAGCGTCCGTATCCCGGGCCCGTTCCATAGCTGTCCGGCGAATCGGTTCCGAGAACATGTCATAACTGAAAGCACGCAGATTGCGGCCGGAAAACGGTTCCAGATAGATGATGGAGGAATATACTTCCCGTTCCCCTTTCGGGTGGATGTTGTATTCGGGGAACCCTTCAGAGCGGATCTCCTGAACGTGCCGGGGCAACTCGCCACGCGGTATCAGAAGTGAAAAACCGATGCCCTGAATGCCGGGGAGCTGTTTTTCAAACTTCGGGTAGGTGGTAAAAATGCGCCATTTTTCCCGGGTAACCTTTTCGGATGCGTTGAATAATGCCGCGCCGCTCATCAGGACGCGCGACTGGTCACGAAGCCGTTCCACGATTTTGTTGTGCAGCTCTTCGCACTCGAAGGTAAATTCCTGCTCCGCCATACTATCCACACTCTTTTTCAAGTAGAGGGTTACCATGGTGGTAATGATCAGGCCGGTCAGCAGCACGATCCATGCAGCAGACCTGCTACGGGATGAGGCGGGTATGACCGGGAAAAAAGCGGACGAGCCGACGCCCCGTGACTCTTTGGCTGGGGTGGGGCTCACGATTCAGACCCTCCGAAACGGGCCGGTAGCAGCAGTGTAAAGACGCTGCCCCTTCCTTCTGCACTTTCCACGGTAATAGTCCCCTGATGCTGTTTGACAATGGAATAGCAGAGTGACAGGCCAAGGCCGGTTCCCTGTCCCACGATGGAAGTGGTGTAAAACGGATCGAACACTTTCCCGATTTCCCGGGGAGAGATGCCGCAGCCGGTGTCCGTAACCTGAATCCGGACCTCAGAGTTCACCCGTTCCACGGTGATCCCCATGCGTCCGCCGCTCGGCATGGCGTTAATGGCGTTCAAAAAGAGATTCATAAACACCTGCTGCAGCAGCGTGGCGACACCGGTCACCATGACCGGTTCCTGGGGGAAGGTTGCGGTGATTTCGATTTTGAGAATATTGGCGTGGTAGGCGACCAGCGTCTGGGTTTCCCTGATCAGGGAGGCGAGGTTCACCAAAGTTTTCCGGGTTGTTGTGGAGGGGTGGGAATATTTGAGGAGATTCTCGATGATGAGTGAAGTTCGCTGAATCCCCTTGTGAATTTTGTCGGCACACTCGCGGCGGAATTCCGGGGTGCTTTCCTCTTCCAGAAGAAACTGGGCGCTGGACGAACAGATGGCCAGTGGATTTCTGATCTCATGGGCAATGCCACCCGCCATGACTCCGAGGGCGGCATATTTCTGGGATTGGTGCAGTTCCGTTTCGAACTTGCGTTTCTCCGTCAAATCCCTCCCCACGGCCACGACCCCCGCTGTCTGATTGTTGCTGTCCTTCATGGGGGAGAAAGCCCAGGAAACCGGAATGGATGCCCCTTTGCTGGTGCGCAGGGGGCACTCTTTTGTCTGGGCGTAACTGCTGGTGTCGATGCGGGACAAAATTTTCCGGATATCCTGCCGGTCCTCGTCGATGCAGAATTCGGTGAAAAAACGATCCCTCACCGCCGCCGCACTGTAGCCGGAAAGCCGCTCGGCAGCCGCGTTCCACGTCAGGATCATCCCCTTTTTGTCCATGGAAAGAATAAGGTCGCTGGCGCTCTCCACGATACTTGCCAGGTGCCGCTCCACCCGCTGCACCTCTTCGCTCAGGCGTACCTGCTCCGTCACGTCATCCATGAGGAGCACCGCCCCTTCAACCCGGCCATGCCAGGTGAAAGGGAGGATGCTGTAATAATAGATGCGGATCGGTACTCCGGGGGCGCGATAGGTCATGCGCTCCCCCTTGGAGGGTTGATTCTTTTCGATGACCTGACGAATGCGCTTGGTAATGTCCATCTGGTCAAGGATGATGGTCGGGAATACGTCTTCCAGTTTGTAGCCGATGGTATTTGAGAGGGTACGGAGCCCCTTCTCGAGAAAATTGCGATTGGCCGAAACGATACGCATATTCTGGTCAATCAGGAGGACCGAAGAAGGGATCGCATCCAGCAGCATGATGTACAGCTGCTCGTATCGTCCCGAAAGCTCCAGGTCTGCTGCAATTTCGGCTTTAACTTTCATCAGCATCCTTTGCCGTCACGGTAAATGACCGGTCTTCCGCCCTACGATGATAGGCGGGATTGGAGGTGACTGGAGAGTGACTCCCCGATTGTACCGCTGTCGGCGGTAACAAAATTGTACGGCGGCCAGGGGCCGGTTAGAGTGGCGGTGTCGGTTCCCCCTGCTGTCAGCTCTGCGAAAATTTCCCGGAAGCGGCAGACGTTCTCCCCGGCCACCAGAAAATAGAGGGAGAGGGTGAGGATGCCGTTCGGTGCTGCTGTTTCGGCGCGCTGTTTGGCGCTTATCGCTGCAAACGCCTGAATATAACGGTCGCTGCACGCCTGACGATCCTGGGTGACGGCTTCCTGCGTACGGTAGTGAGCTTTCCGGAGCGCAAGATAGGAGCGGCCATCACACGTTGCTTCAACCGGAACATCGGGCACCCGTTCGCCGGAGCCGTTTTCCGGAAGGGAAATCCTGACCCCCATTTCAACGCGCCCTTCCAGCTCCGCCAGGAGAGTTTCATACTGCCGCTGTTTCACCCGCAGCAGATCCTGTACCGCCGGAATCCCGTTCAGGTAACTGCCGTACCTCATGGGGATGACGGTCTGGTGCTGGTGGAGCGCGGCCACAACCCGGGCATAAGCGAGCAGGTCGGCAACCGGCGGCGCGCCCACTTCCACGTCCAGTTCGGACAGTGCGGCGCACAGGCCATGGGCGGCGACAAACAGCACCGGCTTGTCTTTCATGCCGGTCAGAACCCCGTGGCATTCCGTTCCGGTTGATTCGTTCATAATGCCGTATAACAGATACGCCATAACCGGTTTCCTACAACGCCGGAGCGAAGTGATACGGGGGCCAGGGGCCGGAAAGCTCCAGCTGGATTCCCTCTGTTTCCTGCTTCCCGTTCCACGCGGCAACCGCCGCTTCCAGCCTTTCTAAAGAGTTCCCTGCGACAAGCAGAGCACCGTGGAAAAACATCTCTTCGTCCCGTCCGGTGACCTCCCGTGACTGAACCCGGCACTTGGAGAACTCTGCGGACGCACCCTGGGCAAGCGCCTCAATCTCCCTGCCGACCCCCGTAACCCAGGACGACGTTTCCTTCTCCACGATCCCCTTTATTTTTTGTTCGAAAAAATACCGTTTACCGGGAGCGAGCCCTTCCAGCTGTTCTTTTTCCGTCTCCAGGCGCGCCGCCGTCAGCCGGGCACGGGCCTGGGGGAGGTTGACAAACGCCTTGAGAATCCATTCCTCAGTCCCGGCCGTCTCCCTGAAAAACGTGGTCAACACATCCTGGCGCTGCTGCAGTGGTGCCACCGCCGCCGCCAGCGAGGAAAAGACCGTGTTGAAGCGGACCGGCAGCACCGGCCCCTGGGCCATAACCGCCATGACGACCTCTTCGTGGCGGAGCGCCCGGGGGGCGACCCATGCCAGATCGGTAATTTTTGCCTGGGCAGCCGGGCCGGAGAAATCATCCAGATCAACTGCCGCCATAACGGCGGCAACCTCGCCGATAATTTCGACAAAGAGTGGGTGTTCCCCGTCAATGCCGACCCCGGAGATCACCGGAGGGGGCGAGGCGGGTGCCAGGCAGAAAAGATACAGTCCCGGTGTCATGCCATTCTCCCCCGTACATCTTCGATAGCCTGTTCAATGTCCTGAAGCTGGATGG
>Ga0007794_10000457_pt1 | contig 12719 bp, 7 predicted proteins | sample CryBogmetaGMA5M_FD_60365 | JGI IMG/M metagenome (GOLD analysis project Ga0007794, IMG submission 60365) | Freshwater microbial communities from Crystal Bog, Wisconsin, USA - MA5M | ecosystem: Environmental > Aquatic > Freshwater > Lake | place: Crystal Bog, Wisconsin, USA | collected 2009-07-06
GTTACCCAGCGGAATGCCTTCGATCGGCTTGGTCGGCTTGGTGAAGTGCAGATCGATGGGCGCCAGATAACGGGCATAGTCCATGGTGATCATGGAGGAGCCTGCCCTGGATTCCGCGGCGCCCGCTGAGATTTCAAAAAGCCCGAGACAGAACAAAACAGCCATCGTTGCCCGATTCAGTGAATACATATGTTACCTTCCTTTCCCGTCCGGGGCGCTGCCGAACCCAGGAAACGCCGGGTCAGGGACTGATGCCACTTGACGTCTTTCCAGTTCGCGAAGTGCGGCTGCACGTAGTTGTGCGGCGTCCAGCCCCACATCCCGTGGTCTATGGCATCCTCCACCGTCCACGAGGCCCACTCCAATAACCAGCCCCAATCCATGACGGGGCTGTCGATGTAGAACCAGCTCGCCCACGACTCGCTGGTAGTCAGCGGCGCGCCGGTTTGCCGGGCCCAGGCGGCGAACTGGGCAAGCTTGTGGCGCTGGCGGGCGTGCAACATCGGCGCGACCGCGTCTCGCGTCAGGCCGCAACGCTTCGATAATTCCGCATGCCACGCATCATTCGTGAACAGGCCGTCCTTGATGAACTCCGGGAACTTTGTCCGCTCCGCCCAGCGCGGATCGGCGTCGGCGTAGAAATGCACGTCGAGGCAGTCGAATTCCACCGGGATGTCCAGCCACCGTAAATCGCCGTGGATCGAGCAGGTGTAGCGCAGTTCAGGAAATTCGCGCCGCAAGAGCCGCAAGGCGGAGTTCATCTCGGCCGCGACGAACTGGATCTGCTCCGGCGACAACACGGGCACCTCCCAGTCGGCCCCGGTCTCCCGTTTCATCCGCTCCCGGAAGCCCGGGAAGAAGAACGGCACCTCGTTGGCCAGATCGACGTAGACCAGGCGGTCGAACCCGAATCGCCGTTTCCAGTCCTGCAGCATCGCCACCCACATCTCCGCGCCTTCCTCATGGGTCCGGGGCATACGCAGCAAGGGCGGAAAGGCGGGCGATTCGGTACAGGCCCACCAGGCACTCAGCGTGTAGTTCAGGAACGGACGGGCCAGCAGTTTCTCCATGAACTCGATGATCCAGGCCCCCACCGGACCCTCAACCGCCTTGTCGTAGCCCCACGGCATATAGGGCTGTTTGGGATCCGCCCACTTCAGGATACGCCCCGGATTGCCCAGGTCAACCCACTGCGGCATGGGATCGATCCGGACGGTGTTATAGCCGCGCTCAATGGTCTCGTCGAGCACACGGTCGTAGTCGGCAAAACTGCCGCCCGGCACGTGCCGCAGCGCGAACGCCTGATCCCACATCGCCAGCGTCAGCCGTTGCGGCGTGAGATGGTTCCGCATGTCAAAGGGATCCGTCATTCCGCTCTCCGTCCCGCGTCGCGTCGTTGCCATCTGGTTTGGAAATTCCATGCTCCCTCTTTTCTTATCCCCTGCCTGTCCGTGATCTTAGATTACCGCCCTGTCCGTCCGCTTCCGGGAATCGAGTTCGGCCCGGATTTCGTGACTGCGCGCACGTGTCAACGGGTACATGAAGATCGAAATCAGGCCGATGAGGAATCCAAGCGGCTGGGTGATCACCAGCGCCAGCAGCCAGAATCGAACGGTTCCCAAAGGCTGCACATCGAGCGAGGCATTGAAGCCGGAGACGACCAGGAGCACACCCTGGAAGACCGTGGAGACGGCCATGGCGACCTTGTCGGTGGTCACGAAGACCGCGCCGTAGAACGCCTCGCGGCGGTGCCCGCACTTCAGCTCGTCCAGGTCGCAGACGTCGGCGAGCATGGAATTCTTGATCATCGGCATGGTGTTGGTGAACACGCCGATCAGCACGCCGGTGATCAGGCAGGGCCATTGCATCGAAAGGCTGTTGCCGGCGGCGCCCCACGGCAGCGGGATGTGCATGAACGCACCGGGCGTATTGATGAAGGTGAACCACAACGAGGCGTATGCGACCCCGCTCATCGCCAGCATCAGGAGCAGGCAGGTCTTCTTCCCGATCCGGTCGGTAAGCGCGGCAATCGGCGCCATGGCGATGAAGTTGGCGATGTTGATGGCGTTGAAGAATACCGCCATGTAGACCGAGCCGAGCTTCTGGTCGCCCTGCGTGATGTGGTAGAGAAAGATGTACACGAAGAAGATACCGGTGACGCTCATACCGAACTTCGTGATGAAGTTGCTGATCACCAGCAGCCAGAAGGGCTTGTTGTGAAACGTCAGCTTGATCGCGTCAAAAAAGCTGATCTTCGCCTCGCCCTTGTGGTCGAGGATCTTCTCCCGGCAGAAGAATACCGACGGCAGGCCGGTCAGCAGCATCAGCGCGCCGACAATCAGGCTGACGGTGATCACGCCCTGGGAGCCTTTCAACACCTGCGCCTGCGGCCCCTCGAGCCACATGCACATCGGCAGGAACCAGGGCGTCACGAAGCCGCCCGCCGCAAACGCGATGAAGCGCCACTTGAACAGGTGCGTGCGTTCGTTGTAGTCGGTGGTCATCTCGTAGCCCATCGCCATGTGGGTGATGTTGAAGAACGCGTAGCCCACCGCATACAGCAGGGACATCATCACCGAAAGATACGCGAAGGTGACCCACGACAGGTGTCCGTCCGGCCGCGGCGGGAACCACAGCAGCAGGCCCAGCACCGCGCTGATGATCAGCCCCGCCAGCATCCACGGCCGGCGCCGGCCCCAGCGCGACCGCGTGTTGTCGGAAAGATGCCCGACCAGCGGATCGGTCACAAAATCCAGGAACCGGGGAATGGCGCACACCAGGTTCACCAGCACGGCGTTGATGCCCAGGGCGTTGACATAGATCACGTTGACGAGGCCCCCGACACCATAGACGATCGTGCTGTCGGCGAACCCGCCCATCCCCCACAGGAACCGCGTCCGGGTCGGCACCTCCACATGGGGATGCTCGATTTCCTCTTTGCTTTCCTGCTCGATGATGTGAGGCATACAGGGTCTCTTTCCGGCGCGTCAGCGCCCGATCATTTACCGACTTCCAGCGGTGGAACAGCGGTGAACTTGAACCAGTCCACCGACTTGACAGCGTTCCCATCGGGAAAAACCAGGAAGACATTATGGACTCCCTTGACGCAGGTCAAGGGACAGTTTACCTGCCCCGGGAGCAGCTGGCCGATGAGTTGACCCTCGGGGGAACCAAGGCGCAATTCCACAAGGGTGTTGCCGGCCGACTGGGCGTCGAGCTGGAACACGGCCTGGGTGGCTTCGCCCGCCCCGAAATCAATGTTCGCGTATTTCGCCCACGAGCCCTTGGTGATGTTGCGGATGCCCAACCCGCCTTCGGTGCGGAGTCCGCTCATGCGCTGGTAGTCCTCGGCCTGGATCTTCCCGGTTGCAAGGCGACGCGTGGCGGCAAGTTTATCAAAGGGGAAATCCTTGCGCAGTCCGATGGATTCCGTGGGGATAGCCTTGAACCCGAGCTTGAAGGCGGGGGAATTGGCGGCTAACGAATAGTCAGCGTACTGGATGTCCCAGTCCGGCTTGCCGCGCTTGAGCAGGGGGTCGCCAAAATAGGAATTCTTGTCCATGCCGTTTTCCTGATAAGGGCTGGGGTTCGGCTTGGCCGGGTCCTTGGCGGCGATGACATTGTAATCGACCTCTTTGATGCCTTTCTTAACCTCTGCCGGCAGACTGCCGAGCGTGCCGGCCATGCCGCTGAAGGTCTGGCCACTGGTGTCATAGCGCCTGACATTGCCGTCCAGGGCGAACACATTGCGGCGCACGGTGAAGTCCCAGCCGGGCTCGATAAAGGGGGCAAGCGTGATGACGCGCCCGAGCGTACAGTCGGCGACGAGGTTGTTGGCGATCTCCTCGCCGACATTTTTCATCATGAACGCGCCGGTGGCATCGCCGCCGTGGCAGTGATAAAGGATGTTGTTTTTGATCGTCAGATAATGGCTGGCGTCATCGGCAAAGAGGATATGCGCCCAGGCATTCCAATCGAGCGCCTGGTCGAGGTCGTGGACCGCGTTGTTCTCCCACAGGTTATCGCGACCGGGCCCCCAGCTTTCGATGCCGCCGTAATCCAGACTGTTGCGGCAGACGTTATAGATGTCGTTGCCCATGGTGCGGTTGTTGCGGGTATGGAGGAAATCCCAGTGGTTGGCAAAGGTCACGGCCTGGCCATACAAGGTCTTGGGCAGGCAGCCGTAGCGGAGCCCCTTGTAGGAAATGCCGTAGCGCGGCATCTGACTGATCTCGTTGCGCGCGATGAGATTGTCGCCGCTCTGATAGGCTTGGATCCCGCCGCTACCGCCGACATACTTGCCGCAGTCATGGATGAAATTGCCTTCGATACGGTGGCCTTTGTTGACGTAGGATTGCGCGGCGCCCTGGAATGGACCCTCGCCGAGGGTCCAGCCGTTCAAATAGACGCCGTTGGCACCCGCGCCGGTGATCAGATTGTTCTCCACCACGCAGTTCTGCGCCTGCTTGTTGAGCCAGACCGCCGCGTGGCCGGCGGCTGACAGCCTACAGTTTCTGACGGTCAGCCGTTCGACATTCTCGCCAAAGACCATGCCTTGCTGCAGGAAATCCGGGGTGCTGTTATCCTTGTCCGGCATAAAAATATGCCAACGTTCGTTGAAGTCGGAACCGATGATCGAGACATTCTCGAAGGTGATGCCCGTTGCCGGCGTCGCGGGCGAGCGTCCCATGATTTCGAGAAATCGCTCGCCGGCAGGCCGCACGATCACATGGTCGGCGGGCGTGCCGGCTATTGGCCAGTAATAGACAAACCCGTCCTTGTGCTTCAGGCACCATTCACCCGGCTCGTCGAGAAACTCCAGCACGCCACGCAGGAATAACCGGCCGTTCATGGGTAAATTCTTGTTGCCGCTGCCTTCGTCCACCGGCAGGGTGCCGTTGGCATCAGGGCTGCTCTTCAGCACGGCACGCATCTCGGCAAACCAGTCGGAGCCAAGAAATGTAAACACCTGGGCGTCGGAAAAGTCATAACCGAGCCACTCCTTGGGCACGTGGACCGCGCCGTTGCCGGATGGGCCCGCCCCACCGCCAAACCCGCTGCCGGCGTTCGGGGTCTGCGCCATCGTGGCGGGCTTGCCGTCCACGATCAGGTTGAAGAAACGCTTGTCCTTGGGCACCGGCGCGCGCCAGATGTTGTCTTTCCATTTCTCCCAGCCGGTCACCGGCACACCGCCATACAATTCGGCAGTGGCACCGGCTTTTGCGCCCTTGACGGTCAGGCCGCTGTCGCGCTCATCGAGGGTGAGCCTGCTGGCATTGAAATAGCGGCCGGGTGCTAACAGAATAGTGTGCCCTGCCCCGCCTTGTGCCCGCGCCGCGTCACGTGCGGCGGCGAGCGTGGCAAAGGGCTTTCGCTTCGTGCCTGAATTGCTGTCGTTACCGTCAGGTGCAACATGAAATGTCGCGGCCATCAACGCATGAGAGGCAGATAACATTGAAACCATGAATATCAATCCCATCCGCCTGCAGCTACCGTCAGTCATATTCCATTCCTTTCCCGTATCAAATAACGCTTCCCTTTTTTCGTCTCAAACTTCAGCAAGGATTCTTTTGTCGCCGCGATCTTCTTTTTACCGCACAGCACGGCAACGTCCTTGCCCGGCCATGGATTACGGATGCGGCATTCGCCGCCGAGCTGGCTGATGATTTCGACAAAGCGGATGGTCCCGCCTTTCATTTCAGAGCTCACCAGAAATCCGCCCTTGGCCTGGAGCTGGAACGACACGTCCCATTTGCGCGGCCAGCCCGCCATCACCCGGATGATGGGCTTTTCCACCGGCGAGGGCGCGATGGAGAGAAGCAGCGCCGCATTCACCGCCTGCAGGAATATGCCCTGCCCCTGCATGGTGGAACTTTCCGCACGAGGCAGATGGCAGCCCTTGGTCATCGGCACCCTGGCCATCTGCAGCGGCAGCACTTTCTCGAACAGGTCGGGACGCCCCATCAGCGCCGGCAGGATCGGATAGTAGCCGCAGCCGTACTGCAGCCCCTTGACCGTGCCCGGATGGTTATCCAGCGTGGCCATCGCCACCGCCCATTCATTCGTGTCAGACGACTCAAGGGTCAGCACATCGAAATCGCCGCGAACCGGCCCCATGCGCGGACTCTCGTCAGCCATGTTATCGCGGACACGGCCGTGCGGGGGCAATCCCTGCGCCCAGGTGCCGGCCCCGAGCCCGCCAACCGCTCCGAAAATCTCCGACCTGGGATACGGGGCGAGGTTGTCCAGAACCTCCTGCCACTCCGCCCGCTTGTCGGCATCCACGTCATATTTTTTGGACAGCGCAATGGCGAGCGGGAACACCCCGCGGATGCCGGCGAGATCCTCGATGATATCCTTGCCCCAGTAAATATGCTCATGCAGTTCTGTGCCGTACAAATGATATTTCCCGTCCGCCTCCTTCTTGAGAATGACTTTGCCTTCCGGCCCGTTGTCGTCGCCCCCGGCATACTGGCACCCGGCCTTGAGTCCGCAGTAGAACTCGGCGGTCGCCCGCGCGGCCGGATAAACGTGATCCTTGAGCCACTTCTCATCGAGTGTGTAGAGATATTTACGGTAATAGAGGGCTGTGAACTTGGCCATGTTGTAGGTGTTGCGCGTGGTCCAACCGCCACCCATCAGCGACATCATGGGTTGCCGCTTGCCCTGGGGCTTGTGCACGCCCTCGGGCAGAATCTCGGGCCCATCCCAGCAGGACGTCTCTGGAATAAACCAGCCCCGGCTGTTCCAGCTGCGCAGGGCGGAATTGGCGTAGGCATCGAAGTTGCGCATATTCCAGCGAAACACCGGCTCCAGCAGTTCGCCATGATTGGCGGCATATTCCCAGCCATGCTGGCAGCTTTGATTATACCACCAGAAGTTCTGGGCCCAGTCGCGCTTGTCGCCATCCTTCACAAAGATCATATCGTTGAACTTGGCCGGGAAATTGCCGCGCATTGAAATGCCTGCCACATAAATGCTCCACGTGTAAAGCCTGGACATCTCATCCACGACAGGCGAACCGGTCATGCTGACAAAACTTTTTGTCCAGAAATCATGCCAATAGTTCTGATTCTGTTCCAGCAACTTGGCGAACCCGGCTGCTGCAGCCGCATCGAGATCCTTCTTCGCCGATGCCTTCACCGTGTCGAAGGCGTCCTCCTTGCTCTGGCCCAGAGCGATCAGCACGACCAGCGAACCCTTGCCGGCAGGTGCCGTCAGACGGATGGTTTGATCATTGGGCATGCTGGCGACGGCGGCGCGCCCAAGCACCCGCGCACGCAAGGCGGTGAAGGAATTCATCTCCGGCAGGAGCGGCCTGTCCGCCTTCTCGCGGAACGCCTGGGTCAACTCGATGTCCGCACCGCTGGCCGCGATCGCGGAGGTGGCCGTATGCGGGCCGGACACATCAACCGGCTGGCGCAACATCCTCAAATCCACCGTGATCGGCTGGGGCTCGCTGCGTTCATCAATAATCTCAATGGCAATCACATCCTTGCTGTGCCACGCCAGTGAACGTGTTCGAACACCCGTACCTGCAACATCAGCCACCGCATCATAAACGGCCAGGTGATTGCTGACCGAGGCCCCGGCAAAGACATTCCCGCCAAAATCAATATCCACAAGCCCGCAGCCGTTGCAGTAATACGTATGACCGTCCCTGTCCCGGACAGCCGCCGAGGAATTCCTGAACGCGAAGACGTCGGTATGATTCACCTGCATGTGCAGTTTCGATTGCTCCGGGTGCGTCCAGACCAGAGTCCCGACGCGCCCGTTGCCAATCGGCAGACCGCGCTCGTTGTTGAGATCGCCCAGCGGTCCTCTGAAATCCAGATCAGCCTTCGAAACAAGCTCCTTGAAATCCACCGACATCATGGACCCGACCCGGGTCAATCGCCCGTCCGCGGCAGCCATTCCCTTGGGAGGAAACACCAACCCAACGGCAAGAACGAGAACACAAAAGGAAATGGCATTCTTTGTTTTCATATTCACCTTTCACCAACCACATTCTTTCCAAACATTACACCGCTGTCATTGAAGCTGTCCACCACAAACCAGTAGTCCAGACCGCCGGTCAAACCTGAGATTACCGTACTGGTTCCATCCCGCACATCCTGGCTGTGATAGAGCTTGTCCTTGGCATGTCCCCAGCGTACCACGTAACCGGTCGCACCGTCTGCCGCGGGCCACGAGACCCCGGCCTGGACCGCATCCTTGCCGTCCCCCCGCTTCACGACAGGAGCCGCCACCGCGGCAGGCGGCTTGCCCAGCCCGCTGCCGAACACCCGCAGATCGCGCACCGCGAATTTGCCGTGGCCGGTCATGCGGATATTCGTGAGCTTTACATGGCGGGCCATCACCGGTTTCTCAAGCTGCACATAGTCATGTGGGACATCGCGATCATTGGCGCTCTTGTCCACCAGCATCTGCCAGCGCTGGCCGTCGTCGCTGGTTTCCAAGGTGTATTGGTGAGAGTTTGCATCGCCCAGGTTGCGCCTGGTGACGCGGACATCCTGTTCCGAAAAATTCACCTGCAGGGCGTTGATGCGGCAGGGCTTGCCGAGATCCACCGCCAGCCACTCACCCTTGTCGCCCGTCTTCGCGCTCCACCAGGTCCTGATGCTCTCGTCGAAGGCGTGTTCAAGCGGATGTTTCTCAAGCGTCGATGACGCGGTCGCCTGCTTCTTATGGGACAGCAGCATCCAGCCCACCAGGTTGCCGCCGGGGCCGGCCTTGCGGCCACCCACCCCGCGCTGCGGCAGATCGCCCAGGTACGTGTCCGTATACAGCATGTCCTTGTCCGAACCGGCAGGATAGAGCGCCACCCGCCTCTCGAAGATGTGGAACACAGAGGTGTCTGCCGTGACCACGCGCCAGTCGTTACCCTCCGTGTCTGTGAATGTCCCCGAGTTGCCGGCGCCCCCGCCGAAGCCCACGGGACGATACGCGACCGGATTCGCAGGTGAATACGTGAACGGCCCCCAGGGCGACTTGGACGTATAGGCGACATCGCAATAGAAAGGAAGGTCACACCGCACGGAAATCTGCAGGTGATAGATGCCGTTGCGCTTGGTCATCAGCGCACCCTCGCCGGTCTTGTTCGCAATCGGCTTGAGCGGGCCAGGATCAGCGGGGCCGATGCGGAAGTACCCCTTGTCATCCGGCTGCGCGTCGCCCTCCGGCATGCAGGGCTCCGGTCCGCGCACCGCCTTGAAGTGATTCTTCGGGTCGAGTTCAGTCACGTAGATGCCGCGCTCCGGCTTGAAGCCGACGGCATAGAGATAGACCTTGCCGTCTTCATCGGTAAAGATCCATTCGTCATTGGCCACACGCGCCCGGTCGCCGACCCGCTCGAAGGTCCCCTTCTTCGGGTCGATGAAACGATAGAAGGCGTCGACTTGCTGGCTGTAGACGAGCGCCCCATCGACCACGGATGCCGCCGGGTTGTAGCCCCATACCGGCAGCTCCTTCTCCGGAAAACCGTTGGGGACATGCTCGCCATCGCCGACGTAGCCGTAGTTGTCATGACTCTGCACCAGATTCCAAGTGATGAGGTCCGGCGACCACCAGTAGCCCGCGCTCTTGGAGGGAAACAGGTAATAAGCCCCCTTGAACGGCACGATCACCGGATCAGCCGCCTCGCGGCCGGTCCCTGCGTCAGGCCTGAAACAGTAGTCCAGATTCATCGGATTGCAAAATGTGCTGTTTGTCGCAACCTTTTCAGGCGGCACAATCGTTTTGGCCGCCTCCACAACACCACATGTGAGAAACAACAAAACAGAAGTTATTGTGCGTGAAATCATAGTCCTAACTCCCTTGCCTGCGCCTTGACAAACGCATCCGCCTCGGGGCAACCCGGCGACTTCATTGCAACTCCATCCCACTTTATCTCATGCCCGACGCGGATCGCCACCAGTCCAGCCAGGCCCACCTCGGTGATATGACCACCAACATCAAAGGGCGAGAATGTTTTCGCACCGCCCCTGCAGGCCTCTGCCCATTCCTTCATGTGACTATTACCCGGCGCGCGAGGCAAGGTCACCGGGATCGCCTTTGCTGCCTCATGATTATCGGCGCCACGGAATTTCGGCTCGCCTTTCATCCTGACATAACAGTCGGTGTTCCATCGACCGGCCGAGAGAGTGCCCTTTTCGCCCACCAGCATACAGCCACCATCCGGCACCTGGCCGAAGGTTTCCGCCATGCCTGCTGTCACCTCGGCCGGAGGCCGGCCGCCACCGGAAGAAAACCTGATCGTGACAGGACCTTTGCCTGCCCGCGCGGGAAACTCGTAATCGACCTTGCACGAGGTCGGGAAACTCTCCTTGCCCAGCTCGGTCGCCGTCAGTCCGATCCGGTCCGGAAAATCCAATTCCAGAGCCCGCACCGGCAGATTGAAGTTGTGGCAGCAGAAATCCGCGATTGAACCGCCCCCGAAATCGAACCAGCCGCGCCAGTTGTTTGGATGGTAAATCTCTTTCTTATAAGGCCGCACCGGCGCAGGTCCCAGCCAGAAATTCCAGTCAAGTCCATCCGGTACCGGATCTGAGCCGTCAGGCCGATTCACACCATTGGGCCAGCCGTGCGCCGGCTCCCAGATATAAACTTCCCTCACCGCGCCAAACAATCCCGCCTGTACCAGCTCAATGCTCCGGCGGAGATTTATCGACGCGCTGCCCTGATTGCCCATCTGGGTGACCACTTTCGACCGCTTCGCCAGTCCGGCCAGCGCGCGGGCCTCGCCAATCGTGTGCGCCAGCGGCTTTTCACAGTACACATGTTTCCCTGCCTGGATAGCCGCAGTAGCGATCAGGGCATGCCAGTGATCAGGGGTCGCGATGATCACCGCATCAATTGACTTTTCACGGTCAAGCATCTTGCGGTAATCCGAGTAAAACTTCGATGACGCGACAACGGGCCCCTGCCGTTCCCTGGTTACGGCAACACGCGCCTGGTCCACGTCACAAAGTGCAACAATGTTGTGCCCAAGCGATGCCGCTTCTGCCATGTCAACCTGCATCATATTGCCCAGGCCTATGCAGGCGATATTCAGCTTCTCGTTCGGCGATTCGCCCCCCCAGACACGTGACGGCAGAATCAACGGCATGGCAAAAGAAACGGCGGTGGTTTTTGCGAGCGTGCCGATAAATCTCCTGCGATCCATGGAATCATGTTTCATAAAATCTCCAACTCCTGAGTTTCCCGACGTATCATTTCCAATATTTATCTTTCGGGATATTCCCGTTCGGCCCAATAACCGATAACTCAATAACTCTGGCGGCCCTATGGGACGCCAGTGAAACTATTTCTTCACTTCCCGCGTCACGACCTTGTCGGCGGCCATTTCTTCCGGCTTGGGCGCGGGCAGCGTGACCTTGCCAGTCGCGGCCCACTCGGCGCCGCGCTGGAGGGTGACCTGAAAACCCACATCGGCCATGGCGTCGGGGTTGTCGCCCAGCACATCGTGAAAGACGCGGCCTTTGCCGTAGCCAATCGTCATGAGGATCGGCTCGATCTCGCCGGTGCCGCCGGTTGCGGTGGTCGACATGGCGTTAGCCAAGACCGTGAGATTCGTACACGGGCCGCGCAGCCGGCCGTAGAGTTCATCCTTGGCATGCATCCAGCTTGCGGGCAGCCCTTTGGTGATCGGATGGTCAGGCACGATGATGTTCACCAGATACGGGCATTGCGCGCCATGGGTGCCGGCACTGCCAGGGGTGGTGGCGTCGAGCACCCTCTTGCCGTCGCGCCAACGGATCATCGGCCCGGCCTTTTCGGTGCGGTCGCCCCAGCCGCCGACGCCGATCATCTCGTTGTATTCGGGCCAATCGCCGAACGCGTTGTTGGCGGCGTGGACGATGACCAATCCGCCACCGTTACGGACGTACTCGACAAACGACGTGCGGACGCCTTCCGGCCAATACTGTCCGCCGTAGATGCTCAACACCACGTCGTAGTCGGTAAACCTCGGGTGCCAGTCTTTCCACAGATCGGGCCCCGATCCCTTGGGCGGCGTGGTGGAAACATCTACAGTGAAACGTCCACTCTCTTCGAGAATCGCCTTAAAGACTGGGGTAGTGGCCTTCCAATCATGATGCTCACCGTTAATGAGCAACACTTTCAGCTTGTCGGCCGCGTTGAGCGATGAACCGGCGGTCCCGAGGGCTAACAGTGCGATGGCGATGATGACTTGTTTTGCGTTCATGCGTTTATCTTTCCTATGGTAGTTGGTGGGCGCTGGCATTATAGACCGCTAATTTGCGGATCACTGGCGTGCCGACGCTCTTGAGCACGTTGAGACGCACGGCCGTCACGGCCACCGGCGCGATCCGCTCGATGCGCTTGTGGCCGATGCAACTGCCCCCGCCGATTTTCTGCCACTGATCGCCGACCTTGCCTTCGACCACATACTCACGCACCCGCTCGCCCTCGGTGATCTGCTCCATCAGCATCAGGTGATCGATCTTCGTCGGCTTGCCTAACGGGAGTTCGAGCGTGTTGCCCTGGCCGGTGGTTTCGGCCAGGCTTTTGCCGAAGCGCCGCTGGATCTCAGCACCGAACTCGCGGAAGCGCTTGAGTTGCGCCTCGGGGATCAGGCCGTCCGGACCCGGCGCGGCATTGATCAGCAGGTTGCAGTTGTTGCCCACCGACCCGTAATAGATTTCCATCAGTTGCTCGAGGCTGCGCAGTTTGCCATCCGAGTCCGGCGACCAGTTCCA
>Ga0007794_10000458_pt1 | contig 12718 bp, 11 predicted proteins | sample CryBogmetaGMA5M_FD_60365 | JGI IMG/M metagenome (GOLD analysis project Ga0007794, IMG submission 60365) | Freshwater microbial communities from Crystal Bog, Wisconsin, USA - MA5M | ecosystem: Environmental > Aquatic > Freshwater > Lake | place: Crystal Bog, Wisconsin, USA | collected 2009-07-06
GTGTAGACCGCCTCCAGCTGGGCAATGGCAAAGTCGGTCCCCTGACGGATTGTCTGGAGCGGGTCCGGGTTTGTTTTGCTTTTTCGCGGTGCTTTGGCGCTCTGGGATTTGGCAGCGGAGGTGAAAATAGTTTCGCGGGTCTCCAGCGCCTGTAACCGATCTTCCAACCGCCGTCGCTGTTCGGTCAGCGCCTCAAGCTCCCTGTCCTGTCCATCTCCTTTTCCGGCTGTGCGAGCTTCAACTCCGGTAATCGTGGTGCCGGGAGCCGGGATAACAGTGAGGGTGTGATCCAGAATGGCAGTGGCGAGCGGGAGGTCAATCACCCCTTTGACCGCAACGGCTTCTTGATGCAGCAGGGCACCATCCCGGTAAAATGTGACTGTGCTTGCTGCCGATGCGGTGCCGGTTGTAACTAACATAAGACAGAGGCTGGTCAGGCTGATTCGCATGGTGTTCCCTCCGAAGCGATGTCCCCGCTGCACGAGCGTACGATCCGGCCGCCGCCGAGCACTTCATCTCCCCGATAGAAGACCAGTGCCTGTCCCGGAGTTACCGCTTTTTGCGGCTGATCAAACTGTACGACACAGCTGTTTCCCTCACCCAGCTGTACCCGACAGGGGACCGGCTGGTGGCGGTAGCGGATTTTGCAGGAGGCGGTAAATTCGTCCCGCTCCGGGGCAACAACCCAGCTGACTTCCTCCGCCAGCAGACCGTCCGCATAAACATACTGCTGCTCCCCCACCAGTACAACATTGCGCTGGGCATCAATCTCCGTGACATACAGCGGTTCGCTCCAGGCCACGCCGAGCCCTTTGCGCTGGCCGATGGTATAGCGGTGGGTGCCGTGGTGGCGTCCGACGGTTGTTCCGTTTAGATGGATAATTTCGCCATGCGCAGCGTTCGATACACCATTGTTTTCCAGGAAGGCGACATAATCATCGCCGGGGATGAAGCAGACTTCCTGGCTGTCATTTTTTTCCGCCACCGGCAGAGCGAATTCCCGTGCCAGACGGCGCACTTCATCTTTGCTGGCCATCGTGCCGAGCGGGAAAATGACCTGCCGGAGCTGCTGCTGGGTCAGTGTATAGAGGAAATAGGACTGGTCCTTGCGGGCGTTCTCGGCCATCTTCAGGTGACAGGTGCCGTCCGGATCGACGCTTTTTCTGACGTAATGACCGGTGGCCAGCAGGTCGGCCCCCAGCTCTCGCGCTTTTTCCAGCAGCATACCGAATTTTATGTAGCGGTTACAGCGGACACAGGGGTTGGGGGTATGCCCCTGGCGGTATTCTTCAATGAAATCGCCGATAATCAACCTGCTGAAATCCGGGGCAAAGTCGGCGACGTAATGGGGGATATGCAGATGTTCGGCAACCACGGCGGCGTCGTGGACGGCAGAACCGATGCCGCTGCTGTGCGGGGCGAAAAGACGCATGGTGATGCCGATCACCGTGTGACCCTGCTGTTTCAGCAGGGCGGCGGTGACGGAGGAGTCAACCCCTCCGCTCATGGCTACGGCTATGGTGCTCATTCCTCTTCCCCCAGAAGAATTCTGACCGCCTGATTGGCCTGATGGCACGCGGCAATACCGACGCGGGGGGCCATCAAACCGTTGCCCGGAGCGGCTTCCGATGTGCCGTCACCGACCAGATAGAGGCGGCGGGAGACACGGCGTGTGGCAATGGTGTTGTTCGGCCCGTATCCGGCCAGCCCGGAAGCGGCAACAACAGTACAGTGCGGCATCATCTCAAGAATACTGTTTACCAGCATGGCCTTCATGTCGGCGCGATCAAAGGCTTCAATAACGACCCGGCAGCCGGAAAAAAGTGACCGGATGTTTGCCGGGCTGACCTGCAGGCAATGGGCATCCACGGTGACATAGGGATTGATGCGCTTCAGGTTCTCCGCCAGTGCATCAACCTTATAACGGCCGATCTGGTCGATAAAGTACTGTTGCCGATTGAGGTTAGACGGTTCCACAACATCAAAATCGGCAATTACCAGACGGCCGACACCGATCCTTGCCAGGGCCACCGCCACCGCCGAACCGAGTCCGCCCACACCGGCGATGCCGACGGTTCCCTGTTTCAGGCGGGAATGGACACCGGGGGTGTGCCGGGCCGCCATCAAACTCTCCAGCTCTTCTTCCGTCGGGATTTCGCCGCGCCGGATCAGAAAAATTTCGTCACCATCGGTCAGTACCGTTTCTCCGGATGCCGGGAAGCCGTTCAGGATGCATACGTCAGCATCCGCCTTGCGGAGCTGAACCGCCCCCTGTAGTGTCATCCCGGTGTCGACGGTGACAGCCAGTTCGTTGACCCGGATTTTCACGGGCTAGCCGATCGCCTGCCGGAGGTCGTCGATCAGATCATCCGGGTCTTCCAGTCCTACGGAGAGGCGGACCAGCGTGTCGGTAATCCCTTTACGTTCCCGCTCCTCCTTCGGCACTGAAGCGTGGGACATTTTCGCCGGATAGGAGATGATGCTTTCGACCCCTCCGAGGCTGACGGCAAAAGCTGCCAGGTGAGAGTTTTCCAGCAGGCGCTTGGTGGTTTCATAGGAATCAAGCTCAAAGGAAAAGACCGCTCCCGGCCCGTCGGACTGGGCGGCGTGAATTGTGTAACCGGGATGCTCCGGGAGCCCCGGATAATGAATGGCGGTGACGCGCGGATGCTGCTGCAGCCAGGCGATGACCGCGTGGGTGTTCTGCTGGCTCTGGTCCATCCTGACCTTGAGGGTCTTGACGCCCCGCAGGGTCAGGAACGAGTCCTGCGGGCCGAGGCCGGTGCCGAAGGCATTCTGGATATAGCGGATGCGCTGCCCCAGTTCCTTGTCCCTGACGACGGCGAAGCCGCACAGGACGTCGCTGTGGCCGTTGATGAATTTGGTGCCGCTGTGCAGGACGATATCGCAGCCCAACTCAAGCGGTCGCTGCAGGTAGGGGGTCATGAAGGTGTTGTCCACCAGGGTGATAATGTTGTGCCGGCGGGCGATTTCAGCTGCACCCCGGAGATCGGTGACCTTCAGGAGCGGATTTGACGGCGTTTCGAGATAAATTCCCTTTGTCTCGGGTCTGATGGCCGCTTCTATTGCCGTCAGGTCGGTGGCATCCACAAAGGTCGAGGAAACCCCCATCCTGCTGAAAATGGTCGACAGCACCCGATAGGCACCACCGTACACATCGTCACAGACGACCAGATGGTCGCCGGGGGAAAAGATCATCAGGGTCGTGGCGATCGCCGCCATGCCGGAAGCAAAGGCCAGACAGCGGGTGCCCCCCTCCAGTACGGCAATTGTATCTTCCAGTGCTTCGCGGGTCGGGTTGTCGCCACGGGCGTAGTCGTATTTGCTGAAGTGATCCACGGAGGTCTGACGGTAGGTGGAAATCTGGTAGATCGGCACCCCCAGCGCTCCGGTTTGCAGGTCAACGGTCGGGCCGCCGTGGATAAGTTGTGTCGCACGTTTCATGATTTTCTCCTTTATCCTTCAAGAGCCTGACGGAGATCCTCAATCAGGTCCCGGCAATCCTCAATACCTACCGACAGACGCAGCAGTACGTTGTTGATCCCGAGTCTGGCGCGAATTTCGGGGGGAATGTCGGCATGGGTCTGCACCTCCGGGAAGGTTATGAGGCTTTCCACTCCGCCGAGGCTTTCGGCAAACGAGATCAAGCGGGTCTTGAGCAGGATCTGCTCCACCAGCTCGTGCCGGTCAACCTCAAACGCGATCATTGCGCCGAAACCGCCGGCGTCACGCTTCATCAGGGCATGGTCAGGGTGTCCCGGCAGACCGGGGTAATACACCCTGGTAATACGGGGGTGGGCAGCCAGCCACTCGGCGATCTGCCCGGCGTTCTCCTGCTGGCGGTCCATTCTGACCCCGAGAGTCTTGATGCCGCGTGTTGTCAGCCAGGCATCCTGCGGCCCCAGGACGGCACCGACCGAATTCTGGTGGAAGTAGACCTTCTCGGCAAGCAGCGGGTCCTTCACCGTGACCACTCCGGCAACGGTGTCATTATGCCCGGCCAGGTATTTGGTCGCGCTGTAGACGGCAATGTCCGCCCCCATATCAAGCGGCCGGAGCAGGTAGGGGGTCAGGAAGGTGTTGTCGGCAATCAGCAGCAGATCATTGCCGGTGCAGAAAGCCGAGATCGCCCGGAGATCGGCAAATTTGAGGAGCGGATTGGTGAGGGTCTCGACAAAAACGGCTCTGGTTGACGGCTGGAGTGCCGCCGTCACTGCCGTTATGTCGCTGGTGTCCACATAGCTGAAGGATAGGCCGTACTGCGTGAAAATCTTGTCGAACAGGCGGCAGGTGCCGCCGTACAGATCCTCGGTTACAATCAGGTGGTCACCGGATTTGAACAGCAGCAGGAGGTTGGCGATGGCTGCCATGCCGGATGAATAGGCAAAGCCACGGGCGGCTCCGTCAAGGCGGGCAATACCGTCTTCCAAAGCCTGCCGGGTCGGATTGCCGGAGCGGCTGTAGTCATAGCCGGTGCTCTGGCCGAGCCCCGGATGTCTGAAGGTGGCGGTCTGGTAGATCGGTACGGTGACCGCACCGGTACGGGTATCCCATTCAAGTCCGATCTGTACCGCCTGGGTTGCAATATTCATGATGTCCTCCAAAATAAAAATCCCCTTCCGGGGTGCGGAAGAGGATCTGCTGGACAGCGCTCTTCCTTATCTCCCGAAACCGCGTACGGTCCCGCTGGAATTGGCACCTTGCCGGAAGGCTGGTTGCCGCGACGTCACAGGGCCAGTCCCTCAGTCGCTCTCGATAAGAATATGTATGTAGGGTGATTCCGTGTGGAAACTGTGGTTGAAATATCAGTTCTACGGTAATTTTGTCAATAAAAAATTACCTACTCTCCGGCCGTTGTGACAGCCCGCGGGTAAATGGCTGGAAATGCCCTGTTACTGATGGGCAGAGTACCGGCAGAAGCGGGAATTTCAACCATAGTACCTCATTAGGGAACAGGATGAATTGGCTTGAGTATGAAAAAAGTGGTGCATTTTTTTGGGGTTTTGAGGTATGGTCTGAAACTTGATAAATTACATTGTGTACCGATAGCCCGCGCATCTTGATGCCAGTTTTGCAGTAAAGTTGAAAAAGGCAGCAAATGCCTTGATCCGGTGCCGGAAATTACACAAATTTGGAGAATCCATTGGCAACTACTGAACGAAACTTTACTACCATCGTCTGGGATTTATTCTGTTCTCTTAAACTGACCCTTTTTCTGCTGATTTCACTGGCGTTGACATCAATTATCGGCACCATTCTGCCCCAGGGTGCCCTGCCTCCCGAGTATGTGGCCCAGATCAGCCCAGCAAAACTGCAGATCTACTCCAAGCTCGGCTTGTTTGACATGTACCACTCATGGTGGTTCATTACCCTGCTGTATGTATTCAGCCTGAATCTTATCTCCTGTTCAATCAAGCGCTTGCCCCATGTCTTCAAATTTATCAGTGAACCGCAGTTTGTCCTGGGAGAGGGGCAGCGCAACTCTTTCCCGCTGAAGAAAGAAATTTCATTTTCAGGTGCTGTGGAAAAAGCGAATGAACGGTTGACCGAATTTCTCGGCAAAGAATTTTCAAGCCCGGTGATTACGGAACATAACGGTGAATTCCACCTTTTTGCCCAGAAAACGGCCTGGTGCCGCCTGGGCGTGTATGTTGTCCACTTCAGCATACTGGTGATTTTTGTCGGTGCAATCATCGGCTCCCTTGCCGGCTACAAAGGATTTGTCACCATTGTTGAAGGGTCAAGTATCAACTCATTTGAAGGCAGAAGCGGTCAGAAAATTCCCCTCGGCTTTGAAGTGCTTTGCGAAAAATTCAGCGTGGAATTTTACCCTACCGGTTCCCCGAAAGAGTTCAAGAGTATCTTGACCGTTACTGAAAACGGTAAACCGGTTCCCGGTTATTCGCAGGTGAAGGTCATTGTTAATGAGCCGATGACCTACAAGGGGATCACCTTTTATCAGTCCAGTTATGGGCAGGCCAATGAGGGGGGAGCGCATTTTATCTCCGTGACTCCGCGCGGCGGCGGGATTCCGGAAAAGCTCACTGTTCAGGAAGGCGTCGCGGTTACCCTGAAGGATGGCACTGTTTTTAAACTGCTTGAGGCCACCCAGGAGGTGCGCCAGTTTGCACCCGGGTTCTCCGGCCCGGCGGCTCGCGTTGAAGTGATGCGAAAAGGGGCGGCACCGCAGACGTTTATCGCCTTCAAAAATTTCCCCGAGGTGAATGCTCAGCGCGGGGATGCTCTCATCTTCGGCTATGAAGGGACAAACGCCAAGCAGTATACCGGTCTGCAGGTCGCCAAAGATCCCGGTGTCTGGGTGGTATGGCTTGGCTGCACCTTGATGGTTATCGGCCTCGGCATCGCTTTTTTTATGTCGCACAAACGTATTTGGGTGGTTGTAACAAAAGGGCATGCCCGTATGTATGGCAATGCCAGCAAAAATCAGGCAGCGTTTCAAATGCAGTTCGAAGATATTTCTGAAAAGTTCCATGATATAAAAATCTAACGGAGGTTACCTCTTTATGACCAGTTCCATGCTTTTCAACATCACAACGTTCACATATCTGATCTCAACGGTCGTTTTCTTTGCGTTCCTGGCCAGCAAGAACAAGTCGCTCGGTCTTGCCGGCAGTTTCATTGCCTATGCCGGTCTGATCGTCCAAACCGTAGCCATCGCCCTGCGCTGGAAAGAATCCTATGATATGGGTGTCGGCCATGCCCCCATGTCCAACCTGTATGAGTCGATCGTATTCTTCTCCTGGACGATTGTTCTGCTTTTTGCCTACATAGATATGCGCTACAAATACCGTATCGTCGGAGCATTTGTTGTGCCGTTTGCGCTGCTGGGTATGGCCTGGGCGCAGCTCGGCATGAATACCGGCATTGAGCCGCTTGTCCCGGCACTGCAGAGCAACTGGCTGCTGTACCACGTTATCACCTGCTTCCTCGGCTATGCCGCGTTTGCCGTTGCCTGCGGGATTTCCATCATGTATCTGATCAAGACCGCCGTTGAAGGTAATGATTCTTCAGCACAGGCCGGCGGGCTCATGTCCTTGTTCCCTCCCCTGAAAGTGCTGGATGACCTCAACTACCGTTCAATCATGATCGGTTTCCCGCTGTTGACACTTGGCATCATTACCGGCGCCGCCTGGGCCAACTACGCCTGGGGCACCTACTGGAGCTGGGACCCCAAGGAAACATGGTCTCTGATCGTCTGGTTTGTGTATGCTGCCTTCCTGCACGCCCGCATTACCAAAGGATGGGTTGGCAAACGTGCCGCCTGGCTTTCAGTCATCGGCTTTGCCGCCACAATCTTCTGCTATCTCGGGGTAAACCTGTTTCTTTCCGGGCTGCACAGTTACGGCAGTTCTAAAATGTAACGGGGGTAGTGCCCACTTGCACGCTCGTACCTGGTGGGTGAATATCGAACGGTATTCACCCGCTTTTATTTTGCCTGAAGATCCATGAGGTTGTGCCGGTAACTTTTGCACCGGGAGTGTCGTATGAGTTTTTCTGTCATTATTCCCGTAAAGCCGGGCGGCTATGTCGCCGCCTGTACGCACTTGAAGTCGATCCTGCCGGATGACCCGGGATATGAAATCCTCCTGGCCGAAGGGAGCGCACCGAGCCAGCAGCGTAACCTTGCGGCCCGGGAAGCGGTCGGTGATGTACTGTATTTTCTTGACGACGATTCACTGATAACCGCTGAAAATTTTGCCCATTGTGTCGAAGCCATGAGTGACCCGATGGTGGCTGTTGTCGGCGGCCCGTCAATTACTCCTTCTGGTGATAGCTGGTTGCAGCAGCTGTTCGGCTATGCACTCGCTTCAGCGTTTGGCTCCGGCGGTGTAAACAGACGCTACCGGGCGGTTGGCGTCACCCGTGATACGACTGACAAAGAGCTTATCCTGTGCAATCTTGCGGTGCGTCGTTCACTGTTTATGGATCTTGGCGGTTTTAGCGAATGTTTGTACCCGAATGAGGAAAACGAGTTTATGGATCGGGTCAAATCAGCCCGCTACCGCCTGATCCATAACCCCTCCATGCTGGTGTACCGCAGTCAGCGCAGAACTCTGAAGGCATTCATCCGGCAGATGTTCAACTACGGGCGGGGCAGGGGGGAGCAGACCCTGATGACGACATCATTTTCGCTGACGAGCTTTGTGCCGCTGTTTTTTGTCGTGTATCTGGCTCTTGCCCTCATTTTCATAAAGTATGTATTCGTACTTGCTCCTCTCGTGATATACCTGTGCGCGGCCTTGGCAGGTTCGCTTGACGTGCTGCGCCGGACCGGCAACCCGTGCGCTCTGCTGCTCCCGCTGGTGTATCCGCTTATGCATTGTACAAACGGCGTCGGCCTCCTGTGGGGATTGACCCATGGAAAACCGGATCCGGTTCATGACAACGCCGTACGGGTGAGACGGATAAAGAAGCTGGGGGAACCGTTTACAGAGGAGTTCCAGTAATCGGAAAAACATTCATGCGCCTGTCGGCCGCATACTGACGGAGAAAAACACGTGGATATCAGCATAGTTGTACCGGTATACAACGAACAGGACAATGTGGAAGCGGTTTATTCCGCACTCAGTGAAACGCTTAAGGGCATGGACTGCACCTATGAGATCGTTATGGTTGATGACGGATCATCCGATGGCTCTTACGGCGTACTTGCCCGGCTCGCATCCGAAGATGCCGCTCTCAAGGTCATCCGGTTCCGGAGAAACTTCGGTCAGACCGCAGCCATGTCGGCCGGATTTGACTACGCCCAGGGGGACGTCGTCATTCCGATGGACGGCGACCTGCAGAACGACCCCGCCGATATTCCGCGCCTGATAGAAAAAATTGATGAGGGATACGACGTCGTTTCAGGATGGCGGCGTGATCGTAAAGATACGTTCATTACCCGTAAAATCCCGTCTTTACTAGCCAATGCCATTATCTCCCGCCTGACCGGGGTCCATCTGCATGATTACGGCTGCACACTCAAAGCCTATCGCCGCGAAGTGCTGGAGGGGATAAACCTGTACGGCGAAATGCACCGCTTCGTCCCTGCGCTGGCATGCCAATTCGGGGCCAGAGTTATAGAACTGCCGGTTAATCACCGTCCCCGTATTCATGGTGTCAGTAAATACGGAATCTCACGGACCTTACGCGTTATCCTTGACTTGATGACCGTCAAGTTCCTCATGTCCTATTCCACCAAACCGATCCAGCTTTTCGGCCGGTGGGGGGTTTATACCATGCTGGCCGGATTAGGCAGCGGCGCCATGACCCTGTATATGAAACTGTTTGAGCATCTCAGCATGAATCGAAACCCGCTGCTGATTCTTACCGGGTTTCTTCTGTTTATGGGGGCGCAGTTCATTGCCATGGGGTTATTGGGCGAACTGAACGCCAGAACCTATTTTGAGTCGCAGGGCAAGCCCATTTATGTGGTGAAGGACAGGATAAACCTTGGCTGAAGACGCACTCCGCGTACTTATGATCGCCCCGACCCCCTATTTTGCCGATAGGGGGTGCCATGTCAGGATATACGAAGAAGCACGGGCGCTGACCAAACTCGGGCACGAGGTCTGTATCGTGACCTACCACCTTGGCCGCGATATGCCCGGTGTGCGCGTGGTTCGAACACCGCAGGTCCCGTGGTACAACAAACTGGAAGCCGGCCCCTCGTGGCATAAACCCTACCTTGACGTGCTCCTGCTGTGGCAGGCCTACAGCGAAATCCGTACATTCCGCCCCCATCTGCTCCACGCCCATCTGCATGAAGGAACCCTTATCGGTTCTGTTCTTAAAAAAATATTCAACATTCCGCTGCTGTTCGATTACCAGGGGAGTCTGAGCGGAGAATCGCTCAATCACGGTTTTTTCCGTGAATCATCCCCTCTGACAAAACTATTCAAGGGGCTTGAGCGGTTTATCGACCATCGTGCTGACGCCATTATTACCAGTTCCGAACAAGGGCGCCACGAGCTGATTTCCGATTGGGCTGTTGCCCCTGAGAAGGTCGTTAATCTGATTGATGGCGTTGATACGGAGATCTTCCGGCCGCTGCCCCGTAGCGAGGCACGGCGCGAACTTGGCATTCCTGATAACGGCAAGCTGGTTGTTTTTCTTGGCCTGTTCAACCGCTACCAGGGGGTTGATCTGCTCTTGGCAGCCATCTCACTGATTAAAGCCAAAGCTCCAGACATCCGCTTTCTGTTGATGGGCTTCCCCGACGAGGAGTACCGGAGAAAAGCTATCGATATGGCGATTGACGATGTCATCACCTTTACCGGTCGTGTGGCGTATGATCGTGCCCCGTTATTCTTAAGTGCCGGTGATCTTGCCGTATCGCCAAAGTTGGCAACAACGGAAGCCAACGGAAAACTGTTCAATTATAGTGCCTGCGGCTTGCCGACGGTGGTGTTCGACAATCAGATCAACCGGGAAATTCTCGGTGATGACGGAATATATGTGGAACACGGCAATACGTCATTGTTTGCGGATGCCATCATAGCAACGATGCACAGCGCTGACCTGATGAAATCACGTGCCGAACGGGTCAGGGAACGTGCTGTGACAATGCACTCCTGGGATGCCAGATCACACCGGCTGGTTTCGGTTTACCGCACTCTTCTGGCGTCATAGCGCAACGGTTTTTCCGCACTAAAAAGCGCCCGAGTGCTAAAAACCATTGACACTGCTGCTTTGATTTGCTATACAACGATGCCTCGCAAGCGGGAATAACTCAGTGGTAGAGTGCAACCTTGCCAAGGTTGAAGTCGCGGGTTCGAATCCCGTTTCCCGCTCCAATAAATACACGGGCCAGGTCAAGTACCTGGCCCTTATTTTATGGGGATTCACAGCTTTTCTTCGTTACCTCCCACCTTCTCGAAAAAACAACTCCACACTAATTTAGTCAAATCTGTGCCTTATCTGTGCCTTAACTGTGCCATAATATGCTGTTTATTCGTGAAAAACTACTGCAGCCGGTTGTGAAATTGAAAATGATTTCGTGCATCGTTTTTTCTGAATAACAATTCTGTTTGACAGGGATGGCTTAATTTTGTATGGTAGTCATATGACTACCTATCACGGAATAGCTCAGAACGAACTCACTCAGCGCCAGCGCCAGGTACTGCAGTTCATCACTTCGTTCGCTGACAGTAACGGCTATCCACCGAGCCAGCGGGAAATAGCAGGGCACTTGAATGTGTCAGGTACGTTACCAGTAATGAAGCATCTCCATGCGTTGGAGCGTAAGGGTTATCTTAAGAGGGAGAACGTGAACCGTGGAATCACATTGAAGGTGCACGGTAACCGCCACATATCCTTACCGATTGTCGGAACAGTTCGTGCCGGCCAGCTCTCCACGGCTATTGAAGATATTCAAGGGTATTTTTCCGTCGATCAGATGGCGGTCAAGGGAGCAGATTGCTTCTTTTTGAAGGTAAGTGGTGATTCTATGATTACCGCCGGTATTTTAGATGGAGATCTGGCTATGGTTCGCCCACAGGCGGTCGCAGAGAATAAGGATATAGTTATTGCCATGCTTGAGGGTGAGGCAACGGTCAAGCGCTTCTACAAGGAACATGATCACATCCGTTTGCAGCCTGAAAATCCGACTATGAAGCCTATACGTATCTATCCTGAAGATGGTGACGTGATGATCGTCGGTAAAGTTATAGGTATTTACCGCAGTATGTAGAATCAATCGATGGTCAGAAATACAATAAAGAAAACGGAGGATCTCAATATGGAACCGATTACACTGTGCGGGTTAGTAATTGTCATGTTTGGATTATGGGTGGAATTTGAACACGCAGTAAAGGCAGTTGTAAGAGTAATCTGCAGAAGCAGACTCTTTACAGAAGCACTTTCAAGTTCACCAGTTCATAAGCCAGTTTATGTGAAGAGGCTGCCAATCTGTCTGGCCAAGGCATATTACGGTTGAGAGTGCCACCATGTGGATTATGCCAGACAAAGATTCCCTGTGTGGTGCGCATCCCTCATAAGGAAGGGGGCCCACCGACAGTCGTGCGGTCAGCGTGAAAGTGTAGGAGTGGCGTTGCGCCCCTTGTTCACCAGGGGAGTTCCGCCGCATCTGGTGCGGAGGTAGCGCAGTACGCCGGCGAATTGCGGGTAGACGACGAAGGCGGCATGCAGGGAGTAGAGCAGAGCGATGTAACGAGTGATCTGGTAACTCTTCATAAGACGCGGGACCCGCAAAAGCGGTTTAACGGCCACCGCCAAAGCCAGCAGGAAACCGGACAGCGGCCGCTGTAACAATAAACCGGCGAGCAGCAGTAAAAACGGGAGGAGCGCCGTTACGCTTACCCGCAGCAGCTCCCGAGCCCAAAGCCTCTCCGGGGTTTTTAAATGCCGCAGGCCGACCTCGGCGTAGGCGTGCCCGCTCCGGTACGCGCGCTTCCAATACTGGGCGAAGGTGGTCATATTCAGGTCGTGCAGCGTCATCGGCGCGGCGATCCTCCAGATGATCCACCCGGTGCGCCGCAACCGGGCGCTGAAGTCCGGTTCCTCCCCGGCGATCAGCAGATCGTCAAAACCACCTTCCGTAACCAGCGGTTCCCGGCGCGCCAAAAAATCCCCGCCGAAATACCGGCAGGGGCCCTGCTCGTAGTGCCACTCCACGGAAGCGATAACGTGATAGTTGTACAACTATCACGTTATCGCTTCCGTGGAGTGGCAC
>Ga0007794_10000459_pt1 | contig 12708 bp, 10 predicted proteins | sample CryBogmetaGMA5M_FD_60365 | JGI IMG/M metagenome (GOLD analysis project Ga0007794, IMG submission 60365) | Freshwater microbial communities from Crystal Bog, Wisconsin, USA - MA5M | ecosystem: Environmental > Aquatic > Freshwater > Lake | place: Crystal Bog, Wisconsin, USA | collected 2009-07-06
CATTTCCGGCACACTTAATGAAATGCTGTTTTCATCATAAGCAATTAACTCACAATGTTGTGCTAACGCACGCGCTAAGCCCAGTTTTAATTCATCGACTAAGTTGCGCCAATTGCCATTAAATTGATGTCTGATGATTTCAGGGGCATGTGCAGATTCCATGCTACTGGGTGCATCGATTACCGGCGCTATTGCGATAGAAGCCATAGCGACTGATTGTCCCGGTGTTAACGCAATCGCATGCTCTATTGGTGCAATTTCAACCTGCTTTGTTTGAATTTCCGCTGGTTCTTCAGCTGCTGGGGCTGTCAGTTCAGTTTTTTTTTGAGCAGGAGCTGGTTTAGTTGCGACTGAGGTAGCTGGTTGCACCATTGATTCGTTGGGACTAAATGCGAGCATACGCAATAAGCTCATGCTAAATCCGGCAAATTCGTCTGGTGCCAAGCCTATATCGCGACGGCCTAAAAGAGCTATTTGATAGTAAAGCTGCAAGGTTTCCGCTGGTATTTTTTGGGCCAGACTTAATAATGCATCGCGTTCAGGTAAGTCGGTGGCAACGCTTTCAGGTACGGTCTGCGTAACGGCAATCTGGTGTAGCAGTTGTGCCAAGTCATTTAGTGCAGCTTCAAATGATAAGCTGCGCTCTTCCATATTCTTCGCTTGTGCTATTAATGCAGCCCCGTCATTGGCTACCAAAGCTTCCAACAACTGAAATAAGTAACTTTGATCTATTGCGCCCAACATGGCGCGCACTTCAACTTCATTGACGGTTTGGCCGCCGTAAGCAATTGCTTGGTCAGTCAGTGATAGGGCGTCACGCATACTGCCATCGGCTGCTCGCGCTATTAAGTTTAATGCCGTGGCTTCGTAAGGAATATTTTCTTGGCCTAATATGTTTTGCAGGTGGCCAATAATCGAAGTGCCAGCCATTTGCCGCAAATTAAATTGTAGGCAACGAGATAAAACGGTGACGGGTACTTTTTGCGGATCTGTGGTGGCAAGTATAAATTTAACGTGGGCAGGTGGCTCTTCCAGCGTTTTTAGCATTGCATTAAATGCACTTTTAGACAGCATGTGCACTTCATCGATAATATAGACTTTAAAGCGGCCAGTGGTCGGGGCGTATTGGGCGTTGTCCAACAGGTCGCGCATTGCGTCTACTTGCGTGTTGCTGGCAGCATCAACTTCAATTAAATCAATAAAGCGTCCGCGATCAATTTCAGTACAGGCACTGCAAACACCACAGGGCTTTGCAGTAATGCCGGTTTCACAGTTGAGTGATTTAGCTAATATGCGTGCTAGCGTGGTTTTACCAACACCGCGTGTGCCGGTAAATAAATAGGCATGATGTAAACGATTTTGTTCTAGTGCGTTGCTGAGCGCGCGCACTACATGGTCTTGTCCGACGAGGGTTTCAAACGATTTTGGACGCCATTTACGCGCTAAGACTTGATAACTCATATGACCTGTACAAAAATCTTCATAAGGAAACTCCGACGCAAACTTTATCTTTAAATCATGGCGTTATAACATGGCGCTGATCAATATTTGTTGTGTTCACACTGACAGTGCATGCAGTTCTTAAATTATTGAGGGAGGCGAGCCTTGCCCCCGGCACTTGCTCAATAGTTGTGGCTGCTTGCTTCCGCATCTGACCAGGTTGGCTACTTCACAATGCGGGGAGGCCCGCCAAATGCAATTTTACAATACTTTGGAGATTTAACTGCTATCCTTGGGTGCTTATTTTCTAGTTCACTTATATTTCATAAATTATAGATAGTTACTAATCGCTTTGTTTTTTATTATTTATTTAACAATAAAAAAGCCGCAACTTTTTGAGTGCGGCCTTTTATTCACAGTGATGTTAAATGAAGCCTACAGTGCCAACATATCCACAAACTGATTGACTGGCATAGCTTCTAGCTTGGCCTGATCCAAGCATAATGCCAGAATATCAGCCTGTGTCTTAACGTCAAAACGACGCGCTAGGTTTACCTGGAATTTTTTAACAAGTTCTGGTATGCCTTGACCGCGACGACGACGATGACCGATAGGGTACTCCACAGCAATATTGTCAGAGCTACTACCATCTTTAAACAAAATTTGAATAGCATTAGCAATTGAGCGTTTTTCTGGATCTAAATAGTCACGGCTGTATTCAGCTTTCTCAACACAAACCATTTTGTCGCGGATGGCATCAATACGTGGGTCACTTGCAGCATGATCTTCATAATCCTGTGCCGTTAAGTTACCTTTAAGTAAGCCTATAGCCGACATGTACTGAATGCAGTGGTCACGATCAGCCGGATTATCGAGCGGACCTTGTTTATCAATAATACGGATTGCAGATTCATGGGTAGTAATTACGATTTTATCGATCTGCGCAATTTGTTCTAGTGTTTGTAGTTGAGCGCCTACCTGTGCATTTAATTGAATCGCACATTCCACCGCGGTTTGCGCATGAAATTCGGCTGGAAATGAGATTTTAAATAACACTTGTTCCATGACATAAGAGCCATATGGGCGTTGGAATTTAAAGCTATTTCCTTTAAATAACACATCATAAAAGCCCCATGTTTTAGCAGTAAGGGCTGATGGGTAGCCCATTTCACCTTGCATGGTCATCCATGCTAAACGCACAGCGCGTGAAGTGGCGTCACCTGCTGCCCATGATTTTCGTGAACCTGTATTCGGGCTGTGTCGATAAGTACGTAAGCTTTGACCATCTACAAATGCATTAGAAACAGCATTGATAATGTCTTCCTTATTGCCACCTAATAACTTAGTGACTACTGCGGTAGAAGCAATTTTTACCAAAATTACATGATCCAGACCTACACGATTAAAACTGTTTTCTAGCGCGAGTACGCCTTGAATTTCATGCGCTTTAATCATTGCGGTTAGTACATCTTTAATCGTAAGTGCGGCTTTTCCTTCAGCAACATTTTTGCGTGAAATGTAGTCCGCTGTAGCCAATATTCCACCTAGATTGTCTGATGGGTGGCCCCATTCTGCTGCCAACCAAGTATCGTTAAAGTCTAACCAACGTATCATGGCGCCGATATTGAAAGCTGCCAGAATTGGGTCTAACTGGAAGGTGGTACCAGGAACCTTTGCGCCGTTAGGCACAATAGTGCCAGATACCACTGGGCCTAATAACTTGACGCAAGCTGGATAGTCTAAGGCTTCAAAGCCACAACCTAAAGTATCTATCAGGCAGTTACGTGCAGTATCAAAGGCTTCATCTGATTTAATTTCAAAATCAGCAACATAATTGGCGATATCAACCAATACTTGATCTGGGGCAGGGCGTACGTTTGAGATGTGAGATGACATGAGGTGCTTTCAGTAAATTAACGATTTTCTAAAGGAAGGTAAGGGCGATTTTCAGGACCAATATATTCCGCATTGGGGCGTATGATCTTATTGTCTATACGTTGCTCAATCACGTGTGCTACCCAACCGGTAGTGCGCGAGATCACGAATATTGGTGTAAACATACCGGTAGGAATACCCATCATATGGTAGCTAGAGGCGCTGTACCAATCTAGGTTGGGAAACATCTTTTTCTCACGCCACATCGTGTCCTCAATGCGCGCGGATACGTCAAATAAAGTCATGTCGCCATTGTCTTGACATAAACTACGACTCACTTCTTTGATGGATTCATTTCTAGGGTCAGCAATGGTGTACACCGGATGGCCAAATCCGATAATAATTTCTTTCCGTGCCATACGCAGCATGATGTCTGCTTCTGCTTCGTTAGCGTTGCGATAGCGCTCAATAATTTCCATGGCGGCTTCATTAGCGCCACCATGTTTAGGGCCACGCAGCGCACCAATTGCACCGGTAATGCAGGAGTACATATCGGATAGGGTGCCAGCAATCACACGTCCTGTAAAAGTAGAGGCGTTAAATTCATGCTCAGCGTACAGAACTAATGATGTATTCATGGCCCGTACGTGTAAATCAGACGGTGTTTTTCCATGCAAAAGCTGCAGAAAATGTGCTGCGATGGAGTCATCGTCAGTTTCTACTTCAATGCGTTTATGGTTATGGCTAAAATGGTACCAGTAGATCAAAATTGAGCCAAAACAAGCGATTAAGCGATCACCCAATAGTTTAGCGTCATCAATATTGCGGTCCTGTGATTCTGGCTCAAGCGTGCCTAGCATTGAACACCCAGTGCGCATGACATCCATAGGATGAGCACTTGCAGGGATTTGTTCTAATACAGCTTTTAATGCCGTTGGTAAGCCGCGCAGAGTTTTTAATTTTTGATGATAAGCGCTAAGCTGGACCTTATTTGGCAGTTCGCCATGAATAAGCAAATACGCGACTTCTTCAAAAGTTGCGTATTGCGCTAGTTCAGTAATGTCGTAGCCGCGATAATGTAGGTCATTACCAGTATGACCGACCGTGCAAATGGCAGTAGTGCCAGCAGAAACGCCGGCGAGGGCTACGCCTTTTTTCTTTTTGATCTCAGTAGGGGCTACGCTCATCACGATTTTTCTCCTCTAAATAACTCATCCAGTTTTTGTTCAAATACGTGGTATCCAAGGTGCTCATAAAGATCAGCACGGCTTTGCATCAGATCAATCACATTTTGCTGGCTACCATCTTTGCGCACAGCTTGATACACCTTAAGTGCAGCTTGGTTCATAGCTCTAAAGGCGGAGAGTGGGTATAGCACCATGCTGACATCAACTCCGCGAAGTTCGTCCACTGTAAATAAAGGCGTAGATCCAAATTCGGTAATATTAGCTAACACTGGCACTTTAACTGCGGCTGCAAATTGTTTATACATTCCTAGTTCAGTAATGGCTTCTGGAAAAATCATATCAGCGCCAGCTTCTACGCAGGCGCAAGCTCGGTCTATTGCTGATTGCAGGCCTTCTACTGCAAGTGCATCGGTACGTGCCATAATCACAAAATTATCATCAGTTTTTGCGTCAACTGCAGCTTTGACTCTGTCAACCATTTCCGATTGGCTAACAATGGCCTTGTTTGGTCTATGGCCACAACGCTTGGCTTGTACTTGATCTTCAATATGCACGGCAGCAGCGCCAGCTTTAATCATGCTTTTAACACTGCGAGCAATATTAAAAGCACCGCCAAACCCAGTGTCAATATCCACCAATAACGGTGTGTCGGTTGCATCGGTGATGCGACGTACATCAATTAACACATCTTCCAATGATGAAATGCCTAAGTCGGGTAACCCTAAAGAACCTGCAGCCACGCCCCCACCAGAAAGATAAAGTGCTTTATAGCCAGTTTGAGTAGCAAGCATAGCGTGATAGGCGTTAATTGCTCCAATAATCTGTAATGGTTTTTCTAGTGCTAGCGCCTGACGAAATCTAGCGCCCGCTGAAGTTGCAGTTGTCATATTAAGTACCTGATATTAAATAGGGTGAACTAGCTAAAAAATGCCTGCGCAGCATCGTTTGGAATCGGCGTGTTGGTTAATTTCGCTTTTTGCAAAATCTCCCAGAAATACCGATAGGTGGCGCGATCATGCAGTTCGCCATCGTATTGAATTGGGCCCCAACCGACTTGTTGTGCGGCGAGTAATATATTGGCAGCATCGTTCACTTCATCGAAGTTAGGTTTCATGGCGTCAACAATAGCTTGAATTTGTGTAGGGTAAATACTCCACATACGCAAAAAGCCAAATTCATTACGTGCTCTAGATGCATCAGAAAAAGTAGTTTCTACATTTTTTAAGTCTAATGTCACGTTATGTGCAGGAACAACACCATTTGCAAGGGCGGCAGCCACTACTTCCGCTTTAGCCCTGGCGAGAAGGCGATGTTCAAATTGGGCAGGGCTACGCATGGCTGAAGCTGGAATTGCACCATGATGGCCGCTGACAAAATCCATTAAACCAAAATCAAGCACTTGTATCCAAGGCAGCGCGGCAATTTCAAATACTTGTTTTAGCGCGCCATGGGTTTCAATAAGGGCGTGAATTGGTATTTCACGGCTGATATTATTACTTTTCGCTACGGCTTGAATATAACCAATCATCTCAGATAGTTGCGCTGCATTGGTCGCCTTTGGAATGGTAATGTAGCTAATAATTTGACCTAAACCTTTAACCAGAATATCTACATCAAGTCTCCAAGCTGGGTGCGTGTAATCATGGATACGTGCGCCGGCCATGCGTACTTTATTCGCCTCGCTATTTAATACACGCACAATCATTTCCGCGTGCTCACGTTCTTGGCCTGCCATGGCGCCGTCTTCACAGTCGCAAGTGATATCAAATACTGGACCGATAGTCTCTTGTAGTTGTAAGGCTTTTAGGATGAGCTTTTCACTGCCAGCAAAATGCTCACAAGAAGGAATGATTGGGAACGCTTTTTCGCCGCTAAATAGGGCAACGTTTGGATGCACGAGTGTGGTGTTCATAATTTCTATCCTTGTTTGCGTGGCATAAGCACGGTGTAATCTAAATCTAATACGACATTAGGGTGATAAGCGGTTTTGCCTGACGTTTCAACATGGGTGCTCGTTAAGCTATCTGCGCTTTGATTTTTTACTCCCACCATACGCAGTCTTAATGCAGCAATATCCACTCGGTCAGCTAATGTCCATTTTTCAACGATCTCGGTCCAAGTGTAGATAGTGTCATCACCAAAACATGGGTTGCAATGATTACCAGCATTGATGGCCGCTATGGATAATGCATTTTCTAATCCATCGTGAGAAAGTGCACGGCAGATTGAGATGACATGTCCGCCGTACATTAAACGACGCCCAAATGGGCTGGCTTGCATCATGACATCATCAAAATGTAGACGCGCATTATTCTGATAAAGCTTGGTAGCGAGCGTGTGGTCTGTGTCACTAATAGTCATACCTGCAGGATGGTTGATTCGTTCGCCAACTTGGTAGTCATCCCAAAGGTAGGCGCCACCAGTCGTGGCCGTATCAAAATGGCGGGCATCAAGAAAGCTAGGCACTGCTAATTCGTTAGCGGTTACATGCGAGGAAAGTATAGGCAACTCTGTTTCTGGCGCGCTAGCCTCTAATTTGTTTTTATGCACCATTACCCATCGCACCCAAGACAGTACTGGTTGAAAAAGCTGATTCACAGATACTGAGCGTACATAGACCACGCCAGATTTTCCGTTAGAATTTTGTTTTAGCCCAATCACGGTAGACCGGGTACTTAAAGTGTCACCTATATAGACTGGATGCAGAAAACGCACTTCGGCATAACCTAAATTGGCGATCGCATTTACAGAGATATCCGGTACGGTTTTACCAAAGGCCAAATGAAATGCAAGCATATCGTCAACTGGTCGACTTTTGTAGCCTAAAGATTGTGCAACTGGCTCTGCGCTATGGAGCACTTGGCGTGCGCCGGTTAGGGCAATATAGAGGGCCACTTCACCTTCACCTACAGTTCGAGGTGTGGCGTGAGCGAGCACTTGCCCAACATGAAAGTCTTCAAAGTAATTACCCGCATTGACTTTGTTGGCTGATGAATTAGACATGGCTTTCTTCCAAGGTGGTAATCATTTCACTAAGTTTTAGTAAGCGTGTAGCTGCCTTGACATGGTGATGCTCAACCAATTTATCATTGACCACTACTGTGCCTTTTCCGCTTTCATTTGCTGCTTTAAGTGCTTGAATAATTTCACGTGCATTACTCACTTCCGAGGTCTTGGGTGTATAAGCATCGTTGCTGTAATCTAGTTGTGCTGGATGAACCAATGATTTTCCGTCAAAACCCATATCTCGACCTAGGCGGCAAGCATATTCGAAAGAATGCATATTTTTAAAGTCGCTGGTAATGCCATCAACTACAGCACGTCCGTAAGCACGAGCCGCTAAGACTACAAGAGATAGCGACGTTAGAATCGCAGAGCGCTCATGGGTGACTCGGGCGTGTAGCTGTGAAATTAAATCTGAAGTTGCCATGACGATACAGACAATACGGTCAGATGCGCTGGCAATTTCTTTTGCATTTAGGACGGCAATAGGGCTTTCTATCATGACCATGATTGGGATATGTCCGCCACCGGCAGCATCTAGCAGTGCTAATGCGTTAAGAACATCTTCGCGCGACTCAATGTTAGGAAATAATATTGCGTCTACTTTAGTTTTTGCGATTGCTTTAATGTCATCGCCACCCCATGGTGAATTGAGGTCGTTCACGCGCACAACCACTTCACGAGAACCGTATCCACCTTCGTTTACAAAATGGACGACATTAGCGCGAGATTCTTCTTTGCATTCCACTAAGATTGGGTCACCTAAATCGAGGATCACTGAATCCGCATGTAACGTGCGTGCACGCTCTAGATAGTGGGTATTGCATCCTGGTACGTAAAGCATCGAGCGGCGAGGGCGAAAGTATTGATTCATTGCAGTACCTTTATTTGAGTGACTTTATTTAAGTTGACTTGATTTATAAGAATCTAAATCAAGTCAGCTATGTTTATAAGTATGGTCACTTTCGTTAAGTGGCTATCTAGTGTAATGCGCTTTGGCATTAACCATACAGCATTGCATCATGTTTAATTAATTTACAGAACTGATTATATAGACTGAAAATAAAAACTGTCAACTTATATATGATGTCTTATATAAGATATAAAACACTAGACTATTCAAAACCGGCATGTTATAAATGCATCTAATGTAAATAAGATGATGATTAAAGATATTTACATGGCTTAGAAATTTAGGATAACGCGCTATGAAAGAGAAAAACTACAGTTCACCCAGCTATAAGCCGCTTTATGAGCAGATTAAAGTTTTGCTTACGCAAAGCTTAATTGGTGGTGAGTGGGGCCCTGGCGATATGATTCCAAGCGAAATTGAGCTAGCGAGTCGTTATAAGGTTAGCCAAGGCACAGTTCGTAAAGCCATTGATGCACTAGCAACCGAGCACATCTTACTTCGCCGCCAAGGTAAGGGCACGTTTGTGGCAACTCATAGTGCAGAAGGCATGAAGCTACGTTTTTTAAGATTAACTTCGATTGATGGCCAAAAAGAATTTTTAAAAAATGAGTTTATCTCTTGTACTAAAGGTAAGGCTGATGTTCGTATGGGGCAGATATTAGATTTAAAAGCAGGTGCTTCAATTATTGAAATTAAACGTCTATTAACCTTTTCAGGAAGGCCGTTGATTTACGATCATATTGTTGTTCCAGCTAGTCCATTTAAAGGATTAAGCGGTAGTCGGGTAGAAGAGAAAAATGGGTCTATGTACAGCATGTACGAATCTGAATTTGGTATACGTATGATACGTGCAGAGGAACGATTGAAAGCAGTAGGGGCTAGCGGTGAGGTAGCAGTGGCACTAGGATTAAAGAATGGAGAGCCTTTATTAAGCATAGAGCGCGTCTCGTTTACTTATGGTGATAAACCTATGGAGTGGCGATTAGGCTTATGTATTACTGATAATCACCATTACATGAACGAGCTAGAGTAGGGGTGTTTGAGGTTCTAGCCTTGGCTATATTGAACAGCAATATCTTTATGAATAGCTAAATATATGATTCAAAAATCTTACAAAAGGTAGTGAAATTATGGACTTAAAACAAGCTGCATTAGATTACCATCAGTTTCCTAAGCCAGGAAAGCTCTCGGTGGAGTCGTCTAAGCCATGCGCTACTCAAGAAGATTTGTCTTTGGCCTACACTCCAGGCGTAGCAGAGCCTGTGCGTGAGATTAACCGCGATCCGGCAAATGCCTATAAATATACGAATAAAGGTAACTTAGTTGCTGTCATTACTGATGGCACTGCGGTACTAGGCTTAGGCAACATGGGTGCGTTGGCAAGTAAGCCAGTCATGGAGGGTAAGGCGATATTGTTTAAACGCTTTGCCGATATAGATGTCTTTGATATTGAAATTACTGCACCTAGTGTAGAAGCTTTTATTGAAACTGTCGTAAATATCGCGCCAACCTTTGGCGGCATCAATTTAGAGGATATTGCAGCTCCGCATTGCTTTCGTATTGAAAAAGAATTACGTGAGCGCTTAGACATTCCAGTATTTCATGATGATCAGCATGGTACTGCGGTGATTGTTGCAGCGGCATTATCCAATGCTCTAGAAATTCAAGGGAAAACCTTAGCGTCTGCGAAAATTGTATTTCTTGGTGCTGGTGCGGCAGGCTGTTCTTGTGCGCGCCTACTTAAGCTAATGGGTGCAACTAATATCACTATGGTTGACAAATCCGGTGTGTTGAATACCGCGCGCAGCGATTTGCATGACAATAACCGTCATTTAGCGGTGGCACCTACTGCAGCGAAATCCCTGGCAGATGTAATGCCAAATGCCGATGTGTTTGTTGGAGTTTCTGCAGCCAATACCTTAGCACCAGAATTATTATTGTTAATGGCCCCTAATCCAGTGGTATTTGCTTTGGCTAATCCCGACCCTGAAATTCATCCTAGCTTAGCGCATTCAGTACGCGATGATATTTTAATGGCGACTGGACGCTCTGATTTTCCAAATCAAGTTAATAATGCGTTGTGTTTCCCGTATTTGTTCCGCGGTGCGCTTGATGCTAAGGCTAAGCAAATTACGGATGAAATGCAGATTGCTGCTGCCCTGGCCTTAGCGGCGTTGGCGCGTCAACCTGTGCCAGGGGACGTACTTAAGGCCTATCATTTAACGAGCTTAAGCTTCGGTAAGGATTACATCATACCTAAGCCATTTGATACACGCTTACTGAAAGTGGTGTCAGGTGCAGTGGCAGATGCTGCGCGCTTGCAGCAAGCCAAGTAGTCGAGTGTTAATGATGAATAGTGACCGTAAAGCACAGTCTACCAATCCAAAAAAGGTGCGGCCAAAAAATCTGAATCTATTTACGATTAGGATGCCAATTAATGCGTTGGTGTCTATTTTGCATAGAGTTACTGGGTGTGCCTTATTTTTAGCTTTACCATTATTGTTAGTGACTTTTCAATTATCGATTAGCTCGGCTTCAAAGTTTCAGTTGGTGCAAGATTTGATGCACTCTCCTTTAGCTAAATTGATTCTTCTAGGTTTGGCATGGTCATTTTTCCACCATTTTTTTGCGGGCATTCGCCATTTAGCGATGGATGTGCACTGGGCGACGACCTTAATCAAAGCACGCTATACCAGCAAAATGGTTTTTGTTTTAGGTGGGTTAGCGACATTGCTACTTGCCATCTCTTGGGTTTTTTAACGATATGCTTTTAAGTTTACTCACTAAACGTTACCCAGGCATGCGTGCTTGGCTTACACAGAGACTTACTGGATTGCTGATGGCAATCTATAGCGTCGTTTTATTAGCCCGTGTCTTGGTACTAACGCCTGGTAGCTATGGCGACTGGTTAGCGTTTTCACAGCCATGGTGGTGGCGTTTGGCCACTTGGTTTTTCTGGCTGAGCTTGTCTAGCCATGCTTGGTTAGGGGTGCGCGATGTTCTCAAAGATTATGTGCCCAATGTGAAAATTAGAATGGTGTTATTGAAATTGGTGATGCTTGCCTTGTGGGTCTACTTGGTTTGGATCACGCTTTTACTCTGCAATTTATAGTGTTTTTATATAAGGTTTATCGAAATGGCATTAGCAACAGCAAAATTTGATGCATTAGTCATCGGTGGTGGTGGCGCAGGTTTGCGCGCTTCATTGCAGTTGGCGAACTCCGGCTTAAAAGTGGCGGTGTTATCCAAAGTGTTTCCTACGCGCTCACATACGGTTGCAGCGCAAGGTGGCATTGCCGCAGCGTTAGGGAATGTTGCAGATGATAAGTGGCTATGGCATATGTACGATACCATTAAAGGATCAGACTTTTTAGGTGATCAAGATGCCATAGAATTTATGTGCAAAAACGCCGCTAAAGCAATTATTGAGCTTGAGCATTTTGGTATGCCGTTTGACCGCTTAGAAAACGGGAAAATATTCCAACGCCCATTCGGTGGTATGACGCAAAATTTTGGCGAAAAAGCCATTTCACGGACCTGTGCTGTCGCTGATAGAACTGGTCATGCCATGTTGCACACGCTATATCAGCGCAACATACAAGCCAAGACCCAGTTCTTTGTTGAGTGGTTTGCCTTAGATTTAATTCGTGACTCCGCAGGGGATGTCTTGGGCGTGTTGGCGTTGGAAATTGAAACCGGTGAGATTCATGTATTACAAGCCAAAACGACCTTACTCGCTACCGGAGGTGCCGGTCGTATTTTTCAAGCCAGTACGAATGCTTTTATTAATACGGGCGATGGTCTAGGTATGGCAGCGCGTGCAGGTTTGCCGTTGCAGGATATGGAATTCTGGCAGTTTCACCCTACCGGCGTGTTACATGCTGGTGTGTTGATTACCGAAGGGGTACGTGGCGAGGGTGGTTATCTAGTGAATGGGGAAGGCGAGCGCTTTATGGAACGCTATGCGCCTAATGCTAAAGATCTAGCCAGTCGTGATGTGATTTCACGCGCCATTGCCACTGAAATTAAAGCAGGTCGCGGTGCAGGTAAAAACAAAGATGCCGTATTTTTAAAGCTAGATCATTTGGGTGAAGAGCTAATTAACAAGCGTTTGCCAGGCATCCGTGAAATTGCAAAAACCTTTGCCAACGTAGACCCAATTTACGATCCAATCCCAGTGGTACCAACCGCACATTACATGATGGGTGGCATTCCGACGAATCTAGATGGCCAAGTAGTAGAGCCTACGGCAGATGGCCAAAAAGTAGTGAATGGCTTATATGCAGTAGG
>Ga0007794_10000460_pt1 | contig 12708 bp, 3 predicted proteins | sample CryBogmetaGMA5M_FD_60365 | JGI IMG/M metagenome (GOLD analysis project Ga0007794, IMG submission 60365) | Freshwater microbial communities from Crystal Bog, Wisconsin, USA - MA5M | ecosystem: Environmental > Aquatic > Freshwater > Lake | place: Crystal Bog, Wisconsin, USA | collected 2009-07-06
TTGTAAGTCTGCAGGCCCACCAGCAGAACGGCCGAAGTGGGGCCCGGGGTGCTCCCGCACAGGGTGATGGCATCCTCCACCCGCCCTTCCTCCAGGAGTTCCAGGATCCGGGCCCGTAGCGCGCGGATATCAATCCGGCTGTTGAGGTAGAATGCACGCCCTCTCTCGATGAGCACCGAAAGCATGAGCACGCTGCACGCCATCAAGGGAATCATCATCATCCCGCCCTGAATAAGTTTCTCTAACATGGCTATCTCCTTCTGATCTCAACCCGCTTCCACAATCACGCTGCTGTCACAAATCTGCGCCAGAAACTGAAACCCCTCGGTCGGGTGCACCTTGACATGACTGACCCTGAACTTCAGGTTCGGGGCCAGGACCAGCTCGCCGGTCACATGGTTAAAAAGGCTTGCCCGGATATGCTCGTAGGCCACCTTCTGAACCAGCGGCCTCCGTCCCGCGGCGATCAGCACCAGGTCCGTCGCCGTGGCCACAGCCCACACCCGCGCCTTGCGGAACCACCCTCCGGCATCCACCCGGCTGCCGGTGTGCACGGCCATGATCACCTCATCGAGGCCGCACGCCGTTGCCAGCAGCTTTTTCTCGGGCTCAGTCATCAAGGACAGGGCCTCACGGGTCCCCGGCAGGCGCTCCTTCGCCACCGCGGGCAACTCGCCGGCCTGATGGCTGGCCCGCCGGACATCCACCCCCATCGTCCTCAGCTGTGCGGCAAGCGAGGCGTTCTCCTCGTCCAGCAGCGCGAGGCGAGCCTGTTGCTGCGCCACGACACCCCGGAGCGTCTCGGCCGTATCAGCAGCCCCGGACCTGGCCGATCCCTGTGAATCACTTGAGCTCATCGTTCTCCTTCACGCTTCGGACGGGCCTGTTGCTACCGGGTCCCCGTGTTGATCGTGTCCTTCGCCTCGATTCTCGACATGACTTCCTCGGTCAACCGGCCGCGGGCATACTTCGCCCAGGTGCTCTCGGGATAGTCCCAGGTGATGCGTTTGAACATCTTGTACGCACTCTGCGTTTCCTTAAGCTTCATGTATGTATCCCCGCACCAGTAGAGTGACTCCGCGATCAGCTCGGGCTCGGCCTTCTTGTCGTCGATGATCTTCGTGAACCCGGCAATCGCCCGCGGCAGGTCGTTGGCCCGGATATAACACTGGGCGGAAAGCACCGCGGTCTTGCCGGCAAGCTTGTGTTCCGGGAACCGCGTGACAAGTCGCCCGAATACCTGTGCCGCCGTCTTGAACAGATCATACGACTGCCGCGTCAGCTTTTCCTTCTCAACCAAATCCTTTTCCACGGCAATCTTATCCGCGAGGGTCTTGCCCTTGGCCAGGAAGTACTGTCCAATCCTCGCGATGGTCTCGGCAATCAGCTCATTGTCCGGATAACGGTAGGACAACTTGACATATTCCTCGCAAGCCTTGTCGATCTCGCCCAGTTTCTCGTACACCAGTCCCTTCTTGAACTGGGCCTTCGGGGAGTACGGGCTGTCGGGATAGTTGGCGACCACCTCGGTGAACCGTACAACCGCCTCGGCATAATGCCGCTTTTTTTCGTCCTCATTCAGGGCTTCATTACCGAACTCGAGCGAGAGTTCGGCAAGCAGGTAATCTGCATGCGCCCTGGCTTCCGTGTTCGGGAAATCATGAATCGCCTCGTTGAGCAGTTTGCGGCCATGCGCGATCTCCCGGCGGGCCAGCACATCCTGCCCCAGCTCCCGGTGCGTCTTGGCCATTTCGAAATAGGCCTCGGCCACCGTGAACTGCGTCTGGACCGCGATCTCGGGATCCTTGAAGCGCTTGGTGAAGGACGCCACGGAGCCGTCCGCCCCCTTGTGGACCTGGACAGACCGCACGAGCACCGCGCCACTGCCAGGCCGGGTGTAGGAGGCGGTCACAACTTCGCCGAGATTCACGGCGACCGACTGCGGCGTCTCATTTGACGCCTGGGCAACGCGCATCGACAACCGTGTGCTCCCCTTGAAAATCCCGGAGTGCTCGAACGATTCCGAGAGCGCCACCGTCCGCCTGGCCCCGCCGGCAGTCCGGATCTCGATACTGAGACTGTCCTTCGCGTCCGTGGTATCCATCATCGGGTCGATCACGCGGAAGTTGAGCGCGTCGCCAACGAACGCCGACTCAACAGGCTCCCGATACTTGCCATCCATGACATCAAAGAAGCTATCGGCATTGAGCGTGACCGAGGATACCAGCCAATGGACATTGCTGTCGGCCGCCTGATACGGGAATCCAAAGAAGACCTCGTCCCCCCCCTTCACCTTGAGGGCGGGCTTCTCATCCCTGCCTTCCGTCGCCTTATTGGTGACGGATCCCAGCCGGGTGGGAATGACAAAGGTGAAACGCCCGTCATCCAGCGCGGGCATCGCGACCGGATTGCCCCTAACCAGGATGTCACGATACCCGGGCGGAGGAGCGGGAACCGAGGCGTCACAGGTCGGCACCTGGAACATCAGGGTCCCGGGAATATTGGTCTCGAACGAGTCGGTCGCCGCTTCCCTCGATGCCATTGCCAGGCCTGACGAGGTCTGGACATACAGGGTCGCCTTGCTCACGGGAGACTGGGCAATGGTGGGATACGTCACTTCCACCACCAGCGGGATATTGATGATGCCGGGCACCTTGCGGACAGGCTCCGCCTTCTGCGGACGGCTCAAGGTCACCGTCATGGTTGACGGAATGACTTCATCCTTGGGGGATCCGGTCCTGGCGGGAATCGCGGCCAGCTCATTGGTCGTCATCGCCCTCGATTCAGCGGAATATACACGCAGCTCGGGCGTTGTCTCCACCACCTGCTCAACCGTATACGTCCGGTCCCAGCCTATGCCCGGATCGGTATTTTCCCTGTCCGTATAGGTCAGGATAAGGTCATCGCCCTTCTCCACCCTGACGTCCGAGGGCTTCGCGGATGAGCCAGACACGGGAAAGACCTTTCCGATGAAGACACCGGAATGCGATTCTGTTTCCAGGGCGTCCAGAGTCACCGGTTTCCCGCTCGAGGCCCTGACCGTGAATTTGACCCGGTCCGGCTTATCGGACACGTCTTCATCAGGGTCGTTAATGAAGACACTGATAACGTCATCGGGCTTGAATCGCCGGATGGGGATGTACGTCTCCGTCCGGGACACCCCGGACACCCGGGACTCGGTAAAACTGGCACTTAATGCTGCATTCCGGAACGTGGCCCGGAGCGTTGACTGACTGGACCGCCGGTCCTTGCTCAGCGCCTGCTCATCATCATAAGTGATCGAGATTGTATCACCCGGAACCAGTTCCAACTGCTGGTTGTTCCTCAGCTTGACAAGGTCGTCCTTAACCGGCAGTTTTTCCACGCCTTGTGAATCCTTAAGGACAATCTTCCGTATGGCGGGCGCGTCGGTTTCGAACTCAATCATCCAGAGGCGGATCGCCCGCGCCGACACATTGGTGAAGCCGACCGTGAAGACACCGTTCGAGTCGGCAGTCACGGGACTGGGAACAAATGAGACCGCAGCGCGGAGTGCGGGGTTGTTGGTCACGGAGAACATGCTTTCCGGACACTTCGCCATATATGGAGGCGTCGGGATATTCTGAAGGATTTCGAATTTCGGGCCCTCCTTGCGCTGCGCACAAATATAGACATCCAGCCGGTGCGCCCCCTTGACCAGGGAGCCCTTGAATTCAACAACTCCCTTGTCGATGTTTACAACGGCAGGGACTCCGTCCACCTCCATGAAGTACACGACGTTTGATGAGCTGCCTTGCGGCTCGACCTGGAAAACGTACCCCTCGCGGCGCTCCACCCAGAACGCGCTGGAAACATGGGCAATATACCAGCTGTCAGCGCCGTCCATTCGCAGGCCCACCTTGTCAGCCACCCCCCCGGCCGAGGCGTCCCACGAAAGGCCCGGGCGATCAAGGGAGACGATGGACTTTTCCGCCCCTTTCACGGCATAACCAAAGTCCAGATAGGACTTGATCTGTTCGCAGGATGTCAGGGGCGAACTCTGCCCGGCAAGCCTGACGACCTCAGCCTGGGGGCTTCCATCCCATGCCCCGACCCCGACCGGCCACGACCCGACGGTCGTATAATCCCTGCCATTGGGAGAGGTTTGGATGAGCATTTTCCCGCAGCGCCGCCCGGGAACGTCCGCCATGATCGTCATCTGGCCAAGTGAAATTTTCTCGTTGAGGTCCACCGTAAACCACTTGGGCCGCACCGTATCCGGCCGGGCCGTCCATCCCTTGTAGTCGCCGCCCGATATGGCCATATTCGGCAGGCAGCCCTCATCGCTATCCGAGGCAAAGGCGGTGGCGGGCGCCGAGCGTGTGGGAACCTCGCCCTCGAAGACCCCGCTGTAGGGCTGTGTCTCCACGAGGTCAAAGCGCTCAATCACATCTCCGCTGGTGCTGCTGACCCTGATCTTCGCCACATCCCGGTTCGAACTGATGTTCATGTCGAGATCCGTCAGGCGGACCTGGATGGAGTTCCCCGGCTTGATTTCGTTCTCGGCCCGAACCGTGCTCAAGGCAACCGCGGTCGATGGCTGGGTGCCGGCGGCCTCCTGGCTGGCGCGGATCAGGGTCTCGATCTCCCGGCGTTCCCGCTCCTCCTGGGTCAGGATGCGACCGGAGGACGCAGACAACTGCGCATCGGAAATCACGCGGATCCCCTCGGCCGTCGCCCCGCTGATCGCGTTGGCCTGCTTGAACTTCTCCGAGAAATCATACCGGATCTCGTCGTCGCCAAAGACCTGAAGCACCCGGTCCCCCTGCTGAACGGCCCCAAGGGCGGTGGGAACCGAGGCTTCAAACTTCGTCCGGGAATCGCCGAACGGGGTAAGGGAGACGGTCTCTTCGTCGCCATGCGTCGTCCAGATCCTGACCTCGATACTCGACGCCTTGCCGACAACGGCCAGGTTCCTGTCATTCAACTCGATCTTGAGGGGCCTGCCCGGAACCAGGGTCTTCTGCTCGGACGAAATGCCAACCTTGACACTGGTGGCCTCCACGAGCTTCTTCATCTTCAGGTATAGTTTGCCCTCGAGAATGCGGGCATTGACATGGGCTGGATCAACATTGAAGGCCTTGTCCAGGAAATCCCTGGTTTCAGGATACTGTTCCTGGTCGAACCGGATGAGGGCCAGCTGGTAGAAGCACTCCCCCTTCATGAACTTGTCGCCCTTCAATGCCAGCTTTTCAAGCTGCTCGATGGCGCGGTCGTAACTGCGCGTCAGACGGTCGACTTCCGCCACTCGCAACGCCGCCACCTGCTTGTGGAGCGTTCCGTCAAACTCCTTGGCCAGGGCAATCCGCTCAAACTGCGCCCTTGCCCGCGGGTATTCCTTCTGGGCAAACGCAATGTCCGCATAGGACACCAGAAGGTGGGCCTTGACCTCGGGATCAACGCCCTGGGCAAGGGAATCCACCCATGAAATCACCTTCTGGGCCGTGGCATCAGCCGTGGCAAACTCGCCGGCATCGGTGTACTTCCCGATGACCCATATAACAAACCCCAGATCCAGATCCTTCACGCTCGCGAGCAGAAGCTCTGACCGGTCGTCGTAGTGCGCCCAGGCGGCCTCAAGGCTTCCTGCCTGAAACTCGGCCTGCGCCTGAAAGAGGGGGTAGCGCGGATCGTTTTTCTCCACCAGGATCATCGCCCCCAAACTTGAGAGCGCCTTGGCGCGAATCGCCGCCAGCGTATTCTTGCCCTCACCGGGAAGGTCAAAGCCGGGCATCTGCATCATCATGCTGATCAATGCCGCGCCGGCATCGGGAGCGCCGGCCTCGGCGATCGTTGTGGCGGCCTTCTGCAGGGCGGCATAGCCCCCGCCGGAACGGGTATCCCGGGTTACACGCATGAGTTCAGGCGCAAGCCGGAGCAGGTCGGCGTAGCGCTTCTGCGCCACAAGCCCATCGGTCACGAGCGTGACCAGGCTTTCGTACCCCTCACCGCCGGACCAGCGCAAGGGCGAGGCCGTCGTAAGGACCTTGACAAAGACCTCCAGTTCCGCGGGCGTAAAGGCGCCTGCAAGTCCCAGTTTGGCGATCCCGCCAAGATGCGGCGGATCCAGCTTGGCCGGGGTGGTGGCCAGGCGATCCAGGGAGCGACCCAGTGTCTCAAAGTAAGTCTTCCGGCCCGCGGGAGTGGTGACATCGCCCACGGTCCACAGGATGTGGCGGCCCAGGGATTCCCCATCCCACCGGGTGGTGCCGTAATAGCCGGCCAGTTGCACCAGCATGGCATTGCACACGGCCTCATCCGCGCCCAAGGCGCGCTGCATGAGTTCCGCATAGGTGGCACGATCATACACAGGCAGTCCCGGCGTATATCCCAGGGGAAGGGTCGGCTGCGCCTGCAGGTGTTTCGCCGTGGCGTTCACAAGCTTCTTCTTCTCATCCCTGCTGATCCGCCAGTACCCCGTATCCACCCCCCTGGTCGCGATTGCCGCCACAAACATGTCGTCGAAATAGCTCTCTGGCGGATATTTCGCCTGCAGGCTGTTGAATTCCATGCGGATCATTGCGGCATACTGCTGGGCTGAGAACGCATTGGGACGCCATCCGGTATTCGCCGGCTGATCAAGCGCAATGAGTTTTTCAATTACCGCGGCGCCTGATTCCTGATCACGCCAGTTACCTCCAGAACGCGCGGCGCGGAACCATTCCAGGTATTGCGGAATATAATCATTCCGGGCAAGACGCCTCACCACTTCATCCCCGAAAATCGCACTCAACTTCAGGGACTTGTCCTTTGCATTTGCAGGATACCCCCCCAGTTCCCACCGTTTCCCGTTGCCGGCAATGGTGTTCACAACCAGTCCCAGGTCAGCCAGCCGCCCGCTCGAGGCCAGCTGGTCGGCCAGGACTTCGCGCTGGAAATCAAAGAGGTCGAAGTCCTTGCCCGTCTGCTCCACCAGGTATTGCAGGATGACTCTGCCAAACGGCGTTCTTTTTGCAGCATAATCCTTTACCAGCGGGTAAACGGCACGAGCGGCGGCCAGATAGGCCTCGCCGTTCTTCTGGTTGACCGCCAGGACCGCGCGGGCCAGATTCTGGCAAAGCACATCCGGGCCCTTGGCCGGCTCGCCTGGCGAGGCCATCAACTGGGTGAAGGCGTCCTCTATGGGTTGAATCTGGCTTTCCCGGGCTTTCAGGGCCGCCAGGCTGTCCGCCTCGGTCTTGGGATTCCGGATCGCCCGCGCGAGATCATTGCGGATTTCCTTTGCCCAGCCCTTGAACTCATTATAGGCGGGGCCATAGACAAGCTTCCGCTGTGCCTCCGTAAAGGGCACCCAGTCGAGCAGGTGGAGCTGTTGCGCCACAGCCTCCTTGTCGCCGTCCTTCGCGAGCGGGTTCGCGAACGCCGACTGGGCGTGCACCCGCGCGGCGTCAGGAACAAGGAGGGCCAGGGGGGTCTTGCAGACGAGCTCGGCGCCGACCCATTGCAGGCTCTTCTCCCGGTATTGGGGAGCCAGCGGCTTGTCGGCCGGCCGGGGCAAGGAGAGGGACCATGATGCCACCTCGCTGTAGGTCCTGAACACATCGACTGGTGGCTGGTACCAGCTCTCCTGGAGAAATAACCGACGGGCGCAGGCAGGCAGGTCGTCGCCCGCGCCGAGGGAGATCATCAGGGACGCGCTGGGATTGGCAATGCCTCCCAGAGCCTGAGCCATCACCTTGTAATCCGCGGCATTGGTGCTGAAGTATGACAAGGGAAGCGAGGCGGCGCCCTCAGACCCCTTGAACGCGACCGGATACTTCACGGCCAGTTGGCACCAGTCTTCTGCCGTTGCGCAACGCGCCTTGAAATTCCCATTCTCCCAGTCGAGAAACTTGATGCGGTTCGGATCATCCAGCCTGGCCATGGCGTAGGGGAGGAACACCTTCTTGGCCACCAGGCCCGACATCCTGTAGGGGTCCTCCCAGTGATAGGGACCGATAACCGTGTAGATGAAGCGAAGGGTCTCGTCGGTCGGGCTTGCCTCGACATACATCCGCGCCGCGGCAAAAAGGGATTCAAACTCCTTGTCCATGCCCTCCACGTCCTTCCCTGCCGCGGCTGCCTTGAAGGCCATATTCGCGGCCAGGAACGAAAGCTTCCGGGATCGCGCCGGGTCGCGGACCAGAGGGGCAAGCTTCCTCAGGGAGGGAAGCGCTTCATACTGGCCGGGCACGGCCTGCTGGCTTGACGATATCAGCCAGTCGAGATGCTGCCAGAAATACAGCTGCTCGAAAGCCAGGGGCCCCTGGTCGGCCAGCACGATGCCGAGCCACTTTGCCAGGGGAACATAGGCCCCCTTGCCCCCCGCGGTGTCCACAAACCAGGTATCATAGCGCTTCGCCGCCACCGAGCCGCGGAAGCGGCCATCCGTGTCGCCCATGAACTGGAAAAGCTCATCGCCGGCATTCATGGTATCGAGAAGAAGGTGATACAGGCGGGCGGCGACGTCGGATGACTCCGCAGTGCCCGGGGCCGTGCGGAGATACTGCTTGTAGCGGACCACCGCGGCCCGGTAATCACCGGTCAATTCCGCGTTTTCAGCGCCCAGCAACAGCATCCGCGGATCCAGATCCTGATGCTTGGAAAAATAGGCGCGAACCGCCACGGAAACCGCATTGGGGCGTCCGGCGTCATGCCCGAGCTTCACCAGCTCAACCAGCTCGCTGACCGCCATCCCGTCCGGATTCTTGCCTGCCTTCCCGATCAGGGCATCCAGGGCGGAGTTGTCCGGCCCTGCCGCAAAGGCACGGACCCCGGCCGCTGCCACAAGCAGAACAATCGCGGGAAACTGTTTATTTCTTTTCATCTTTAGCATCCACCTTTCCACCGTCAACACTGAGCTGGGCCTCGATCTTCGGCATCATTTTTTTCGCATTAGCCGCATGTGGGCTGTTCGGGTACTGGAACAGAAGCTGGGAACACCGCTCCTTCGCCTTCTGATAGTCGCCGGCCGAAAAGGCCACCAGGACTGACTTGAGCAGCATGCTGTCGAGAAACTTCGCATCCGGATAATCCTGGAACACCTGCTCAAGCAGGCTCCCCGCCTGCATGTAGTCCTTGGTCGAAACATAGTAGTCCACGACCTTGCTCAACGACAGGCCGGCATACTCACTGTCCGGGAACTGCTCGGCGCATTTCTTGTAATTGGCGATGGCGGCCCCGGCACTCCCCCCGCTTGTGATTTCGGATATCTCCGCAATGCGGAAGGCCGCCTCGGCCTTGGCATCCGACTTGGGCAGCCCGAGGATCTGGCTGAAAATACGGGCCGCCTCCGGGTACTGCTTGTTCTCGAACCGGGCCCGGGCGATCCCCATCAGCGCCTGATCCACGACCGGGGAATCCGGATACAGCGCGTTGAACGCCGCACATGTCCCGATGGCCTCGTCGATCTCATCGGCGGCCATGTGCAGTTCCCACTTGACCTTGAACGCATCCTGCCGCATCGCCGCGGGGATCGGCGTGCGCGTCCGGATCACCTCATTGACACGCTGTATGCCCTCGACCGACTTTTCCCTGGCGCCCTTGGCCAGACCCATGCCCTGGAAAATCCTCGCCAACTCCAGGTAGGCTGTTGCCTCCACGATATACTTCCGGGCCTTGAGCACCGGGTCGGCAACAACGTCCTGGCTGATCCGGGGCGCATTGTCGATTTCCCCGACCACGGGAAGAACCGCCTCGATAACGCGGTTGCTCTCGCCGAGAAGATGCACCTCATCGGTATACTGGACGACAATCTCGTCCCCAACGGCACACCGCACGGACGGGATCGAGGTGGAGGCCGGCTTCTCGGACTTCTGCGGCACGACGATGAACTTTCCCGTAAAGCGGCCGCCATGCACCGGCGGCTCGCCCTGTTCATCGACTTTCAAGAAGATCTCGTCGCGGATCTTGAACTTGGCTTGTTCGCCCTGCATCAGTTTTTCGACATCAACTGCCTTTGAGGCCTCCAGGGCCTCGGGCTCCTCCTCCTTGTATCGCGAAAAGACCTTCACCTGGGTGGAATCACGGTCATCCGTACGGTCCATATCCAGGTCCGACAACACCACGGAAACAGGCTGTTCAAGATAAGCCGCGCTGGCCCGTGTCTCGTTGTCACCCAGGGTGAACATCAGCGAGGCCGTCGACACGATCCTGATGGAAAACCTTTTCGGGACGCTGTTGGACCCGCTCAGGGTATTCAGATCAACGTATTCAACGGTGACGGCATCCCCGCCGACGATCTGGATGATCCCGTCGTTGAGCCGGGGAAGGCCGACCTCCGTGGGAAGCGACCCGATGAAGACATCGGATTGCCCGGAAACGGGAATGCATTCGGCCGACTCCTTGTCGCCCCGGGCCGTGGTGACAGTCACAAAGGTCTTCTGGCCGATATTCCGGAGAATCGGCAGGTCGGCATCCTTGATCTTGAAGTAGACGCGTTGTCCCGCCTCGGCCAGGGTGGCATTGGGAGTGTCGGTATCAACAAACATCCCGACCATGTTAAGCGCCTCAATCGCCTTGCTCCAGTTCTGCTGGGCGAAGTGGCACATGCCAATGTAATAATAGGCCTGGTTCGCCCAGATCGTATTGGGATAGTTGGTGGTGATCTTGCGGAGGATCGGGAACACCGTGCCATACTGCCTCATCTGGAAATACGTGACGCCGAGCAGGTACTGGCCTTCCAGGTAAAGCTCGCGGTCGGCCGGACTCAACTCCTTCTCGCGCAGACCGAAATCCCTCAGCATATTGAGGTTGGCAATGGCCTTGGTCTGCTCATGGCTGTCCAGGTAGTACTTCCCCAGCAGCAGGGCCGCGGCGTACTTCGCATGGCTGGCGGGATACTGGTCCAGGATGGACTCCAGCAACTTGATTCCGCGCTCCGTCTCCCTGGCCTCGATCAGCTCTTTCGCCTTGTCAAAGAGGCGATTGGCTTCAAGTCCTTCCGTCTGCCCCGGCACGCCATCCCCGCGCTCCCGGACTTCCCTCGCGGCAAACCCCGCCTGCAGGCAGGCCCCGAGCAATATGGCCGCGGACAGACCTGCAATCATTGTTTTCCTGATCATCATATCGATTCTCCCTTCACCCATCATTCGGCATCCACGGCGCCACCGATCTTGACTCCCAGCCGCTGCAACTCCTGGTGGGCCGCACTCGACTCCCCGCTCTTCGGATATTTCTTCATCACGGCCCGCAGTGCGGCGACATACATTTTTTCATCCTTGGCCGCGCGCCATACCTGCGCCTTGCGCATGGCGATCCCGGGCGCAAGGTCCGGAAAAAAGCTTTCCATCTCATCGAGCTGGGCCAGGGCTTCACTTCTCTTGCCGGAAGCGAGCAAGCACCCAACGATGTGGAACAGGCTTTGAGGCGGCTCATCGACAGCCCGGTACGCCAGGATCGCCTCGTCGTATTTCCTGAGTCCCTCGAGCATCCCCGCCTTGATCCAATAGGCTTGCTTGGAATATTTGCCGATTTTGGCAACGACATCCGCCTGGGGCAGCCCCTTCTCCACGTTTCCGGTCTTCTTATAGATCGTGAGGAGCTCCATCTGGGCAAGCTCCCGGTCGGCAAGCTGGGCGCAGCACTCGACGGCCCGCGCGGCATCGAATCGCACCAGCCAGTTGATGAGTTCGCACTTCTCGGGATCCTGCATCTTGCTGAACGGGAGCTTGCGGAAGGTGTTCATGGCCAGCTCGGGGTCGCGCAGCGTGCCGTACGCCATATACATGAGAGCCTTCACCTGTGCGACGCTCATCCTGGCGAAATCCAGCCGGGCGTAGTACTCCGACACTTTCTTCCTGTTCCCCGCATAAAGCGCCATCCATTCCATCACGCGGTCGTAATCGCCCTCCGTGTGGTTCTTCAGGTACGCCCGGTCAACCCGCTCGGCCCACTTCCCGGCATCCCCGTCGACCGCCAAAAAGAGGTTCGCGACATCCAGGAGAAAGCCGTCATGACTCAGCTTGCCGTCCAGCGTGGCGGCCCAGTAGCTGAAATAGGATTTCGCCGCATCCTTCTCCTTGTCGTCAAACCTGCCGCTGGCCTTGACCGCCGCGCAGACACGGTTCCAGTAGTTGGTGTCATCAGGCTGCCGGGGATCGCGCTCGAAGGTGCGGACCTTTTCGTAGAGCTGGCGGAGGCCGGCCTCATTGGGCTTCGTGCGGACGTAGTAATACTTTGCCTTGTCGATCGCCGAGTTCGCTTCGTCACTGTTGGAGTTTCTGAAATCGACCGCAACCTGGGTATAGTAGGCGGTCGCCTCGTCGGCCTTCCCCAGCTTCACCAGGTTGTCCGCCAGCCGGTTGATGGCCGTGGCGGCCAGGTAATGCCGGCGGTAGTCCTTGTCGGAAGCCATCTCGGCCCACGCCTTCAGGGCCGCCTTGATGTCGCCATTCAGGGAGTGACACTCGCCGGTATAATAAAGCGCGGCGGCAGCGTAGTGGATCGCGTTGGGAAAGTAGTCGAGGATTTCCTGGTATGCCTTGATGGCTTCGAACCGCTTGTTGTCCTGCTGGAGGCAGCGCGCCTTGCGGTAAATGGCGTAGGGCGTGGCCTTGGATTTCGGGAACTGGAGGACAAAGGCATCATACTCAGCCGCAGCCTGCCTGTACTCCCTCCTGGCGAACACCGCATCAGCCTTGGCCAGGGAATGACTTTCGAACGTTTCCAGCCGCTTGTAGTCGTCGGCATCGATGATGAGTTCCTGGCCGC
>Ga0007794_10000461_pt1 | contig 12624 bp, 12 predicted proteins | sample CryBogmetaGMA5M_FD_60365 | JGI IMG/M metagenome (GOLD analysis project Ga0007794, IMG submission 60365) | Freshwater microbial communities from Crystal Bog, Wisconsin, USA - MA5M | ecosystem: Environmental > Aquatic > Freshwater > Lake | place: Crystal Bog, Wisconsin, USA | collected 2009-07-06
CTTCATTCCTTCAGCACCGGGGGTGAGAATCAGATTGGCACCCAGAGCGGCCAGCACACGACGGCGCTCGATACTCATGGTTTCCGGCATGGTCAGGGTCAGCTTGTAGCCGCGTGCGGCGGCAACATAGGCCAGGGCGATACCGGTATTGCCCGAAGTTGGCTCGATGATTTCAACGCCCGGTTTCAGAACGCCGCGTTTCTCGGCATCCCAGATCATGTTGGCACCGATGCGGCATTTGACGGAATAAGCCGGATTGCGCCCTTCGACTTTTACCAGGATGGTGGCCTTGGAGTTGCCGACAATGTTGTTCAGCTTTATCAACGGGGTGTTGCCGATTGACTGCGAGTTGTCTGCATAAATTTTGCTCATGATTTTTCCCCCTCGTGTTTTACCTATCTCTATAGGATAGGTAGGTTTATGTGACAAAAAAATTTATATACTAAAATCCATGATTTTTGATTTGTGCTGCCGTGCCGTATCGCTTTTCTCCACCATGTCGGCCAGAGTTGTGGATTCCAGCACCGAATCTATAGCCTTCTTCACGTCGCTCATTACCAGACGGATGCCGCAGCAAGCCGGATCGCCGCACTCTTCACACACCCCCTTGACGTTGTCGTTGAGGCACTCAACCAGGGCAAAGCCCCCCTCCAGAATACTGACAATCTTGCCGATGGTAATGTTGGCGGGCGGCAGGGCCAGCATATAGCCGCCCCCCTTGCCGATCTTGCTTTTAAGAACGCCCCCCTTGCGGAGTGCAACAAGAATCGCTTCCAGAAATTTCCGGGGGATATTTTCCTCTTTTGCCAGTTCGGAAATAAGAATAGGGTCACCAACGGAATGTTCGGCGAGGTACCCAAGCGCCTTGAGCGCGTATTTAGTCTTTTTCGATATCATAATCTAGTAAGACTATAGGTAATATACCAACAAACGAATGTCAAGAAAAATAATTGCGGGGGTACTCTCGGTGCTATTTCCGCACTTTGTTTGTAAATTTGATTCTTAAGGCCGGGTATGCCTGCCGTGGCCCTTTTTTCCTCTCACACCCTCTTTTTCCCTGACGATAACCAGTTCACGCTCCACCACCGTCATGTGCAGCTGCGGCGGAGTGCCGACCTGCACCCGTACATTGGGGGTGTTGATGTCAACGCCGACGCCGACTTCAGCCATGGCGGAACCGGCTGTTATTAAAACACATATCATGCTTGCTGCTATGCGGTTCATCATCTCATTCTCCTGGTTTTGATAAATAGGTCCTCCGTAAAAAGTCGTTGTTGAAGATTCAAAGCCTGCCTGTTTGTATAATTTGCAACAATGTTGATACGTCAGTCCCAAAGTTCTTTTCTTTGGGACGATCAGGTGTTGATCCTGTGAAGTATGCAAATCCTTCAAAGTCAGATTTAGGTCTCTTACGCTGGAATGGTGGTATCACTTTTTTGTGAGCCCCAGCAGTGTAGAGAATTTTCGACCTAAGAGCATCAAACGAATAACCCCTTCCGCTACATTCAATCACCCGGATCAATCCGTTTAAACACTCTGTATAGGCATTCGTCACCGGATGCTCGAAGTAGTTCATGATCTCGGTTTCCCAATTCCCCATAGCAGTTGTCAATGGCTTGAACGCCTCGCGGATTGTCGGTGATAAGTTCCGCTCCCATGCAGAGTACAGTGTCTTTGCTTCAGGTATTGTCATAGCATCATAAATGGCAAAGAACTCCTCCTTGGCCCGGTAAGCGTCACCCAGGGCTGGAAAGTTTTTTGTCCAGGTTTCTAATATCAACTGCTGGAACGGTTCGAGCTTGTCTTCTCTCTTTAGAAGAATGAATCGATCGTGCATAAGGCCTCTGGCCTGCTTCTTGGTGAGGTCGGCACGTATGCCTTTGCGAATTACCTCCAGGGCAGCGTTAGCCATTCTAACGACGTGGAACTTGTCTACCACAACAAACGCCTGCGGCAGTGCGCTATGAGCCTCTTGCGGCGAATTAGAACGAGTCAGGAGTATAATTGGTTTTTTCCCGATTAATTGTTCCGGCCACGGCCCCGTTCATCGTCCTGATTTTGACCATGCCCGCGACCACGAGCCTGCTCCTGCCCTGCTCTGTCCTGCATTCGTGTATCAGACTGACCACCCTGGTGCTGCGGCGTTGCGTGTTGCCGCTCCGCCCCCCTGGCTACAGGTTCTTCCCGTTTTCCCCGTTGATCCCCGACCTGTTGCTGATACTGTTGGCGAACCGCATTGTCTCGCGACTGATACCGGTATTGCTGACTGCGCAGGGAATGCTGCTGCTCTTCACGGGGATAGCGTTCCCCGGCATACTGCCGCTGGTAGGCGGGCAGCGGAGCCCGTCCCGGAACCGTGCTGCGGTCCCACCGGCTCCAGCCGCGCCGTTGCTGTTCCCATTCACGTCCCCAGTGCTGGCCCCAACGGGGTGCTGCATTGGCGGCCCAACCCCGGAAGTACGGGGGAGGCTGGCGGTAGTAACGAACCGGAATCCGCAGGACAAAGAGCGGTACCGCCTGCGGCTGCACAAATCCCCACGGGCCATTATACCAGGAACTGGCGTACCAGTTATCCCCCTCGTACACCCAGTACATGCCATCGTAAAAGAAATAGTTGGCATCTACCCGGGGCGCGTAATACACCGGATAGCCGGCAACCGGGACCAGTTCCGGGTATATCGGCATGTTGATCCCGATACTCAGGTTGGGCAGCCCGATAGCAACGCTTACCTGGGCCTGGGCGGAGTCCACAGGGCACAGCAACAGCCACATCACCAGCACTCCATACGCTGTTTTCTGCAGTGCATTCAGAAAAGAACACATTTTATTACACATGGCATTCTCCTCGCACCGGCTCTTTAGCCACAAAAAAAGCCGGGATGTCGAAATATAGTGATATTTCGGCATCCCGGCTGTCTCAGTAAGACCCTATGGCTTTCCGTCCCACCCTCGCGAGTGGTTTAGTATTATCGTGTACCAGCTATTTGGTGCGTCACGGTATATACCCTCTGCCGATTAAAGTCAACCCTGGAGCCACCCCCCCCGTGCAGGATCCGCAGAGATTTCCCGCTATCTATATCAGTACCCATTGGAGGCAGCTCTCTCCGGCGGCAGCTCGTTAAGCAGGGCCCAGAAAACGCCGAGCTGCTTGACCACCATGACAAATTCGGCAAATTTGACCGGCTTTACAACATAGGCATTGATCCCCAACTCGTAGCTCCGGATCAGATCCTGTTCTTCCTTTGAAGAGGTGAGCATCACCACCGGTATTTTTTTTAGTGCCGGGTCGGCACGGATAGCCCGCAACACCTCGATGCCGTCCATGCGCGGAATCTTGATGTCGAGAAAGACCACTGCCGGACTACCAGGCCTGCTGCCGTATTTCCCTTCACAGCGGAGATATTCCATCACCTCCACCCCGTCTCTCGCATGCACGACCCGGTCGGCCAGATTATTATCGGCCAGAGCCTCAAGGATCAGCTCGGCCTCTCTGGGGTTGTCTTCTGCCAGCAGGATGGGCCTCAATTTTGACATGGAATGTTCTCCTGTTCTTTGGGTATTGTGAAGAAGAACGTCGCCCCTTGGCCAAGCTTCGCCTCGGCCCAGACCCGCCCGCCATGACGGTTGACAATACGCTGCACGGTGACCAGACCGATTCCGGTGCCCTCAAACTCCTCCTGCGAGTGCAGGCGCTGAAACACGCCAAACAGTTTACCGACGTACTTCATATCGAAGCCGACCCCGTTATCAGCCACAACGAAGATGACTTCACCGTTTTCCTCGCGGGCGGTGATCTCGATCCGGGCGCACTCTTTGGTACTGGTATATTTAACGGCATTCCCCAGCAGGTTGGCCCATACCTGGCGGAGCAGGGAGTAATCACCGCTCACGGAAGGCAGATCGGCAATATCCCATTCGATGACCCGCCCCGAGCAGCGTTCCTTTATAGCGGGCAGCAGTTCCTCAATCATCTTGTTCATATCCACGCGTACCCGATGCACCTCGGTCCGTCCGGTCCGGGAAAACTGCAGCAGATCGTCGATCAGCATTCCCATCTGTCGGGCGGAATCGGCAATGGTGTCTACATAGTGCAGCCCCTGTTCGCTCAAGCCATCACGGCAGCGGGAGACCAGCAGATCCACATAGCCGTCGATATGCCTGAGAGGAGCCCGAAGGTCGTGAGAGACGGAGTAGGAAAACGCCTCCAGTTCTTTGTTGGCAGCCTCAAGTTGCATAGTGCGATCCAACACCCGCTGTTCAAGTTCTTTGTTGAGCCTGCGGAGTGATTCTTCGGCCTGCTTGCGTTTAGCATCATGCTCGGCAAATTCCAGCGCGAAGGTGATGTCAGCAGCCAACTCATCCAGCAGCTTCAGTTCGTCATCTATGAAAAAATCAGGTTCAGCGGCATACAGTGCCAACGAGCCGCAGACCTCTCCCCCCACAATGAACGGGAAAATTGCCGCAGCACGATACCCCAACCGCAGGGCATGCGTTTGCCAGGGGACCATGTACGGGTCATTGGCGATGTTGTTAACCACAATGTGCTGACCGGTTAGCATGGCAGCAACGGTAGGTCCGCGGCCTCTCTCGCTGTCATCCAGGGATATGTTCAGCTTGTCCAGGTAATCATCAACCACACCGGCATGTGCGACGGGCTTCACGTGCTTTGTATGCGTATCCAGCAAGCCGATCCATGCCATGCGGAACTCACCAATGTCCACAGCGATATGGCAAATTGCCTCAAACAACTCTTGCGGCTTTAGCATACGGACAATTAATTGACTGACGCTGCTCCGCATGGCCTGGGTACGGTTAAGATTACTGATATTTATTTCCATATTTTTGCGCTCGGTGATGTCTTCCGAGAAGATCACGATGCCTCCGATCTCTCCTTTGGCATCGAGCCACGGCCGTACTTCCCATCGTACCCACTGTTTCGAACCGTTGGCCCTTTCAAAGAGGTCGGCTTCCGCCCGCACGACTTCGCCGGCCAACCCGCGGCGATGCACATCCTTCCACTTGTCCTGAATTTCAGGGAAAATCTCGTAGTGCGAAAGTCCCCTGATTTCCCGCTCGCCGAGACCATAGTCTTTCAACCAGCGGCGGCTCACCTGCAGATACCGCATATTCCGATCAAACATCGCCAGGGAAACCGGCGCGTGTTCGATGAAGAGCCGCAGATGCTCCTCGTTCTCCCGCAGAGCCTCCTCTGCCTGTTTTATGTTTTCAATGTCGGTGCAGGTGCCAAACCATTTCAGGATATTTCCGTCTGAGTCGCGCACGGGAACACCTCGGATCAGCCACCAGCGGTAGACGCCATCAAAACGGCGCAGCCGGCATTCAAGTGAATAGATTCCAGCGGTTGCCGTTGCGTGCTGCCAGGCATCCCATGCCATTTGCCGGTCATCGGAATGGAAGGGGGTGTTCCAGCCATGACCGCAACTCTCCTCCAGGGTCATCCCGGTGTAATCTATCCAGTGTTGATTGACATAGGTAGTCCAGCCATCAGGTCGGGTAATCCAGACGATCTGCGGCATGGACTCGGCCAGAGTACGAAACTCCTGTTCACTTTCCTGCAGGGCAGTAATGGCCTTCAGCAATTCGGCCGACCGCTCGATGACCCGCTCCTCCAGATGGTCCTTGGCGGAGCTGGCGGCTGCATATGCATCGGCCGCCAGTTGGTTGGCCTTGCGCAGCCGCTCAAAAGTGAAGGAAAACAGCACTCCCATACCGGTAAAAACTGCCATTGTGAAGGCATATGCCGGTTGCTCAATAATGAATGTGTATCGGTTGGGAATGAAAAACCACCAGATTACCAGCGTGGAGAATGCAATAGACGCCAGTCCGCACCGCAAGCCGCCGATCCAGGCGCTAAAGAAGACTGCGGGATAAAAGAAAGTCCAGGCGAACGGTTTAAAATTATTCCAGAAAATCCATTGCAGCATGAACGCTGCAAGCGGTATTACCATAGCCGTTATCAAGCGGGGAATCTCGCCTGGAATGCTGAACTGCGTTATTTTTTTTTCTGAGATCACGGGAGCGGCCCTTTAGATTGAATAAAATACATCGTCACGAGTCAGGGATTGTTACACCTCAATCCGGAACTCCGCGCCATCTCCCACATTGCCGGCGGTCAGGTGCCCGGCCATGTTCTGTTCAATAATCACCTTGGATATGTACAGCCCCAGGCCTGTTCCGCTGGCCGGACCACGGGTGCTGAAATAGGGATCAAATATTTTTGGCACGATGTCTTCGGAAATGCCGCCGCAATTATCCCGGATATACAGCACAGATCGTTCATTCTCCCGGGCTATGCGAATGAAGATGCGGGGGGTGGTAATGTTGTGTTCGATCCCCGCCTCACGGGCATTAGTGATGATATTGAGCAGTACCTGTAAATATTCATTTTCATTACCGATAGCTGTCACTTCATCGCCAGCTTCAATTTCGACCTGAATGTTGTGGCTGCTCAGAATCGGGGAGACTAACGACAGGGCGCGATTGACAACTTTGTTGAGGAAGAAGAGTTGTTTCTCCGTATCTTTCTGAAAAGAATTATTGAAGTCATCAATAGTGTGAGACATTTTCAAGAGCTCTCCCAACAGATCGTTAATGCTGCTGTCCATCTCTTCAGGGGTGAGTGTGCCGGAGTTATAATCCAACTGTATGCTCTGTATGATCAGCCCTATATTGTTGAGAGGCTGACGCCAGTGGTGGGCAATGGTGCAGATAATTTCACCCATGGCTGCCAGTCGACTCTGCTGGATCAGTATCTGGTCTTTACGGCGGAGGTCAGTAACCATCTCAACAACACGCGCTTCCAGTGATGCGTTCAGCTGTTCAAGCGCTTCCTCTGCCTGCCGGCGCGCTGCGCGCTCTTCCACCTCATCCAGTGCCCGCTGCATCGCCAGGGGGAGCTTTTCAAGCCGGCTCTTCGGCACAAAATCAGTGGCGCCCAGCTTGAGCAGTTCCACGGCCCTTTCTTCTCCGATGGCACCGGAGACACAGATAAACGGCACACCGGGACAAAGCGATTGCGTCAGTCGGAGCGCCGCCATACCGTCAAAACTTGGCAGGAGATAGTCGACCAGGACGAGATCGTAGCCGCCGCTTTGCAGAAAAGCAGAGAATTCCTGCTCGCTGGTTACCCAGTCCAGATGGAGCGAAAAACCGGAGTCCATCAGCCGTTCCCGGATAATTTCGGCATCGTGTGGCGAATCTTCGAGATGCAGTATTTTGATACATTTCTTGTTGTTATTTTCTGTATTCATGAATGGTTTCCTCCATAAGTTGACATCCTGGCGTGTATTAGCAACACTTGCCAAATGCGTGCCGTTACACATCGTAAATAATTCTGATTAGCACTGATCTTCCGCTGTTCAAGTTTCTCCCCCTTCAAGGCGGAGGTCAGGAGGGGGATGGGGGCCTTTTAGCACCGGTATTAGCCCATCCCCACCGCCGCCCTCCCCTTGAAGGGGAGGGAGATATGATGTGGGGGGAGATCAGTACTAATCAGGTAATTAATTATAGCCGGGGTTTGTTATTTGTACAGCGGGCCGATACAGATAATGACCTGAAGATTGATGTAAGGAAAATTGAAGAATATGCCACGCCCTCTGTCGAATATTCTCTAGCCAGGCGAGAGCTACTGCACAAATATGCATGATACCGGCGGGTTATATCTTGGCATGGCACGTGCTATCACTACGCTATGAACGAAATCACCTGGGCAAAGGAGCTCCACCATGAACGTAAGAATACTGGCCGCAATGACGCTGGTTTCAGTCGGCATTATCGCCGGCTGCGGCAGCAGCGGCACAAACACCACCACCGCAATCCCCGGCAAGGTTGCTGACGGCTATCTCGCCAACGCCACCGTGTTCCTCGACAAGAACGGAAACTATCAGCTGGACAGTGATGAACCGTCTGCGGTGACTGACACAAACGGCGCATACATATTGAATATTGACCCGGCAGATGTGGGCAGGTATCCGATCCTTGCGCTGGCTACCAAGGGGGCAACTATCGACAATGATACCGGCACGGCGGTGACAAGCAGCTATGTCCTCAGTATGCCGAAAGGAAGTGTTACCGGCGCGGTCAACAGTAATTTCATCAGCCCGATGTCAACGCAGATCCGTGAAATGATGGAAACCGGAACCTACGGCAGCACGCCGCTGGCGATGGAAGCATTACGAATCAAACTGGGGATGCCGGTCGGAACCAATGTAATGGCCGACTACATGGCCGTCAACAACACCGCCATGCACAGTGCCGCCCAGAACATGGCACGCCTGATGGGGGGCCAGATGCCCCAGGTCATGGCCGCAAGCGGCTCAACCACTGTGGTTGATGTAAACCGCTATCGCGGCATGATGGGGACGATCTTCAGCAATATGTCGTCGGTAAAGGTGCGGAACGCTGCCATGACAGACCTCATGGCAACCATGACCACAACACTGTCCGCCATGCCGGCAACAGGTGCAGGAATGCCGTACAGAAATATGTCAACCGCCTTCAGAGGGATGATGAACGGGGTTAGCATGATGGGGAGGTAATGCCGAAAGTTTGCCGAAGCACAAAAAAACGGGCAGTGGCCGCTAAAGGCTCTGCCCGTTCTGTTTATACCGAAACAATCCGTCCCCGTTCCGTCTGTGTTCTACTCCCTCCGGATCACCTGGGTTGTGCAGTGGGCGGCACCATAGCCGCCGGTCAGATTGGAAAAGTTCATCCAGGTCGCATTCACCCCTTCGGCGGCCAGACGCTCTTTGTAGGCACTACTGACGCCGTCTATAGCCAGAATTTTCTTTGCCGCAACGGAGACAAAATTGATCCCGTACTTAAGCTGATCGGCATTACTCACCGGAATCAGCTGTATCTTCAGATCGTCTTCAAGAAATTTCTGGAATGGCATATCGCTGACGGTTTTAACGTACTGTCCATCTTTCATTTCATATAGATCCACCAGTGATTTTTTCGCAGGGTCGGATGCCTTGACGATCTTCCCGGAAGCGTCGCGCTGGTCGATCCGTTCCTCAACAATTACCGCCAGGTGCCGGTCTATAATATTGAAATAGGTGTCCAGATGCATCTGGTCCTGATTCTTCCAGGCGTCCTTGACCACAGCCACCCGCTTTGTCCCGAACACATCACCCTTCAGCATCTGACGGACCGCTTCGGCATTGGTACGCAGCCCCTGCCCGATGAGGGCGGTGTCGCCGGCCGGAATAAAGTCACCCCCTTCCAGACGGGCCGTGCCGCTCACCTCGAAGACCGGCGTTATGCCAAGCTTTTTATAGGCAAACCGGACTATCTTCGTTTCCAGTTCCCGCTGCGAGGCATTGAAATGGCCGATCACCATTCCTTTTGACGTGGTAATCACCTGGTCGCGCATGAAGTAGAGATTCATGACCGGATCGGCGGTATACACCGCCTTGAGACCGGTGTTATGCCCTTTGGTGGACTGGATGGAAATTTTTGGCTGCTGCATGATGATGGAAACCAGTTCCTTCGGATGGAGCTTGTCGATAACGTCCTTTTTATACGCAGCCTGGGCGGCAGCCATTTTCTTGGAGAGCGCTTTTGTATCATAGCGCAGAGATTCAAGGGCAAGGGTGCGCAGTCCGTTCAATTCCGGACCCGGCCTGGCCGCTCCGGTTTTGTCATCCATGGTTCCGGCGAGCAGAATATCCACCAGCCGGAACACCTTGACGCCGCTGTTCGCCATCTGACAAATGAAGCTGCTGTGTTCGCTGCGTGCCCCTTCCATTGAAAAGGGGCGTTCAAACAGCGCCGCAGCAGGGTGCGCCAGACCGAAAAATATTTCATCCCCCGGGGTATGTACCACAACGGTTTTCGCGTCCAGCCACTCGGCACTGCTCCCCACCATGCCGGGGGTGAGCATCTGTGAGCTAACGGCACTCTGGCACTCCCCCGGGATTTCTGCGGAAACGGCAGACCCGGCGGCCAGGCTGAACAGCAGGGCGGACAGCACCGCTATTGCCCGGTTGCACACTGTCATGACTTTCATGGAATCATCAGCTTTCTTCTGCATGGTTAACCCTCCTTTGATATTCGCTAAAACACCTCTCCCAGCATACAGCGCGCACTGCCGCCGCCAGTGGTCTCAATTGTAGTGATATCCACCGGCAGAAGAGAACCAAAACCGCCAAGAATTTTTTTCTGCTGTGGCGTGAAATGTTCGTAGGCCGTTTTGGACAGGACGATGATCCTCTTACCTTTGGCACGCAGTTCAAGGATGTTGCCGCACATGGAGCGCACCTGGTCCAGTGTAATGGTTATGACCGTTTTCCCGGACTGCTCCAACTCCTTCAAAACCGCTGCCCGTTCCTGCTCGTCCCTGATCGCATCGGTACAGACCACCGCGAAACGCTCTCCAACACTCATCATGACATTGGTATGATAGATGAGGCTGCCGGTGGAGTCGTAACTACTGAAGGTTACCGGACGATATCCCAGTTTGTCAGCAAAATCAGCGAGGACACTCCGGTCAGTGCGGGGAGAGAGCGAGGCGTATGCAATGTGATGGGTGCGGTCAAGCACCATGCTCCCTGTCCCCTCTAAAAATTTGCCCTCCGCTTCATGCCGGCTGAAATCAATGGTTTTGCTTACCGCAATACCATTCTCACGAAGTTTACCCGTAAGCTCATCAACCCGTCTTTCCGCCCTGCGGTTGGGTGCAAGCATGGGATATCCGGCGACAACTCTTTCGCCATTACCCCCCTTGTGCACGGAAAACCAGTTGTTCGGGAATACCGCATCAGGGGTCTTTGTATCCCTGCGACTGGCGAGAGTGATGACGCGGACGCCGGATGCTTTCAGTTTTTTCACCATACCGCGAAATTCAGCCATGGCCCGTTTCTGCAGCAGCACAGTTTCGGCGGAACGCTTTTGAAAAACATTGCTTTGTGCCGTTTCCTGGTTAAAGGCAAAATCGTCAGGGGAGACCATGAATACGGTGTCGGTAGTCTGCCGTTCTCCGGAAAGCTCACTGCGTACGCTGACCGCCGGTACTTCAGAGAACGTGTTCGTAACCGGAACTGACAGTAGAAACAAAAGAAGAAACAACTTCGTTACTCTCTGCATATATACCTCCCTGCTTTTTGTCTGCACCGTTGGCTGTAACTCCATTGACCGCTGTAGTACCAACAATGAATTCTGATTAGTACTGATCTCCCGCCACATCATATCTCCCTCCCCTTGAAGGGGGAGGAACTTGAACAGCGGAAGTTCAGTGCTAATCAGATATTGAATTGAGATTACTCAGCTTTTAAGGACGCCATGTCGATGGAGAACCGGTACTTCACATCGGATTTGAGCAGTCTATCGTACGCTTCGTTGATCTTCTGGATCGGAATAACTTCGACATCGGATGTGATGCTATGCTCGGCACAGAAATCCAGCATTTCCTGGGTTTCGGCAATGCCACCGATAAGAGAGCCGGAAAGGCTTTTACGACCGAACAGCAGCGCGAAGGCAGAAACCTGGAGCGGGGTTTCCGGTGCACCGACCAGAGTAATGTTACCGTCACGGCCAAGCATGTTGATGTAGGAGTTGATGTCGTGATCGGCGGCGATGGTGTCGAGGATGAAATTGAACGTCCCTGCGTGAGCCCGCATCTCTTCGGTATTGGTGGAAATAATTACCTCGTGGGCACCCAGACGGATTGCATCTTCTTTCTTATTTGGGGAGGTTGTAAAGACCACTACGTGTGCGCCGAAGGCACGGGCAAACTTGACCCCCATGTGCCCGAGGCCGCCGAGACCGACAATACCCACTTTTTTGCCCGTAAGATCGCCCCAGCGACGAATGGGGGAGTAGGTCGTTATGCCGGCGCAGAGCAGCGGCGCAACCCCGGCCAGATTGAGGTTGACGGGGACACTCAGCACAAAGCGTTCGTCGACGACTATACTTTCGGAATAGCCGCCGTAGGTAACGCCGCCCAGATGCTTGTCCGGGGAGTTGTAGGTAAAGGTTGAGCCTGGGCAGAACTGCTCAAAGCCATCGTGGCAGTTCGGGCAGGTATGGTCAGAATCGACCATGCAGCCGACACCCACCAGATCGTCTTTTTTGAATTTGGTTACCGAGGCACCGACCCTGGTGACACGACCGACAATCTCATGGCCGGGAACGCAGGGGTAGGTAGTAGGCATGACGCTGCTCCATTCGTCGCGGGCGGTGTGAAGATCGGAGTGGCAGACACCGCAGAACAGGATTTCGATCTGGACGTCACGCTCGGTTGCTTCACGGCGCTGGATGGTGGCGGATGTAAATGGTGATGCTGCACTGGCAACGGAATAGGCTTTTGCTTGGTACACGGGTGTCTCCTCCTGTTTGGGTGGGCTCAGTTTCCCCTGAACTACGTTTTGGCAGTTGTATTCCTTTATTTCTGATTCAATCAACATTTTAATGGTATCATCCCGCCTCTGAAGAAACAACTAAAGTAGACTGACAGTTAAGTAGAATGGTCCTGTCGGTCTATTAGCTGTAAGGCCTCGATCATTTGTAAATTAATGACTACGTACGGCAATAACCAGTTGAGATTAACCGTAATATGGTTCATCTGCAGGATTATATTTAAGAGTACACCACTCTTATTTTTAA
>Ga0007794_10000463_pt1 | contig 12604 bp, 9 predicted proteins | sample CryBogmetaGMA5M_FD_60365 | JGI IMG/M metagenome (GOLD analysis project Ga0007794, IMG submission 60365) | Freshwater microbial communities from Crystal Bog, Wisconsin, USA - MA5M | ecosystem: Environmental > Aquatic > Freshwater > Lake | place: Crystal Bog, Wisconsin, USA | collected 2009-07-06
TGGAAAAGACGCAGCCGGTGAGGTGATCCGGAGGGTTTCCGCCCGCCTCGACGATCGTGTAGTCCAGCCCGGGCGCTTCCCTCAGAACGTCCTCCCGCAATTGTCCCCGGTGCCCTCCGAATTCCACCACGCGGAAGCCGGTCGGATTTTCAAGGGTATCGCGGTAGCGAAGAAACTGTCGTGCGAGGATTCGCCCGAAGAGATCGCCGACACTGACGCTGGTGAAGAAGTCGCCATGATGGCCGATGGGGGGGCGGTTGGCATAATAGCCCAGCCGCGGATGGTAAAGCGCCAGATCCATGTAACGCTCAAACGTGATCCGCCCGCCCGCCGCCCGGATGGTCCCCGAGATGATGTTCGCAAGTTCCGACATGCCATCTGTCTTTACCAGATTTTGCCCGGCACTTGAATGATCTTTGTGAAGGTGAAGGACTGGGGGGGGCGCGTGATGACTGAACCACCTGATCGGAAGCAGGTGCTGAAGCGCTTCAGCATTGGATCGGACACGGACCGGACACGAGTGAGAAACAGTTTATCTTTCCGGATAATGTGATAATCTTTCGGCTTTTTGTCGTTATGGGGGCCTCGTAATTTTAGTTGCGACGGTGAAGCGATGGATTGGGATGGTACTGGGACAACGACCTGGCTGGGAATCGGGGGCATCCGCGATGTGCTCAACCTGTTCAAAACACTCGGCAACGCCGAGCGCGACACCTCCGACACGGGTGAGATGAAGCATGTGAAGAAACAACATGAATAAACCTGTAACAATGGCGATTGTGGGTGCCGGAAAACGTGGCGAAGCCTATGCAGATTACGCGAAGAAGCATCCCGACCAGTTGAAGATCGTCGCCGTTGCCGAGCCTCGCGCCATCCTGCGCGACCGGATGGCGGGCGCGTATGGCATCCCCGCCGACCGGTGTTTTGACGGGTGGGAGGCATTGGCGGCCCAGTCGCGATTAGCGGACGCGGTGGCGATCTGTACCCAGGACCGCATGCACGTGCAGCCTACCGAGGCGCTTGCCCCGAGGGGATATGCGATCCTGCTGGAAAAACCGATGTCGCCGGATCTGGCGGAATGCGAAAGGATTATCGCCTGCATCAGGAAGCACGGCAACCTGTTTGCCGTCTGCCATGTGCTGCTCTACACCGAGCTTACCCAGAAGCTGCGGGCACTGGTCCGCGGCGGGGTGATCGGGGAGGTCGTCAGCATCCAGAACATGGAGCCGGTCGCCTGGTGGCACCAGGCCCATTCGTTCGTGCGCGGGAACTGGCGTAATTCGGCTGAGTCCAGTTTCATGCTGATGGCCAAGTCATGCCACGACATGGATTGGATGCGGCATATCGTGAATCAGCACTGCCGACGCGTGGCCAGTTTTGGCAGCCTGCGCCACTTCAAGGCCTCGGAAAAGCCGGCTGGGGCGGCGGAGCGGTGCCTCGATTGCCCGGCTGTGATCGAGTCAGCCTGTCCGTATTCGGCCAAGCGCATCTACCAGACAAACTTCGGCCGGGACTGGATTGTTGATTACCTCAACGATGTCATCACGGACGGGCAGGGGACCCGCGAGAACGTCGATAAGGCCCTGCGCGAAGGACCGTATGGCCGCTGTGTGTACGCGTGTGACAACGACGTGGTGGACAACCAGACGGTCATGCTGGAATACGATGGCCCGGTTACGGGAAATTTCACCATGACCGCCTTTACGCCGACGATTCACCGGAAGAGTCGCATCTTTGGCACCCGCGGGTACCTTGAGACCGATTTCATCAAGATCACCGTCTTTGATTTTGTCACCGAGACGGAGACCGTGTACAACACCTCGATCGATGCGAACTCCGCGACCGCAGCGTCCGGACACGGCGGTGGTGATTACCACATCATGAAGGCGTTCGTTCATGCTGTGGCCACGGGCGACACGTCGGGTATCCATTCGGGGCCGGATGCGACGCTGGAAAGCCACCGCATCGTTTTTGCCGCCGAGCAGGCGCGTCTCGAAGGCCGCGTGGTGGAATTGCCAAGGGAGCCTTCCTGTTAATGAAACGGTGTTTCAAGCCGGAAAAGCGGTTTCTAATCCATTTTCATCGTTAATCGGCTGAGGATTGAATGTTCGACTATCAGAAAGAAACAATACATGAAGCAATCACAAGGTGACTGTACCGGAACCGTGAAAAACAGCAATTGCACCCCGGCGCGGCGTGTTCTGTCGCTGGATGGACTCTGGCAGATCGGGGAGGGAGCCAGGGACACGCCGCCCGGGCGGTTCGACAGTAGTGTGACGGTACCCGGTCTTGTTGACATGGCCACTCCCGCGTTTGATGAAGTCGGTATCGAAAGCTCAAAACGCGAAGCATTCTGGTATAAGCGGACATTCCGTGTGGACGGACCCATTCCCGCCGTTGCCCGGTTGAAGCTGCACAAAGCAATGTTCAGCAGCCGGGTCATCCTGAACGGGCGGGATCTCGGCGAGCATCGCCCGTCGTTCACTCCCGGCACGTTTGACGTCAGGCCTGCCCTCAAGGAAGGGGAGAATGAGATCATTGTACGCGTCGGGGTGCGGCCCGGCGGCGGTCAGAAAGCGCCGGGTTCGGACTACGAGAAAAAGAAGTACAGCCCCGGCATCTACGATTCCGTTGAAGTGATTCTTTCAGGTGCACCGCATATTGAACGGGTGCAGGTTGTGCCTGACATTGAGCAGGGTACGGTGACAATCCACTCCTGGCTCACCCCTGCGGTGAACGCGCCCCTCCGCTTTGTTGTGCGTGAGGCGGTTTCACGCCGCGTGGTTGGCGAGGCTTCCGGAAGCGGGCCGGTGACCCTTGCTATCAAGGACTGCAGCCTCTGGTCACCGGACAGTCCGTTCCTCTACGAACTGGAAGTGAGCAGCGAGGCGGATGTCCTGACCACACGGTTCGGCATGCGTTCATTCCGCTTTGATCCCAAAACGGGCCTGGCCATGCTCAATGGCAGGCCGTACTACATGCGCGGCAGCAACGTCACATTCTTCCGGTTCCTTGAAGATGCCGACCGCGGCGATTTGCCGTGGAACGCGGAGTGGGTGCGCAAGCTGCACCGGAAGTTCAAGGAAATGCACTGGAATTCATTGCGCTACAGCATCGGCTTTCCGCCGGATTTCTGGTACGAGATCGCCGACGAGGAGGGTTTTCTCATCCAGGATGAGTACCCGCTGTGGAACGGGGATAAAACGCCCGGCAACTATGACGCGGCCGAGTTGGCCGATGAGTTCCGCGACTGGATGCAGGGGCGCTGGAATCATCCCTGTGTTGTCATCTGGGATTCCTGTAACGAGACAAACGTTCCTGAAACAGGCCTTGCCATTGCGAAGGTCAGGGGGCTGGACCTTTCGGGCCGGCCCTGGGACAACGGCTGGGGCATGCCCGGCGATCCGGGGGACTGTCACGAGGCGCACCCATACCACTTCTATGATGCGAATGCAAAATTGTCTGTTCTTGCCACGGCTGATCCAACAGGTGACAATGTTTACAACAGCAACGGACATCGCAACGACGGCACGCATGCGATTATCATCAACGAATACGGCTGGCTCTGGCTGACCCGCGACGGACTGCCGACCATACTCACGGCCAAGCTGTACAACAATCTGCTGGGCCCTGACTCCACGACAGAGCAGCGCCGTCATCTCTCTGCCCGCTACTTTGCGGCTGACACGGAGTTCTGGCGCTGTCACCGGAAGATTGCCGGTGTCATGCAATTCACCGCGCTGGGCTATTCACGGCACAACGGCGAAACCAGTGATAACTGGCTCAATGTGGCTGATCTCACATGGGAACCGGAATTTTTCCGCTATGTGGGCGACGCCTTTGCGCCTGTGGGCCTGATGCAGGATTACTTCGAGGAGAAAGCAGCCGGCGGGACATCCGTCCGTATTCCGGTCATTGTCATCAATGATCTCTACGAGCCTTGGGCAACGCCCTTGACGCTCCGCCTCACCGGCGGTGAACGCGTCATTACCGAGCTTCAGCAGTCCTGTAGCATAGAGGCACTCGGTCGCACGACAGTGGTCTTTGAGGTGAAGCTGCCGGAAGCCGCCGGAGCCTACGTCATCGATGTGGAATTAAGAGGCGTCGGCGGGCGGATGGTTCACAGTGTCCGCGAGTTGGAAATTGTCCCTGACATCTGCAGGTTCGAGAAAGGAAAAAAATGAGAATGTCGAATGTCCGTTGCGGCACCGCCGCACTCGTGCTGGCCGTGACTTGTGCGTCGGCCGCGGTTCCAGGTATAAGGCCGCCCAACGCGGGCCAGCGCAAAGCGGTTAGCTTCGAGACGCTGAAGCAGGAGTTCAAGTGTCCCGACATGCTCTATGCGCCCTTTATGTTCTGGTTCTGGGATGAGCCGCTCAATCCCGGGAAAATGGCTGAAATGTCGCGTGTCATGTGTTCTGCGGGCTTCAACCCGGGGTATGCTCATGGCCGCAACAACATGGTGAAGCTCCCAAACATTCCGGCGGACGACTGGTTGGGCGACGCCTGGTTCCGCACCTTTGATTCGGCGCTCAAGGAGGCCGAGAAGCAGAATTGCTTCCTCGGTTATTGTGACGAATACTGGTGGCCTAGTTTTCAGGCCAAGGGGCGGGTTCTCAAACAATATCCGGAGTTGAAGGCGGAATCACTGAGCTGGCAGAGCCTCGATGCCGCGGGCGGAGCCGAGGTGAAGGTGCCCGCTTCTTTCTTTGCGGTCGCGGCACAGTTGGACAAGCCGGCGGAGGTCAAGCCGCCCGTGAGGATCCAGCTTGGGAAATGGATCTGGCATCCGGATGCCTCAAAAAACGCCCACACCTGCTGGCTCCGCAAAACGATTGAAATCCCGGCAGGAAAGAAAATCACCAGTGCCACCCTGAGAATGACCGCTGACGACGCCTTTGTCCTCTATCTGAACGGTAAACAGGTCGGGGCCGGTTCCGACTGGAATACGGTGGAATCCATAGATCTCAGTGCGGCGCTGTTAACAGGCAAGAATGTGCTGGCCGTGAAAGCCAGGAACGAGGATCACTTTTTTGGCCTGATGGCCGGGATGACCATCAAGTTTGATGACAGCACGGTCATGGAGATCCCGTCCGACACGAGTTGGCTCTCCTCGCTCTCGGCGAGTGCCGGCAGTGAGCGTGTCGAGTGTGATACGGCAACCTGGGCCGCAGCGCGTGAGATTGCCGCTGCCGGCGATGCGCCGTGGGGGCCGGTCGCCAGCCAAAACAACTACACCGCCGCAACGATCCGCAGCAAGACGTTGCGGGTGATCGGCGCGGGCGAAGCGTTCTCCTGGAAAGCGCCGCAGCAAGGGGGCTGGCGGGTTTACGTGTTTAACAAGTTCTTCCATCCGGGAGCTTTCGACGGCCAGCCATGCAACAGCATTGACGAGCGGTTGGCGCCGGCCTTCATTAAACTTGCCATTGAGCCTTATGCGGAACGCTTTGGCAACAGGATGGGCAAGTCGATCCCCGGCGATTTTATCGACCATGAGGGCGATTACGGCTGGCAGTTGGCCTGGTCCGATTCGTTAGACCGGCGGTTCAAGGAGAGGCATGGTCGTGATATCCGGTTGAGCCTGCCCCTCATGCTCGATGTCGATGCGGAGGGCCTCTATGCCCGGGCCCGGTGGGAGTGGTTCGACTTGGTGTCGGATCTGTATGCCGGGACGTTCCGTGCGATTACCGATTGGCACGAGCAGCGCGGCATGTATACCACCGGCCATACATGGGAGGAGGGCATCCCGCCTCAGGTCAATTGTGTCGGCGATCACATGAAAGTGTTGCGTGCGTTTACCATGCCCGGGCAGGACTGCCTGGGCAGGAGCGTCCTGCGGGTGCATGATTTCAAGGAGGTCGCCTCGGTGGCCGAATTTCAGAATACGCGCGCCACCACCGAATTGATGGGCGCGGGCGGTTTCCTGGGAGGAGATCCCGCAAAGCCATGGAGGACGTTCACCCCAACGTTCCTCAAGCAGGCCATCAATGCCGTCACGGCCTGGGGCATGAGCCATATCATTCCCCACGGGGTCTTCACCAGCCGCAAACTGACTGGGAATCCGTGGCTTCCCGACTGGTATTCGGAGAACCCGATGTTTCCCTATCTGAATGTCTGGACCGGTTTTGCCCGCCGCGCCAGTTATATCAACTCGATGGGTTGCGCGGTTCCCGATGTGCTGTTATACAATCCGATGGAGTCGGCGTGGATCGCGGCCGACGCGCCGTTGCTGGATGTCAACGGGATGTGGAATTTCGAGGGGCTTCGCGCCAACGGCAAGAAAATCAATGCAATCAATCAAGTGTACAGCGCGGCCATCACCGACCTCGCCGAGGCGCGGGTCGAGTTCCTGGTGGGCGACCGGTTTTATGTGAATCAGATGGCGGTTAAGAACGGGCGGCTGGTCCGGGGTGATTTTTCATTCCGCACGTTGGTGCTGCCTGCCGTGGAGATCCTGACACTGGAAACCGCGCGGAAGATGCTGGATTTTGCCAAGGCCGGCGGTCGGGTTTACGCGCTGGGCGGCCTGCCCGGGGCGTCGGCTGAAAACGGCACGAACGACCCGCTGATGAAGGCGCTCATGGAGGAGCTGCAAGCGTTGCCGGTTTTTTCGGCCTGCCCGGAGGGGCTGAAAGCCGCATTGGCCAAGAGTGCGCCGGGGCTGGAAAGCCCGGTTCAATTTGATTCGGGCGAGTTCAAGATGCTGCAACAGCGCCGGCGGATAGACGGGAAGGATTTCTTCTGGCTGGTCAACAACAGCGAAACGAACCAGACGTGCGAAGTGCGGATCAGCGGGGTGAAAGGCGCGGCGGCCATCTGGGATTGCGAGACCGGCGGAATCAGGCCGGTTTCCTCGACGGTTGTCGACAACGGCAGTCGAGTCACGCTCCGCTTCAAGCCCTTAGAGGCCTACTGGCTGGTTATTGATCCGGCGCTACCGGCCAGCAAGGTGTCGGCGCAACCTGAGATGAAGGAAATTCTTGCGGTGACCGGTCCTTGGAAAGTGACCTTTGATGCCGCCATTCAGCCGGTGATGGAATACCCGGCCACGCCGCCGGCGGAATTTGCCACGGGGGTAGAAAAAATGCTCGAAGATTGGAAGGGATGGGTGCCCGAAAAATTCAGCGGGCTCATGGACTACACCAAGACCGTGACGGTGGACAAGGTTGACGAACAGACGTTCCTGGATTTGGGCAAAGTGTGTCATGCGGCGGAAGTTTGGGTAAACGGTAAGCCGGTCGGGCAGAAGCTATGGGGCCCCTATGTCTTCGATGTCAGCGGGGCACTGCGCCCCGGCAAGAATGTGTTCCGCGTTCGTGTCGCCAACCTCATCAACAACAGCTATGGCGATCTTCTGGACTCCGGCCTGCTGGGGCCGGTACGATTGGAAACCGTGGTGCGGGCGCCGCCCCGCAAACCCTAGACGGCTGGTTCAAGGATAGCTGGGGGCGGTTACCGCCGCACCACCGTGCTGGCCGGCGGCCTGGCGCCAGGCCCGCACCGCATCCGCTGTAATAACAAGAATCACATCGCCATTGGGCGCAATGGGAATGGCGTCGCCGACTTTGAAGCTCGCTTCGTTCTGGAACCCGCGGATTGCCGGAGACTGCAAAACCACCTTGGCCGGATCCAAGCCCAGCGCCTTGAAGTCGATTTCGGGAATAACGCTGACCGGATTCTTCGCCCAGCTCGCGAGAGCTATCGCGGTTTTCCCGCCCTTGTGCACGTAGGCAGTAGCACGAACGGACGGATCTGCAACCTTCACCGGACAGTGCGGCATCCAGTAGCCGATCATTTCCGCCGACTTGATCCCAAACTCGTCCCACCATCCACACAACCCGCTCGGGTCTGCCCCGCCATTCCATCCGTAACGCTGGCGTACCCCGAACACCATCCCATGCGTGCTGAGGGAGTATCTGTAGGGAGCTGCTACGGGCATGTCACCTGTGGTATCCGTTCGGAAGGGAAAGGCCGGCAGCCCTTCCTTGTTGTACAAATTGCCCTGGGGTGCAGGGCACATCGCCCAGCAATAGCGCGCCGCAACGGGCTTCGGCACGATCGGAGACGAGAGCACCACCTCCTTGCCGTCAATCGTTCCCTCCACCGGTATGTAAAGACCATCGGCACCAGCGATCTCAAAACCAAGAACCTTCTCGGTATGGGGAATGGGCTTGCCATTATAAGTCCAGACAGGCTCTCCTGTCACAAGGCCGCTTCCCGTGTTGGTAAAAGCGATTCGGATCCTTCCAGCCTCGATCTTCATTGAGCTGTAAAACGGCCCGGCATCAACGAGTTGCTCTCCGTAAGCAATCCGGCGAGCCAGAAGCGAGAGCCGCCGGCCCACCTCGGACTTACCCGCAGGATGGATGTCATCCAGCGGATTCCCAAGGTCAATCGCGGTGGCCATCCCGGTCATCGGCAAGGCCAGGGTCTTTTGTTGTGATTCGCGCAGTTGGGGATAGTAATACTCGGGATGTCCTCCAAATGCAGCCAGCTGGACGTAGAAAAATGGAAAATCCCCCTGCTGCCAGGCTTTACGCCAGCTCTCAATCAGCCGTGGTAAAAGCAGTGCGTAATTCTTAGCCCGCTCAAGTGTCTCGCCGTTTCCCTCCCCCTGATACCAAATTACGCCCTTGATTCCCGACGGAATGATCGGGGCAATCAACGCCCTGAAGTTGCCCCCCGTGTTGCCGCGACCTCCCGCCCGATAGTCTGAGGGATTGGACAGGGGCAGCGTCTCGATCGCCGCCGGATCCATCCAAGATTCGATTGTCGAGCCTCCGATGGTGGCCTGGATCAGACCGATGGGGCACTTGAGGTTTTTGCGCAACTCGGCTCCAAAGAAATAAGCCAAAGAGGAGAATCCCTTGCCGTCCCAGCCATATTTCCCACCCAGGGTCTCGGGCGCACAGACCATCCAACCTTGCTTTTGCTCCCGCACGTGATACAGGCGCAACCCCGGATCCTCACAACGGGCCAACGCTTCAGCTCCCCGGGTGTCCATCCGGATAGCCCAGTCCATGTTCGACTGGCCGCTGGCCAGCCATACATCGCCTACGAGAACGTCGCTGATTTTCGCTTTTCGGTTTACGATTTCCGACTGAACGGTCAGCTCACGCGATTCATCGCTCGCCTTCATCGCGTCAAGTTTTGCCATCCACTTGCCGTCCGCGCCCGCTACTGTCGATTGTTTCTGCCCCGCAAACTCAACCGTAACCTTCTCGCCCGGATTGGCCCAGCCCCACACCGGCACAGCTTGCTCGCGTTGCAAAACCATGTGATCTGAGAAGACGCCGGCAAGTTTCAGTTCGTTGGCATGAAGGGGGGCCAGCGGCGCCAACAGCAGAGCGGAGAAGAGTGTGAGTAGGTGTTTCCTGGTCATGTGATCCATTTCGGTTACTGCAACAGTAAAAGGGGCTCTGTCACATTACTGTTATGTTAAAAATGGTTAAAATACACTGGGTGGTATGGTGGATCAAGTCTATCGTGCCCGCGCGCCAAAGGACTCGCCCCTCTGGCCACCCCTGATCAGGTTATTTGCCGCTATCCAGCGAAGGTTTTATGGGAATGAGGGTGGGGCTTCTTTGTTTTCCCTTGTGTGCGCGCGCAGGGACAAACTGCTGGGGCCATAACGACGCGCCGAAATCTCGCCCCACACTTGAATAATCCTCGTCATTTGTTATTCTTCATAGCTTCTCTATAGCTTAAGTGGTTCAATTGAACCGGACGGGATTAGCCCGCTCCGTGAGTTCAATGAGGATTTTTGTGCTGATCAGTCCTGAATACAGGGAGTTTGTCGCGGCCGGTGCCATGCTGGTGGCAGCGGTGTTTTTCGCGGTTGTCGCCATCGCCCTCCCCGTGCTGATCGGACCGCGCCGTACCCACAGTCTGGTCAAGGACTCTCCGTACGAGTGCGGGATTCCCACGATCGGCGAACGGTCGCGCTTCAGCGTCAAGTTCTATACGGTGGCCATGCTGTTCATCCTTTTCGATGTGGAAGTCGTCTTCCTGATCGGGTGGGCGGCCCTGTATCACGACCTCATCAGGCCGGTTGAGCAGGGCGGGATTGGCTGGTCCATGTGTGTCGGCGCCGTGATATTTATTCTGATCCTCGAGGTCGGTCATCTCTACGCGTGGAAGAAAGGCGCCTTCAACTGGGCGCCCCTGCGATCTCGAAAGCCGACCACCAACCGTGAGACTGTGTGTGGTGTGCCATGAGCCGGATTACCGACGAGACCTACGGGCTGAAGGGCATGGATCATGAGATCATCGTCACGCGCGTGGATGCGGCGGTCAACTGGATCCGCAAGAATTCCTGCTGGCCCCAGCCGATGGGGCTTGCCTGCTGTGCGATCGAGCTGATGGCCGCCGGGGCCGCCCGGTTTGATATCTCCAGGTTCGGGGCCGAGGTGATGCGGTTTTCACCGAGGCAGGCCGACTGCATGATTGTGGCGGGGACCTGCGTTTACAAGATGGCGGGCGTGGTCAAGCGCGTGTGGGACCAGATGCCCGCGCCGAAATGGTGCATCGCCATGGGTGCCTGTGCGAGCACGGGCGGTATGTATCGCAGCTATTCCGTGGTGCAGGGAGTCGATCATTTCCTGCCCGTCGATGTCTACATCTCCGGGTGCCCCCCCCGCCCGGAAGCGCTGCTGGAGGGGTTTATGGCGATCCAGCGCAAGATAGACCATTCCAAGGGATTCGGGGCGCTGAAATCTTCCGAGCCGGCACCCGTTGAGGCCGGAGCGCTTCAGGGGCCGATCATCATCCGCGGCGAATGACCTCATGAATGCACCCGCAGCCATCTCCCTCCTGAAAGAACGCCTCGGCGGCGACATGACGGAAACGCCTGCCTTTCGCGGTGAATCGGGTGTCTCTCTGCCGCGCGAACGGATCCTCGAGGCCTGCCGCCTGCTGAAGACGGAGGGTGGTTACGACATGCTGACGGACCTCTCCGGTGTCGATAACGCCGATACGACGCCCCGGTTCGAGGTCCATTACCTGTTGTATTCCCTTGCCGACCGCTGCCGTCTGCGGCTGGTCGTCGGGGTGCCGGAAGAGGATCCCGTCGTGGATTCCGTGAGCGGGATCTGGGCGACCGCCAACTGGCACGAGCGCGAGGCTTACGACATGTTCGGATTGCGGTTCAAGGGACATCCCGACCTCCGGCGCATCCTGATGTGGGAGGGTTATCCCCATCATCCCCTGCGCAAGGATTTCCCGGTGGCCGGGCTCCCGGCCGACCTCCCCGCGACGGCGGTCAATGCCGGCACGGTCGAGTCCGCCCCGATGGCGGGCGGTCCCTTCGTGGCGGCCACCGGAACACCTTCTTCTGCCCGGCGCGAGCCGCGTTCCTGCGACACCGCCGAGCAACGCGACCGCGCCGTAACGGATCCCGACCGCAAGGAGGAGATCTGACATGACCGCGCCAACGCAGGAGCTCCTCTGGATCGACTCGGCCCAACGGGCACTCGAGGCGTGGCCCCCGCAGGCCGGGGACGACCGCATGATCATCAACCTGGGCCCCCAGCACCCGAGCACGCACGGCGTCCTGCGCGTGGTCCTGGAACTTGACGGCGAGGAGATCACCCGCCTGTGGCCGGATATCGGGTACCTGCACCGGGGTGACGAGAAGATTGCCGAAAACATGACTTACCAGCAGTTCCTGCCGTACACCGACCGGCTGGATTACCTGGCGCCCATGGCCAATAACGTGGCCTACGCCTATGCCGTGGAAAAGCTGCTGGGCATCGATGTGCCGCCCCGCTGCCACGTTATCCGCGTGATCTGCTGCGAACTCTCGCGCATTGCCTCCCACCTCCTCGGCCTCGGCTGTTACGCCATGGATGTGGGGGCGATGACCGTGTTCCTCTACTGTATGCGGGAACGCGAAAAAATCATGGATCTGTTCGAACTGCTCAGCGGGGCACGCTATACGAGCAGTTATACCCGGATCGGAGGTCTTGCCAACGACCTTCCGCCCCAGTTCGTGCCCGGTGTGCGTGCGTTCCTCGCCGAACTCCCCGAGGGGGTCGCCGAAATCGACGGTCTGCTGTCCCGTAACCGCATTTTCTGCGACCGGACCCGCGACATCGCGGTGCTGACCCGGGAACAGGCGATCGACCTCGGCGTGACCGGCCCGACCCTTCGGGCTTCCGGTGTGGACTGGGACCTGCGAAAGGCGCATCCGTATTCCGCCTATGCGGATTTTGATTTCGAGGTTCCTCTGGGAACGGTGGGGGATTGCTATGACCGCTTTATCGTCCGCCTGGAGGAAGTGCGCCAGAGCCGGGGCATTGTGCTGCAGGCATTGGACCGGCTTCCTGCCGGGCCCTGGCATGTGGACGACGGCAAGGTCTTCCTGCCGCCCAAGACGGATGTGCTGACGCGGATGGAGCCGTTGATCCACCAGTTCATGCTCATTACCGAGGGAATCAACGCCCCGCCCGGCGAGATCTATTTTTCGGCCGAGAATCCCAAGGGAGAACTCGGGTTTATGATTGTCAGCAAAGGGGGCGGCGTTCCGCACCGGCTGAAGATCAGGGCTCCGTCGTTCGTCAACCTGCAGGCGCTTTCCACGATTGCGGTCGGTCATCTGTTGAGC
>Ga0007794_10000467_pt1 | contig 12550 bp, 12 predicted proteins | sample CryBogmetaGMA5M_FD_60365 | JGI IMG/M metagenome (GOLD analysis project Ga0007794, IMG submission 60365) | Freshwater microbial communities from Crystal Bog, Wisconsin, USA - MA5M | ecosystem: Environmental > Aquatic > Freshwater > Lake | place: Crystal Bog, Wisconsin, USA | collected 2009-07-06
GCTGTACATTCCGAATGTTCTCAGCTTGCTGGCCCACCATGATCCCAATGCCCAAATCACCGGAATGAAAACTGTCCCTGCAGATCTCCGGCCGCCGGTTCTGCCGACCTTTCTCAGTTTCAGGGTGATGGTTGGTCTTGGCACCTTTATGATTCTTGCCAGCCTGGTCGGTATTATCCTGTCGCGTAAAGCAGATTTCACCGATTCCCGGCTGTTTCTGAAAATCATGGTTTTTGCCATTCCGGCTCCCTATATTGCTCAACAACTGGGCTGGCTCGTTTCCGAGCTTGGCAGGCAACCCTGGATCGTTTACGGCGTGATGAAAACCGCCGATGCCGTTTCCAAGTCCATAAGCACTACCCAGGTTGCGTTGTCGCTGCTTGGTTTTACCGTGCTGTACGGTGTACTTGGGGCCATTGATATCTACCTGCTGGTGAAATACGCCAAAAAAGGGCCCGATAAGGACCTGACCAGCATCATTAACGTTCAGGGGAGGGCATAACTCATGGATATATCCGTATTCCAGATTATCTGGTTCGTGTTGTGGGGTGTTTTATGGGCAGTGTACTTCATGCTTGACGGTTTTGTGTTCGGGAGCGGGTTCATGGCCACGTTTCTGGCCAAGAACGACACCGAAAAACGGGTGTTGATCAATACGGTCGGGCCGGTATGGGATGGCAATGAAGTCTGGCTGGTCACAGCCGGCGGCGCCACTTTTGCGGCGTTTCCCACAACCTACGCCCTGATGTTCAGCAACCTGTATTCCGCACTGGTACTGCTGCTGTTTGCTCTGATTGTCCGTGGTGTCTCCTTCGAGTTCCGGGCCAAGATCGACAGCCCTGTATGGAGACGGTCGTGGGATATGGCCATCATGGTTTCCAGCTTTCTCCCGGCGCTGCTGTTCGGTGTTGCATTCGGCAATATTTTCAAGGGCATTCCGATGAAAAACGATTTTGCCGCCATCAACTTCAGTTATGACGGTACTCTGATCGGTCTGCTCAACCCCTATGGTCTGCTGACCGGTGTGCTGTTCGTGCTGCTCTTTGCCGTGCATGGTTCGCTGTATGCTGCTATTAAAACCACCGGTGACCTCAGAAAACGGAGCGAAGAGATGTCCAATAAGCTCTGGATTCCGCTCCTTGTGGTAGCCGTTGCGTTCCTCGGCTATACCTATCCAGCAACGAAACTGTACGACAATTTTTTAAAAGCCCCGGTGTTTCTACTGATTCCGGTGATCGCAGTTGTATCTCTTATTCTGGTTAAAGTATTTATTGCCAAAAGCTCGTTTCATAAGGCATTTCTTTTCTCATGCCTGACCATTGTTTTTGTCGTGTTCACCGGCGTGACCGGGTTGTTCCCCAATCTGATCCCTTCCAGCATTGATCCGGCATCCAACCTGACGATCTTCAACTCATCTTCCAGTCTGCTGACGCTCAAAATCATGACTGTCGTGGCGGGGATCTTCGTCCCGATTGTCATTTGCTACAAAATATGGGTGTATCGTCTGTTCAGGGGAAGGGTAAGCGATGGGGATGTTCTGGAGAACCCGGACGCATATTGATCTAACTTCGCAACACGGCAGATATTTCCCGGCCACCCCCGCAGTTTTGGGGGGTGGCTGCTTTTATTTGGAGTCCTTAGCGACGATGATTTCCTTATGCTTCAACACTAAATTACTCAATAAACGCGTGCAAAATTTTCATTTTGTGATAAATTCTCCAAACTGCAGAGTTAAGCCGGAAGCATTCACAGCCAAGCCAAGCCAAAACAGCAGCTTGTCGTGTACGTGAGCCGTTGCCCGTATGAAGTTATTTCACCCAAGGAGTGGACGCATGAAAGTGAAGACGCAGTATTACGATGATTCGGTGAAGGGGTTTATCACCTGGAGCATCATCTGGGGGACCGTTGCAGTCCTGGTCGGGATTTTGATCTCCCTGCAGCTGGCCTGGCCGCAGCTGAATGTAGCACCCTATCTGACCTATGGCAGGCTGCGGCCGATCCATACGAACGCCGGCATTTTCGGCTGGGGCATCGGCAGTTTTATCGGCCTTTTCTTTTACATAACCCAGCGGCTCACAAAAACTCCTCTCTGGAGTCCGGGTCTGGCACGGGTAACCCTCTGGCTGTTTAATATCGGTATCGCCTCGGCAGCAGTAACGCTGGCCATGGGGATCAACCGGACCAAGGAATATGCCGAGCTTGAGTGGCCTCTGGCCATTGTGGTGGCAATCATCTGGGTACTGTTCTCGATCAACGTATTTATGACGATCCTGAAGCGGAAGGAAGAGCAGATGTACATCTCGCTCTGGTATATTATGGCCGCCCTGGTGGGGGTGACGGTTCTGTACGTCGTCAACAACCTCGGTGTTCCGCTGCACCTGTTCAAATCCTATTCGATCTTTGCCGGGACGAATGACGCCAATGTACAGTGGTGGTACGGCCACAATGCCGTAGCCATGGTTTTGACGGTCCCTCCGCTGGCACTGTTTTACTATTTCCTGCCGAAAGTCACCGGTAACCCGATCTATAGCCATCGCATGGGCATTATCGCCTTCTGGAGTCTTATCTTTATGTACCTCTGGACCGGCGCGCACCACCTTCTCTGGACACCGATTCCTGACTGGATCCAGACACTGGCCATGGGGTTCTCGATCATGCTCATAGCTCCATCCTGGGGGGCGGTCATGAACGGCTATCTGACCATGAATGGTCAATGGGAACAGATGAAAAGCAATTACCTGGTAAAGTTCCTGATCTGCGGCATCACTTTCTACGGCCTACAAACCATACAGGGACCGATGCAGGCGGTCCGCACCTTTTCTGCGTTTATCCACTATACCGACTGGGTGCCGGGACATGTTCACATGGGGGTGCTTGGCTGGGTGTCCATGATTATTTTTGCGTCCATGTACTACGCAATCACCAAAATATTTGATACGGAAATTTACAGCGTCAAACTTGCCAACATCCATTTCTGGCTGATTCTGATCGGACAGCTGATTTATTCCATCACCATGTGGATCGCCGGTGTGCAACAGGGAAGTATGCTGCTGGCAACCAATCCGGACGGAACTCTGCACTACAGCTTTATGGAAACCATGATTGCCATCTTCCCCTATTACAAAATACGGGCGATCAGCGGATTTATCTATCTGGGCGGGTTGGCGGCTTTTATTTACAACATCTACAAGACGTTCCAGAAGGGTGCTGCATCACAAGCTGCCAAGGCATAATCTAAATCCACTACGAACGAGGACGATACTATGTTGGAAAAAAATCCCGTTGTTTTTATCATTCTGGCGTTTGTCGTTATTATGGTAGGCACTACGATTACCATGATAGCGCCATTCAAATGGATCAACGGCGCCGGTGACAAAATTGCCGAAGTAAAGCCATATACACCGCTGCAGCAGGAAGGGCGTGACCTGTATATGCGGGAAGGGTGTAACAACTGCCATTCCCAGACTGTACGCACCCTTGCCTCCGATGTTGAGCGCTACGGCTACGGCGGCAGCTATTCAAAATCGGGCGAGTTTGTCTATGACCGTCCGCACCTGTGGGGTTCGCGCCGCACCGGTCCGGATCTGGCGCACATCGGCCTGAAATACCCCGATCCCAAGGGTGCCTGGCATAAGAAGCATATGGAAAACCCGCAGTCGGTGGTGCCGGCTTCCAATATGCCGTCATACGCCTTTCTGAACAAGCCTCTTGATACCACCTATTCAGAACGGAAAATGAAGCTGCTTAGCTTCCCCTATACTCAAGCTGACCTTGATGATCTCAAGGGAAAAACCGAAATGGATGCCATTATTGCCTATCTGCGCAAACTGGGAACCGACATTCCGGTGAAAAAGGCTGAAGCTGCCGCACAAGCGCCGGCTGCCCTGAAAAACCCCTTTACAGACCTGCAGACGGTCGCAAAAGATGCTGAATCACTGTACATGCAGAACTGTGCATCGTGCCATGGTGATAAACGGGAAGGGAATCTCGGCCCATCCTTGAAAGGTTCTGCTAAATCCGAGGCGGACCTGTTCAAAACTGTATCCCAGGGAATCGAGGCCAATGGTATGCCGGCTTTCGGCGGTACACTGGATGAGCAGAAAATCTGGAAGCTGGTAACCCTGATCAAGCTTGGTGCGAAATGATGTTCGATGCCCGATTTGTTTTTCTACTGCTGACCGGTTTCCTGCTGGCCATTCTCGGGGCAATTACTGCCGCAACACTCAACAGGAAGCGGAAGCAGAAGCTTGAAGAGCCGAAGCACAGGATGCTTGAGGACGACTAATTCTTTTCCAAGGAGCGGGTATATGTCAGAGAAGCATGAGTACGATGGTATAAAATATCGCGAAGAAAAAAAATCCCCCGGGATCTTTCGCCTCCTTTTGACGGTGCTGGTGATATGGGCTGTGGCGTTCATGGGGCATTACCTTTTCAGCGGCTGGAGTTCCCAGTCCGAGGCCGACTCGGCACGGAAAGCGCGTACCGAGAAAAAACAGGTTGCACATAAAGCTGTTGAAGCTACCGGGGTTGGCGCCCATGAGGGCGGTCATGCGGTTGAAGCGTATGTCGCCGTCGGGAAAAAACTGTTTGCCTCCATGTGTATTGCCTGCCACGGTGAAAACGCCAAGGGTGGGGTCGGCCCCGATCTGACCCTTTCCCGCTACAAATACGGCAAGTCACGTCTTGATCTTATCAAGACGATTTCCGAGGGGCGACCGGGCGGTATGCCGTCGTTCAGCAGCCAGATTACCCCTGATCAGGTTGAAGGCCTTGTTGAGTATGTTCTCACCCTGAAATAGGCTGCCGACGTTAATTCGGTTGGGAGCCGGGTCGATTGATTCAGATCTTGCCGGCATAGTCAGCATTACTGGTGACTATGCCGGCTTTGTCATTACTGTCATGGCGTATGCGATCCCGTAGCCGGGTAGGGGTGTGCTGTTGTGAATGATCTGCTGGATAGTTATGGTGCCCTGCTGGGGGAGGTGGATGGTTGGTTTGCCCGCTGCCTTGAGTTGTACCCTGAAGCGATCGCGTGCCGTTCCGGCTGCTCAGCCTGCTGTCGCGGGCTTTTTGATATCACCCTGCTGGATGCGCTGTACCTCCGTCGCGGTTTTGATCTGCTCCCCGATCCTCTGAAAAATAACATCTCCCGTCTGGCAATCCGGCGTCTCGAAGGCTTGACGCTGGTAAACCCGGCGTTTGTGGAGCCATGGCTGCTGAACGGAATTCCGGAGGCGGAGTGGGATGCACTGATGCCGGAGGAGGATGACACGCCCTGCCTGCTGTTGTCAGAAACCGGCGGCTGCCTGGTGTATGAATATCGACCGATGACCTGCCGCCTGAATGGCATTCCCCTGATTGATATCTCCGGTGAAGAGCTTTTTGATGAGTGGTGTACCCTGAATTTTACCGACGTGAATCCTCGACAATACGCTGATCTGCGTTTCGGCTTCACGGATCTGTTTAGCCGGGAACTGCTCCTGTTCCGGGAGCTTCTCCTCCGCCTGACCGGCAGTGCCCGGAATGAGGTTGATCTGTTCATACCCGCCGCACTCGTCATAGAGTGTGACACGGCTGTGTCGGCGATTGCGGCGCTGCCTGACTAATCCACAGCGACAACAAAGTTGCCGGTGAATCCCTTCTTCTCAAACTGTTCCTGACCCGTTTGCGCCGTATGCAAAGAGGGGTAGCGTCCTACGCGGACCCGGTAGAACATACTCCCTTTGACCATTGCTTCCTGGACGTCGGCCGCACCGTATTTTGTTTTCAGCTCATCCGCGTAGCGATAGGCATTGGCCCTGTTTTTATATGCGGCGACCTGGAGCGCAAAACGTCCGCTGTCGTAGCTGACCGGGGCGCGATATTCAGCTTCTCCCCCTGTCCGATCAACCTTATAGCCGAGGGCGACAACTGTAACCGGTGCCAGCCCCTCCTGAATCATGTCGAGTTTACGCGCCGCTCCCTCTGAAAGATCGATGATCCGGTCGCCGACAAACGGGCCGCGGTCATTTATCCGTACCACAATTTCCCTGCCGTTGCGTTTGTGCCGCACCTTTACATAAACACCGAGCGGCAGCGTTTTGTGGGCTGCGGTCATGGCATTCATATCGAACGTTTCCCCGTTGCTGGTTTTACGCCCATGGAAATCCAGCCCGTAACTGCTGGCAATTCCCTCCTGCACGAAGCCTTCATGACTGGAAAGCGGTTCATAGCGTTTGCCGGCAATGGTGTACGGCTTCTGCCCCGGTTTTTGCCGGGAGGAAGCGGTTGGGTCCTGCGGTGAGTAGGCGCGCTGATGACTGGCACACCCGGTTGCCAGGAGTGTGAACAGTGCTACGGATGAAAGCAGAATGGTGCGGGTTTGAATGGTCATGGAGTGCCAGTTGCTGCAGTATTTTCCCGATCGGGAGTTGTTTTCGCGTGTAGTACCACGAATGGCGGTGCCGGTAAAGTATTCAGTGCACATCACCTTCAACGGGGCAGGTGCGGGATTATTCGCCTTGACAAATGATGGTGATCCTATTAGGCATTAACCCGAATCTGTCAAACAAGGATGACCGCCATGTCACAATCACTACCGTTCAATTCAAGCATAATCAGCGACTCATTCACGCCGCTTCCACCTGAAACCGGGGGGGATAACACCGCCGGATTCTGGGCTGTTCTCCAGGGTTCTTCGCTTCTGGTGCCGGCCGGGTCGGTGCAGTCGCTTCTTCCGGGCGGACCGCTACCGGCGGGTATTGTTCCGGAAACAGAGTCGTTGCGGATCGGCCTATGGCAGGGGAAGACGCTGCGGGCTGTGCGCATCGCTCCGGATGCCGCCGTGCCGGCGGAGTATGAAGCCCTCCCGTTTCAGGGGCCGGACGTCCGGCTTGATGACGCCCTGGCGACAATAGCCGGCCGGGCCGCCCAGATTCTGCATTGGGAGCGACGCAGCCGCTTCTGCTCCCGTTGCGGCGGCCAGTTGTCCAGAATGTCGGCCAGTTGGGGTAAACGGTGCCCGTCGTGTGGTGATGAGCATTTCCCCCATATTCACCCCTGCATTATTGTCCTGGTGCGTCGCGGCGCCGAACTGCTGCTGATCCGTAACGCATCCTGGAATCCCGGCCGCTTCAGCCTGGTGGCCGGCTTTCTTGATTTTGGTGAATCCCTGGAGGAGTGTGTCCGGCGGGAGGTTCGTGAGGAGGCGGGGATAGAGGTGACCAATATCCGCTATGTGGGGAGCCAGTGCTGGCCGTTCCCGAGCCAGCAGATGATCGGTTTCCTGGCTGAGTATGCCGGGGGGGAGATCAGGCCGGACGGCGTAGAGGTTGTGGAGGCGGACTGGTTCCATGAAGATGCCCTCCCCATGTCTCCGGGAGGAAAGCGAAGTATCGCCCGCTGGATCATCACCACCTACGGAAAAAGCGGGGAGATGGGTATTCCCTCTTAAGATTGATGCTCTCGAACAACAGGTGAAACACGGGGCGATGGAGTTAAGCCAGGGTTACAATCCCGGTTTTCCCGCCGCCCCGTTGTTGTATATCTTTCCTGCAGCCGCATACATTTCCTCTCCCCCATTCATTTTTCACTGCTGCAAAAATTTATCTGCTTGACGTTCCAGCCCGATATATCTATCATTTGACATAGTATGCCATTTGACAGTAGCGGAGGCCATATGCAGCCATTGACCGAACGGCAGCAGCAGGTGCTGGACATGATCGGTAATTCCCTTGCCAGGGCCGGGTGTCCACCGACTCTGCGCGAAATATCCGAGAGCATCGGTACCAAGGGGACCGCCACGGCCATCGCCCATCTCGACGCGCTGGAACGGAAAGGATACATCAGCCGGCGGGGCGGCTCGCGGGGAATTATTCTCGCCAACCGGCCGGTGTCATCGACGCCGGTGCCGGTGGTCGGCACGGTCAGGGCGGGAGCTCCCGAACCTGCCGTCGAGGATCTTCAGGGCTACTGCTCCGTTGACCCCTCCTGGCTCCGGGGCGAGGGGTGTTATTTCCTCCGGGTGAAGGGGGACAGTATGGTTGATGCCCATATTCTTGACGGGGATCTGGCATTGATCCGTCCGCAGCCGACCGCCGAGAACGGTGAGATTGTTGTGGCGGTGGTTGATGGCGAAGCGACCCTGAAGCGTTTTTACCGGGAGGTCGGCCGGATCCGCCTGCAGCCGGAAAATCCGGCACTCCAGCCGATCATTATCAAGGATGGCGAGGCGGAAACCGTAGTGGCCGGAAAGCTGCTGCGGATTGTCAGGAACTGCGAATGACGTCCGGGAAGTCGGTGCGCATAGCGGTTCTTTTTGAACCGGGGAAAAAGGCCCGGCCGGTCTGGTTTGAGCTTAACCGGCGGCAGCACAGGGTTCAGGAAACAACCTACCACTGGCAGGATTGTGTCGGCGAACGCCAGCTCCTCCACTACGCTGTTAGCGATGGTGATGCGCTCTACGAATTGGTGTTCGATCCCGCCGATCAATCCTGGACGATCCACTCCCAGCGCACGGAATAAGTATGCCGGATCACCGCGTCATCCTTCACCTCGATATGAATGCCTTTTTTGCCTCTGTGGAACAGCAGGCCAACCCTGAGCTGCGCGGCAAGGCGATTGCCGTAGTCGGTGGCGGCGGGCGGACGGTGATTACCACCTCTTCGTATGAAGCCCGGGCCAGGGGGGTAAAAACCGGTATGGCGGTCTGGGAAGGAAAGCGGGTGTGCCCGGAACTTATTGTCGTTGTGGGGGATAACCGGAAGTACACCTACACCTCCACCAGAATCAACGAAATATTCCGGGAGTTTACTCCGCTGGTCGAGGCGTTTTCAGTGGATGAATCCTGGCTGGATGTCACCCATTCCCTTTCTATCTTTGGTTCTGCCGAAACAATTGCATACCGTATCAAAGCCCGTATTCTTCACCAATTCGGCTTACGCTGCTCCATCGGCATAGCCCCCAACAAACTCCTGGCCAAGCTGGCAAGTGATATGAAAAAACCGGACGGGCTGACTGTTATCGCTCCGGAGAATGTTGCGCGTATTCTGGAACCAATGCCGATACAGGAGCTGTGCGGCATTGGTAAAAAAATGCAGCGGCATCTCAATATGATGTCCATCTACACATGTGGCGAGCTTGGGCGGTGCGAAGAGGGGCGCCTGACACGCAAGTTCGGCATCGTGGGCAGGCGGCTGAAACAGATGGGGCAGGGGATAGACGAATCACCGGTGATCCCGTTCGGTGAGGAGGATGCAGTAAAAAGCGTCGGTCATAGCCGCACCCTGGATCGGGATATTGACGATCCTGCCGAGATCAGGCGTTTTCTGCTGCAGCTTTCGGAGATGGTTGGCAGCCGGGCCAGGCGGTACGGTGTCTCAGGGAAGACAATCCATCTGTATGTGCGGTATGCGGACTTCTTCTCTTCCTGGGGAAAACAGACGACGCTGAAAAGCTACATCAACCGGTCAGATGAAATCTACCGTGCAGCCATAAGTATTCTCAATACTGTTGCACTGGAGCAGCCGGTGAGGCTGCTGGGCGTGAGTATCTCTGGTCTGAAGCACCAGGCGGATCAGCTGCCGTTATTTGAAGATGAGCGGAAGAAACTGTGGGCAACACAGGCGATGGATACGGTCAATCAGAGGTTTGGGGATATGGTTGTCACGCTTGGCTCGCTGTTGCCGGATAAAGAAAGTGCGGGGTCACACGTAATCCCGCCGAGCTGGCGGCCTGACGGGATCAAAAATATTGACATCATATGAATTCCGTAGGGGCGACCCACCGGGTCGCCCGAATTGTGACCTACACAATATGGAAGTTGGCGTGAATGATCTTCTGCAATTCTTCGATCTTGATCAGGGCGTGCCGGATCTGTTCACGTTCGGCAGATGCCAGTTGGAAGGGGTTGAGATAATGGGAATCGTCCTGGATCCCCTTGAGGGCTTTGATTTGAATCAGTATCCGCTGTCTGGTGAGGACGTGATAGGCCTCAACCAGGTCGCTGGCAAAGGAGGGAGAAAAGCTCCCTTCCGTCTCCAATAGTGCAATACGCTCCAACGTACTGGTTGCGGGGGCGCTCTGGCTGATGGCCAGAATACGGACATTCATGACAAGCGGAGCCCACGCCAGCAATTTGACGTTGAATTCCCCCTTGTGATCGCCACTTCCCTCCGTCCAGATATGCTTCATAAAGGTGAGAGCCAGCTGCATCTCCGTTGCCGCTTTGGCCATTCCCCACAGAACCTGAAAATATTCCCGCTCCATGGTTCTGATCATATCAATCAGCTCAGCGGCCAGTTCCTGATCGCCGGCGACATAGCGGGCGTCGGACATCACAATCAGGTTCATGACATTCTTGCCGATGTCTTCGACCTCGTACCTGACGATAGAAAAGAGCCGCTTGCGCCATTGGCTGTACGAACCGCGCCATGTCTGATTAGTAGGCATGATGTCACCCGTGCAGCGTTTGAAGCCGGCCTCCTCAAGCCTGTCCACCAACCGGGTTGAAAATTCAATAAAATATCTGTCGGCTGCTTCTCCGCCGCCATCACCGTAGACAATCAGGTTGTCCTGATCCGTGATCAATGTCTGTTCTTCACGGCCATCGCTGCCCATGCTGATCAGAGCAAAGGGGACCGGCGGACGGACAAATCCGGAGGCGTCCATCTCTGCAAGAACGGTATCCATAACGCGGTGGGACAGAAGATCGCGGTAGTGGGTGCACGAACGGTGCAGGGCATTGACTGAGGGAACCAGGAGAAAGCGTTCCATCTCTATCTGATTGAGGCTCTCGTGGATCGTTTTAAGCGCGGCACCTTCCGACACCGCTATTGCTGCAACAAGCTGCCCGCTTCTGGATTCCCAGTCAATAACCTTACTGTGGTCCTCGTACACCGCTCCCGAAATCATCTGCAGGAACGGCTCAATGTCTTCAATCCGGCAATAGCGCGTGATATCGGTCAGATCGGGCAGTGCAGGAGGAAGAAACTGTGCAGGCGTGTTCATGATGTCTGACTCCAGGGGGAAATGGGTATCGGACGGACTATAGCACAACAGTATCGTAAAATTAATGTCTTTGGTAGTGGTATGTATTCAGGTAAGTAAAAACTGGATGGTGCAGGCTCCGATTGCCACTTGGCTCAGGATGTGGCATAAGGTGGGTGCCTTTGTGCGTAGAGCAGCGTGCTGCTATCGGCACGGGCACCTTTTCAATACGTGAACAGACGATCGGAGGTTTATCATGTCGCAGTTGCTCACCCACACCGTCGGCTCCCTTCTGGACGAGATTGCGTGCCGTTATCCTGACAACGAAGCGCTGGTCTACCATGAACGGGGCCTGCGCTACACCTACCGGCAGTTCAACGACGCCTGCCGCCTGCTGGCCAAAGGGCTGCTCCGTCTCGGCATCAAAAAAGGGGACAACATCTCCATCTGGGCTTACAACGTCCCCGAATGGGTGCTGCTGCAGTTCGCCTCCGCCAAAATCGGCGCCATCCTCGTCACCGTCAACACCAGCTATAAATCAGCCGAACTGGAATACATCCTGAACCAGTCCGACTCCACCTCGCTGTTCATGGTCGGCTCCTTCAAAGATAGCGACTACGTAGAGGTGCTGTCCGGCGTCGTTCCCGAACTGGCAACATCGCAGCCGGGCGCACTATCCTCCCCCAAACTGCCGTTCCTCAAGAACGTCATCTTCATCGGCTCTGAAAAAACCCCCGCCGGGATGCTCAACTTCGACAGCATCATCAAACTGGGGGAGGGGGTGCCGGACGCCGAACTGGCCGCCGTCGAAGCGACCCTCAACTGTCACGAAACCATCAACATGCAGTACACCTCCGGCACCACCGGCTTCCCCAAAGGGGTCATGCTGACCCACAGCAACATCGTCAACAACGGCTTCAACATCGGCGAATGCATGAAGTTCAGCGAAAAAGACCGGCTCTGCATCCCGGTTCCCTTCTTCCACTGCTTCGGCTGCGTCCTTGCCGTCATGGCCAGCGTCACCCACGGCACCACCATGGTACCGGTGGAAATCTTCGACCCGCTGAAAGTTCTCCAGACTATAGAAAAAGAGAAATGCACCGCTGTCCACGGCGTCCCGACCATGTTCATCGCTGAACTTGAACACCCGGAATTCAGCACCTTCGATCTGACCACACTGCGCACCGGCATCATGGCCGGTTCCAACTGCCCCATCGAAGTCATGAAGAAGGTCAACAGTGATATGCACGCCTCGGAAATCACCATCGCCTACGGCCAGACCGAATCCTCCCCTGTCATCACCCAGACCCGCACCGACGACGCCATCGAATTGCGCGTTGCCACCGTCGGCCGTTCACTGCCGGATGTGGAGGTCAAGATCGTAGACATCGAAACCGGCGAAACGCTTCCCCCCGGCAAGCAGGGTGAGCTCTGTACCCGTGGCTACCATGTCATGAAGGGGTATTACAAGATGCCGGACGAAACCGCCCGTGCCATAGACAGTGAAAACTGGCTGCACACCGGCGACCTGGCCATCATGGACGACCATGGTTACTGCAAGATCACCGGGCGCATCAAGAACATG